>Ga0189278_10017_pt1 | contig 359356 bp, 362 predicted proteins | sample N26A9minimetaG_FD_130326 | JGI IMG/M metagenome (GOLD analysis project Ga0189278, IMG submission 130326) | Marine microbial communities from the Costa Rica Dome - N26 A9 mini metaG | ecosystem: Environmental > Aquatic > Marine > Oceanic > Photic zone | place: Costa Rica: the Eastern Pacific... | reverse complement strand
CTCCACCCGACCGGAAAAACTCCAGCATATCCTCCACGGAGAAACTCCTTCCCTGTTCCAAGACAGGGACGGACTCACAGAAATCATGGATCAGAAGAAGGTGGGGTCCAGATCGCGCTTACAGTTGTTCGATGGCAACCGGCTGAAAGTTCAGCCGCTGTGCTACGACATCAACGCTGGCGGAATGATGGCCGCAGGCGACATCTGGAACCCGGAGCTCGGCAGCGACGGCCGCGTCTATTACGTAAATAACGATCCCATCGTTGCTCCAGCACGGCATCCGATGCTGATGCTGGCATTGGATCGCGCTACCGCCAAGCTTCTCGGTGACGAATCAGATCCAGAGATACAATCCACTACTGGACCAGGAAACTTGACCATCGCCCTTGTGGCTCACGCCAAGCGGTTGCAGTCATGTGGCCAACCGTTAGATTTCGAATTCCTCAAGGGATGGGATTCTATTGCCGAGATGCGATGGCAGCTTTCCTACAGGGAAGACGAACGGAATTGGCGGAACGTTTATGGATGCTGAGCGCTCCTAACTTGCAGGAAGATTCATGAACCTCCGGAACACATTTGGCTGGCTGCGGGCTAATGCATTCAGAGTTCTTAATGCCCTTTTGAGTCATCTCCCTGCCCGAAAGTTTAGTTCCTTTGGCCTCGCTCCCGGACAGATCGGAGCGATATTTATAATTAACCTCGAACGACAACCGTTAAGATTGCATCGCACGTTGCGAGAGTTGAACCGATTCAGAACGGAATCGGGAATATCACTGGTCTCGATCACCAAGACACAGCCTGCTGTTGATGCGAGAGACGGGCGAAACGTTGCGTCGACCGCAGATGTCGACCCCGAGTACTTACTCGGCGATCAGCTCTACGTTCAACCCAACGAACTTCTCGAACATTTCTTCGGCGTCAACGAGCCCGTGACAATGACGCGACAGGAGGTGGCGGTTGCCCGCTCCCACATAGAAGTTTGGAAGGCAGTCGCCACCGGAGAAACTGAACACGTTTTAATCCTTGAGGACGATATTTGGTTCCGACCGGGAGCGCGCGCACTAATCGATCGTGCCTGGATAGCTGCACAGAGCCGCTTTCCGGACTCGAAAGGACCCGATCTGCTGTACTTCTCCTACCAGAATGCCGATGGGACGGCCGAGCGACGGGATGTCTGCCGAAACCTTTTCCGGCCAGGGCGGGGCTTGTGGTTCCTTTCTGGATACGTCCTTTCACGAGAAGGAGCGCAAAAGCTCCTGCTTGCGATGCCGGTCAAAGGACCGGTGGACATGTGGATGAACCGACGCTTCGATGAACTACGAACGTTAGCGTTGTCCTCACCTGCAATCCTGCAGCGACGCGATGGGGGATCGGACAACAGCTATTCCGTTATTCCTTATCTCGCTCGAGCCGGGGTAATCGACGCAGATGAGGTTGCCCCGCCACCTAGAGTTGCGGCTGGCCCGCTGCTTGTTTGGTGTAGTGGAGAAGCCAAGGAAAGTGTAGCGATGGCCCTTTCGATGCTCGGGCTTCGCGTTAGGGTGTTCGATTTGGGTGACGCGATGATTGGCGTGGATGATCTATCGGCAATACTCGCGGATTTTGACGCACTCGTAGCCCCCAAGATCGAGTCTCAGCTTCTGGTGAAACTCGCCGAAGACACGAAGTTGAAATTCTTGATCGACAGGAGCGACCGGCGCCCGTTTGATATCAGCGGCGTAGCACGATCGAACGTTGCCGAATTCTGTGATGGTGGAACGGATTCCGCGCGTTGGGCCATTCTGTGCGATTTTCTTGGCCTTCCCCAGCCGATTGCAGCCTATCCGGACGCCCGCCCTTTTGAGTGGAGGCTCTTTCGCGACGATCGCGACCACAAGATTTATTCGAGAAAGAGCGTGGAATGGCTCGCACCGCTGTCGGACAGCTCTGCCTGGGCCCTGAGACCGGCATCCGGTTGGCCATCGGAACCGGATCCCATGTCGAGCGCACTAACGGAGATCTATCCTTTGGTCGATTCCTCTATCGGACAAGATTTATCTGATTTTAGTCCCTTAGACGAGACTTTTCCCGGAAATCTAGCTTCGTTTGAGCACCAGTGCGTCGAGCAAGAACTTGGGGCCGCAACCTTGACGCTGCGGGCCTGTCCGAACCCGAAACTCACGCGTCCCTATCGTTCTGGGGCCCTTGTAAGTTATGCAAGTCATCAGCACGGTCGCTTCGAGGCGGACATCAAGGCGGCTAGAGGCGGGGGGCTCGTGACAGGTTTCTTTCTACATCGAGCCGGTCCGAGACAGGAGATAGACTTTGAAATCACGGGAAACGATACGACAAGCGTGCTGCTCAACGTATTCTTCAATCCGGGCGACGCGGGGACCAACGCGGCATACGGTTACCGGGGCTCCCCATGCCGCATCCCACTGGGATTTGACGCTTCCAACGATTTCCACCGATATTCGATCGAGTGGAGGCCTGACAGCATAACGTGGGCGGTGGATGGACGGATCATACACCGGCGCGGTAGTTGGGATCCGACACCAGTTCCCCATCTTCCAATGAAACTTCATTTTAATCTTTGGGCATCTCGCTCTCAAGAATTTGCTGGGCAACTCGAACCAGCCTGCCTCCCGGCGGTAGCGCAAATAAGGAGTATCCGGATATCGCGGTGAAGCTTCGGTTTTGCTTGAAGAGTGATCTAGAAAAATGCTGCGCCCCGTACCAAGCGACCGCTTTCGGAAGCGGCATCGCAGCGATTGCGCTCATCCTGAATGACGGCTCAGGGCCGGGCGTGTCGATCACTTGGGTCATCGCTGTAGGCATCTTGGGTCCGTGCCGCGCCGCCGCAAGTCCGCTCTAAGCCCGTTTGGATAAATGCTGCAATTGGCAGCAACGGCGGCAATGCGGAGTTCGCCAGTAAAATCCCCAAATGCTGTCCCCTGTTTGTCATTTGATCGCATCCTACACTTTCCCCATATTCAAGACATCCTAAACACGAAAGGAAATCAGGATGTCAAAAGCAAAACCCATGAGCCCGAAAGCCGCGGCCCGCATTCAGGCCGCAGGCGCAGCCAAGACAGGTGGTCAAACAGCTAAGGGAGGTTTTGTCGCACGTGCGCAACGTGCCGCCGCAAAAGGTTCTAATCCCTTCAGCGCCAAGAAATGAACTGTTCGGGATGGTGGCAGAGTCACCATCCCGCTATCGAGGTGCAATATGTACTATTCGCAAGACAAAGAGTTAAACAAGTTGATTGAAGACGAGGTCATTTCAGGCGCACGTTTCGCACACGGGAAGAAACATGCAAAACTATTTCTCGCTGGAGGGGGCCTGCTGGTATTCTCGCGCACACCCAGTGATCGAAGAGCATTTCAGAATGTGAAGGCAGACCTCGCCAGACTGCATCGACTACAGGATCAGGCATAATGGTTTCTGATCTTACCCCTATTCCCCAACCTTCGGAAATCGCGGCGTTTTTGATCCGAGCAATGTCTCATGTCGACGACGCTGGCGAGGCAGCTCTGAAAAAGGAGCTACAACGCCTTCGTATGGGTAAGCCGTTGTCTCCCGATGCTGCGAACGACCTTCTGAAAAAGCACCTGCAATATTTTCATGATGCAAACGGCAACGAAGAGTGGGGAAAAACGGACTTCTTGCCAATGTTGCAGGGATACGCTCATTTGTGTCTTCACCTTGATTGCGCGGCTTTGCCCGCTAAGGTTGTGCGTGGAATTTTCGACAGGGTCGCATTCGGCTGCTTCCAAGAGCTTTTTCGGGACATCTTGCCCGTCACAGGAATTTCGCCACACGACATCCTTGGGCAGCCAAAACAAGCTACACAACTTATATGGCAATCCCGCCTAAAAGACTTTGGAATCACGCAGCTCGCGGTCGAAATCGATCGTCTAAGCGGCCTGCATAAAGGGGTGGAGAACTGGGAAGCTTCGATCGACCGGTGGTCAAAAGGCGAGAACGACATTCAAATCTATACCATCTTGGCGCTGATGAAGAACTATGATCGAAAGTTCGCACGCGCGCTGTTGGCAGTGAGGCTATACCGGCGGTACTGTGACCTGACTTTGGTCGATTTCCGGAACCATGTTCCGGGGTATGAAATCCCCTTGTGTTACCATGAAGTTCAGTCGGCCATTGCAAAGCAACTTGAGGCTCCAGAGTTTTATAACATCTGCGAGCTTAGCGAAGCACAACAGATCGCCGTCAATGAAATTGCGCGACTTACGGACCCATGTCGCGAAAAGGTGGATGGTGATGCGGCCGCCGCTGAATCGCTCTTCAAGAGCTTAGAGATCTCTTTGCATGGGCAACCTCGCCTGGCCGGTCTTGGCTTCTTCAAGGGACGATATTTCGCACAGCTGGGAAAACTCGAAGACGCCCTAAATCAGTTCGATGATGCCGCTACTTGGTTTCAGTTTCGCAGTGCCGTTCAGTTGAGGCGCTGTCTCCACTATGTTTTGAACATTTCGCAGATGCTTGGGAAGCGAAAGACCTATGCGAAGTGGGAAGGTTTCTGTGGGGGACTTGATCTTGGGATTGATATTCCAGACGCAAGTCTGGCCTTAGCAAGAGACTTCCCAAGCCTGTTTCCAGAAGCTGCTCCTGTTTTCAAATCACATCCTGGGGAAGACTATCTCATCAATCTTACAAAATGGGAAAACCGCCCGGTCGACGTTCGATACCCGAACCGAACCATCAAAGGGTATGGCCAGAGCCCTACGCCACAACTTGCGCTTTTTGCTCATCTCAGACAAGTCGACAAGGTCCAGCAACTGCTAGCGGCTGGCGCTGACCCGAACATCCTTGATCAAAACGGCGGCTCAGCGCTTTTGAACGCATTGCAGGGTGGTAGTGATGCGTGTTTCTGGACGCTGCTTCCAATGACGTCCAAAGAGGTGATCAACAGCCGAACCAAGGGTGGTAAATCTCCTTTGCTCGAAGCGATATCCAATGGGCGAGCAGACATCCTTCAAGGCCTTATCGACCGTGGCGCAGATGTTGAAATGACGGGAGCCAGGCAACAAACGGCCCTTTTCGAAGCAGTAGCCCAGTTTGCGGACTCAGACATTTTTGTCCGAGCAGCAATTCAAACCGTTGTGACAGGTACCGATCTCCCTGCGGTTTTGCGCAAGACAAGCTCTCCTTTCCCTGATGAGGAAGCCCACGTGCAATCGATGTCTCGTTACACCGAGTATGAGTTGGCCATTCTGCCGGAGCTTGCGAAGCGTTTTGTCAAAGGTGATACCTCGGCCACACGAAAAACTGTTCAACTTCTTTTAAATTTTGGCGCCGATGTAAATGCAGTGAATGGAACGGACAAACTTACACCGTTTTTGTATGCGGCTGAAATTGGAAACCCATGGCTTCTAAGGACACTGATAGACTATGGTGCCGACATCCGTTCTATGGATGCGCGCGGTGGAACTGCCTTGTCCCGCCTTCATTATTTTGGTCATTCGCGACTGGCCTCTGACTTTCTTACTTGGGTAGAACCGACAGAGCGGATTTGGTTGAGAGAGGCAGCGATGCCTGGTCGGTGGATTTGAGGACTGAGATAACAGCGTGCAGCTTGATCGTGAGAGGACCCTATCGAATTTCTTTCCGCGCTCCATGCGATTCCAGAAATCCATTGTAAGGCTGCGACCGTCCGCAAGGTCCCGCATCTTACCAACTCGCGACGCGCGCGGCGAAGGTCAGCTATCAAAAACTCACGTCTAGGACTGGTGCTTCGCCGCGGGGCTGAGGGCAGTCAGTCTCTGAAACGACCCTATGCTCCCCCCCTACCTCTCCACCTGCGCCACGATCCTCAACCCGATCTCTGGGCCGACGAGGGTGGCATAGCCGCTTGCGCCGAAGCTGTGGCGGTTGAGGGTGCCGGTGAGGAGGATTGTGAGGTGGGAGAGGTCCTTGGGGTCGGTCTTGGCTTGGCGGTAGAGGCCGCCGGTGAGGGTGACGGGGTGGGTCACGCCGCGCACGGTCAAGAGGCCGGTGATCCGGGCCTTTTGCAGGGTGCCGGTGATCGCTGTCGAGCGGAAGGTAATGCTGGGATGGCGGGCGGTGTCGAGCAGGTCTGGTCCTTTCATCGCCTCTGTGGCGAAGAAGAAGCCCGCGCGAGTGCCGGTGGCGTCGAGGGTGACGTCGACCCGGCTCGCGCCGAGATTGCCCAGATCAATCCGCATATCCGCCGATGTGATCGGCATTGTGCCACGATTGTTGCCGATGGCGGCGTCATAGGTGAAGCCCACGGTGGAGGTGGCCGTGTCGAGGCGGTAGCGCTCGGGCGCGGCGGCGGCCTGCGTGGCGATGAGGCAGAGGGTGAGGGCGAGGCGTCGGATCATAAGGTAAGATACGCGCGGCGCGGGGCAGTGGATGTCACGTTTGCTTGAGGGCCCATGCGCCGGGGCGGCCAGTGAGGTGCCATTCAGCGGGGGGCGCTGTGCGGGCGCGGCGGCGGGTGAGGTGCCAGCGGTCGGTGCCGGGCGTATGGGCAGGGGCCATGTGCCAGCGGGTTTCCACGCCGGGTGCGCCCCCATCGCCCGGTGTCAGGATCAGACCCAAGGGGCGGTTGTGGCCACGTGCTGCCCCTTCTTCGGCGGCGAGATGCAGGCGGCGCACCGGGGTGAGGGCGGGTGGCTCTGGCAGGTCGGCGATGATGAGCGGGGCCGCGCCGCTGCGCAGCGCCTCTTCCATGCACCACAAGAGATCCTCGCGTCGCTCTGGTGCGACGAAGATCAGGCGCTCTGGCCCGTTCTCGGCCCCGGTGAGGGGGCTGATGCCATCGGGGTTGAGGTGGTCGCGTGCCCATGCGGGGGCAATCCAGAGCACGGGGCCGCGCAGAGCACCGATGAGGAGCATCGCAAAGCTGTGGCGGGCGGGGCCGGTGCATTCGTGCTGGCGGGTGAGCGGCAGGTCAAGCGCGCCCAGAAGGCGGAGGGCGGGGCGATGGCTGTCACGGGCGAGAAGTGGAATCGTCATGGGCAGAGAATAGCGTGTTCGCTAAATGTTCTCAATCGGGGTGCGAATAGCATTATACAGATCAGCGTCTGTGTCCCGTGAGGGGGGCAGACGAGAGCTCAGCAAAAAGCTAAGAGTGCTCTAAAGCGCGTCGCGTATGATCAGGTTCTCATCGCCCCGGCTCCCGAACAGGGGCCTTCACGCTGACTTGGCGAGGTCCCGGGTCAGGCCCGGGATGGGTGTGTTTCGATGGAGCGCAACACGCCCTAGTGCAAAATCTCTTCCTCGCGCACGAACATATTGGCCCAGGCGCGTTCGATGAGTTCGGGGGTCATCTGATAGGGGATGCCTTCGAAATTGCAGATCGAGATCATCTGGTCGATCAGAAAGACCGGCTGATAATTGGCATAGACATTGTCGATCGTGGGGTATTTTTCCTTGATCAGGTAGATCAGCGCGGCTTCGTCCAGCGGCATGCCTTTCTTGCGGGCGACCATGGCGAAAATCTTGAGGAAGTCGGATTGGCAGGGGCCGTCGATCTTGATCTTGTAGAAAATCCGGCGCAACGCGGCCTTGTCGAAGATCGAGTTGGGGTGGAAGTTGGTCGAGAAGATCACCAGCGTATCAAACGGAACCTCGAATTTCTCGCCGGATTGCAGGGCGAGAATATCCTTGGCCTCTTCCAAGGGCACGATCCAGCGGTTGACGAGGGCCTGTGGCGGTTCGGCCTGACGGCCAAGGTCGTCGACGATGAAGATGCCGCCGGTGGATTTGAGTTGCAGCGGCGCCTGATAGGTGCGCGCCGTGGGGTTGTAGACGAGATCGAGCATCGACAGGCTGAGTTCGCCGCCGGTGATCACGGTCGGGCGTTCGCAGCGGACATAGCGGGTGTCGAAGGTGCGTTTGCGGCGCAGGCTGCCGGGATCGTCAATCTCGACCTCGGCCTTGGAATGGACGATGGGATCGTAGACGGTGATGACCTGCCCGGAATACTCGATGGCGCGGGGCACGTAAATCTTGTCTCCCATGGCATCGCGGATGCCGTTCGAGATCGAGGATTTGCCGTTGCCGGGCGGGCCATACATCAGGATCGAACGGCCAGCGCTGACGGCGGGGCCAAGGTGATCAAGCAGAGCCTTGGGCAGGATCAGGTGGCCCATGGCATTGGTCAGTTGTTCGCGCGTGACCTGAATATTGCGGATCGACTGGCGTTTGACCTGTTCGCGGTAGACCGAGAGCGGCACCGGCATAGCCCCGAAATATTCCGATTGGCTGAGCGCGTCGAGGGCGCGGGATTTGCCCGCGTCGGTCAGTTGATAGCCCATTTCGCCGCTGGAATTGGCGTTGAGCGTGCCGGTTGCCTCGATCAGCTTTTGCACGCGGGCCATGTCGATCAGCTCTTGCGTGACCGCACGCGGCAGGCAAATCGCCTCGGCGATGTCGATGGCGAGATCGAGGTTCTTGCGGAACATGGTCTTGAGCAGGATGTCCCGCATCATCACGACCGGCAACCGCATTTCTTCTAGCCGAGACGGGGGCGGGGGCGGCTGAACGCCGGTGCTGGCCTGCATGTTCATCTGGTCTGCCTGTGCTGGGTCGGACTGCGTTGCCGTCACCGTCGCATCAAAAGGTGCAGAAATTGTGGAGAGTGTCGGGCAGCTCTGGGGCGCTTTGACCCTTTGATCGCGCGCAATCTAGAACCGAAAAAGTCACGCAACGTTTTCTGCGAATGCTTTAGGCCCCATAGAGCGCGCCCAGACCCAGATAGATCGCAAGCGTGCCGCCCAAGGCAAAGCCCATGGGGAACTTTTTGCCCGCGTGCCAGCTCTGCCAGTCGGGGGCAAGTCGGCGCAGGGGGCTATACATGATCACCCGATGTGTCACAAAAGCCCCGAGCAGGGTGGCGGCAAAGATAAAGGCGAGGGTCGCGGCATCGCCAAGTGCCGCAAAAGGGGCGGCCGCAGCGATGAATTTGGCATCCCCCGCGCCCATCAGACGGACAGCGTTCATCGCGATGCCCGCCACCAGCATGACCGCCAGATGCGAGAGCCGCCACGCATAATCCACGAGCGGCAGGGTCATCAGCCCGATCACGAGGAAAATCCCCACCAGCGTCAGAACGGCGGTGTTGGGGATTTTCATCCGGCGCAGATCGCTGAGTGCGACCCAAATGCAGACCGGCAGGACGAAAGGCAGGAACCAGAGGGCCGATTGCGCGGTGATTTCGAGCGACATCGGGTGGTCCTAGCCTGCGACCTTGGTTTCGAGCGCGCGCAGTGAGCGCACGGCATCCTCGAAATGCTGCGGATGGGTTTCGACGGCATCGCGCAAGAGCCCTTCGCCAATCGCGGTATCGCCCTGTTTGATGGCCGACAGGCCAAGCGTATAGAGCAATTGCGCGCGCTCGGTCTGGCTGACCGGAAGCACGGGCAAGGAGTAATTGCGCTGTGCGCCGCGGGCCAGAACGAGGTTGTTCTTGGCGGTGAAGAGTGCCGGGTCTTGGCGCACGGCATCAGTAAAGAGCCGCTCTGCTCCGGGGTAATCGCCGCGCGTCAGCTTGGAATAGCCCCAGTTGTTCATCACGCTGGCGGGTTGGGTCGTGAGGCCAACGGCGATTTCATAGAAACTGTCGGCCTTGGTCCAGTTTTGCTTGCTGTCGGCGACCATCGCCTCGAGCCGGTAGCGTTTGAAGGTTTCATGAGTGGGCGGAATGCTGTCCAGCGCCGTCTTGGCGCGGTCCCATTCGTTGTTGCGGATCAGGGCATCGGCCAGATCGACGCGGTCCTCATCCGTGGCGTCCTTGTGTTCGGTGACGCGGGTCCAGATCGAGACGGCCTCGGTGTTGCGTTTGGCGCGCACGAGAGATTGGCCCAAGCCGCGCAACAGGTCGATACGATCTGGCTTTTCGCCCACGGAGCGCTGGAAATAGGCAACCGCCTCGTTCGGGTCGCTGGCGGTTAGCATCACGTCATTAAGGTTGGTTTCGTCCACGACATTGATGTCTTGGAAAGCGCGGTCTACGTCATTCCCGCTGGACTGCTCACAGGCGGACAGGGCAAACGCCCCTGCCACGCACAGGGAAACAAGAATAGGGTGGCGCATTTGTGCGTCCTTTTACTGCCTCGGCCTCGTCATGGTATCTTGCGGACCAGAAAATCGCCACTGCCCCGCCGTACCAGTTTATAATCTTGCTCTTCCGGTTCACCATAATCGGAATTTTCCGATTTTGCGAGTGCTAAGCGCAAATTGTCGCGGATTGCGTCACTTTCGCCATTGTCGAGGGCGTAGGCGCGGCGCAGCATTTGTTCTGCCTCGGGATACTCGCCCTGTTCGACCAGCACGACCCCGAGGTTGTTCCAGGTTTCGGGGGTGGCGTCGGTCTTTTCGATGGCTTCGCGCAGAAGGCGTTCGGCGGTGCCAAGGCGCCCAAGGGCAAGATTGGCGCTGCCCAAGCCTGCCAGCACATCGGCGGTCAGGCCTTGGGTGACGGCGGCGCGGGTATAGGCCTTGTGCGCAAGTTCGTATTCGCCCGCATCCATCAGGCGATGCCCAACCAGAAGCCCATCTACGGCCTGTCCGCCGGGGGCCACGCCGGGGGCGAAAGGCCCATCATGTTTTGGGGGTGTCAGGCAACCTGCCAGAGCGAGTGTGCCCACCAGAAATACCACCGCCCGCCCTATCATGTCGCTCCGCTCTGTTATTTGCTCATTGCCAGCAGGTCCATGATACCCAGAACTGACGGCCCGACCAGAATGATCAGCAATGGCGGCACTGTAAGCATCATCGTGGCCAATGTCATCTTGGTTGGCAGCTTGTTGGCTTTTTCCTCGGCGCGCATGACGCGTTTGTCACGCATTTCGCCAGCATAGACGCGCAGCGCCTCGCCGATCGAGGTGCCGAAGGTTTGCGACTGAACCAGAACGGTCACAAAGCTGGAAATATCCTGAACGCCGCAGCGTTCGGCCATTTCGCCCAGCACTGACGGCTTGTCGCGGCCAGCCTTGATCTGAAGGGCGACGATTTCGAATTCGTCGGCAAGCGCGGGGTAGGAGGCGCGCATTTCGCTGGCGACGCGGATGATGGATTGGTCCATGGATTGACCGGCCTCGATGCACACGAGCATCATGTCGAGACTGTCCGGGAAGCCGTCCTGAATTTCCTCTTGGCGTTTCTGCTGGCGTTTGGTGACCCAATATTTGGGCATCATGTAGCCGATACCGGCAGGCCCGAGGATATACATCAACGTCTCTTGCGTGCTGGTCTCGGTGCCCGATTTGACCAGGACATAATAGATCACCCCAAGGATCAGCAGGCCAACCCCGAGCGCGAATTGCGCGAAGTGGAAATAGCGCACCGCATCGCGATGCCGATAGCCTGCCTGCATCAGCTTGAGGCGGATCTGGCTGAGTTGCTTGGCATCCTGCGGTTCCAGGAAGGTCGCGTAGCGGTCGAGTTTCTTGTTCTGTACGCCGGCGCGCAAGCTGGTCTTGGTGCCGACCGAAGTGGAACTGCGCTGGTTCTCTTGTTTGAGTTTTTCGAGGGGGTCCTGCTTTTGCCGCAACATCAGGGGGATCGTGAGCAGGATGAGCATCACACCCAGACCACCCACGGCGATGAGAGGGCCAAAGGGACCAAGCGCGCCGGTCAGGACATCGTTGAGAACTGAGAGAATTTGCATGATACGTTCCTCAGACCTTGATGCTTACGAGGGCGCGCATCACGATCAGGTTCAAGACCAGAAAAACGCCGACGACCAGAACAGCGGGGATAAAGAAGGGATGCTCCATCGCCTCGTCGTAGTAATCGGGCTTGAGCAGCTGAATGCCGACCAGCGCGAGCAACGGAAAGGCGGAGAGGAATTTGCCGGACCATTTTGCCTCGGCGGTGATGGCCTTGACCCGGCGGAAGAGGCGAAAGCGGGCGCGGATCACCTGGGCCAGACCGGCGAGGATCTCGGCCAGGTTGCCGCCTGATTGTTGCTGAATGGTCACGGCCACGGCGAGAAAGCGCAAATCCTGCATATCGAGCCGTTCGGCCATTTCCTTGAGCGCCTCGCCCATGTCGCGACCATAGGCGGCCTCGTCCGCGATGATGCCGAATTCGGTGGCGAGCGGATCGCCCACCTCGGTGGCGACGATGCCGATGGCCGATGAAAACGGATGGCCGACCCGCAAGGATCGCACCATGAGTTCGATGGCGTCGGGCAATTGTTCCTCGAGCAGCGCCATACGTTTGGATGCTTTCATGCTGATCCAGGTAAAGATGCCGCCCACGCCAATGCCCACAGAGGCAATCGCGCGCACCGGGGCCGCGGTATCCGTGGCGACCGACAGGCCGATGAAGGCCAGAACGCTGAGACCGACCATGAGAAGGATCAGTTGGCGGGGGGTAAAGGCGATGGCGGCCTTTTGGGCCTTGTCCGAGAGGATCGCATAGAGCGGGAGCCTGCGCGCCTTGAGATGCTGCTGCATTTCCTTGCGCAGCTTTTCCATCACCTCTTCGCGGTTGCCCGATTTGTCGAGCATTTCGAGCCGCCGGTTGACCCGGTTGTTGAGGCTGATCGAGCGGCCAAAGACGGTGAGATAGATCCCCTCGACCAGAACGAGGACGCCAACGAAGATCAACGCATAGATGATGGGTTCGGCACTGAGGGTCATCTGCGTTACTCCGCTGCGATGGGTTCGTAGATATGGGAGGGCAGATCATAGCCCCAGAGCCGGAAGCGTTCTGAATAGTGTGAGCGCACGCCAGTGGCGGTAAAATGGCCGATGATCTTGTTGTCGGGGGTCAGGCCCACGCGCTGAAAGCGGAAGATTTCCTGCATCGAGATGACATCGCCCTCCATGCCGGTGATCTCGGTGATCGAGGTCATCCGGCGCGAGCCGTCCTGAAGGCGGCTGGCCTGAACGATGAGGTTGACGGCGCTGGCGATCTGGCTGCGCACCGCCTTGAGCGGCATTTCGAGCCCAGCCATGGCGACCATGTTTTCCAGACGGCTGATGCCGTCGCGCGGATTGTTGGCGTGGATTGTGGTCATCGACCCGTCATGGCCGGTGTTCATGGCCTGCAACATGTCGATCACCTCTTCACCGCGGGTTTCGCCCACGATGATCCGGTCGGGGCGCATCCGCAGCGCGTTCTTGAGACAGTCGCGGGGGGATACCTCGCCCTTGCCTTCGACGTTGGGCGGGCGGCTTTCCATTCGGCCGACGTGGATCTGTTGCAGTTGCAATTCGGCGGTGTCCTCGATTGTGAGGATGCGTTCATCATTGGCGATGAAAGAGGACAGCGCGTTGAGCGTGGTGGTTTTACCAGAGCCGGTACCGCCGGAGACGATGACGTTGAGGCGGGTGGCGACGGCGGCCTGGAGATAGGCGGCCATTTCCTCGGAAAAGGCCCCGAATTTCACCAGATCGTCGATCCCCAGCTTGTCCTTTTTGAATTTCCGGATGGACACAAGGCTGCCATCCACCGCAACGGGGGGCACCATCGCGTTAAAGCGCGAGCCATCGGCAAGGCGGGCGTCAACATAGGGGTTGGATTCGTCCACGCGCCGACCCACCGCCGACACGATCTTGTCGATGATGCGCAGCAGATGCTTTTCATCCTTGAAGGTGACGTCGCTGAGTTCGAGCTTGCCCGCGCGTTCGATAAAGATCTGGTGCGGGCCGTTGACGAGAATGTCGTTGACCGTGTCATCCTTGAGCAGGGTTTCAAGAGGCCCGAGGCCCTTGACCTCGTCATAAAGCTCTTGCGTGAGCTGCATGCGGTCTTCGCGGTTGAGGACGATGCCCTTTTCTTCGAGAATTTCGCCGGCGATAGAGCTGATTTCGCTGCGCAGATCGGATTCTGTGGCCGAGTCGAGTGCGGCGAGATTGAGGTGGTCAAGCATCGCGCGGTGCAATTCGATCTTGATCTCGCTGATCCGATCTTTGCGCTTGCGCTCTTTGTCCACGCCGACGGCCACCGCTGCGACCTTGGGCAAGGGTTTGCGGAAGGACGGTAGGGCTGCGGCATCGACCGGCGCGGTCCGGGGGGCCGGTGCGGGTGCGGTGGAGGCCTTGGGGGCGGCCCGGTCACTGGGCGATTTCTTGTATCGAGAGAACATCTGGTCCTACCTTTGGTTAGGCGGCTTCGGCGTCGCTCTTGCCAAGAGCATGCAAGGAGCTGGCCAATTTGGCGATTTCGCGGCGCAGCGGGTTCTTGGCGGCACTGGAGGCCAGCGGTAGACCGTGATCCGAGCTTTGGCAGACGGCACGCCCGCCATCCGGCAAAAGCAGTTCGATCCGGATTTCCAGGCTTTCGGCCATGCGTTTGACGCGGCTCTTGCCGTTCAAATCTGTGAATTTTGGCGAGCGGTTGAGGCAATAGCGCAGCTTGTCCACGGGCAGATCCTCGGACTGCATGGCCCGTTTGATCCGCAAGGCGTTCTGGGCGGAGCGCATGTCAAGCTCGAGCGTCGCAAAATAGATTTGTGAGGCGTGCAAAACCGCTTCTGTCCACTGGACCAGCGATCCGGGCATGTCGATCACGACGTAATCGAAGTGTTTGCGCGCGAGGCTGAGAAGTTTGTTCACATCCTCGGAAGAAATCATATCAAGCGGAAGCACATCGGCGGGGGCGGTCAGCACCCAGAGTTTATCCTCAAAGGCGACAAGCGCCTGCCGGAAGATGTCATCATCGAGGGCCTCGGTATCGGACCACATTTCGAATACGACATCGCGGCGCGGAAGATCGAGATATGTCGCGACCGATCCGAACTGCAGGCCGAAATCCAGAAGGCACACGCGCGGCGGGCTGGCTTTTTCGACATTGGCCAGTTCCCATGCGAGATTGACTGCAAGGGTGGTGGCACCTGTCCCGCCCGATAATCCTTGCACCGCAAGGATCACGCCATCGCCAGCGGTTGGATTGGCGAGGGCAGGATGGGTTTGGGCCGCACTTTGGCTTTGAGGCATGGGCGGGGGCGCGTGGCGCAGGCGGTCGATAGCGGCCTGAAGCTCGCCCTCGGGCAGGGGGTAGGGGACAAATTCATCGGCACCCTGACGCAGCAATTGGTGCAGAGCGGCGGGGCTGACATCCTCGGCGATCAAAATGACCTTGATGCCTTTTTTGCTGGCCAGCGAGATAATCTCACCCAGCATGACGAGATCGTCTTCGTCGGCCTCGTCGATGGCGACGGCCACGAATTCCAAAGTGTTGGCCTCGGGCTGGTTGAAAAAGGCCAGCGCCTCGGCAAAGCCCAAATCGCCCCAGGATTCACCCAAGGCGGCCTCCATATCCTCGATCAGCAGGTCAAAGTTCTGCACGTCGCGGCTGATGGTGCAGGCAACGATCGGGTTGGGATCAGACTGTTTCGCTACACTACTCGTCATTCTCTCGGTCCTGTTCTTGCCGTCGCCCGGCGGTGATCGCCAATACGCGGGCTGGACATGGAAATACGGCCATCCAGCCCGGCACCGCATGCGACGGAAACCTTTGGCTAGGATGCAAGATGCGCGGGAATATTGGCGACATTTGGGCCAAAAGATCGTAATTGTGCGGTCTTTAGCGACAAAAAACCCGCCCAAAAGGGGCGGGTTTGAGGTGGTCCGGACAGAGCCGAACAGGGAGAAACTGGTGTTGGCGCGTTATCCGCCAGAGTCGTCGGAGCCAGAGGACGATTCGACATTGAGCAAGGTCGAGCGTGGCACAGCGCTGTTCACGTACTCGCGATAGACGACCTCGGCGTATTTGCCATCCATGATAATCGGATGCGATTGCACAAAGCCCGAGACTTCGGTCACGGTGCGCCGGTTGCGGCGTTCGCGGCCTTGGGTCACGATCAGCGGTTGGGTTTCGCCGAATGATGCCACCGCCTCGAGACGGGCACGGCTTATGCCCTGGCTGGTGAGGAAGGCGACCACGGCCTGAGCGCGGCGCATGCCGAGACTCTTGTTATAGCTGTCGGAGCCAACCGCATCGGTGTGGCCATAGACGCGAAAGCGCACTTCGGGGAATTGACGTATCCACTGGGCCTGTTCGCGCAGGGTATCGCGTGCGCCTGCGTCCAGCTCTGCTGAGTTGAAGGCGAAGTTGACGGTGCTCATCACCTCGCTGGCAAAGCGATTGGCGAGATCGAAGGTATAGCTGCGCTCGCCGGTCATCACGAGGTGGTTGTTCATCACCGCCTCGCCGAAATGGCCATTATCCACATGCGCGCCCGCCTCTCCAAAATAGGATCGGTAGACCGCATCCTGCGAGGTGCAGGCAGTTGCGGCGATCAGCCCGGCGATTGCGAAAACATGTTTCATTGCCCGTTTCCCCCGCTCAATCCATCACATAGCCGTAGGACCCGGTGAAATCCTGCTTGGCAACCTCGCCAACGGGCCCCTTGTCACTCACGCCTCTGGCGACGCGGCCATTGAGGAAGAGATCTTTCTCTGAGGGCAGTTTCACGCGATCCGTGGGCAGGGCCAGTGCCTCGCCCCGGGAGGGTGAGACGAGATGGGCCGATACGATGATCACCAGTTCTGTCTGCGAGCGCTGGTAGTCGGCGCTGCGGAAAAGGGCACCGAGAACCGGCACATCGCCCAGCCAAGGCACCTGACCGGCATTGTCGCGGAAATCATCCTGAAGCAGGCCTGCGATGGCAAAGCTTTCACCATCGCGCAGCGCCACCGTGGTCGACGTGTCGCGGCGGCGGAAGGCAGGGATGGCAAAGCCGTTTGAAACCAAGGAGTTGGCCGTGTCGATGGAAGAAACCGCAGCGGCCATTTCGAGGTTGATAATGCCGTCGTCCACAACGCGCGGCACAAAGTTCAGCTCGACGCCGAAGGGTTTGAATTCGATCGACGTGGTGTCATTGTCCTGAGCCACAGGCACAGGGAATTCGCCACCTGCGAGAAACTTGGCCTCTTGGCCGGAGAGGGCGGTTAGGTTTGGTTCCGCCAAAGTGCGCACAACGCCTTTGGTTTCCAGCGCCTCGAGCAGGATGCCCACCTCGACCGAGCCTACGTCAAAGCCAAAGGCAAAGGCGGCGTTGTTCTCGTTCGTGCCCGGAATAGCCCCGGCAAGAGTGCCCAGCACACCGCCTTGTGTGTTGGTGGTGTTGGTGCCGCCGATCACGCCAACGCTATTGGCCCCGCGTGCGTCGATCGACAGCGAGGATGACAGCGCCTTGGACACGCTGCGTTGCATTTCGGCAAAGCGAACCTTGAGCATGACCTGTTGCTTGCCAGAGACCGACATCAGGTTGGACACACGTTCAGGCGCATAGCGTTCGGCAAGATCAAGGGCGCGCTGCATGCGCGACGTGCTCGAGACCGTGCCGGAGATGACAATGCCGTCATTCGCGCTGCGGACTTCGATGGGTTCGCCCGGAAGGATCTGTTTCAGGCGTTCCTTGAATTCTTCGATATCGGTGCTGACATGCACGTCGATATTGGTAATGAGCTTGCCCAAGCCATCAAACAGGCTGAGCGTTGTTCGGCCCGGTGTCTTGCCCAGCACATAGATTGTGCGTTCAGACAGGGTGGAGAAATCAGCAATCGCCGGGTTGGCAATGCTGAGCTCTGCGAAGGGAGAGTCGCTCTCGACCACAACGGCACGGTTCATCGCGACGCTGAGGGCGCTTGAAGTGCCATTGCGCACCACGCGGATGCTTTCCGCTTGTGCAGGTTGCGGCGCATGGCCTGCAACAAGCGCCAGCCCAAGAAGGGCCGCGCAAATATGTCTACGCAATTTCATGTGACCTGCCTTTCCGATCACGCCTCATTTTTCGGGTCTTAGCGCCCGCATTTGATTTACTTTGGGACAGTTCGGAATTTTTTTCAAGAATCAATACAGTTTTGCGTATTTTTCTTAGGAGTGTGTCTAATTTCCTGAACACGAAAAAGGCACCCGTGTGCGGGTGCCTTATCTCGACAATATGCAGCGTGTCAGTTGGTGCAGGGGATCGGGGTTTCGATCACCTCGGCACCCCGCCTTGTGCGGATGGTGCAGGTCTCGGGCAGGGGGGCCTGTTCGATCACAGCTTCGGCGGTGATGCCAAGCAACCTGTGTTGATCCACTTCGATCACCTCGGCCACGGTATCGTCAAGCGCGCCCACAAGCGACAGCGACAGACGCCCGGTCGATTGGGCCTGAGCAAGCGCCGCAACCTGTTGCGGTTTGACGGCGACGGTTACGGTGCGGGCGATGACCGTCTCGGAGGTATCCATGTCGGCCACCTGATCCACGGCAATCAGCTTGACCCCGTTTTCAATAAGTTTGGTCACTTCGCCCATGGAATTGCCTTCGGTGCGCATGTTCCCCGCGCCGACGCTGCCGGTCCAATAGATGTCGATGGTATCGCCGGGCCGAAGAAAGCCCGAAACACCGCTGGTCACATCGACCTTTATGGCAAAGGCGCGCATGCCGCGTTCGAGTTGCGAGGTGATGCCCACCTCTGCACCCGGCTCTGTCACCTTGACGGCCAAGATAGGCTCGTTCATTTCCATCCGCCGCAGGGCGCGGCGCGCGACGGTCTCGCCTTTCGGGAAAAGCTCTTCTGTCGCTTTGAACACGCCTTCGGGCAGGGATGTTTTGGGAAAGGCGGTGAGGCGCACCGCGTCTTTGTCGAGGGCCTCGCCATATTGCAAGGCGCGGGTGGCGACAAAAATGTCAACGGTTTCGATGACGGGGGCGCGTTGCTGACGCTCTGCCTCCAGTTGCCGCTGATATCCGTCGATGTAATTCTTGGCCATGTAGACAGCAAATCCCGCGAGCCCGAGGCCCACGATCAGCACCAATCCGAAAACTGCTCGCATGGGGTTTCCCTTTCATCGCAAGACGTGGTCCGGCATGTAACCGGAGATCAAAGCCTGTGATATCGCGCCATTGTGTCAAAATCAGGGACAAGCGGGGGCGATATAGCGCCATTAAGACGCGCGGGACATGGGTGGGGCAGGCAAGGAAATGGCCACGGATAGAACCTATCCGTGGCCATTTTAATTGAGTGCCCGATCCTGTGTCAGGCTCGGGCGCCTGGATTACTGCTGACCCAGGGTGCCGAGGTCGACAACTGTCGAGCCGCCCACTTCGGTGCCGATTGAGGTGGCGAGGTTGCCGATGCCGGTGCTGACGGTGGACACGCCGGCGATGCCGAGGCCAACGACTGCTGCGGTCAGCACGACCCAGTCAACCGTTACTGCGCCGTCTTCGTCTTTCGAGAAGTTTTTGAAGAATTTAATCATGGTTTGGTCCCTCCAAAGGATCAGTTGCTTGTGTTGTTACACCCGCTTCAGTTCAGGACCCCCAGTGTTTTATGGTCCGTTGCCGTCGTGGTGTGATGCCATATAGCCGGTCAAATCGGGCGGGAATTTGGCGTCACTGGACCAATTTTCGTGCACTCCAAAAATAGTTAGAGAAAAATCTTAAGATACTGAAAGATAACAAAAGAAACTCTGAAAAATTGTTTGAAAAAGGCTTTGAAGCAGGAATTGTGGCGCAAATGTGGGTGGTTCAGGTCATGGTAAGGAACAATGCTGGCGTGAAGCCCGGATATTTGCGATACTGGCGACAATAAATCAGAGGCAGAGCAGCGCCCGCTATGAGATTTTTATACCTTTTGGTGTCTGTTGCGATTCTCGCAGGGGCAGGCCCGCTTGCGGCGCAGGCGCCGCAGCCCTTTGCCGACTTCACCTTTAAGAGGGAAAAGGCGCCCGCACCGGGAACGCGGCGCGGGCCCTTGGTGCAGATTGAGCCTGCGCCGCCCGAACCGCCGCGCGCGGCGGTCGCGAACAAAGAGCCAGAGGCACCCGCCACACCGCGCGGGGCCGCCTATGGCTGGTTCTGGGAGAATGTGCCCGCCGATATCGGCACGGATGGCGCGCTGCGCCTGCGTGCGGCGATGGAGCATCTGGCCAAACCGCCCGCAGGCAAGGGCGTGAGCGCGCCGCGCCTGCAATCGGTGCAAGAGATTGCGCGGGCCGAAGGCGGGCATATTTTGAGCCAGACCATCGGCACGCAGATTTCGCCGGCATTGGTGTTGGCGGTGATCGCGGTTGAATCCTCGGGGCGGACGGCGGCGGTCAGTTCTGCCGGGGCGCAGGGGTTGATGCAGCTTATGCCGGATACAGCACGCCGCTTTGGTGTGACCGACAGCTTGGCACCCGCCGAGAATATTCGCGGCGGGGTGGCCTATCTTGATTGGCTGATGCGCGAGTTCAAAGGCGACGTGGTGCTGGCACTCGCGGGCTATAATGCAGGCGAGAACGCGGTCAAAAAGCATGGCGGTGTCCCGCCCTATACGGAAACCCGCGATTACATCCCCAAGGTTCTTGCCGCCTATGAGGTGGCGCGGGGCCTGTGCAAGACGCAGCCGGAGTTGATCACCGATGCCTGCGCGCTCAATCTTGCCATGAAGTAAGGGCCGGACCCTTGCGGTGCCCGGCCCTTGGATTCTGGGAAACGATCGTCTGGTGACGATGGTTAAGTGACAGGGGTCAATTGACGATGGTCGCCTCGGTTGCGGCGCGCAATTCGTCTTCGGTGACACCTTCGGCCAACTCAACAATCTTCAGACCGCCCTCGACCACATCGAGCACACCCAAGTTCGAGATGATCCGGTTGACCACACCTGTCCCTGTCAGCGGCAGGGTGCAGGATTTGAGCACTTTCGATTCGCCGTGCTTGTTGGTGTGGTCCATGACCACCACCACGCGGCCCACGCCCGCCACAAGATCCATGGCGCCGCCCATCCCCTTGACCAGCTTGCCGGGGATCATCCAGTTGGCGAGATCGCCATTCTCGGCCACTTCCATCGCGCCAAGGATTGCCATGGCAATCTTGCCGCCCCGGATCATGCCAAAGGAAGTGGCGCTGTCGAAATAGCTGGTGTCGGGCAGTTCGGTGATGGTCTGCTTGCCCGCATTGATGAGGTCTGCGTCCTCCGTACCTGCAACGGGGAAGGGCCCCATGCCCAGCATGCCGTTTTCCGATTGCAGCGTGACATGCACGCCCTCGGGAATGAAATTGGGCACCAGCGTGGGAATGCCGATCCCGAGGTTCACATAGGTCCCGTCCTCGAGTTCGAGCGCCGCGCGGGCGGCCATCTGATTGCGATCCCAAGCCATTATGCTGCCCTCACGGTGCGTTGTTCGATACGTTTCTCATGCGTGCCTTGCACCAAGCGGTGAACATAGATGCCCGGCAGGTGGATTTTGTCGGGGTCCAATTCGCCCGGTTGGACGATTTCCTCGACCTCCAGCACGCAGACCTTGCCGCACATGGCGGCAGGCGGGTTGAAGTTGCGCGCCGTCTTGCGGAAGATGGCGTTGCCGGTGGTGTCGGCCTTCCACGCCTTGACGATAGAGAGGTCGGCAAAGATGCCGCGTTCGAGAATATAGGTCTCGCCGTTGAACTCTTTATGTTCCTTGCCCTCGGCCACCTGGGTGCCGACGCCGGTCTTGGTGTAGAAACCCGGAATGCCGCAGCCGCCCGCGCGCATCCGCTCGGCGAGCGTGCCCTGTGGGTTGAATTCCAGCTCAAGCTCGCCGCTCAGATATTGGCGCATGAATTCGGCGTTCTCGCCCACATAAGAGGACATCATTTTGCGCACTTGCCGCGTTTGCAGCAGGATACCGATGCCGAAATCATCCACGCCCGCATTGTTGCTGGCAAAGGTCAGATCCTTGACGCCCGAGTCGCGGATCGCGGCCAAGAGCAATTCGGGAATGCCGCAGAGGCCAAAGCCGCCCGCTGCGATCAGCATGTCATCACGCAAGAGCCCGTCCAGCGCTTCGGCGGCCGAGCCGTAAACCTTGTTCATGTGGAACCTCCTCCAGACAGTGGTTTGCCCCCGTATGCGGCGCAAGCCGGGCACGAGTCAACGCGGCCCGCGTGCCATCGCATCGGAATAGGGATTTCTACGTAGGTGTGGGGGCCGCGCCGGGTTATTTCCCGGCGGCGGCGCGTTTGGCGGGGGCCTTGGCCGCGGCCTTGGTGGTGGTGGCCTTTTTGGGCGCAGCCTTTTTCGCGGCCGGTTTCTTGGCGGTCGTGGCTTTGGCGGCGGTCTTTCGCGCTTTGCCCGGCTTTGTGGCCTTGGCGGCAATCGCGGCGACGGCCATTTCCATGGTCACATCGTCAGGTTCTGTGCCCTTGGGCAGGGTGGCGTTGACCTTGTCCCATTTGATATAGGGGCCGTAGCGCCCTTCGAGGATCTGGATCGGGCCGCCATTCTCGGGGTGTTCGCCCAGATCGCGCAGCGCCTTGGCCGCCGCGCGCCCGCGCCCGCCGGGATTGGCACGTTTGGCGGCCAAGAGTTCGACGGCGCGATTCATGCCGATTTCAAACACGTCGTTGGGGTCTTTGAGATTGGCGTAGACGGGCTTGGCCTCGTCCGGCAGTTGATGCATGAGATAGGGGCCGAAACGCCCGAAATTGGCGGAAATCATCCCGCCCTCGGGGTGTTGGCCCACGTCACGCGGCAGGCTGAGCAGGGTAAGCGCCTTTTCCAGCGTCATGGCCTCGGCTGTCCAGCCTTTGGGCAGGCTGGCGCGGTCGGGCTTTTTGTTCTCCTCGGTCGCCTCGCCGCGTTGCACATAGGGGCCAAAGCGGCCAGAGCGCAGGGAAATTTCGTTGCCCGCCTCATCTTGCCCCAAGATACGGTCGCCATTTTCCCCAGCATCGCCGCCAATCGGGCGGGTGTAGCGGCATTCGGGATAATTGCCGCAGCCGACAAACCCGCCGGAGCGCGAGGTTTTCAGATGCAGCTGACCCGTGCCGCAGAGCGGGCATTGGCGCGGGTCGCTGCCATCCTCACGCGGAGGATAAAGCGTAGGAGAGAGGGCCGCGTCGAGCACATCGAGCACTTCGGTGATGCGCAATTCCGAGGTTTCGGCAATTGCGGCGGAGAAATCGCGCCAGAAGCGGGCGAGGATTTCTTTGTAATCCGCCTCGCCGGCGCTGACGCGATCCAGATCCTCTTCGAGATTGGCGGTGAATTCGTAGCCCACGTATTTGCGGAAGAAGTTGATCAGAAAGATCGTGACAATGCGGCCCTTATCCTCTGGGAAGAGGCGGTTTTGTTCCTTGCGGACATATTCACGGTCCTGAATCGTGGTCAGGACGCTGGCATAGGTCGAGGGGCGGCCGATGCCCAGTTCTTCCATTTTCTTGACCAAGGTCGCCTCGGTGTAGCGGGGCGGCGCTTGGGTAAAGTGTTGCAGGCCAAGAATGGATTCGTTGGGCGAGAGCACGGCGGCGGTTGTTTCGGCCCAATCGCTGGCGCGGGCAAATTCGCTGCGCAGCGAGGATTTGGCAAAGGCGGCGGGCTCGCCCTGCATGATCTGGGGCAGGCGGCCATCGTCGTCGTCTCCGGTGGGCACATCATCGCGGCCCTCTTCATAGACTTTGAGAAAGCCCTCGAAGAGCATCACCTGACCGGTGGCGCGCAGGCCGACCTGACCATCATTGCTGCCGATCTCGACGGTGGTGCGCTCCATGCGAGCGGCCTCCATCTGGCAGGCGAGGGTGCGTTTCCAGATGAGATCGTAAAGCTTGCGCTGATCTGCGTCAGAGGTTTTGATATGGCCTGCGTCGCGCGTCATGTCTGTGGGGCGGATACATTCATGCGCCTCTTGGGCGTTTTTGGCCTTGTTTTTGTACATGCGGGGCGATTTCGGTAGATATTCCGGGCCAAACCGATCCTTGATCGCATCGCGCGCGGCCATCACGGCCTCGGGCGCCATGTCGATCCCGTCGGTACGCATATAGGTGATATATCCCGCCTCATAGAGCCGTTGCGCGGCGGACATGCACTGCTTGGCGCCCATGCCGAATTTGCGGCTGGCCTCTTGTTGCAGCGTCGAGGTCATAAAGGGGGCGGAGGGATTGCGGCTGGCCGGTTTCGCTTCGACCGAGGTGACGGTGAGGGCGCGGGAGGTGATGGCCTGCACCGCCATTTCGGCCTGAGTGGCGTTCTCCAGATCGAATTTATCGAGCTTCTTGCCCGCAAGGGAGACCAGCCGCGCCTCATAGTCTTGGCCGCGCGGCGTGGTCAGCAGCGCCTTGACGGACCAGTATTCGCGGGCCGTGAACGCCTCGATTTCCATCTCGCGCTCGACGATGAGGCGCAGGCAGACCGATTGCACACGCCCCGCCGAGCGTGCGCCGGGCAGTTTGCGCCAGAGCACCGGGCTAAGGTTGAAACCCACGAGGTAGTCCAGCGCGCGGCGTGCGAGATAAGCCTCGACCAAGGGCGCATCGACCTGACGGGGATTTTTCATCGCCTCGGTGACGGCGGATTTGGTGATGGCGTTGAACACCACGCGGCTAACGGGCGTGTCTTTGTTGATCGCCTTGCGTTTGCGAAGGGTCTCTTCAAGGTGCCAGCTAATGGCCTCGCCTTCGCGGTCGGGGTCGGTGGCGAGGATGAGGGCGTTGTCATCCTTGAGGGCGTCGGCGATGGCCTTGACGTGCTTGCGGCTGTCGGGGCCCACCTCCCAGGTCATGTCAAAGCCGTTCTCGGTATCGACCGATCCATCCTTGGCGGGCAGATCGCGCACATGGCCATAGCTTGCCAGAACCGTGTAACCGTCGCCCAGATACTTGTTGATCGTCTTGGCTTTGGCGGGCGATTCGACAACGACAACGGGCATGGGCACTCCTTCCGGCTCTGGTCGAGGCTTATGGCGGCGCACCATGTGGGCTGGCAAGGGGAATTGTCAATCTGGCCGCAAGGGTTGCAAGAGCGCGACCTTATGACCCTATGCAGTGTATCGGCTACTGCGCGAGGGCCAGAAGGCCGCCCGGATGCCGTGTGATGCGCCCGTCAAGTTCGAGATCAAGAAGCGCGGGGGCGACCCGGTGGGCCGGGGTGGCCAGATCGCGGATGAGCTGATCCTCGGCCAGAGGAGAGGGCCCGAGACGGTTGAGGATCTGGGCGTGCAGGCCCGCGATGTCGCGGAGTGTGGTCGTGGGGGGCAGGGGCAATTCGGTCTGGGATGCTGTTGCGATGCTTGGCACCTGTGGCAGCGCGTCTATCACATCCTCGGCGTTGCGGATCAGGGTGGCCCCGTCGCGGATCAGCATATTGCAGCCGCTGGCGCGGGCATCAATTGGGTGGCCGGGCACGGCCATCACCTCGCGCCCTTGATCGAGCGCGGTGCGGGCGGTGATGAGCGAGCCGGATTTCGCGGCAGCCTCGACCACGACCACCGCCTGTGCCAAGCCACTGACCAGCCGGTTGCGGCTGGGAAAGTGGCGAGCCTGCGGGATAAGGCCGATGGGCTGTTCAGAGAGGCGCAGGCCGGAGGCGAGGATATCGCCCGCGAGTTTGGTATTCTCTGCCGGATAGATGACATCCACCCCGCCGGCCATGACCGCGATGGTGCCCGCCTCAAGACTGCCCAGATGGGCCGCGGTATCAACGCCACGTGCGAGGCCTGAAACGATCAGATAGCCCCGTGCCGAGAGATCGGCGGCCAGTGATCTGGCCATGCGCGTTCCCAAGGACGAGGCGTTTCGCGCGCCCACAAGGGCGATCATCGGGCGGGCAAGAAGGGCCGCATCACCCATCACCCAAAGGAGCGGGGGGCAATCGGAGATGTCCTTCAACTGGGTTGGAAAGCCGGGGTCTGCCAAGGTGAGGAGCCGTGCGCCGACTGCGTGGCCTGCGCGCAACTCGGCCTCGGCCACGCCGGGGGGGCAGGGGGTGTAATCGGGCACACCGGCGGCGCGGGCCACCTCGGGCAGGGCGGCAAGCGCCGCCTGAGCGCTGCCATGTTCCGCCAGAAGGCGGTGAAAGGTGGCCGGACCGACCCGGCGAGAGCGCAAGAGGCGAAGCCACGACACCCGGTCATCTTCCGTGGTGGGTGGGAGTGGGGGGTGAGTGGAAGGATGAGTAAGTTTGGGCATCCGTGACCTCGCCTGCTTGCAAGACCATGGATAACCTGAAGAGGGTTAACGCATGGTAAACCGTGCCTGGGTGAGTCATAGATTTTTGGAAAAAATTACTTAAGTATATGATATTTAATATTGATTATTTTTGGTTTGAGGCTTGGGGCAGGTCGGCAAGGCGTCCGAGGCAGATGGCAGGCAAGGGGCCAAAGGGCGCATGTGTTAAGCGATGGGGCGATGCATTCTGAGAATTAAGAGGTAGAGGCCGCCGCGTTTCAGCGATCCGGCGTCTGATCAGACTGCCCAACGCTATATTGTGCATCCAGCTTTGCGCGATCTGTGTCGGTCACGGCCCGGTTGCGCACGCTTGTTGCGAAACGTAGGACGTAACCATCCGGGTCCATGATCAAAAACTGACGCCGCGTGTCCATGCAGTCCGTTTTCCAGATGTCGGCTTCGTAGATGGCGATCAATGGCTTCGCGCCGCGAGACAGGACCGTCTCATACAATTTATCGACGTCCGGAACCATGAATTGAAAGTTGACGCCTCGGCCATAGGGGTGATCCATGTGATCTGGTTGCCACGGCACCCAAGTGCCATCCAATTGCCAATGCGCGAGCATGATTTGCGCGCCGTGTAATGTCAGATAGGCGTGGGGGTCGTGCCCTCTTTGTTGGGCGACCTTGAAGCCAAGGGTATTGGTGTAAAATTCTAAGGAGACCTCGAAGTCTGAGCACCACAACTCGGGCACCAGAGGGTTGATTGCAAATGTCATCCCGTTCTCCGCAGACGCACGCTTGTGTCTAATAGCGTCGTATCTGACCGCTAGAGGTCAAGGAAAAAGGGGGGACGATACAGGCTGACAATGGCTGTTCATAAGGTGAGGGCGTTTCGCGCCTTGTTCCTCACGCCGCCGACCCCCCTACCGTCAACCCGCCGATCAGCACTGTGGGTTGGCCGACGCCCACGGGCACCCATTGGCCCTGTTTGCCGCAATTGCCCATCCCGGGATCAAGCGTCATGTCATTGCCCAAGCCCCGGATTTGCTGGAGCGCGGTGGCGCCGTCGCCGATGAGGGTGGCCCCTTTGACGGGCGCGCCGATCTTGCCGTCTTTGACGCGGTAGGCCTCGGTGCAGGAAAAGACGAATTTGCCGTTGGTGATATCGACTTGCCCGCCGCCAAAGCCCACGGCATAGATGCCGTCTTTCAACTCGGCCACCAGATCGCCCGGTGTGGTGTCTCCGCCCAGCATATAGGTGTTGGTCATGCGCGGCATGGGCGCGTGGGCATAGCTTTCTCGGCGTCCGTTGCCGGTGGGGGCCACGCCCATCAGGCGGGCATTCTGGCGATCCTGCATATAGCCCACCAGAATGCCATCCTCGATCAGGACATTGCGGGCAGAGGGCGTGCCCTCATCGTCGATGGTGATGCTGCCGCGCCGGTCGGGGAGGGTGCCATCATCCAGAACGGTGACGCCGGGGGACGCGATACGTTGGCCCATGAGACCGGCAAAAGCAGAGGAGCCTTTGCGATTGAAATCGCCCTCAAGCCCGTGGCCGATGGCCTCGTGCAAGAGGATACCGGGCCAGCCGGGGCCAAGCACAACATCCATGGTGCCTGCGGGTGCCGGTTCGGCACGGAGGTTGACGAGGGCCACGCGCAGCGCCTCTTGGGTCTTGGCCTGCCAGTCGGCGGGATCAAGCAGGCCGTCAAGACCTACGCGCCCACCGCCCCCGGCGCTGCCGCTTTCGCGGCGGCCCTCTTGCTCGACGATGATCGAGACATTGACGCGGGTCATGGGGCGAATGTCTTGCAGGTCTTGGCCATCGGGGCGCAGGATCACGACCTCTTGCAGCGACGCGGCAATCGAGGCTGTGACCTGCACCACGCGGGGATCAAGGCCGCGCGCGAAGGCGTCAATCTCGCGCAGCGTGTCGAGTTTCACCGGGAAACTGGCCCCGGCGATGGGATCGGCATCTGTATAGAGGCGGCGATTCGTAGGCGTGGGCCCGGCTGCCAGGGTGCCCCCGCCTGCGCCGACGGCCAAGCGGGCGGTTTCCACCGCGCGTTTGAGCGCGGCCTCGGTCACTTCTGAGGAATGGGCATAGCCCGTAACCTCGCCACGCACGGCGCGCAGGCCGAACCCCTCGGAGGCGTCATAGGACGCGGTCTTGACCCGGCCATCGTCGAACATCAGCCCCTCGGCGCGGCGGCGTTCAAAGAAGAGCTCGCCATCGTCGGCCCCATGGGTCGCCTCACGCAGGCGGGACAGGGCGGTAGCGCGGTCGAGCAGGGTCTCGAAAGGGCGAAAGGCGGTGTCGGTCATTGGGATTCTCTCTCTGCGGCGCGGTCCGGGGGCGCGTTAATTTGATTTAAATCAAAAAAGCGTCCGTTTGCCGCAATGGTCTTTCTTGTCGTTTCAGGCAGAATATGGTTTTAGACGACACCGAGACAATGGGATTCCGCCGGGCGGCGGGGTGACCTTCGCAAAAAGACATGAACCGCTTTAACCGATCAGGGTGTAAAATGCGACTAACTTCCAGCCTTATGGCGGCCATGACCGCCTTTCTCGCCCTTCCTGCCATGGCTCAAGAGGGGCTTGAGATCGTAGGAAAGCCCGTTGACGGCAAGATGGGCTTTCAGCCGGCGGCAACCGAGCTTGCGCGGGATTTGCAATGGCTGGACGGGATGATCAACGTGATCATCATCGCGATCGTGATCTTTGTGACCGCGTTGCTGGTGATCGTCATGATCCGCTACAACCGCAAGACCAATGCAACACCGGCCAGTTTCACGCATAACTCGCCGATCGAGATTGCCTGGACGATCATTCCCATCGTGATCCTTGTCTTTATCGGGGCCTTCTCGTTGCCGGTGCTGTTCAAGCAGCAGGAAATTCCCGAGGGCGAGATCAACATCAAGGTGACGGGCTATCAGTGGTACTGGGGCTATGAATATACCGACCACGATTTTGCCTTTGACAGCTATATGATCGGTGCCCCGGCGACGGGTGGCGACAACCGCATGACCCCCGAAGTCGAGGCGCAGCTGATCGAGGCCGGTTACAGCAAGGATGAGTTCCTGCTGGCCACCGATACCTCGGTCGTCGTGCCCGTGGGCAAGACCGTTGTCATGACCGTGACCGGCGCAGATGTGATCCACAGCTGGACCATCCCCGCCTTTGGCGTGAAGCAGGATGCGGTGCCGGGGCGTCTGGCGCAGCTTTGGTTCAATGCCGAGAAGGAAGGCGTGTACTTTGGTCAGTGTTCCGAGCTTTGCGGTCAGGCCCATGCCTATATGCCGATCACCGTCAAGGTGGTGAGCGAAGAGGCCTATGCCGAATGGCTGGATGGCGCGATCGAGGAATATGCCGGTACGCCGCGTTCCGTGGATGTGGCGCAGGCCGACTAAAGCAGACCGGGGCGCGCGCAATCTGTCCGCGCCCCAATCATGCCACGTAAGGGGCGCAGCCCTTGCGCCCCTTGGCCGGAGACTGAAATGAGCGATGCGAGCCTGAACACAGCCAGCCCCGTCAGCCGCGCCCAAGAGGGTGAGGCCGGATTTGGCGATTTCTTTGCCCTGCTCAAGCCGCGGGTGATGACGCTGGTGGTGTTTACGGCGCTGGTCGGTCTTTTGGCGGCGCCGGTGGGCGTGCATCCGGTCATCGGTTTTGCGGCGATCCTCTTCATTGCTGTAGGCGGCGGTGCTGCGGGCGCGCTCAATATGTGGTGGGAATCGGATATTGATGCGCTGATGAAGCGCACGCAAAAGCGGCCCATTCCGGCGGGCAAGGTCACGCGGGACGAGGCCTTTGCCTTTGGGATCACGCTGGCGGTGATGTCGGTGGTCATGCTGTGGCTGGCGACCAACGCGTTGGCGGCTGGCATCTTGGCCTTTACGATTTTCTTTTACGTGGTCATCTACACCATCGGGCTGAAGCGTTGGACGCCGCAGAATATCGTCATTGGTGGTGCTGCGGGTGCGTTCCCTCCGATGATTGGCTGGGCTGCGGCGACGGGCACGGTGAGCCTTGAATCGGTGCTGATGTTTGCGCTGATTTTCATGTGGACGCCGCCGCATTTCTGGGCGCTGGCACTGTTCATGCGCGGCGATTACGACACGGCGGGCGTGCCGATGCTGACGGTGACGCATGGGCGGCGCGCGACGCGGGTGCATATCCTTGTTTACACGGTGCTCTTGGCGGCGCTGGCGATTGGAGCTGGGTTCACCGGGATCGGCGGGCCGGTCTATCTGGCGGTTGCGGTGGTCTTTAACGCGCTCTTTCTGCGGGATGCGATTGCGATCTGGCGGCGGGATGAGGATCAGGCGGAGGCCGATAACTACCGCGTCGAAAAGCGGGCGTTCAAGCTGTCGCTCTGGTATCTTTTCGCGCATTTCACGGCCATTCTTGCCGAGGCGGCGCTGGGCGGGTTTGGCTTGGGTGGCTGGTCATGAGCTTTCGCGAGGAACATGAGCTGCACAAGCGCCGGTTTGGCCGCAATCTGGGCCTTGGCCTTGTGCTGGCAGGGTTTGTTGCGCTGGTGTTCGGCATGACGATTGCCAAAGTCTCGGACGATGGATTCGCCGTGCCCAAGATCGAACAGGGGGAGAATTGATGGCGCTTGATCCGAAATTCAAGACCGTGACCCAGACTGTTGGCGTGGTCGTCCTGATGGGCGGGCTCGCTTGGGCTTCGGTGCCGTTCTACGACTGGTTTTGCCGCGTGACTGGCTTTGGCGGGGCGACAGGCGTGTCAGAAGTGGCAAGCGACGATGTTCTGGAGCAAACCGTCAAAGTGCGGTTCGACGCCAGCAAAGAGCGCGATATGCCTTGGGAGTTCAAACCCATGGAGCGCCAGATGGAAATTCGCATCGGTGAGACGGGGCTGGCCTTTTACGAGGCTTATAACCCCACTGACCGCGCAGTCGCCGGATCAGCCAGCTATAATGTCACGCCCTATGAGGCGGGTGGCTTTTTCACCAAGATCGACTGTTTCTGTTTTGAACAACAGGTGCTACAGCCGGGTGAACGGGTTCAGATGCCCGTGACCTTTTACGTCGACCCAGAGATCGTGACCGACCGTGACGCGAAATACGTACATACGATCACGCTGTCCTACACGTTCCACGAAATTGACCTGCCCGAGGAGCAAGCCGCGCTTGAGCAGGGGACCAACAACGATAAAAACCTGAACTGAGCCTTCGACGAGGGATAAGACAAAGATGGCACACGAGAAAAACCACGATTACCACATTCTGCCCCCCTCAATCTGGCCGTTGCTCGGCTCTTTGGCGGGGTTCGTCATGCTCTTTGGGGCGGTCCTGTTCTTTCACGATCATGGGCCTTGGATGCTCTTGGCGGGTCTGGTCGGCGTGCTTTACGTCATGTTCGGCTGGTGGGCCGATGTGGTGAACGAGGGGCAGACCGGCGATCACACCCCGGTCGTGCGGATCGGCCTGCGCTATGGCTTTATCATGTTCATCATGTCCGAAGTGATGTTCTTTGCCGCGTGGTTCTGGAGCTTTTTCAAGCATGCCATGTATCCGATGGGCGAAAACTCTCCGATGGTCGATGGCGTCTGGCCGCCTGTCGGGATCGAGACCTTTGATCCTTGGCATCTGCCGCTGATCAACACGCTGATCCTGCTCTGCTCGGGCTGTGCTGCGACATGGGCACACCATGCGCTGGTGCATGAGAACAATCGTCAGGACGTAAAGCGCGGGCTGATGATCGCGATTGCGCTGGGTGCGATCTTTACCGTGTTCCAAGCCTATGAATATAGCCACGCGGCCTTTGGCTTTTCCGGCAATATCTACGGCGCCAACTTCTTTATGGCGACGGGCTTTCACGGGGCGCATGTGGTGATCGGTACGATTTTCCTCTTTGTCTGCCTGATCCGGGTGCAAAAGGGGCATTTCACGCCGCAACAGCACGTGGGCTTTGAAGCGGCCGCTTGGTATTGGCACTTTGTCGATGTGGTCTGGCTGTTCCTGTTCGCCGCGATCTACATCTGGGGCGCGTGACGATCTTTTTACAGTAAAGCTGGCGTTCCAAGCGCGGGTATTTAAACCAAGACGAAGATGCGGGGGGTTTTCTTTCCCCGCATTTTCCTTTTGAGAGTGTGACATGCGGAAAAGCGTTGTGATCCCCCTGATCTTTGGCATTGCCGGTGTGGCGGTGCTGATTGGGTTGGGCAAATGGCAGGTCGACCGGCTGGCATGGAAAGAGGGTGTATTGGCGGATATCGCGGCACATATCGCCGCGCCGCCGGTGGGGTTGCCCGACGCCGCAGAGCCAGAGGCAGATCGCTATCTGCCGGTTGAGGTTACGGGGCAGATTGGCGATACGGCGCTGCGGGTGCTGGTCAGTCAAAAGCAGGTGGGCGCGGGATATCGGGTGATTTCCGTTTTGGACACCGGGGCGCGCCGGGTGCTGCTTGACCGGGGGTTCATCAAGGTGAGCGCCGATATTCCGGCCCCACCGGAGGGGATGGTCACGGTTCAGGGCAATCTGCACTGGCCCGACGAGCGGCTGAGTTCCACGCCCGAAAACGATGTGGCGGGCAATATCTGGTTTGCTCGCGACATCGCACAGATGGCTGACGTGCTGGATACAGAGCCGGTTTTGGTGGTGGCGCGCAGGCTGTCGGTGCCGGAGGTGGGCGTGTCGCCCTTGCCGGTAGACACAAGCGGTATTCCCAACGATCACCTGAGTTACGCGATCACATGGTTTTCGCTGGCCGCCATATGGGCCGCGATGAGTGGGGTTTTTATCTGGCGCATGCGGCAGGCAGAGAGAGGCAAGACGTGAAATATATCTCGACACGGGGCTGCGCGCCCACGCTGAGTTTCGAAGAGGCGATGCTGACGGGGTTGGCGCGCGATGGTGGGCTCTATCTGCCCGAGAGCATTCCGGTGATGCGCGCCGAGGATATGCGCGCACTCGAGGGCGTGAGCTATGAGGAGGCGGCGTTTCGGGTGATGCGGCCGTTCATCGGCGATGCCTTTACCGACGAGGAGTTTCGCGGGATCATCGCGCGGGCCTATGCGGGCTTTGGCCATGCGGCGCGGGCGCCGCTCAAGCAATTGGATAGCGGTCATTTCCTGCTGGAGTTGTTCCACGGCCCGACGCTGGCGTTCAAGGATTTCGCCATGCAGCTGATTGGGCAGATGTTCGAGTTCTCGCTCAAGCGCTCTGGCCAACGGGTGAGCATTGTGGGGGCGACCTCCGGCGATACCGGCTCTGCGGCGATTGAGGCGTTTCGGGGTCTGGATGCGGTGGATGTGTTCATCCTCTATCCGCATGGCCGGGTGTCCGAGGTGCAGCGGCGGCAGATGACAACGCCGGTTGAGGGCAATGTGCACGCGCTGGCCATCGACGGGCATTTCGACGATGCCCAGGCGCGCGTCAAGGACATGTTCAACGATTTCGAGTTCCGCGACGGCGTGCGTCTGGCGGGTGTGAACAGCATCAACTGGGCGCGGGTTCTGGCGCAGGTGGTGTATTACTTTACGTCGGCTGTCAGTCTTGGTGCGCCGGACCGCAAGGTCAGTTTCACGGTGCCGACGGGGAATTTCGGCGATGTCTTCGCGGGCTATATCGCCAAGCGGATGGGCCTGCCGATTGACCGGCTGGTGGTGGCGACCAATCAGAACGATATTCTGCACCGTTGTCTGAGCACGGGAGAGTATCGCCCCGATGGCGTGGCCCCGTCGATCAGCCCGTCGATGGATATTCAGGTGTCTTCGAATTTTGAACGCGCGCTCTTCTATGCCTATGGGCAGGATGGGAACGCCGTGGCGCAGGAGATGGAGGCATTGAAGGCGGGCGGATTTAGCGTGAGCCAAGGCGCGCTGGAGGCGCTGCGCGAGACCTTCGACAGCGGGCGTTGTAGCGAAGAGGACACCCGCGCCGCTATTCGCGATACATGGGCCACGAGTGGCGAGTTGCTGTGCCCCCATAGCGCGGTGGGCGTGCATGTGGCCGAGGTCGAGCGGCGTGAGGGCGTGCCGATGATCACGCTGGCCACAGCGCATCCTGCGAAATTCCCGGCTGCGGTGGAAGAGGCGAGCGGGATTCACCCCCCCTTGCCCGAGCGTATGGCGGACCTGTATGAGCGGGATGAACGTGTGACGCGGGTCGAGAACGACCTGAGCGCCATTGAAACATTGATCAAGGAACGGATCGCCAATTGAGTGTCCAACTGACCACCCTTCCCAACGGGTTTCGCATCGTCTCGGAGCATATGCCCGGCCTGCAATCGGCGGCCATCGGCGTCTGGGTGCTGGCCGGCGCGCGCCATGAAGAGGCCAGCCAGAATGGCATCGCGCATTTTCTGGAGCATATGGCCTTTAAGGGGACCAAGCGGCGTTCGGCCTTGCAGATCGCCGAGGCGATTGAGGATGTGGGCGGCTATATCAACGCCTATACCAGCCGCGAGGTGACGGCCTATTACGTGCGCGTCCTCAAGGAAGATGTGCCGCTGGCCTTGGATGTGGTGTCGGATATTCTGCGTAACCCGGTCTTCGATCCGCGTGAGATCGAGGTTGAACGCGGCGTGATCCTGCAAGAGATCGGTCAGGCGGCGGATACGCCGGATGACATCATTTTCGACTGGTTGCAGGAAAAGGCCTATCCCGATCATCCGCTGGGACGCACCATTCTGGGCGCGGAAGAGCGGGTGCGCGGCTTTGACCGGCCCGATCTGGAACGGTTCGTGGATCAGTATTACCGGCCCGGTCAGATGGTGCTGTCGGCGGCGGGGGCGGTAGATCACGAGGCCCTCGTGCGCATGGCCGAAGGCGTGTTTGGTGACATGATCCCAAGCCATGCGATCGAGCCGCCGGTGGCGCGGTTTGCAGGGGGCGAGACGCGGCATGTCAAGGACCTGGAGCAGGCGCATTTCGCGCTCGCCTTCGAGAGCCCGGATTACGCGCATCCCGATATTTACACCGCGCAAATCTATGCCTCTGCGCTTGGTGGGTCGATGTCGTCGCGGCTGTTTCAGGAGATCCGCGAGCGGCGGGGGCTGTGTTATTCGATCTATGCGCAGGCCGGGGCCTATTCGGATACCGGCATGATGACGATCTATGCAGGCACGTCGGGCGAGCAATTGGGTGATCTGGCAGGGATCACCATCGACGAGATGAAGCGTGCCGCCGAAGATATGAGCGCCGCCGAGGTCGAGCGGGCGCGGGCGCAGATGAAGGCCGGATTGCTGATGGGGCTGGAGAGCCCGAGCAACCGGGCCGAACGGCTGGCGCGGATGCTGCAAATCTGGGGGCGGGTGCCAACCCTGCCAGAGGTTGTGGAACGCATTGACGCGGTGACGCTTGCGGATGTGCGGCGGCTGGCCGAGAGCACGGTGGCGCAGGCCCCTGCGGCGCTGGCGCTTTATGGTCCGGTGGAACAGGCCCCGACGCTGGCCGCCCTTGATGCGAGGCGCGCTGCCTGATGATGCTTTTGCCGCGCCGCAAGCTCAGGATCGAGACCGAGCGTCTTAGCCTGCGGCAGCCGGTGATCGGCGATTATCGGGACTGGAGCGCGTTGCGCGCGGAGAGTGCGGATTTCCTGACCCCGTGGGAGCCGCTCTGGGCCGTGGATCATCTGGCGCGCAAAGGGTTTTCCAACCGGGTCTGGTGGGCGCAACGTTCGATTTCCAATGGCAGCGCAATGCCGCTTTTTTTGGTGCGGCGCGAGGATCAGGCGTTATTGGGGGCGATCACGCTGGACAATATTCGGCGGGGTCCGGCGCAGGCGGGCACGCTGGGCTATTGGATCGGCCAAGCCTATGCGCGGCAGGGCTATATGCGCGAGGCGATTGCCGGGGTGGTGCACTATGCCTTTGACCGGCTGGACCTAAGCCGAATCGAGGCGGCCTGCCTGCCGGAAAATCAGGCGTCGCGGGCGCTGCTGGAAAAATGCGGTTTCAAATACGAAGGTGTCGCGCAGAGCTATTTGCAGATCAACGGGCGTTGGCGGACGCATGTTCTTTATGCGCAGTTGCGGGCAGACCGGCGCGGGCGCACGGATGTGGGGTGATCCCACGGGTTACTCGCGGAATGCCTTGGCCAGATAATCGGTGAAGGGTTTGACCAGATAAGCCAGCGGTGTGCGGTCGGCGGTGCGGATGAACGCTTCGACCGGCATGCCGGGGATAAGGGTGGTGCCCTCGGGCAAGCGGGCCTGCTCGCCTTCGCTCAGCACGATTTCGGCGCGGTAATAGCTGGCGCGCGTGGCCTCATCCTCGAAGGCATCGGCGGAAATCTGGGTGACGCGCCCAAAAAGTTCTGGCGTGGTGCGTTGATCGAGCGCAGAGAAGCGCAGCGTGACTTCCTGTCCGACAAAGAGTTTATCGACATGGATGCTGTCGACGCGGGCGTTGATCACCAGCGGGCGGTCCTGTGGCACGATGAAGAGCACCGGATCGGCGGGCCGGATGACCGAGCGTTGGGCAAAGACCTGGAGGTTATAGACCACGCCCGAGACTGGTGCGGGGATGTCGAGCCGCCCCATTTGTTCGATCAGGGCGCGGCGTTGTTCGCGCAATTCAAGCTCGCGGAACTGCAGATCCCGCAGGGTGGTGATCGCCTCTTCGCGCCGGTCTGTGCCCAGTTTGAGAATCGAGATTTCGATTTCGGTGATGCGGCCTTCGGCCTCGGCCTTTTGGGCGGCAAGATCGCCCATGGTGCCGCTGAGGCGCGCCTGTTCGCGTTGCAGCCCGAGCACGCGGGTCGCTTGCGCCAGCCCACGATCCAGCAGCGATTGTTGATCGGTCAGTTCCAGTTCGATCAGTTCAAGCTGGCGGGCAAGGGCCACTTGCTGGGCCTCGATGCCCTCGATCTGGTTGGAAATCTGGCCGCGCCGCTTGTCAAGTTGGTCAATCTCGGCGGCGACGGTCTGGGCGCGGGCCTCGAACAGGGTCTTTTGCCCGGTCATCAGATCGGCGGCGTCGGCGTTCTGCGCTGACAGTTCAATGAGGAGCGGATCGAATTTCAGGGCATCGCGCCCGTCGCGCTCGGCCTCTAGGCGGCCACGGCGGGCCATGAGTTCGGCAAGCTGGTTTTCGATGATCGAGAGTTCGGATTGCAACTCGTTGGGATCAAGCCGGACAAGCACCTGACCGGCGCTGACCTTGTCGCCCTCTTTGATCTCGATGGCGGAAACGACGCCACCGTCGGGGTGTTGGACGACCTGCCGATTTTGATCCACCTCTATGCGCCCCGGTGCGATAATCGCCCCGGAAATCTGGGTGAACGCGGCCCATGTCCCAAAACCGCCCACCAGCAGAACAAGGCCGATGAGACCGATGATCAGCGGCTTGCGCGCCGACCATGCGCTATCGTTCGGGGCGCTCATCGCACACCTCCGGGGCCAGTGGACTCGGTGACTTGTTGATGGTTCTGGAGCACATCCTTGAGCACTTTTTCACGCGGGCCAAAGGCGCGCATAACGCCGGCCTCAAGCATCAGCAGCATATCGCATTCCTTGATCGCGGCGGGACGGTGGGCAACCACGATCACGGCCTTGCCTTCGGCCTTGAAGCTGCGGATGGCGAGATTGACCGCTTCGCTGCCTTCATTATCGAGATTGGAATTGGGTTCATCCAGCACGAGGATCATGGGATCGCCATACATGGCGCGGGCAAGGCCGATGCGCTGCATCTGCCCGCCCGAGAGCCGCCCGCCGCTGGTGCTTACGCGGGTGTCATAGCCGTTGGGCAGTTTTAGGATCATCTCATGGGCGTCGGCCTTGCGCGCGGCGGCGACGATCTTGGCGGGGTCCGGCTGGGCGGCCAAGCGGGCGATGTTGTCGGCGATGGTGCCGTCAAAGAGCTGCACGCGCTGTGGCAGATAGCCGATCAACTCACCCAGCACATTGGGGGCGTATTGGTCGAGGGTTGCGCCATCGAGGCGGATCTTGCCGCCCGCAGGCCGCCAGACGCCGGTGATGGCGCGGGCGAGGGTGGATTTGCCCGCCCCGGAGGGGCCGATCACGCCCACGGCCTGACCCGGTTCGATCTTGAAACTGAGTGTTTTGAGCACGGCCTGGCTTTCACCCGGCGGGACCATGGTAAGTTGGCTCACTTCCAGCCGCGCCTTGGGGCGGGGCAGGGGCGTGCGCGGTTGTTCAGGGGGAACAGAGCCGAGGAGTTCCGCTAGGCTTTCCCAGCCTTTGGCGGCGCGTTGCACCAGCGCCCATTGGCCGATGGCCTGCTCGATGGGGGCAAGCGCGCGGCCCATAAGAATCGAGCCTGCGATCATGGCACCGGGCGTCAGCTCTCCGCGCAGCACGAGCCACGCGCCCAGACCCAGCATCGCCGATTGAAGAAGAAGGCGCAGCGCCTTGGTGGAGGTGGTGAAGGTGCCGCCCAGATCAGCGGCCTCGATCGCGGTCGAGAGGGCGCGGCCACGCGCGGCTTGCCAGCGATCAAAGGCCGCGTCGCGCATGCCCATGGCCTGAATCATCTCGGATTCGTTGCGTAATTGTTCGGAAATTGATTCGGCCTGAACGCTTGCGTTATTGGCCTGTCCGGTGGGTTTGCGGGTCACGACCTGATTGATCAGGGTGACAACAACCAAAAGCGCCCCCCCGGCAAGAGCGAGAATGCCAAGCCAAGGGTGAAACACCCAGATCGCGGCCAGAAAGAACGGGGCCCATGGCATGTCGAAAATCGCCAGAAGCACGGGCGATGTCATCAGCCGCTGGATTGATTCCAGATCGCGCAGGCCGGTGGCGGTGTTGGCATCGGGCTGGATGGCCGATTTGCGAATCACCGCGTCGAATACCCGCCGGTCCAGACGCGCCTGAAAGCGCGCGCCGACCCGCCCCATGATGCGGCCACGGGCATAATCGAGCAGGCCCATCATCGTATAGAGAAATAAAACCAGCACCGAGAGTGCGATCAGGGTTTCCACCGAGCGGCTGCTGAGGACGCGGTCATAGACCTGCAACATGTAGATTGGGCCGGTCAACATCAGAAGATTGGCGAAAAAGCTGAAGATGCCAACAAACCAGTAGAGACTACGGCTTTCGCGTCGGGCCGCGCGCAATTCTTGGCGGCCCGCTTCCAGTTTCATCTTGTCCAAATCTGTATTCCGTCTTTAGTGTTCAAGTCTTTAAGTGATCCAAAGCAATCCTGTCTTCCCTTACAGGGAATGTCACCATTCTGCCACAGCATTGTGAACATGGGGCGTAGGATGATGGGTTTGTTCGGGCTATAGTTTATGTAAGGCAGAGACTCGTTTAATGACGGATAAACCATTGCAGTTGCCATCTTTCCATATCTCGTCCGGTTCCGCGTTGCGGGTGATCGCCCTTACAGGTGTCGTCGCGCTAAGCGCCTGCGCGCGCCCTGATCCGTCAGAGGCCACGCGCGATGTTTTCGACCCGTATGAGTCGCAAAACCGTGGTGTGCATGAGTTCAACCGAGGGTTTGACCGTTCGCTCGTGCGGCCGGTGGCCAAGGGATATAGTGCGGCCATTCCCGACGATATCGAGACGGTCATCGGGCGGTTCTCGACCAACCTATCGCTGCCGAGTGATATCGTGAACAATGTCTTGCAGCTGAATATGCGTGGGGCGTTTCAGGACACCGCGCGTCTGGTTGTAAACACCACCTTTGGCCTTGGCGGTCTGTTCGATCCGGCCAGCGAAATGGGTATGGCCGCGGGCACCAATACCGACTTCGGCGAAACTTTGCACGTTTGGGGCGCGCGGGAAGGGGCCTATGTAGAACTGCCGGTCTTGGGCCCTTCGACAGAGCGGGATACCTGGGGCATTGCGGTTGATCTTTTCACCAACCCCTTGAGTTACATACTTGAATCGCCGGCTAATCTGGTTGGAACCGGGGCGGGTGTGGCCGCTGGCCTATCCAAGCGCGAGAAGTTCAGCGAGACGATTGACGCCATTCTTTACGAGAGTGCCGACAGCTATGCGCAGTCGCGCTCGATCTTCCTGCAAAACCGACGCTTCAAACTGGGCGGCACGGCTGATAGTGTCTATGACGACCCTTACGGTAGTCTTGAGCCGTCCACACCTTTGGAGGATCCCTATGCTGAGTGACATCAACCGCCGCCATTTCATGACCTCGGGTTTTGCCGTGACCGCGTTGGCTGCCCTGCCCCGCACCGGGTGGGCGCTCGATGATGCGCGCGCGCGGTCGCTGGTGGATGAGGTTGTGGTGAACATCAACCGCGTCATCGCATCGGGCAAGCCGATATCGGGCATGATCGCGGATTTCGAGCGTATTTTCAGCACCTATGCCGATGTGAATATCATTGCGCGGTCTACCCTTGGGGCGGATGCCAACCGGGTATCATCGGCGCAGATGCGTGCCTTTACCGAAGCGTTCCGGGGCTATATCGCGCGGAAATATGGCAAGCGGTTCAATGAATTCGCGGGGGGGCGCATCGAGGTGAACTCGGTCAAGCCGGTGAAATCGTGGCACGAGGTGAAATCCACGGCCTATCTTCGCGGGCAATCGCCGTTCGAGGTGAGTTTCCTTGTGTCAGACCGCTCGGGCAAGGATCTGTTTTTCGATATGATCATCGAGGGCATCAGCCTGCGGCTGAGCGAGCGCACCGAGATTGGCGCGATGCTGGATCGCCGCAATGGCGATGTGAACGCGCTGATTGCGGATCTCAAGCAAGCGGGCTGAGGCGTTTTACATTTTGGTTCGTCGTGAACGGCGCCCTGTTTGGGCGCCGTTTTCAGTTGCCGCCAAAGATGCTGCGCAGGATGTTTTCGATCGGATTGTCGCTGGCCACCGGCGCGCGGCGTTGCTGGTCCTGCGGGGCTGGCGCGGGTGCCGGGGCGGGGCGGGGTTGTGGGCGCAGCATCGGCAGGGGTTTGGGATCAATGCCCTCATGCACGCGCATCATGGTTTCCTGCCAGATTTCAGCCGGAAGACCGCCACCGGTGACGCCGCTGAGCGGGGTGTTGTCATCATAGCCCATCCAGACCCCGGCCACATAATCGGCGGTAAAACCCAAAAACCAAGCATCGCGGGCGGCCTGTGTGGTGCCGGTTTTGCCAGCAGCCTCGCGGCCCGGCAGGCGGGCGCGACCGCCGGTGCCACCTTCGATCACCTTGGTCATCATGTAGATGAGTTCCTGCGCGGCACTTTCCTGAATGACGCGCTCGCCGATGCCACCGCCGGTGCCCATCAAGGGCTCGTTCTCGCCCAAGAGCTTCAGTTCGACTAGGCCATAGGGCGTGACAGAGGAGCCGCCGTTGAGAATGCCCGCATAAGCGCCTGTCATTTCCAGAAGCGTGCTTTCAGAGGCCCCAAGCGCCAAGGCCGGGCCTGCGGCCAAATCGCTGTCGATGCCAAAATCGCTGGCCACTTTGCGCACGAGGTCACGCCCGACACTCTCGGAGATTTTGACCGCCGGGATGTTGAGGGATTGCGCGAGCGCCTCGGTCAGCGACACGCGACCTTTGTAGTCGCGGGTGTAGTTTTCCGGGCACCAGCGGCCAGAGCCGGGGATATTGAGGCAGTAGGGTTCGTCCACGACAACTGAATCGTAGCTGTAGCCAAGTTCCACGGCCGTGGCGTAGACGAAGGGCTTGAAGGCTGATCCGGTCTGGCGTTTGGCCTGTGTGGCGCGGTTGAAGGCACCCACCACCTTGGTTTTGCGCCCGCCCACCATGCCACGCACCGCACCATCGGCGGACATGACGACAATCGCGGCCTGCGCCTTGGAACCTTCGCGCACTTTTTCGTCAAAGATATAGGTCAGCGCCTCTTCGGCAGCGGTTTGCACGCGTTGATCCAAGGTGGTGCGGATGATCACGTCTTCGGTGGTGTCGCGGGTGAAAAACTCGGGCCCCGACGCCATGACCCAATCGGCGAAATAGCCGCCTGCCTGCCGTTCGGCGGCCTCGGAGAGTTCGGCAGGGTTGGCGAGGGCCAAGGCCGCCTCTTGATCGCTAAGATAGCCTTGACGGCGCATCAGGCCCACCACGACCGAGGCACGGTTGCGCGAGCGTTCGAGATTTGCGGTCGGTGCGAGGGTCGAGGGTGCTGTCAAAAGCCCTGCAATCATCGCGCCCTCGGCGGGGTTGAGCGTGGCGGCGGACTTGCCGAAATAGCGTTGGGCTGCGGCCTCGGCCCCATAGGCCCCGCCGCCCAGATAGGCGCGGTTGAGATAGACCGAGAGGATCTGATTCTTGGTGTATTTTACCTCCATCGCCAGGGCGTAGACTGCCTCGCGGGCTTTGCGCGAGAGAGAGGAGCGGCGACAGTCGGCGATGTATTCGGCCTCACTCTTCCATTCGCTGGCATTATAGGCATTGCCAAAGCAGAGCAGTTTCGCGGTCTGCTGCGTGATGGTCGAGCCGCCGTTGCCCTGCAACGGGCCGCGCCCCTCGTTCAGGTTGATGCGGATGGCGCTGGCAATACCGATGGGGTCAACGCCGGGATGCAGATAAAATCGGCGGTCCTCGGTGGCGATCACGGCATTCTTGAGATGCGGGCTGACGGTTTCGGCGGTGACGATGCCACCAAACTGATCGCCGCGCCAGGCAAAGACCTCTCCGTCGTGATCCAGCAGGGTGACAGAGCCCTTGGCGCGGCCATCCATCAGGGTCTGGAATTCGGGTAGGCTGGTGTAGGTGATGGCCACCATCACGCCCACGACCACAGTGACCACGGCCGTTACCCGCCAGGTAATCCACCAGAGCACGCCGAATATCCAGCGCAGCAGCCCGCCGACCAACCGCACGACCACGTTATTGGAGCGCGCACGGGCGCGACGCGGCGTGCTTTTGGCCTTGCGCGCGGGTTTTGGTTTGGACGGCGCCTTGGCGCTGCGCTTGGGGGCCGCCAGAGGCGGTTTTTTCGGTCCTGTCGTGCTCATTACTGCCCTGCTCGGCCTTGTGTGTTTGGGACAGTTTATAATGCGGGATCGCAAAAGTAGAGACCCCGCGCGCGCGGATCGTGATTTCCGATGTGCGTAAAAAATACGCAAATTAATATTTCAGCACAAATTTTAAGCATATGGGGTGAATTTAGGCGGCGGATTCCTGCCTTGACCCTTCCAGACTCTGCCATCTGCGCCTTTTCTGCATGTGCAAACAACGCGCTGAGACACCGCAAACCGAAAGGGGCAGACGTGAAACTCATCATTGCAACGATAAAGCCGTTTAAGCTGGAAGAGGTCCGCGAGGCGCTGACCGACATCGGCGTACGCGGCATGATGGTGACAGAGATCAAGGGCTTTGGCTCGCAATCCGGCCACACGGAAATCTATCGCGGTGCGGAATACGCCGTGAATTTCGTGCCCAAGATCAAGCTGGAAATCGCGGTTTCTGCCGCGATGGCCGATCAGGTGGTCGAGACCATCACCAAGACCGCCCGCACCGGAAAGATCGGTGACGGCAAGATCTTCGTGCTCGACATCCAGCAAGCCGTGCGCGTGCGCACCGGCGAAACCAACGATGACGCGCTTTGAGCGCGCAGGGGAAAGGATAAACACAATGAATTCCATGCTAAAACTCGGCCTTGCCGCAACGCTGATTGCGCTGCCGCAGATGGGGCTGACCCAAGAGGCGGCGGCTGAGGCCGTGCCCAGCTTTGATGAAATCGGCCCCTATATCATGACGACGCTGCTGTTCTGCATGGCGGGCTTTTTGGTGTTCTTCATGGCGGCGGGTTTTGCCATGCTCGAAGGCGGGCTGGTGCGGTCCAAGAACGTCACGATGCAGATGACCAAGAACATCGTCCTCTATTCCTTTGCAACGATCATGTATTGGCTGGTCGGCTTTAACCTGATGTATCCCGGCGATGGCTGGCTGGTGGCCGGTTGGGTCGGGCCGTTCTTTGCCATGACCGAGCTGGACCCGGTAGGGGTTGCGGCGGCGGATGCGGCGCTTGATTATGCCTCGATCGGTTCTGACTTCTTCTTCCAACTGGTGTTTGTCGCCGCCACAGCGTCGATCGTGTCGGGCGCACTGGCGGAGCGGATCAAGCTTTGGCCTTTCCTTGTGTTTGTCATCGTGCTGACCGGGTTCATGTATCCGATTTCCGGGTCCTGGCAGTGGGGCGGCGGCTGGTTGTCTGAGGCTGGGTTCTCTGACTTTGCTGGCTCGACCGTTGTGCATTCCGTGGGTGGCTGGGCTGCTCTGGCGGGGGCGATCATCCTTGGGCCGCGTCTTGGCAAATATGGCAAAGATGGCAAGGTCACGCCGATGCCGGGTTCGAACCTTGCGCTTGCCACTTTGGGCACATTCATCCTGTGGCTGGGTTGGTTCGGCTTTAACGGTGGTTCGCAATTGGCGATGGGCACTGTGGGCGATGTTTCGGACGTGTCGCGGATCTTTGCCAATACCAATATGGCGGCGGCTGCGGGTTCGATTGCTGCGCTGATCCTGACCCAAGTGCTCTACAAAAAGCCTGACCTGACCATGGTTCTCAACGGCGCATTGGCGGGTCTGGTGTCGATCACCGCAGAGCCGCTTGCACCGAGCCTGTTCGGCGCACTTTGGATCGGGGCTGTTGGCGGTGTGATCGTGGTCTTGGCCGTGCCCATGCTTGACAAGTTCAAGATCGACGATGTGGTTGGTGCCATCCCGGTTCACTTGCTCGCCGGTATCTGGGGCACGCTTGCCGTGGTCTTCTATGGCGAGGCCAGCCTCGGCACGCAGCTTCTGGGGATCTTTGCCTACGGTGCCTTTACCTTTACCGTCAGCATCGTGATCTGGCTGATCATCAAGGGCACCATGGGTCTGCGGGTCGATCAAGAGACCGAGATCAACGGGCTCGACATGGCGGAAATGGGCATGGAAGCCTATCCTGAATTCTCCAAGAGCTGATCCTTCTCCTTCCTGACAGATCTTGAGAGAGCTTGCCCGGGCGTTCGCGCCCGGGCTTTTTATTCTGTGCGGGGTTTGATGCCCTCTCTGGCAGAATCGTGGCGATCTGTGCTAAGTCTAGCGGTATGAACAGCCACAACCCCAAGATACGCGCAGACCGCCCCCAAATTCGTCAGTTGGACGAGGGGGCGATCAATCGCATTGCGGCGGGAGAGGTGGTGGAGCGGCCTGCCTCGGCGGTCAAGGAATTGGTGGAAAACGCGCTTGATGCCGGGGCCACCCGGATTGAAGTGAGCTATGCCGATGGGGGCAAGACGCTGATCCGCGTCAGCGATGATGGCTGTGGCATGACGCCGGATGAGTTGCCACTGGCGCTTGCGCGGCATGCCACGTCCAAGATCGACGGCTCGGACCTTTTGAATATTCATTCCTTTGGGTTTCGTGGCGAGGCGTTGCCGTCCTTGGGGGCGGTCGGGCGGCTGACGATTGTGTCGCGTGCGGGTGCAGAGGCGGCTGAGATGACCGTTGCCGGTGGGCAGATGGGGGCAGTCAAACCCGCCGCGTTGAACAGTGGCACGGTGGTGACGCTGCGTGATCTGTTTTACGCCACGCCCGCGCGGCTTAAGTTCATGCGCTCGGACCGGGCAGAGGCGCAGGCGATTGCCGATACGGTCAAGCGGTTGGCGATGGCGGAGCCGTTTGTGGGGTTCACCCTGCGCGATGTGTCTGGCGGGGGCGAAGGGCGGATCGTGTTTCGTGCCGATCCTGAAAGTGGCGATTTGTTTGACGCGCTGCATGGGCGATTGGCGCGGGTTCTGGGGGCGGAGTTCGCCGAAAATGCGCTGAAGATTGATGCCACGCGCGAGGGGCTGCGCCTGACCGGCTATGCCGCGCTGCCCACTTATGCGCGGGGATCAGCCGTGGCGCAGTATCTTTTTGTCAATGGCCGCCCAGTGCGGGACAAGATGCTTTATGGCGCGCTGCGTGCTGCCTATCAGGATGTGCTCAGCCGGGACCGGCACCCGGCTGCGGCGCTGTTGCTGGGCTGTGATCCCACGCTGGTTGATGTGAACGTGCATCCGGCGAAATCCGAGGTGCGGTTTCGTGATCCGGGGCTGGCGCGGGGGCTGATCGTATCGGGGCTGCGGCATGCCTTGGCGGAGGCGGGGCATCGGGCGTCAACCACGGTGGCGGGGGCCACCTTGGGCGCGTTTCGGGCGGAACCGGCGGGGCGCATCTATCAGATGGACCGCCCGTCGCCGCAGGCACGCAGCCTGGCCTATCAGGCACAAGCGGCCGGTTTTGCCGATATGGGCGCGGATTGGAGCGCGCGGGTTGAGAGCGCGCCAGAGCCGGAGGTAGAGGAACAGCCCGCCACGGCGTTGCCGCTTGGGGCCGCGCGGGCGCAGGTGCATGAGAATTACATCATCGCCCAGACCGAGACCGGCATGGTCATTGTCGATCAGCACGCCGCCCATGAGCGTCTGGTGTATGAGCGGCTGAAACGCCAGATGGCCGAGAGCGGGATCGCGGCGCAAGCGCTGCTGATCCCTGAGATTGTCGATCTTTCCGAAGCCGATTGCGCGTTGTTGATGGACCATGCCGAAGAGTTGGCCGGGATGGGGCTGGGGATCGAACCGTTTGGGTCGGGCAGCCTTGCGGTGCGCGAAACCCCAGCCATTCTGGGGCCTGTCAACGCCAAGGCGCTTTTGCGCGATATCTTGGACGAGTTGCAGGATCAGGGCGCAAGCGGCACGTTGAAATTGCGGATCGACGCGATCCTCAGCCGCGTGGCCTGTCATGGCTCGGTCCGGTCAGGTCGCCGGATGAGCGCGGATGAGATGAACGCCCTTTTGCGCGAGATGGAGCGCACGCCGATGTCGGGGCAGTGCAACCACGGGCGGCCGACCTATGTGGAATTGCGGCTATCGGATATTGAACGGCTGTTCGGGCGCACATGATCCAGATTGGCGGTCAGACCTATGCGTTTGACGATCCCGCCGTTCTGGCAGTGGTGATCGGCGCGGCGGTGTTGCTGCTGATCCTTCTGCTGCTCATCCTTGCGCTGCGCGCCGCCAATCGGTCGGCGCGGCTGGCAGAGCCGCTCGCCTATCAGATGGGGCAATTGGGGCAGCGGGTGCAGGGGCTGTCGGATGGGCAGCATCAGCTTGCCGGTGGCCTAAACCATGTGTCCGAGGCGCAGGCGGCGGCGCAATCGCATCTGTTGCAACTGATGGAAAAGCGGTTGGCGCAGGTAAGCCATGCCATGACCGAGAACCTGCAAGGCACCTCGCGGCGCACGGCGCAATCGCTTGGGGAATTGCAGCAGCGCCTGCAAGCCATCGACAAGGCGCAGGACAATATCACCAAGCTGTCGGGTGATGTGCTGTCGTTGCAGGATATCCTGTCAAACAAGCAGACGCGGGGGGCGTTTGGGGAAATCCAGCTGACGGATATTGTCACCAAGGCGCTGCCGTCGGACAGTTACACGTTGCAAGCGACGCTGTCGAACGGGCGGCGGGCGGATTGTCTTATTCATCTGCCCAATCCACCGGGGCCAATTTGCATTGACAGTAAATTCCCGTTGGAGGCCTATGAGGCGCTGCGCCGGGCCAAGACAGACGGGGAATTGGCCGAGGCGGCGCGGGGTATGCGCACGGCGGTGCGCAAGCATATCAAGGATATTTCCGAGAAATACATCCTTGAGGGCGAGACCGCCGATGGCGCGCTGATGTTCCTGCCCTCTGAGGCGGTCTATGCCGAGTTGCACGCCAATTTCCCCGAGGTGGTGCGCGATGGCTTTGCCGCGCGGGTTTGGATCGTGTCACCCACAACCTGCATGGCCACGCTCAACACCATGCGCGCAATCCTCAAGGATGCGCGCATGCGCGAGCAGGCGGGGGCAATCCGGCGGGAACTAGGCCTTTTGTTCGCGGATGTGGAGCGGTTGGGCGCACGGGTTGAAAACCTGGACCGGCATTTCACTCTGGCGGCCAAGGATGTGGCGGAAATCCGGATTTCGGCAGACAAGGCGGGACGGCGGGCGCGACGGCTGGATAACTTCGATTTCGAGGAACTGGCCCCCGAAACCGATCCGGCCATCGTGCCGCTGGTCAAGGGCAGCTAAGGGGCTTTCGCTCTGGTTCTGCAAGGTGACGTCGCGGCAAACCGTGCTATTTTGCTCAAGACCAAGAGGAGGGCTGCTGATGATCCGACTTGTCTTGTTCGTTTTGATGCTGGCCGCGCCTGCCACCGCGCAGGATCGTAGGCCAAGCCATTGTATTGCGCTTGCCGATGCGACGCCGGGGATGGAATACCTGCACCGGGCCAGTTTTCGCGCACCGCTGCCCGAGTATACCGTGCGGCTGCGCTATATCGCGCATGCGTCCTTTCTCATTCAGGCGGGCGGATACAATGCCGTGACAGATTTCACCGGCTTTATCGGCAGCGCCAATCTGATCCCCGATGTTGTCACGATGAACCACGCGCATGAGACGCATTGGACCGCCTTTCCCGATCCGGCAATCCCGCATGTGCTGCGCGGTTGGGGGGAATATGGCGTGGGGGCCGATCATCACCTTGATCTGGGCGGGCTGGTGGTGCGCAATGTGCCCACCGATATCCGGTCGGGCGGCGGGGTGGAGCAGAATGGCAATTCGATTTTCGTCTTTGAGGCTGAGGGGCTGTGCATCGCCCATCTGGGGCATTTGCATCACGAGCCGTCGGACGATCAATATGCCGCTCTTGGCCGGATGGATGTGGTGATGGCCCCCGTTGATGGCGGGTTTACCATGAATATCGAGAATATGATGAACGTGCTCAGGCGGGTGAAGGCGTCGATCGTGCTGCCGATGCACTGGTTTGGCGATAGCACGCTGGAGCGGTTTCTGGCGGGGATGGAAGGCGAATTTGCCATTTCCCGCCCCGGTGTGAGCGAGATTGAGGTCTCTTTGCGCAGCCTGCCAGACCGGCCTACCATCGTGGTGCTGCGGCCTGCGTGGCTGCGGGATAACGAGTGACGGGCCGGTCGGGCGGTAGCAGACGGTGGCAGGATCTTTTGCTGCGCAGTCAGGCGATCAAGATCACTCCTCTGTGGGCGGATTTTGCACCCTGTTGACCACCCAAAAGAAGATACCTGCAAAAACGCCAAGGACACCCCAAGTGATCCCGTTGGCGATAGCAAAGCGTGCGGTTTCGCCAAATGAGATGCCATCTGAGGACAGATTGATCAGGATGTAGAGGAGCGGTGCTGCAAAAAGGCCGAATCCAGCGCCACCGGCGGCCCCCAGAATGGCCCAAGTCATATAAGAGTTCGTGGTCATGCGCGTTTCCTGTGTCTCGGTTTCGGTTTTCCGCCGTTGGCGGCGTGGTCTAAGTCGACAAACCCGTTCCCGCCGACTCCCGTGAGCGCAAGATGCCTGCACAGGCGGCTGGTTTCATAAAGCGCGGGAAGGCTGTGGATTTATCGTGTGTCCTGCCGGTGAGATAAGTCACCGAGACACGATATCAATAATTTAACAGGCACCGGGCCGGTTCAATTTCTATGCATGCGGCGGGAGCTGTGGGTATTCGGCAGCTTTCCTGCCAGCCCGCATCAGGCCGGCACGCGCAGCACCCGTGGCACCTTGAATTCGACGTTTTCCTGGGCGGTTTCCACCTGTTCGACGGTCACGTCATAGCGCGCGCGGAAGGCGTCGATGACCTCGTTCACCAGCACTTCGGGGGCAGAGGCCCCGGCGGTGATGCCGATACTGCGGATACCGCCCAACGCCCGCCAGTCGATGTCGGTGGCGCGTTGCACAAGCTGGGAATAGGCGCAGCCCGCGCGCGCGCCGACCTCGACCAGACGTTTGGAGTTTGACGAATTGGGGGCACCCACGACGAGCATGGCTTCGGCCTTTTCGGCCATGGCCTTGACCGCCTCTTGGCGGTTGGTGGTGGCGTAGCAGATGTCTTCTTTGTGCGGGCCGACAATGGCCGGAAACCGGGCCTGAAGGGCGGCAACCACCTCGGCGGTATCGTCGACCGAAAGGGTGGTTTGGGTGACAAAGGCGAGGCGGGCAGGATCGCGGACGTCGAGCGTGGCCACATCGGTGGGGGTTTCGACCAAGAGCACTTCGCCTGTCGGCAATTGCCCCATGGTGCCCACGGTTTCGGGATGGCCCGCGTGGCCGATCATCACGATTTGCAGCCCGTTGTCATGGTGGCGTTCCGCCTCGATATGTACTTTGCTGACCAGCGGGCAGGTGGCATCGACATAGAGCATTTGGCGGGCGGCGGCCTCTGCCGGGACGGATTTGGGCACGCCATGGGCGGAAAAGATCACCGGCCGGTCGGTGGGGCACTCATCCAGTTCTTCGACGAAAACCGCCCCCTTGGCGCGCAGGTCATCGACCACGAATTTATTGTGCACAATCTCGTGGCGCACATAGACCGGCGCCCCCCATTTCGCGAGCGCCATCTCTACGATCTTGATGGCGCGGTCCACACCGGCGCAAAAGCCGCGCGGGGCGGCGAGGTAGAGGGTAAGGGGGGGCTTTGTCATCGCGGATCTCCTGCTTGGGGACAGAGGTAAGGCAGGTGGGCGCGCGCGTAAAGGGCGGGGTGGGAAATAGCGGCGTCGGAGGTGTGGTGGTAGGGAATTACAAGCCGGATCTCTTGTCTATGACCCGCGCGAATAGCACCGAAGGTGCCGCGCGGATCGCTGGGCCGTCTGGCGGCCTAGCGATTTTGAGAGGGCGCGGATCGCTGATGGGTCACACGGATTTTGCTGGCATAAAGTGGCAACCACGACTGTTGCTTCGCTAGTCCCCGGCCAAGCATTCCGCGCGGTCCTGTTCTTGCTGCACGCGACAGTAAAGTCACCGCCCCCTCAGCCCATCGCCTGTGCCGTGATCCAGGCCAACACGATATAGCGCCCGGTTTTGGCAATCGTGACCAGCACGAGAAAGAGCCAGACCGGCGTGCGCAGAACCCCGGCGATCACGGTAAAGGCGTCGCCCAGAGGTGCCCAACTGAGCAGCAAGGTCCAGACCCCCCAACGGGCATACCAGCGTTCGGCCCGCGCCATTTGCGCTGCATTGGCGGGAAACCAGCGGCGGTGACGAAACCGCTCGATGCCGCGCCCCATGACATAGTTGACCACGGCCCCCAGCGTGTTGCCGATGCTGGCCACCACGACGAGCGCGGTCAAGGATAGGGTGCCCGCCAGTTGCAGGCCGACAAACACCACTTCGGATTGAAAGGGCAGGATGGTCGCCGCGCCGAATGCAGCCGCGAAAAGCCCGGCCATTTGCGCAAAAACGCCCGGATCACCCATGCTCATGCAGGGGTGATCCGGGCGCTGATGTGGTGCCTAACGGGTAGGTCACTCGGTCTCGGCATAGGCCTCTTGGCGGTCGTTCTGGATGTCGCGCGGCGGTCGGCCGATAACATCCTTGAGATCTGCCAATTCGATGAAATTGTCCGCTTGGCGGCGCAAATCGTCCGAGATCATCGGCGGCTGGCTCCGGATGGTCGAGACCACGGAAACACGCACGCCCTGACGTTGCAGACTTTCGACCAAGGGTCGGAAATCGCCATCGCCGGAGAACAGCACAACATGATCAACACGCGGTGCGAGTTCCATCGCATCCACCGTCAGCTCGATATCCATGTTGCCCTTGACCTTGCGACGGCCTTGGCTGTCAGTGTATTCCTTGGCCGGTTTCGTGACCATGGAGTAGCCATTGTAATGCAACCAATCGACCAAAGGGCGGATCGGTGAATACTCGTCATTTTCCAACAGTGCAGTATAGTAAAAAGCGCGCAGCAACTTGCCACGGCGCATGAACTCGGATCTCAGCAACTTGTAGTCGATGTCGAACCCAAGCGCCTTACCGGCGGCATAGAGATTCGATCCGTCTATGAACAAGGCTAAACGCTCGTCCTTGTAAAACATCTTAAATGTCCTTCCGAATGGTCATGTCTTGCCTGGGAGTGTGTGAGTGGTGTGAGTGGTGAAGGCAGGACAGAGTAACAGCGATAATTAGGGGTTTAGAATTCTGCATGCAAGGGCATGTTACGTCAGGATAAGATAGGGGAGCGATGACTTTGGATCAACAATGCTTGATCGCGATGGGTGGAAACTTGCCGTTCGGTGCGTCGCGCCCCGAGGCGACCCTCACCGAGGCCCTTGTGCGATTGCGCGAAGAGGGGGTCGAAATTCTCGGTGTGAGTCGGTTTTTTCGCACACCGGCCTTTCCCGCCGGGGCGGGTCCGGATTTTGTGAATGCGGCGGCGGTGCTGCGTGTTGCGCAAGAGCCAGAGGCGTTGCTTGCGCTTTTGCACCGGGTTGAGGCGGCCTTTGGTCGCAGGCGCGAGACGCGGTGGGGGCAACGGACGCTGGACCTCGACCTGATCGCGGTGGGGGGGCGTGTGCTGCCTGATCTTGCGGGGTTCGAGGCGTGGCAAAGGCTGACGCCCGATGAGCAGCAAAGCCGCGCGCCCGACCAGCTGATCCTGCCGCATCCGCGCCTGCACGAGCGCGCTTTCGTCTTGGTGCCGCTTGCGGATGTCGCCCCGGACTGGGTGCATCCCGTGCTGGGGCGGTCGGTGCAACAGATGCTGGACGACCTGCCACAAGCCGCGCGCGACGAGGTCGAGGTGCTTTGATTCTCTGCTTGTAAATCCCGGTTTGACACCCTAAATACAAGGCTTCTTGAAATCTGCCCTAACCCGTCCCGGAGGTCTGATGGCCCGCGTTACCACAGAAGATTGCGTTGACAAGGTTCCGAACCGTTTTGATCTGGTGATGCTTGCCGCACACCGCGCCCGCGAAATTGCGGCGGGATCGCCTTTGACGGTGGACCGTGACAACGACAAGAACCCCGTTGTGGCACTGCGTGAAATCGCAGAGGAAACGCAGGCGGCGGATGATCTGCGCGAGCGGCTGATCGAGTCGAATCAGACTCAGATCGAAGTCGATGAGCCGGAAGAAGATTCCATGGCCCTGTTGATGGGCGGCGATGTGGACAAGCCTGACACCGACGACATGTCGGAAGAAAAGCTGCTGCGCGCCCTGATGGAAGCACAGGGTCAGGGGTAACTCCGGCCCCTACGGCAAGGCGCGACCCCGATGATCGCCGTTGACGACCTGATCACGCTGGTGCGCCACTATAATCCCCGCACGGACGAGGCGTTGATACGCGCGGCCTATGATTTTGGCCGTGCCATGCACGAAGGGCAGTTTCGCCATTCGGGCGAGCCCTATTTTACCCATCCCGTTGCCGTGGCCGCCATCCTGACAGAGCAGCGGCTGGACGATGCGACAATCATCACCGCCCTCTTGCATGACACGATCGAGGATACCAAAGCCTCGTATCAGATCGTGTCAGACAAGTTTGGCCGCGAGGTGGCTGATCTGGTGGATGGCGTCACCAAGTTGACCAATCTGCAACTGTCGAACTCCGAAACCAAGCAGGCCGAGAACTTTCGCAAGCTGTTCATGGCGATGTCCAAGGATTTGCGGGTCATTCTGGTCAAGCTGGCCGACCGTCTGCACAATATGCGCACCATCAAGGCGATGCGCCCTGAGAAACAGGCGCAAAAGGCGCGCGAGACCATGGATATTTATGGTCCGCTGGCGGGGCGCATGGGTATGCAATGGATGCGCGAAGAGCTGGAGGATCTGGCCTTTCGCGTGCTCAACCCCGAGGCACGTGCCAGTATTATCCGTCGCTTTATCACCCTGCAACGCGAGACCGGCGATGTGGTCGAGCGGATCACCGGCGACATGCGGCACGAATTGGACAAGGCGGGCATTGAGGCGGATGTGTTTGGCCGCGCCAAAAAACCCTATTCGATCTGGCGCAAGATGCAGGAAAAGGAGATGGGGTTTTCGCGGCTGTCGGATATTTACGGCTTTCGCGTGATAACCCGGTCTGAAAATGATTGCTACCGTGCGCTTGGGGCTATTCACCAACGCTGGCGCGCGGTGCCGGGGCGGTTCAAGGACTATATCAGCCAACCCAAATCGAACGGCTATCGGTCGATTCACACCACCGTTTCGGGGCGTGACGGCAAGCGGGTCGAGGTGCAGATCCGCACGCAGGCCATGCATGACGTGGCCGAAACCGGCGTGGCTGCGCATTGGTCCTATCGCGATGGGGTGCGGTCTGAGAATCCCTTTGCCGTCGATCCGGCCAAGTGGATTTCGAGCGTCAGCGAGCAGTTCGACGCCGAGGAGGATCACGAGGATTTTCTCGAAGCGGTCAAGCTCGAGATGTATGCGGACCAAGTGTTCTGCTTTACCCCCAAGGGCGATGTGATCAAACTTCCGCGTGGGGCCACGCCGATTGATTTTGCCTATGCCATTCACACCCGGATTGGTCATGCCTGTGTCGGGGCCAAGGTGGACGGGATGCGCGTGCCGCTCTGGACGCGGGTCAAGAATGGCCAATCGGTCGAGGTGATTACCGCCGACGGGCAGACGCCACAGGCAACATGGCTTGATATTGCCACCACCGGCAAGGCCCGCGCCGCCATCCGGCGGGCTCTGCGCGAGCTGGACCGTGATCGCTATATCAAGCTGGGGCGGGAATTGGCGCGTTCGGCGTTCGAGCATGTGGGCAAGAAGGCCACCGACAAAGCCTTGGAGGCTGCGGCGCGCACGCTGCGTCTGCGGGATGCCGATGAGGTGCGCGCGCGTTTGGGCAGTGCCGAGTTGACCGCGCATCAAGTGTTGCATGCCGTTTACCCGGATCTCATGCCTGAGGCGGGCAATGAGGTGACGCGCGACCGCGCGGTGATCGGTCTGGGCGCGGATCAGAGTTTTGAGCGGGCCCGCTGCTGTCAGCCGTTGCCGGGCGAGCGTATCGTGGGCATCACCTATCGCGGGCGGGGCGTGGTGATCCATGCCATCGACTGTGAAACCCTGTCGCAATACGATCAGCAGCCTGACCGTTGGATGGACCTGCATTGGCACACTGGCACGCATCCGGCGGCCTATGATGTGACGCTGGATCTGACCATTGGCAACGATGCCGGGGTTCTGGGGCGGATTTGCACCTTGATCGGCGAGCAGAAGGCCAATATCTCGGACCTGACATTCGTGGACCGGAAACCGGATTTCTATCGTCTTTTGATTGATGTCGAGTTGCGCGATGCCGAGCATTTGCACGGTGTGCTCTCGGCGCTTGATGCGGAAAGCGATGTCGCCGCTGTCGAGCGCTATCGAGATCCGTCCCGCGTGGGGGCGGGCTGACATCAACCCGAGGAGCCGCGCAGGTGGTATTCAGACGTCGTGACAGACGCCCCTGGTGGAAGGTTATTGCCGGGTTTCTCTGGCCCAAGGGCGGGTGGGGGCGGGCGTTCAGCTATGTCCGGCATCGCCTGAACCGTTTGCCCGATCCGCCCGACCGCATCGCGCGCGGTATTTTCGCTGGTGTCTTCACGACCTTTACTCCGTTTTATGGCTTTCATTTCATCGTGGCGGCCACGCTGGCGTGGATTGTGCGCGGCAATATTCCGGCGGCCCTGTTGGGCACATTCTTTGGCAATCCGCTCACATATGTGCCCATCGGGGTGGTGTCACTTCAGACCGGGCACGCGATGCTGGGGCGCAGCACCTTGGCCGAGGATGAGATCAGCCGCTCGCTCGGGGGAAAGTTTCTGGATGCCGGGGATGACCTGAAGAACAACTTTCTGGCAATCTTCATGGATCACAAGGCGGATTGGAGCGGTCTGAAGCTCTTTTATGACGATGTGTTCTTTCCCTATATGATCGGGGGGATTGTGCCGGGGATCGTTACGGCGCTTGCGGCCTATTACATCAGCCTGCCGGTGATCACCGCCTATCAGCACCGCCGCAAAGGCGCGCTCAAGGCCAAGTGGGTGGCGATGAAGGAAAAGAAGGCGGCCAAGGAAAAACAGGCGCACAAGGCTGACGAGGCGGGAAAACCGGACTAGGTTACGCCTCGAGTCGCGGATCAATCACGGGAGAAGCCGATGTCGGCAGGAAAGAAGCTACGCCTAGGCGTCAATATCGACCATGTGGCAACGGTGCGGAACGCGCGTGGTGGGGCCTATCCGGATCCCCTGCGCGCGGCGAGGATTGCGCAAGAGGCGGGGGCTGATGGCATCACCGCCCATCTGCGCGAGGATCGACGCCATATCTCGGACGCGGATATCGACGGGCTGATGGAGGTGCTGACGGTGCCACTCAATTTCGAGATGGCCGCGACCGACGAGATGCAGCGGATTGCCCTGCGCCACAAACCGCATGCCGTCTGCATCGTGCCGGAAAAGCGCGAGGAACGCACCACCGAGGGCGGGCTGGAAGTGGCGCGCGAGGAAAACCGGCTGGCGCATTTCATAGCGCCACTGCGCGAGGCAGGGTGCCGCGTGTCGATCTTTATCGCCGCTGACAAAAGGCAGATCGAGGCGGCGCATCGCATCGGGGCCGAGGTGATCGAATTGCACACCGGCGCCTATTGCGATGCCCATGCCGAGGGGCATTTCGACGCCCGCGACCGCGAGTTGGAGAGCCTGCGCGAGATGACGGCCTATGCCCATTCTCTGGGGCTAGAGGTGCATGCGGGGCATGGATTGAACTATGAAACGGTCAAGCCGGTCGCGGCCTTTCCCGAGGTGATGGAGCTCAACATCGGGCATTTCCTGATTGGCGAGTCGATCTTTCGCGGATTGGGTCCGGCCATCGCAGAGATGCGTCGGCTGATGGACGAGGCGCGGGGGTGACGGTGCGCGGGGGCGCTCTGTCATGACATTGCGCGCCCTTTTGGCCGTTTTGGCCACGGTTTTGGCATGTCTCGCGCTTTGGCAGCTTGAGGGGCAGCGGCGTGGCGTGGACATCGCGAGCTTCACCGTCTCTGACACACCGGTGACGCGCTATGCCACGCCCGAGGCCGATGGGCCGGTGGTGGTGGTCGCGCATGGCTTTGCCGGGTCGCGGCAGATGATGCAGGCATATACCCTTGATCTGGCACGGGCGGGATACCGGGTTTGGGCGTTTGATTTCGAGGGGCATGGGCGCAACCGGGTGCCGATGTCGGGCGATGTGAACAGTCTTGACGGCACGACACGGCTTTTGATGGCGCAGACGGGCCGGGTGGTGCGGGCCGCGGTGGCGCAAGAGGCATGGGCGGGTGAGGTTGCGCTTTTGGGGCATTCCATGGCGACCGATATCATCATCCGCACCGCGCTAGAGGAAGACCGGGTTGGTCCCGTGGTGGCGATATCTGCCTTTTCGCAAGCAGTAACGGAGACCGAGCCGGACACTCTCTTGCTGATCACAGGGGCGTGGGAGGCGGGTTTGCGTGGTTTCGCCCGTGAGGCGGTGGAGATGGTCACGCCCGGCGCGGGGGAGGGCCAGACCGTGCAGGCAGGGGCTGTGACGCGCCGCGCGGTAGTTGCCCCTTTGGCCGAACATGTGGCGGTGCTGCATAGCCGTTTGGGCCGGGCCGAGGCGATTGCATGGCTCGATGCCGCCTATGGGCGCGTGAGCGATGTCGCGGTGCGGGCGACGGGGCCATGGTTTCTGGCGTTGATGTTTGCGATTGTGGCCCTTGCCGCGCCGCTGGCGCGCCTTTTGCCGCAGCGCGCGTCGCCCGCGCGCAAGGCCATGCGGTCACGGCAATTCGTGCTGGTGGTTCTGGTGCCGGCGCTTTTGGCTCCGCTTTTGGCGGTGCAGGTGGAAACGCGGCTTTTGCCGGTCTTGGTCGCGGATTATCTGGCGTTGCATCTGGCGCTATACGGGGTCTGCCAAATGGCGTTCTTGTGGGTTATGGGGCGACGCCCAGAGGGGTTGCGCCCTGTGGCGGTGCTGGCGCTGCTGGTGTGGGGCTTGGGCGTGTTTGGGTTTGCGCTGGATCGCTATGGCGCAAACTTTTGGCCCACGCCCGAGCGGCTTGCGATCATCATGGCGCTAAGCCTTGGGGCCGTGCCCTTTATGCTGGCGGATGCGGTGCTGGCGCGCGGGGCACCGCTCTGGCAGAGGCTGGCGTCGCGGGCGGGCTTTATCTTGTCCTTGGCTCTGGCCATTCTGCTGGATACGGAGCGGCTGTTTTTTCTGGCGATGATTGCGCCGGTGATCCTGCTCTTTTTCCTGATATACGGGCTGATGGGGCGTTGGGTGGCGGCGCGGGCCGGGGCGACAAGCGTGGGCGTTGCGCTTGGCCTCATCCTTGCTTGGGCGCTTGGCGTCAGTTTTCCGCTGTTTGCACCGGGGGTAACGGGATGATCTTGGGGATTGGCACGGATCTGGCGAATATCGAGCGGATCGCGCGCACGCTGGAGCGGTTTGGCGACAGGTTTCGCAACCGGGTGTTCACCGAGGTGGAACAGGCAAAGGCCGAGCGCCGCGCCGATGTGGCGGGCACCTATGCGAAACGGTGGGCGGCGAAAGAAGCCTGTTCCAAGGCGCTTGGCACGGGGTTGCGCATGGGCATCGCGTGGAAGGATATGGCCGTCACGAACCTGCCCACGGGCCAGCCGGTGATGCAGGTCACGGGCTGGGCCGCGACACGTCTGGCCGAGATGACGCCACCGGGGCATGAGGCCATCATCCATGTGACCCTGACCGACGATCACCCTTGGGCGCAGGCCTTTGTGGTGATCGAGGCGCGACCGGTCGCACGGCCTGCTTGACACCTTGGTCCCGGCCCCGCATGTAGCGCCGGAGAGATAGCGGAGGACGCCAAATGGCCGCCACAGGCAAGACATCGAGCTCTATCTGGGAAACTGTGAAAACGGTGTTCTGGGCCCTCGTGATCGCGGGGCTGTTTCGCACGCTCTTTTTTCAGCCGTTCTGGATTCCCTCAGGGTCGATGAAAGACACGTTGCTGATTGGTGATTTTCTCTTTGTGAACAAGATGGCCTATGGCTATTCCTATGCCTCTTGCCCGTCGATCCGGGTGGGCGGGCTGAACATCGACGCGCAAAAGATCTGCGCCTTCATCGACGGTGACAATACCCGCATCTTTGGTTCAGAGCCTGAGCGCGGCGATATCATCGTGTTTCGTCAGCCGACCGATGGCACCGATTTCATCAAGCGGGTTGTCGGCCTGCCGGGGGACCGCATCCAGATGAAAGAGGGCGTGTTGCATATCAACGAGGCCGCCGTCGGGCTGGAACCGGCCGGTGATTTTGTTGAGGAATTCACGCGGCAAGGGCCGCTTGGTATCCGTCCACGTTGCGAGAATGGCGTGGTGGGCGAAGGGGCGGATTGCCTGAAGTCGCGCCAGATCGAGACGCTGCCCAATGGGCGGTCGCATTCCATCCTGAACATCGGCGACCAGCGGTCTGATAACACGGGCGTCTTTACTGTGCCTGCCGGGCATTATTTCTTTATGGGCGACAACCGCGACAATTCCACTGACTCGCGCTTTCCGCAGGCGGTGGGCGGGGTTGGCTTTGTGCCATTTGAGAACCTGATCGGGCGCGCGAACCGGGTGGTTTTTTCCTCGGCCGGACGGTCGATGCTGGCGTTCTGGACATGGCGCAGCGACCGTTTCTTCAAGAGGCTTGAGTGAAGCTTTCGGCGGATATCAAGGCGTTTCAGGCGCGGCTAGGGCATGAGTTTACCAATGCCGCGCTGTTGGTGCGGGCGCTGACCCATTCGTCGATGGCGACGCCCAATCGGGATGACAACCAGCGGCTGGAATTTCTGGGCGACCGGGTGTTGGGCCTTGTGATGGCTGAGGCGCTCTTGTCGCAGGATCAAGGGGCCACCGAGGGCCAGCTTGCGCCGCGCTTTAACGCGCTGGTGCGCAAAGAGGCCTGCGCCGATGTGGCGCGCGAGATCGACCTTGGCGGAGTTCTCAAGCTGGGCCGTTCCGAGATGCTCTCTGGCGGGCGGCGCAAAGAGGCGCTGTTAGGCGATGCGATGGAGGCGGTGATTGCCGCCGTCTATCTTGATGCCGGGTTTGAAACGGCGCGCGGGGTTGTGCTTCGGCTCTGGGGCGCACGGTTGGGCGCGGTCAAAGAAGACGCGCGCGATGCCAAGACAAGCCTTCAGGAATGGGCGCAGGCGCGTGGATTGCCGCCGCCCGATTATGTTGAACTTGCCCGCAAGGGGCCAGATCACGCGCCGATCTTTACCATCTGCGCGCAGTTGAAAAGCGGCCAGCGTGCCGAGGCGACGGCCGGCTCGAAGCGGCAGGCGGAACAGGCGGCGGCACGCGCGCTTCTGGATCAATTGCAGGCGGAGTGAGCGGGTGCGCGGGCTTGCCCTATTGGCTGTCATGCTGTCCTTGGCGCAGATTGCCAAGGCACAGGAAGCGCCGATAGATGCCTGGACGCTCCGCAAATGCGCGCTTTATGCGCAGGCGACCGAGGATGCCTTGGCCGCGCTTGGGCCAGAGGGGCTAAGCCAGCAATTTCTAGAAGAAAACCGTGCTTTCATCGCCTCAGGCTGTGTTGGGCATGTGCGGATTTGTGCGCAAACGGCGCAGGACTATGCGTTTGCCGATCTTCTGACCATGATGACCATGAACGAGGGCATGGCCAGCACCTTTGTTCCCTTCGGCTGCGACAACTGACGCTCTGCTCTGGTCGCGGGGCGGCAAATCGGCTAGAGCCTGTCAATCACAACAGTCGAGACGCATCCCATGACCACGCGCGCCGGATTTATTGCCCTGATCGGAGAGCCCAATGCGGGCAAATCCACCCTGCTCAACCGCATGGTGGGGGCCAAGGTCAGCATCGTCACACACAAGGTTCAGACCACCCGCGCGCGTATTCGCGGCGTTGCGATGGAGGGGCAGAGCCAGTTGGTATTCGTGGACACGCCCGGCCTGTTCCAACCGCGCCGCAGGTTGGACCGGGCGATGGTTGCTGCCGCTTGGGGGGGCGCTGCGGATGCCGATGTGGTGATCCTGTTGATCGAGGCGCATCGGGGTGTGACCGAAGGGGTGGAGCGTATCCTTGAAGGGCTGACCGGCATCGCCAAAGGGCGCAAAGTGGCGCTGGCCATCAACAAGATCGACCGGGTGCAAGCACAGGTGCTGCTGGCGCTGACCAAGGACATGAACGAACGCTTTGCCTTTGAAAAGACGTTCTTAATTTCGGCTGAGCGCGGCCATGGGGTAGATGATCTGCGGCAGTGGCTGGCCGGTGAGGTGCCCGAGGGGCCATGGCTTTACCCTGAGGATCAGATCGCTGATCTGCCGATGCGGATGATCGCCGCCGAGATGACGCGTGAAAAGCTGACGCTGCGGCTGCATCAGGAATTGCCCTATCAATTGACCGTCGAAACCGAGAACTGGGAAGAGCGCAAGGATGGCTCTGCGCGGATTGATCAGGTGGTCTATGTGGTGCGCGACGGGCATAAAGGGATCGTTCTGGGCAATAAGGGCGAGACGATCAAGGCCGTCTCGAAAGCCGCGCGCGAGGAGTTGGAAGAGTTTCTTGGCCGTCGTATCCACCTGTTTTTGCAGGTAAAAGTGCGCGAAAACTGGCAAGAGGAATCCGAGCGGTATTCCGAGATGGGCTTGGATTTCAAGGACGGGAACTAGGGGCATGGCCCGGCTGAGCGCGCGGTTTTGGGTAGATGCCTATCTGACGCGGCTCAGGGGGGCGGATATCCCCGCCTTTGTGGTGGCGCATGGCGATGACACGGGGGGGGCTGTTCTGGTCAAGCTCAACACGTTGGATGGAAAAGGTGTTGTTTTTCAACGCTCTATTGATCTGATGAGTGGTGCGCGCGTGTGGATGACCTTGGCCGAGGGCGCGGAGGCCGAGGTGGATGCGGCGATTGCGCGGCAAAGGGGCTATGATCCCGACCTCTGGGTGATCGAGGTGGAGGACCGGGAGGGGCGGCATTTGCTCGATCAGGACGGATTGGGAGGCTGAGGGCCGATGGATTGGCGCGATCAGGGTATTCTTCTGAACAGCCGCCGACATGGGGAAAGCTCTGTAATCATTGAAGTTTTTACGCCAGAGCGGGGGCGGCATGCGGGGGTGGTGCGCGGCGGTGCGTCGCGCAAAATGGCCCCTGTGTTGCAACCGGGCGCGCAACTTGATCTGGAATGGCGCGCGCGGCTAGAGGATCATATCGGCACATTCCGGGTTGAGCCTTTGAAATCAAGGGCTTGGACCATGGGCGACCGGATGGCGCTGGCGGGGTTGAATGCGGTTTGTGCGCTGTTGCTGTTTGTGCTGCCCGAGCGTGAGGCGCATGCGGAGCTATACCGCAAGACATTGATTTTGCTTGATATTTTGGACCAACCCGAGATTTGGACGTTGGCCTATCTCAATTGGGAAATGGCGCTGTTGGAAGAGATGGGCTTTGGTCTTGATCTGCGGCGTTGTGCGGTTTTGGGCGAAAAGGCCAATGATCTCAGTTACATATCGCCAAAGACCGGGCGGGCTGTGTCGCGCGCGGGGGCGGGCGAATGGGCAAACCGGTTGTTGCCATTGCCGCCCTGCCTGATGGGGCACGGCCCGGCACCGGATGCAGAAATCCTGCAAGGGTTTGAAGTAACGGGACATTTCCTGAATAACCACCTTGCGCCGCAATTGGGCAACCGCGCGCTGCCCGAGGCACGGGCGCGCTATGTGGCGCGGTTCGCGGCCGAGGTGGCAAAGGGCTGAGCCGTGTGTAAGCTTTGTAAGGTTTGAGCCTCGATTTTGTAAGGTCCCGGGCCTGTTACATCGCCCCGGCCTCCAACCCGCCGTGGCGAGGTCCCGGGTCAAGCCCGGGACGGGTGTTAAAGCAGCATCACCCCACGCCGGATGAGATTGAGCCCGGCAATCAGCAGCACCCAGAGCGTGATCTTGCGAAAGGTGGCCTGATCGAACCGGTCCTGAAGGCGAAAGCCGATCCAGATGCCGAGGAGCGCTGGGACGACCATCGCCGCCGAGAGCGGCAGGGTTTCGGCGCGCAACACGCCCGAGCCGATATGTGCGCCAAGCAGCACCAGCGCGCCCAGACCGTAGATCACGCCCTGCACGCGCATCTGTTCGGTTTTCTCGGTGCCGCGCGCGATCAGCATGGCGACGGTGGGCGGGCCCCAGATGCCGGAGAGGCCGCCAAAAAGACCGGCGAGCGCCCCCATGCCCGCCTCGCCCTTGATCCCCGGTTCTGGCGGCAGGCGCAAACCGCGTCCCAGCAGGGTCGAGGCGGCGTAGAGCGTGATCAGCGGGCCGATAAAGAGCAGCATCACCGAGGGTGGCAGCACCGGCACCAGTTGCGCCGCGCAAACCATGACCAGACCGCCCGCAATGAGGAACACCCGGAAATGCGCAATCGAGGCGATGGCGGCGCGCGTGCCTTGGCGGAGCGCCTGCCAGAGGTTTGTGGCCAATGTTGGCAATATCAGCCCGGCCAGTGCCAATTCGGGGGGCATCATCGTGCTGAGCCCCGCGATCATTACCGTGGGCATGGCAAAGCCCACCACGCCCTTGACCATGCCCGCGCAGAGCGCCACGGTAAAGGCCATGGCCCAACCCCAAAGCGGATTCCAGAGTGGGCTTATGTCGAAAAATGCGTCCATTTCGCCTCTTATCATGGCGTTTGGGCGGCTGACCATGGCGATAGCGCTGCGCTGCAAAAAATCAACGCGCAATTTTAGATCAAAACCCTGCGACAAAAAGCATAATAGTTGCGCTGCACCTGCATAATGGATAAAAGGCACGAGATTAGGAAAAGGATGCGATTCATGGCACATGACGGACAGGATCTGGCGATGGCACAACCGATCATTCTGGGCGATTTGCTGGCCCTGACCGGCGTGGCGCTGGTGCCCGCCGAGGCGCTGTTGGAGCGGGCCACGGGCGCTGTTCGCGCGCTGGTGACGGTGGATGGCCGGGTTTCGGGGGCTGCGATTGAGACCAATCAGACCGCAGCGCATGGGTTGGCGTGGCTTGCGACCTATGTCGAGGCGCTGCGCCAGATGCAGCTTTGGGCGGTGCGGCTGGACGAAAAGGGCGAGTTTGGCGAGGTCGAGCAACTGATCCTGCAAATCGCCTTTGGCGAATATCTGAGCCAGATCGCAGGCGGCATCCAGATGAATCAGGGCGAAATGGTGCGCCTTCAGGATCTGGGCCTTGGCCCGGATGATGCGCATCTGTTGATGGACCCCGCCGCCACGATGCTGATGCAGGCGGGCAATACCCAAGTGGCGCGCAGCCGGTTGGTCGAGCTGATGCAAGAGCGGTCGGCAGAGATCACGGTGGGGCGCAGTGGCCTTGAGGAAGAGCTGGAGATGATCCGCGCGCAATTCCGGCGGTTCTCGGTCGAGAAAGTCGAGCCGCATGCGCATGAGTGGCACCTCAAGGATGAGCTTATCCCGATGGAGATCATCGAGGAACTGGCGGAAATGGGTGTGTTTGGCCTGACCATTCCCGAGGAATTCGGTGGCTTCGGCCTCAGCAAGGCGTCGATGGTGGTGGTGTCGGAGGAGTTGAGCCGGGGCTATATCGGGGTTGGGTCCCTTGGCACCCGGTCTGAGATTGCCGCCGAATTGATCCTTTGTGGCGGCACGGAGGAGCAAAAGGCCCATTGGCTGCCCAAGCTCGCCAGTGCCGAAATCCTGCCGACGGCCGTGTTCACGGAACCCAACACCGGATCGGATCTGGGCAGTCTGCGCACCCGTGCTGTCAAGGATGAGAATGGCGATTGGAAGGTGACGGGCAACAAGACCTGGATCACCCATGCCGCGCGCACCCATGTGATGACGCTGCTGGCGCGTACCGTGCCCGACACCACCGATCACCGGGGGCTGTCGATGTTTCTGGCCGAGAAAACCCCCGGCACCGATGAGGCCCCGTTCCCGACCCCCGGCATGACCGGCGGTGAGATCGAGGTATTGGGCTATCGCGGCATGAAGGAATACGAGCTTGGCTTTGATAATTTCCGTGTGAAGGGCGAGAACCTGCTGGGCGGCGAAGAGGGCAAGGGATTCAAGCAGTTGATGGAGACGTTTGAATCTGCGCGCATTCAGACTGCCGCCCGCGCCGTAGGTGTGGCGCAATCGGCGCTAGATGTGGCGATGAAATACGCACAGGACCGCAAGCAGTTTGGCCGCGCGCTGATCGAGTTTCCGCGTGTGTCGGGCAAGCTTGCGATGATGGCGGTCGAGATCATGGTGGCGCGGCAATTGACCTATTTCTCGGCGTGGGAAAAGGATCACGGGCGGCGGTGCGATCTTGAGGCAGGGATGGCCAAGCTGCTCGGTGCGCGCGTGGCCTGGGCCGCCGCCGACAACGGGTTGCAGATCCATGGCGGCAATGGCTTTGCGCTGGAATACACGATCAGCCGGATTCTCTGTGATGCGCGTATTCTCAATATCTTTGAGGGCGCGGCAGAGATTCAGGCGCAGGTGATCGCGCGGCGGTTGTTGGGGTGAGAATAAGCCGGGGTTCGCGTGAGTGAGCCCCGGCCCTGTTAATCCGGCTGAAAGATCGCACCCGCGCGCAGGGCCTTGAGCGTGCGCCAAAGAAGCCCGGCGATGATCACGCAGAGGGCCGCCAAGAGGGCGAGGCCGATCAGCCGATGCGCGGCAGAGCCGCTTTCACGTGCATAGGTGAAACTGGCGATGGTCACGCCTGCCATGGGAAAGCTGAGCGCCCAGAAGGCCAAGGAGAATTGCAATTTCAAGAGCTTGGGCAATTGTACCGCGACGATGAGCGTAAAAAGATAGGCGCAATTGAGCAGCACATGGGCAAAGGGATCGACGCCGCCCACCAGTTCCACCCAAGCAAGAAACCCGACCGAAGGCGGGGCGATCAGGATCACCAGCGAGGGTTGCAGGCGTTCGGGCAGGGGATCGTGAAAGATCAGCCGGTTCATCACCAGTGTCAGCAGGACGATCCAGAAGACGAGACCGACGCTGGTGAAGAACCAGCTTATTTCCGGGTAGCCAAGGGGCACGCCCGCGATTGCCACGATCACATTGCCCACCGCCGGGATGAACCATGCCGGTGAGAGGTGCCCGTGTTGGAACGCGCGCGCGCTGATCCAGCCGCTGACCACGGCGAGGGTCAGGATCAGTTGCATCGGCACGGCGATGAGCCATAGCACATGCGCAATACCCGGCGCGGGGGCGAGCATGACGATGGACATCAGCACCAGTGCGATGGAAATTGCCGGAAAGAAGGCAAGTTTCACAGGGTGACTCCATTCGGCGACCACCGCTGCGGGGTGGCGGATCGCCTTGGCGAGATAGCCAAGCGTCACGGCGGCAAAGACCGCCATGGTCAGCCCATGCGCCGCCCATGACAGTGCGTGGGTGAGGCCGAGGGCCTCTTCGCCCGCGCGAAGCGCGAGGGTAAAGCCGCAAAGCCCCATGACGATGGTAAAAAGCGTCACGGGCACATATTGCAGGCGGCCTTGGGCCGGGTTTGTCATCGGGTTTACTCTGCGGCGGTGATGGTAAGGGTGAGCGGGGCCAGACCGTCAATCTCGCCCAAGAGCACATTACCGGGCAGCACGGGGCCAACGCCCGCTGGCGTGCCGGTATAGATCAGGTCTCCGGGGGCGAGATGATAAAAGCGCGACAGATGGGCGATGATTTCGGGCACGGACCAGATCATATCGGCCAGCGTCGCCTCTTGTGTGATGCGCCCGTCCACGGAGAGGCGAATGGTTTGCTCCGCGATGTCGCCAAACTCGGCCTTTGGGGTGATTGGGGCGATGATCGAGGCGTTTTCGAAATCCTTGCCGATGTCCCAGGGGCGGCGCTTTTCCTTGGCCACGCTTTGCAGGTCGCGGCGGGTGAGGTCGATGCCGCAGGCATAGCCATAGACGGCGTTCATCGCCTCGGCTGCGCTGATGCGAAACGCGGGGGCGCTGAGCGCCACGACGAATTCCATCTCGTGGTGGCAATCCGAGGTTTCGAGCGGATAGGGGATGCTGGACCCGCTGAGGCAGAGGGTTTGAGGGGCCTTGTTGAAGTAGAACGGCGCTTCGCGGTCCACCTCATTGCCCATTTCGAGTGCGTGGGCGGCGTAGTTGCGCCCGACGCAGAAGATGCGCTGCACCGGATAGCCCTGATCCGTGCCGGTGATCGGCACCAGAGGGGGGCTGGGCAGGGTGAAGAGCGGTTGGGTCATCGGGGCCTCCGGCGCAAGCGATTGAATTCGCGCCCGTTATGCGCCCCGATTCGACGGTTGTCAAAGCAGGCCTCAGGCGACGCGGGCCCCTTGCGACCAGACACCCCGCAGTGCTGGTGCGCCGCTGCGCAGGCGAAAGCGGATGAGGTCGGCGCGGGCGTTTACCGCCAGTTGGCCGCGATCCGAGAGGCCCACGGCGCGGGCGGGATTGGCGGTGACGGTGGCAAGGCCGCGCGCCATATCGCCCCACCGCGCGCCCAGTTGCACCGCGCCCAAAAGCAGCGCGGAGGGTACGTAATCGGACGAGAGGATATCGAGAAAGCCCAGATCGGCCAATTCCCCCGCCGCGACATTGCCGGAGTGCGATCCGCCCCGGATGAGATTGGGCGCGCCCATGATGACCGAGATATCATGGGCGTGGCAGGTGCTTGCGGCCTCGACCGTGGTGGGAAACTCGGCCAGCCGGATGCCGTAGCCGCCGGACACCGCCACCTGTTCGGCGGTGGTGTCGTCATGGCTGGCCAGCACCGCGCCATAGCGGGCGGCATGGGCCACGGCGGCGGCCTCGTGGCGGTCGCCATGCGCGGCGCGCAGCGCCTTGAGTTGGGCCACGTGTTCGGCGAATTCCGCATCCGTGAGGGCGTGTTTGCCCTTCATGTATTCTTCGAGTTTGGTCAGGTCGCGGAATTGGCGCTGACCCGGCGTATGGTCCATCAGGCTGACGATGCCGACGCGGTCCGATGGGCCGAATTGTTCCATCTCTTCTTCCAGTGTTTCGGAACAGACCTCGGCGCGCAGATGCAGGAAATGGCTGATCTTGAGCGCCTCCTCGGCGCGCAGGCTGAGGAGTTCGTTGGCGAGACCGCGCGCGTATTTGCTGTAGCGCCCGACGCCGGTGGGGATCGACCCCACGCGCATCGCGTCAAAGACGGTGGTGATGCCGACGCTGGCCAGTTCCGCGTCATGGGCGAGGATGGCGGCGTGATGCGGCCAATCCACCTTGGGGCGGGGTTGGATGTGCCGCTCCAGATTATCGGTGTGCAGCTCGATCAGGCCTGGGGCAAGGTAATCACCTTCGCAATCCACCGCACCGGGTGGCAGGGCTGTGCCGCTGTCGAGAGCGGTGATTTTACCGCCCTTGATCTGCAGCGCGCCGGGGATCACCTCGGTTGGCAGAATGAGGAGGGCATTGGCGAGAATGATGTCTTCTGTCATTTGGATGTCACGCTTTCTTGGCACGTCACGGCAACCCGACGAGAGACCTCATGGATTTTCACCGCTACGCGATTTATGTCACGCCCCCCGAGGGGGAATTTGCCGCCTTTGGTGCGGCGTGGTTGGGATGGGATAGCGCGCAGGGTTGTGCTGTGGCGCATCCCGAGGTGCCGGGGTTGCCCGCGCCCGTGGCGGAGATCACCGAGACCCCGCGCAAATACGGGCTGCATGCCACGATCAAGCCGCCCTTTGGCCTGGCCGAGGGACAGGGAGAGGCGGGGCTGGTTGCGGCGTTCGAGCGGTTTTGCGCAGGCGAGGCGGCGGTCACGCTGGAGGGGGTGCAGATCGCGGGGTTGGGCCGGTTTCTGGCGCTGGTGCCGGTGGGGGATCAGAGCGCCTTGAACGGGTTGGCAGCGCGCGCCGTGGCGGCGTTCGAGCCGTGGCGCGCGCCCTTGACCGAGGCGCAACTGGCGCGACGGCGGGCAGGGGGCCTGACGCCTGCGCAAGACGCGCATCTGCTGCGCTGGGGCTATCCCTATGTGATGGAGGAGTTCCGGTTTCATATCACCCTGACCGGCAAGCGGCCCAAGGCGGAATTGGCGCCGATCAAGGCCGCGCTGGAGGCGCGTTTGGGGCCGCTGGTGCCGCAGCCCTATGTCATCGACGCGCTGTCGCTGATGGGCGAGGATGAGATGGGGCGGTTTCACCTGCTGCACCGTCAGACCCTCACCGCGTAAACCGCCTTGAGCGCGGCCTTGGTCAGGCGGGGCAGGGCTGCGTCGGTGTCAAGCGTGATGACCGGGCCTACGCCCTCGGGCAAGGCCATATCCGCGCCGGTCAGGCGTTCGCGAATATCCTGCGGGGTTTCGCGCCCGCGCGCCACAAGGCGGGATGCCAGCACCTGCGGTGTGGCGGTCAGGTGCAGGATGACAAAGGGCTGAAACCGCGCCTGCGCCTGTGCCAGAACGCCCCGTGAGAGATTGACCAAGAGGTCGCGCCCCGCCGCGAGATCAAGGCAGATGCCCACCGGCACCCCGTAGCGCAGGCCGTGCGCGCGCCAATGCAGGGCAAAGCCGCCCTCTTTGAGGCGGGCGTCGAATTCGGTGTCGCTGACCGCCTCATGGCCTTCGCCCTCGGGGTCTGGGGGGCGGGTGATGACGCGGCGGGCACGGCGCAGGCCCGGATGCTCTGCGATCATCGCGCGCATCAGCGTGTCCTTGCCCACGCCCGACGGGCCGACCACGGCGATGAGGCGGCCATGTGTCATGCGGCGCGCGCCGGGGTGAAGGCGGTCACATCCACCTCGCGGTCGCAGACACGGGCGCGCGCGGCCTCGTCGTGGAAGATGCCCACAATGGCCGCGCCACGCGCCTTGGCCTCTTCAATCAGGGTCAGCACCACCTCGCGGTTGGTGGAGTCAAGGCTGGCGGTGGGTTCATCCAACAGCAGGGCGGGAAAGGGATGCGCAAAACCGCGCGCGATATTGACGCGCTGTTGCTCGCCGCCCGAGAATGTCGTGGGGCTGAGCGACCAGAGCCGTTCGGGGATATTGAGGCGGTCTAGCAACGCCTCGGCGCGGGCGCGGGCCGCATCGGGCGCGCTGCCAAGGATCAAGAGCGGTTCGGCCACCACATCGCGGGTGGGCACACGGGGCACGACGCGCAAGAACTGGCTGACATAGCCCAGCGTATGACGGCGCAACTGGATGATATCGCGCGGTTCGGCGCGGGCGACATCGGTGTCGCCGACCATGATCCGCCCTGCATTGGCGCGGTAATTGCCATAGATCATCCGCATGAGGGTGGATTTGCCCGCGCCCGAAGAACCGGTCAGCGCCACGCAAGCGCCGGCGGCGACATGCAGATGCGCGCCTGCCATCACGGGGATCACCGCGCCGCCCTGATTATGCAGGGTGAAGCTTTTGCTCAGGCTGTCGATCTCGATCATTGCGGGTCTCCGATAGGGTTAAAGCCAGCCGCGGCGGCGGAAAATCCAGAGCGGCACCAGTGCGGACAGCGCCATAAGCCCGAGCGCCATCGGATAGCCGAAGGGCCAGGACAGTTCTGGCATCACCTCGAAATTCATGCCGTAGATCGACGCCACCAGCGTGGGCGGTAGAAAGGCCACCGCCGCCACCGAGAAAATCTTGATGATGGCGTTCTGTTCGATGGTGATGAGGCCAAGGGCCGCATCCAGCATGAAGGCGGTTTTCTGTTGCAGATAGCCTGCCTGTTCGGTGATCGTGCGCACGTCGCGATATTGCGATTTGAGCGCGCCGCGCAGGGGTTTGGCCCCGCGCCGGGTGTCGATCACCGGCACGACAAAGCCCAAAAGCCGCTCGAGCGTCATCAGGCTCTCGCGGATTTGCATGACGCGCCCGTCAGCTTGGCCGATATCGCGGAGCGCCGTGCGATAGGCCGCGGTATTGAGGGGTTTGTCGCCAAAGATGCGCTTGGAGAGCGCGTCGATGTCGCGGCCAGCCTGTTCGATGATATCGGCAAGCCGGTCGATGATTTCCTCGATCAGGCCGATCAGCACCGCCTCGACCGTGGCGCAGCCATGCGAGGATTTCCCCGCCTTGTCGGGATAGGTGGTAAAGGGGCGCGGGGCGTGGTGGCGCAGCGTCACCAGCCGGTCTGCCATGAGCACGAAAGACACCGGGCCGACGATGGTTTCGCCCGCGTCGTTGCGCGCGGGCAAGAGGGCGGTCATCACAGGCACGCCCTCTTCGAGATAGAGGCGGGAGGATTGTTCGATTTCGTCCTGATCCTCGCGGCTGGGCAGGGCGATGCCAAGACGCCCCGACATTTGCGCCAATTCCTGCGGGTCGGGGCTGAGCATGTCGATCCAGAGGACGGGGGCATCGCCAAGGTCTGGCACCTGATGCAACCCGGTCTCGTGCTTGGCGTAATAGGTGATCATGCTCTGCTCCTGCTCATGGCGTCAGACCTGCAATACGCTGGAAACAAGCAGTTGCGTATAGCCGTGTTGCGGATCATCCAGCACTTGATCGGTCAGCCCGTCTTCGACCACAAAGCCATCTTTCATCACCATCAACCGGTCGGCGAGCAATCGCACCACCGCCAGATCATGGGTGACGATAATGGCCGAGAGACCCATTTCGCGCACCAGCCCGCGCAAAAGATCAAGAAGCCGCGCCTGAACGCTGACATCAAGGCCGCCGGTGGGTTCATCCATGAACACCAAGCGCGGGCCGGTCACGAGGTTGCGGGCGATTTGCAGGCGTTGCTGCATGCCCCCCGAGAACGCCTGTGGCTTGTCATCCACCCGGTCGGCGGCAATTTCGACCCGGCCCAGCCAGTCAATCGCCTGATCGCGGATATCCCCGTAATGCCGTGCGCCCACGGCCATCAGCCGTTCGCCGACATTGCCGCCCGCCGAGACCCCCATGCGCAGCCCGTCGCGGGCGTGCTGATGGACAAAGGCCCAATCGGTGCGCATCAGCATCCGCCGTTCGGGTTCGGACATATGCAGCGTGTCGCGGGGGCCGTGGCCACGCGTGTCAAAGATCACCTCGCCCCGGTCGGGGGGCAGATGCCCGGCAAGGCAACTGAGCAGCGTCGATTTGCCTGATCCGCTCTCGCCCACGATGCCCATCACCTCGCCGGGGTAAAGATCAAAGCTGACACCGTCACAGCCGCGCCGCGGCCCGTAGAATTTGGCGAGATCGCGCACTTGCAAGAGGGGGGTCATACCGTGGCCTCCTCATAGGGGGCACCCTGCGCCCCGATATGGCCGCCTGCGCGGCGCGCGCGGCAATAATCGGTGTCGGAGCAGACGAACATGCGCCCGCCCGCGTCATTCATGATCACCTCGTCCAGATAGCTGTGGGATGCGCCGCAGAGGTCGCAATCGTGATTGGCCTTGGTGGCCTCGAACGGGTGATCCTCGAAATCGAGACTGACGACCCGAGTATAGGGCGGCAGAGCATAGATGCGCTGTTCGCGCCCCGCGCCGAAAAGCTGGATCGCGGCCATGCTGAGTTTCGGGTTATCGAATTTGGGGATCGGCGAAGGGTCCATCACATAGCGCCCCTCGACCTTGACGGGATAGGCATAGGCGGTGGCGATGGCCCCGTGTTGGCTGATATCCTCATAGAGTTTCACATGCATGAGGCCGTATTCCTCGAGCGCGTGCATCTTGCGGGTTTCCACCTCGGAGGGTTCGAGAAAGCGCAGCGGTTCGGGGATCGGCACTTGGTAGACAAGGATCTGATCCTCGGTCAGCGGTTCCTCGGGGATGCGGTGGCGGGTCTGGATGAGGCTGGCGCGGGCGGTCTCCTCCGTGGTGGCGACCTGCGCGGTTTTCTCAAAGAATTTGCGGATCGAGACGGCGTTGGTCGTGTCATCCGCGCCCTGATCAATCACCTTGAACGTGTCATCCGGCGTGAGGCAGGCGGCAGAGACCTGCACGCCGCCCGTGCCCCAGCCATAGGGCATCGGCATTTCGCGGCTGGCAAAGGGCACCTGATAGCCGGGGATTGCCAGCGCCTTGAGAATGGCGCGGCGGATCATGCGCTTGGTCTGCTCATCGAGATAGGCAAAGTTGTAATCGCTCATAGGAGGCCCCTGTCGCAAAGGTCGGCGCGCAGGCCCTCGGGCCTGGTAAAGTGATGCGCCTGCCAGCCTGCGGCGCGGGCGCCGGTGACATTGCTGGCGGTGTCGTCGATGAAATAACACGCCTCGGGCGCGGCATCGGCGCGGGTGCAGAGGAGGTCGAAAATCTCGCGGTCGGGTTTGACCATGCGCTCGTGCCCCGACACGACGATGCCCTCGAAAAGCGTGTTCAGGTCGGGATGCAGATGGAGCGCCTGCGGCCATGTGTCGGCCGAAAAATTCGTAAGCGCCCAGAGGCGGTGGCCGCTATCCTTGAGCGTGGTGGCGATGTCCCATGACCCTTGGATGCGGTTCTGGATGGTCAGGCCGAAGCGATCGAAATAGCCGTCCATCAGATCGGCATGCTCTGGCCAGTGGGCGGCAATCGCTGCCACCGCCTCGAGCCTGCTCCGGCCCCGGTCCTGCTCATAGTTCCAGTCGTAGAATCGAACCTCGGCCAGCAGCGCATCAATCTCGGCGTCGCTGCCGATGGCATGGCGAAAGGCGGCCTGCGGGTCCCAGCGCAAGAGGACATTGCCGATGTCAAAGACAATGAGGGTCATGGGCGGGCCTGCTTCTTTATGGCAAAAATACTCATTCCGCCGCCTCCCGATGCGCCGCGCCCTCGGCCTCGCGGCGGAGTTTGCGCACCAGTTCCAGTTCGGACTGGAAATCGACGTAATGCGGCAGCTTGATATGCTCGAGAAAGCCGGTGGCCTGAATGTTGTCGGCATGCATGAGGACGAATTCCTCGTCCTGCGCGGGTGCGCCTTGATCCTCTTCGCCCAATTCTTTCCAGCGCAGCGCGCGGTCCACCAGTGCCATGGCGATGGCCTTGCGCTCGGTCTGGCCAAAGACCAGCCCATAGCCGCGCGTGAATTGCGGCGGTTCGGTTTTCGAGCCTTTGAACTGGTTGACGGTTTCGCATTCGGTGAGGGTGATCTCGCCCAGCTCAATCGCAAAGCCCAGTTCGGGGATATCCATTTCCACGGCAACAGCGCCGATGCGCAACTCGCCCACAAAGGCGTGGTTGCGGGCATAGCCGCGCTGGGTGGAATAGGCGAGCGAGAGGATAAACCCCTCATCGCCGCGCGTCAGCGCCTGAAGCCGCAGCGCGCGGTCTGCGGGCAGTTGCATCGGTTCGCGGGTGAGGTCGGGGGGCGTGCTGTCGCTCGGGTTTTCCTGCTGGATCAGCCCCTCGCGGTCGAGATAGCCCATGATATGCGGCGTGGGGCCGGGGGTGGGCGTGGCTGTGGGCGCTTGCGGCGTCTCGCCCTCTGCCGCGAGTTTGAAATCCAAGAGGCGGTGGGTGTAGTCAAACGTCGGCCCCAGCACCTGCCCGCCCGGCGCGTCCTTGAACGTGGCCGAGATGCGCCGATCACAGCGCATGGCGGCGGTATTCACTGGATGAGACGCGCCAAAGCGGGGCAGGGTGGTGCGATAGGCGCGGATGAGAAAGATCGCCTCGATCAGATCGCCGCGCGCCTGTTTGATGGCGAGCGCGGCAAGGTCGGGATCATAGAGCGAGCCCTCGGCCATGACGCGGTTGACGGCAAGGCTGAGCTGTTCGCGGATCTGCGCCACGCTGAGCTCGGCCACGGATGTATCGCCGCGCCGTTCCTCGGCCAGCCAAGCATGGGCGTTGTCGATGGCGCGTTCGCCGCCTTTGACTGCGACATACATCTATTGGCCCTCCACACGGGTTGAGCGCGGCAGCGCCGCGAGGTCATGACCAGAGGTAAAGAGAAAATCGAGCCCCAGCGGAAACTGTGCGGCGTTGCGCTGAAATGCGGCCATGTCGGGCGGCAGCGAGAGCGCGGCGGTGGTTGCAATCCCCGGTCCGGTCAGGCGTGCGCCGGTGTGCGTGAGCTGCGCCATCTCGACGATCAGGGTGGTTGCGCGGTCGGGGTATTCGGCCGTGCCGATGGGATAATCGGCCAGCGGTAGAAGGGCAGACCAAGGCCCGAGCGCGAACATGGCGCGGGGGCGGTCCACCAGCGATGCGCCGGTGTGAAAGGTGATCCAGTCGCGCACCATTGGGGTATCAACCGCCCCCGCCAGATAGAGTGGCGTTTCAGGATCACAGAGCGTCAAGAGCACCGCGCCTGCCGCGGGCGATAGGGGCGGTGGCGGCTCTGCGCCCATGATCTGCTCAATGGTGCCGGGACGGGCCATGGCGCGCATCACCGCGCGAAAGGCCAGGGCGGCCTCGGTGGGGGCTGCGGCAAAGCCGCCGGTCAGGGCTTCGGTCTGCATCAATCCTCTCCGCGCACAAGGGTGAAGAAATCGACCTTGGTCGCTGCGGCGCGGGCGGCGCGGGCGCTGCGGCGGGTGGTCTCGGCCTCGGCCAAAGGGGCCAGAACGCGGTCGCGGATCAGCGCGGCCTCGGCCCCCTGCATCAGCGCGTCAATCAGCGCGGCCTGCGTGGCGTGGCGCTTGTCGCGGCCCTGCACATAGCCGTGGCCAACGCGGCCATCGCCCAGTTGCAAGGCGCAGCGGGTGACGGTCATTTCACCAAGGTTGAAGGCGCCCCCCGTGGCCCCGGCGCGGCCCCGCACCATGACGCCGCCCACCTCGGGCGCACGCAGATAGGCGTAATCAGGGGATAGCCCCGTGTCAGACAAGAGCGTTTGCACATCCTCGGCGGGGGTGCGCGCCAAAAGACCCATCCAGCCCTTGCGCTCGGTTTCTTTGCTCATGTGGACACCTTGTGAAGTTGTCGGTATTACTATACAACTAGACAAATCTATACGCCAAACCCGCCTCCCTAGCAAGCCAGTCCACAATGAAACTTATGTGACATGCCCCGAGAAAAACCCGATGCCCTCTGGCGGGCGATCCACGACAGTCTGAGCCGTGACATCGCGGCAGGGCGCTATGGCCCCGGTGACAAGCTGCCGACCGAGGCGGTTCTGGCCACGCGGTTCGGCGTCAATCGCCATACGGTGCGGCGGGCGCTCGCGGTTTTGGCCGAGGCGGGGGTGATCTTTGCCCGGCGCGGGGCCGGGGCGTTCGTGGCGCATCGCCCGACCGAGTATCCGATTGGTCGGCGGGTGCGGTTTCACCAGAATTTGCAAGCGGCCGGGCGGTTGCCAACCAAAGAGATCTTGGCGCTTGAGACCCGCAGCGCCGATGCCGCTGAGGCCGAGGCGCTCAGGCTTGCGCCCGGGGCCATGGTGCATGTCTGTGACGGGCTGTCGCTGGCCGATGGCGTGCCGGTGGCGGTGTTTCGCAGCAGCTTTCCGGCGGCGCGGTTTCCCGGCCTGCCCGAGGCGCTGCGGCGGCTCAGATCGGTGACGGCGGCGCTGGCAGAGCAAGGGGTTGCGGATTTCACCCGCGCCTCGACGCGGCTCACTGCGAAACTGGCCAGCCCGATGCAGGCGGTGCATCTGCATCTCAGCCCGGGTGCGCCGATCCTGCGCACGATTGCGGTCAATGTCGATCCCGAGGGGCAGCCTATCGAATATGGCCGCACATGGTTTGCCGGGGACCGGATCACGCTGACCCTGGCGGATGCTTGAACACTTGCCCCGATGTCACGGCGCTGTCACATCGCGGGCCTATCAGCGATGTATAGATCAGCTGCCTTTTTCATCCATGATTTCAGCATCTCAAGGGCGGCCCGTTGTGGCCGCCTTTTTCTTGCGGTCAGCCGCCGTGCTTTTCAAGAAAGGCCTCGGCGCTCAGGCTGCGAAAATCATCTAGGTTCTCCCGCAGGCGGGCGTGATCCCACTCCCACCACGCCAGTGCCATCATGCGGTCGGCCAGAGCGGGGGCAAGGCGCGGGCGCAGCGGCTGGGCGGGCACGCCTGCGACGATCATATAGGGGGCTACGTCATGCGTTACCACAGCCCCGGCGGCGATAACCGCCCCGTGGCCCACGGTGATCTCGGGCTTGACCTGCGCATTGTGGCCGATCCAGGTGTCATGGCCAATGCGCGCCAGCCGCGCGCGGCGTTTGTCGAACCAAAGCGCATCGTCGGGCGCATCCTCCCAATAGCTGGCAGAGCGATAGAGAAAGTGGTGCAGGCTGGCGCGGTCGAGCGGATGATCCGTGGCCCCCACGCGCACAAAGCTGGCGATATTGGCGAATTTGCCGATCTCTGTATTGGCGAGATCGCAGGATCGGTCGCAATAGGAGTAATCCCCCATCGCCACATGCGCGAGGCGGCTGCCGCGCCCGACCTCGGTATAGATGCCGAATTCGCAATCGGTGATGTCGCAGTCCGGGTGGATCAGGGCCTTGTCGGCCTGCAATCGGGGCATCGCGCGCTCCATAAGGGTTTCGGGCCTCCGGCGGGAGTATTTTAGCCAAAAAGAAGAGCGAGGGCTGTTTCTTTATGGTTCAAATACTCACAGTCCGCCCTCTCAGTGCCCAGCGTCGTCCGAGGTGATAAGTTTGCGGCGCAACCAGCCTGAGAGAGTGTCCATCAGCATCACCATGATCAGAATGAGAATGATGTAATAGCTGACCTCTTCCCAGTCCTTTTGCGTGATCATGGCCTGTGTGAGTAAGAGGCCGATCCCACCGCCGGTGATGGCCCCGATGATGGTGGCGCTGCGGGTGTTGGATTCGAGGTAATAGAGCAGTTGGCTGAGCAGGACGGGTGTGATCTGGGGGATCACGCCAAAGCGATAGCGTTGCAGCGGTTTGGCCCCTGTGGATTGGACGCCTTCGATTTGGTTCTTGTCGACGTTTTCCAGCGCCTCGGAAAAGAGTTTGCCAAAGGTGCCGGTATCCGTGAGCAGAATGGCCAGCGCGCCGGTCATCGGGCCCGGGCCAAAGGCGCGGGCGAGCACCAGCGTCCAGATCAGCGCATCGACCCCGCGCAAGAGATCAAAGACGCGCCGCACCGCCGCACGCACCGCGAGATAGGGCGAGAAGTTGCGCGCCGCCGCAAAGGCCAGCGGCAGCGCCACGAGGCCCGCCCCCATGGTGCCGAGAAAGGCCATGAGGATGGTTTCGAAAATGGCCCAGAGCACATCCTTGTGCTGCCACATGCGGTTGTTCCAGACGTCGGATACCATCGCCGCAAGGTTGCTTTTGTCCGCGACCACCCGTTCGCCCGAGACGGCAAGGCGAGCCAATTCACCAAAGCTTTTGCCATAGAACGGGCTGTCGAGGGTGAACCAGAAGAGTTCCCAGCCGAAGTGATAGCGCATGACCTCGGTGCGCGCCCGTGTCAGGGTCACGCGACCGGCCTCGGTGGTGATGTCCACCCGTGCGTCGCTGGCGCTGATCCAGTCGGGGATGGTGTCTGTGGGCAGGGTGAGTTTGACACCCTCGCGGCGCGTGACCTCGGCTGTGATCAGCCCATAGCCCGGCACATCATAGCGCAGCGTGTTGCCGTCAATCAGCACCTCTTGACCATGTTTCAGGGATACCAGCGTGCGTTCCGGGCTTTGGATATCGACCCAATCGGGGCTGCGCCCCTCGGGCCATGTGCCCTTGTTCTCGCCCTCGACTGCGATGCTGAGTGCGCCCGACCGGTTGTCGCGGGTGACATGGGTTTTGTAGCTATAGCTGTCGGCGACAAGGATGCGGGCATTGTCGAGCCGCGCACGGTCGGCCAGCCCCATGATGTTGAACGCAAAGAAGATATAGGTGAAATAGGCAAGGATCACCGCCGGGACGGCAAAGGCCAACCGCCGTTTGCGGCGAAAGAGGGTGGCGGCGTCAAAGTGGGGCGGGGTGATGTCGGTCATCATGCTCATGGTCTTAGCCCTCGCCGATCAGCTTGTTGCGGTAATGGCTGGAGAGTTGGTCAAAAAGCACGATTGTGCCGAACAAAAGCAGAAAGATCGCGGCCACCTCATCGTAACGCCCTTGGCCCCAGCTAAAGGCGTTTTTCAGGTCGTATCCGATGCCGCCAGAGCCAACAAAGCCCAAGATGGCGGAGGCGCGGATGTTGATTTCGAAGCGCAGGAGCGCGTAGCTGAGGTAATTGGGGGCCACCTGCGGGATCACGCCCAGCCACATCCGTTGACCCCATGTCGCCCCCACCGATTGCAGCCCCTCGACGGGTTTGAGGCTGGCGTTTTCATTGACCTCGGAAAAGAGCTTGCCGAGCGCGCCCATGGTGTGAATGGCGATGGCGATCATCGCAGGCACCGGGCCGCCGCCGAGGATGAAAATCAGCACGAGGGCGATGACAATCTCGGGCACAGCGCGCAGGATATCCATGATCCGGCGAAAGAGACCGATGAGGCGGGGCCATTTTGCCAGCCCGCGCGTCGCCAACAGCGAGATCATCACCGCCCCAAGCGCGCCCAGAAGCGTAGAGGCTGCGGCGATGTTGACGGTCTCCAGCAGCGAGGGCAGGAATTTGGCCATCAGCCCCGGCAGGTTGGCGATTTTCTGGCCCGCCTCGGACAGAACTTCGCCGGGAAACTGAAAGATATTGCCGATCCCGTCCCAAAAGCCGCCCGCGTTGCGCGCATCCGCCACGCGAAAGCCCGAGACCATGAGGGCGATGAAGACGACCAGCATCACCATGCCGTAGAGGCGTTTGCGGCGGGTCATATCCATATAGGCGTCTTGCACGGATTTCACCCGTGCGGCGCCCGGTTCTGTGGCTTGGCCTGCTGTCAGATCGGTCATGTTTATCCCCCGTCATGCGAAACCGGGCCTGCGGCGATGCAGGCCCGGTTCTGTGTCAGCGCTTGGGCCTTAGTTCGAGGCCTTGCGCGCCTCGATGATCGAGAGATAGGCGTCGTGGTTGATCGGCTGGAAGCCGAGCGCCTCGCCGGCCATGAAGTTATAGGCACAATCGGCGTCCATATAGGGGAGCGAGGCGGTCAGGGTGGTGATGTCCAGCTTGACGCGCTCGGGCAGGGATTTGCGAAGCACGATGGGGCCTTCGGGGATGGGCTTGGATTTCCAGATTTCGACGATCTGGTTCATGTCGACAAGGCCCGCATCCGCCGCCTTGCGCAGCGCGCCGGAATTATAGCCGTCTTCCCATGCGCCCATGCCATCGGCCCAGGTGACGCCCGCGTCGACATCGCCATTGGCGACGGCAACGATGGTCTGCTCGTGGCCGCCCACGAACTTGACCTCACCAAAGTAGTCGCCCGAGTCCATGCTGGCCCCGATTTCGACGGGGATCTCGATCGAGGGGATCAGGTAGCCGCTGGTCGAGTTGGGATCACCAAAGGCAAAGACTTTGCCCTTCATGTCGTCGAGCGAGGCGATGTTGCGGTCTTTGCGCGCAAAGCCGATGGCATAATAGCCATAGGATTTGTCGAGGTTGGTCTTGACCATGACCGGCTCGACCGCCTCTGGGTCGGTCAGATAGGCCTTGGCATAGGCGGAGGCCCCAAGCCATGCCATGTCGAGCGTGCCGCCAAGCAGGCCCTGAATCACACCGTCATAATCGGCGGGGGTAAAGAGCTTGACCGGCACGCCGAGCAGGTCTTCGGCCTTGGCGCGGTAGCATTCGTTCGAGGTCATGCGGTCTTGGGCGTTTTCACCGCCCAGAATGCCGATGCGGAATTCGGTGATCTGGTCTTGGGCCAGCGCGGGGCTGACCAGAGCGGTGGTGGCGACGATGGCAGCAAAGAGGTTCTTCATGGGTTTTTCTCCGGTTGGATTGCGGCCCGCCACCCCCGGCGGGCCTTGGGTGGTTCGCGGGTCGTCAGACCGCCGCCTCGGCTGCGCGCAGGGCGCGGGCGGTGCTGCGGTCGAGCGTTTCAATCGAGGTCGATGTGCTGGCTTCGGAAAACGAGGCATCGGCACCGTAGATGTCGCGCGCGACGCCGGTGGTCAGTTGTTCGGGCGTGCCGTCGAACACGACGCGGCCATGCAGCATGCCGATCACGCGGTCGCAGTAGCGCCGCGCGGTATCGAGCGTGTGCAGGTTGGCGATGACCGTGCGCCCGTCCTCTTCGTGAATGCGGCGCAGGTCGTCCATCACGAGCTGCGCGTTCATCGGATCAAGGCTGGCGATGGGTTCATCCGCGAGCACGATCTTAGGGTCCTGCATCAGCGCGCGGGCAATCGCCACGCGCTGCTGTTGCCCGCCCGAGAGCGCCTCGGCGCGTTTGGGGGCATGGTCGGCGATGCCAAGCCGGTCAAGGATTTCGATGGCGCGGTGAATATCGGCATCGGGGTAGAGGTTGAACATGGTGGCCAGCGTCGAGCGGCGGTTGAGCGTGCCATGCAGCACGTTCGAGACTACATCCATACGCGGCACAAGGTTGAACTGTTGAAAGATCATGGCGCAGTCCGAATGCCACGCGCGTTTGTCGGCACCTTTGAGGGCTGTCACGTCGCGGCCCTCGAACAGGATTTGCCCCGATGTGGCATCGGTAAGCCGGTTGATCATGCGCAGCAGCGTGGATTTGCCAGCACCCGAGCGACCGATGATGCCGATCATCGCCGGTTTGTCGACGGTGAAGGACACCCTGTCCACGGCGGTGTTCTGGCCAAAAGTTCTGGTCAGGTTCTCGATGCTGAGCACGGTCGATGCCTCCTTGGGTTGGGCCACCACGTAACGGCGGTTCTCAAAGAGTTTGCGACAGACGCGTAAAACTTTTGCGACAGGGGGCTGACAGGGCCAATGCTGCGCCCCGCGACAGCGCCGCCTCTTGCAGCGCAAGGGCGGGCTGCGTATGGCAGGGGCATGACTGCGTTGCGCCGCCCCCGACTGACCCGCGATTACTGGCTTTTGGCCGGGTTCGAGGCGCTGTGCGAAGTGGGTCCGGCGGCGCTGGGCGCAGAGCCTTTGGCGCGGCGGCTGGGGGCAACGAAAGGGTCGTTTTACTGGCATTTTGCGGATGTTCCGGCCTATTCTGCTGCGCTTTTGGCGCTGTGGGAAGAGGACGCCGCACAGGGGCTTGAGGTAGCATCGCAGGCCGCCACCGAGGCGGCGCGCTTGCGCGGGTGTGCGCAGGCCATGGCTGCCACGGCTGAGGCCGATAGCCTGACACGGCGCGCCGAATCAGCGATCCGGGCCTGGGCCGGGACCGATCCTATCGCCGCAGAGGCGGTGGCGCGGGTGGATACGGCACGGCTGGCGCGGTTGCATCGGCTGCTTTCGGCCTGTGACATCGGCAATCTGGAAATGGCACGCATCGTTTATGCGGCGGCGATCGGGATGCAGGCGATGCGTGATCCGGCGCGGGATCAGGCGGCCCCGGCGATTGGCTCGCTGGTCGATCTCATTCTTGCGCTGAGGTAGGGCCGATGCGGCTGGCTGTGGCGGTTATGGCGCTGTCGGCGTTGGGCGCTTGCAAGGATGAGACGGTGACCGGCTATGGCGGGGCCGATCAGATCTGGCATCTTGAAAGCATTGACGGCGCGGCGTTTGGCGCGCGCGCAACGCTGGAGTTTCCGGCAAAGGGGGCATTGGCGGGCGCGGGGCCGTGCAACACCTATTCCGGCAGGCAGACCGTGCCCTATCCGTGGTTTTCCGCCGAAAGCGTTGTGACAACCAAGCGCGCCTGTCCGGAGTTGGCAGCAGAGGCGCTCTATCTGGCGGCGCTGCGCGAGATGAGTTTGGTCGAGGTACTGGGCCCTGTTTTAATTCTGTCCAATGACGCGGGCCGCGAGATGGTGTTTCGCGCGGGGGAGTAGGGACACGCGGCGGCGCTCCGCGCCGCGCTCAGATCAGCGCGCGTTCGCGGCTGATCATGGCGGCATGGGCGCGGTTGCGGGCGTTCAGCTTTTTGCAGATCGAGCGCATGTGCATCTTGATCGTGACCTCATTGGTGCCCATGTCGCGCGCGATTTCCTTGTTGGTCAGGCCATCGGCGGCAAGGCGCAGCACGAAAAGTTCCTTTTCCGTCAGGTCATGTTCTGGCCCGGCCTTGTCGAGGCCCGGCGTGCCGGCATCCATCGGCACAAAGACCTGCCCCGAATTAATCAGTTGCAGCACGCTGTTGAGCGATTGCAGCGGCATCGTTTTAGGGATCAGCCCCTTGCAGCCCAATTCCAGCGCGCTGTGCAGGAAATGCCGATCCACCATGCCGGTAAAAAGCACGACCTTGGCGGGGGCGGATTTCTCGATCACGCTTTTGACGCTGGCAAGCCCGACCATACCCGGCATCTTGAGGTCGAGCAGGACGATATCGACATCTGTATGCTCGGACAGCAGGCTGAGGATGCCATCATAGGAATCGGTGGTGATCGCCACATTGCCGGGCTGCGCGTTGAGCATGTTGCCCACGGCTTCGGCGAGAAGGTTGTGATCGTCTGCAAGTAAAATTTTCATAGACATTGCCTGGGTTGTCCTGCGCTGTAATTTAATCGCGGCGTGGCGACGCGAGCCCAGCTCTGTGCATCGTGAACTATCCCCATCTGTTAGACATTCCGGGGCGAAGTTCAATAGTTTCGGTGCAGGTTGGGGAAATCTGTCGTCAAGTGTTGCGATTTGTCTTGGGAAGGGGGCGAAATCCTGTGGTGACTGCCCTCTATCGGCGGTCAAGCCGTCGGGCGATGGGATGGCGTGCTGCGCCTAAAAAGCAGGCGGCGGCACAAAGCAGCAGCAGCGCGGCCTTGGGCTGAGGGGCCTCTAGGGCGGTGCCCAGAGACCAGAGACCCACGCCAATGAAGCAAAGGGTCGAGATCATTTCTCCGGTGGAGCGGGGGCGCTCGGTCATTGATTTCTCCATCTGAGGGGGCGGCCAAATTCGTCAAGTGTCAGGTCGGGGGGCAGGTCGACATCGGGCATGGGGGCGGGCTGCCCCTGTTCCAGACGCCACACATGCGCAAGGATCACAGCCACGGCGGCAAAGAGCACATCGGGAATTTCCCGGCCAATGGCCCCTGTAAAGTAAAGGGCGCGCGCCAGTGGCGGCACTTGCAATGTAGTGACACCCGCGCGGCGGCCCCGGCGGATCACAGCCTGCGCCATTGGTCCCTTGCCCATGGCAAGGATGCGCGGTGCGGTATCGGTGCCCGGCTCGTAACGCAGGGCGATGGCGAAATGGGTGGGGTTGGTGATGATGGCGGTGGCCATCGGTACATCGGCCAATGCCTTGCGCTCTGACGCGCGGCGCGAGGCCTGCATCTGGCGGCGGCGCATCGCACCTTTTTGCTCGGGCGAGCCTTCGGATTCCTTGGATTCGTCCTTGATGTCCTGCCGCGACATGCGCATGGATTTTGTGTTGGAGTGGATTTGCCAGCCAAGATCAAGTGCTGCGATCACCACAAGGCCAAGCAGCAGCCCGCCCAGCACCCGCAGCATCGCCGTGCCAAAGAGCACCATCGCATCGCCGGGCGCCAGCGCCGAAGAGCTGCCAAGCGCAGGCAAAAGCGGGTAGAGCATCAGCACACCCGCCGCAAGCAAGAGCGTGACCTTGAGCACCGCCTTGAGCAGATCGACCAGTGCCTTCATCGACACCATCCGCCCCAGCCCGGTCATGGGGTTCATTTTCTCGGGTTTGAAGCCCAACGCCTTGGGCGCAAAGTTCAGCCCCCCCATGGCCGATTGCGCCATGAGCACAGCCGCCAGCAGCGGCAGGCCCAGTCCGGGCCCAGCGGCCAGCATCCAGAGCATCATATCGCGCGTGTGCCCAATCATCATCGCGTCGAGCGATTGCGCCCCGTCGATCACCAGCCCTGTTGCCCAAAGCCCGGCCAGCCCCGGCAGCGCCCATTGTCCGGCGCTGAGGATAAGCGCGCCCATGCCCAGCGTGACCAGCACGAAGACCTCGGTAGAAGTTGTGATCCGCCCTTCTTCGCGCGCCTCTTGGCGGCGTTTCTGGGTTGGCTCTTCGGTTTTTTCCTGTCCGTCGTCTGCGTCAGCCATTGGGTAATCCGTTCAACATCTCCATCAGATGCTGCAAGGCCTGTGCCACCCGTTCCGACAGGGCGGGGCCAAGGCTGGTGACGGTGAGAAAAAGCAAGACCAGCGTGGCGGTCATCGTCAGCGGAAAGCCAAAGGCAAAAAGATTGAGCGAGGGGGCCGAGCGGGTGATCACCCCGATCACGAGGTTCAGCAGCAATAGCACCGAGACGACGGGCATCATCAACTGGGCCGCGTTGCGAAACATCGCTGTGGTCGCCTCCATGCTTGCGTCGATCAGCACCGTGCCCGCGATGGGCGTGCCGATGGGAATAAGGCGATAGCTGTCGAGCATCAGGCGGATGGCGGCAAGATGGCCGTCCTCGGTCACGAAAATGGCCAAGAGGAACAGCATGAAAAACTGGCCAATGACCGGCGATTGCGAGCCGCTGGTGGGATCGACCTGCGCCGCAAGGCCCAGGCCGGCGGTATTAGCGATGCGGTCGCCCGCCATGACGGCAGCGGCAAAGAGGATTTGCAGCACCATCCCCGCCGACAGCCCGATCGCCAGTTCACGCAGGGCGATAACCACGCTGGAGAGGCTGGAGAGCGCTTCGGGTTCGGGGATCGGCACCTGACCCATCAGTGGCACCGTCAGGCAGACCGAAATGATGATCCGCACCGGCAACGAGATGAACCGCGCCGCAAAGAGCGGGGCCGAAAGGACAAAGGCACCGATGCGCAGCATGGCGAACAGAAATTGCAGCGCGAGCCCCGTCAACTGCGTGAGTTCCAGACCCGGCAAACCGGTGGCAGAGGGGGCGAATTCGGGCAGCATCCTAGTGCATCGTCGCGATGGCGTCGAAGACATGGGTGAAATAATCGGTCATCGTGCTGAGCATGAAGCCCGACATGAGCGCCATGGTCACGATCACGATGGCCATTTTCGGCACAAAGCTAAGTGTTGCCTCGTTGATCGAGGTGGCCGCCTGAAGGATGCCGATCACAAGGCCCACGGCGAGCGCCACCAGCAGGACCGGGCCTGCTGTCAGCAGGATATTCCAGTAGGCCATGCGCAAATGTTCGATATTGGCGTCGAAATCCATGGCTCAGAGCGCTCCTTGAAAGCTGGAGGCAAGCGAGCCCATGGTCAGGGCCCAGCCATCGACCAGCACGAACAACAGCAGTTTGAAGGGCAGCGACACGATCATCGGAGAGAGCATCATCATGCCGAGTGCCATCAGGATCGAGGCGATCACCATGTCGATCACCAGAAAGGGCAGGAACAGCAGAAAGCCGATCTGGAACGCGGTCTTGAGTTCCGAAGTGATATAGGCGGGCAAGAGCACGGCCACCGGGACTTCGGCGTCGCTGGCATAGGGGGCATCGCCCGCCAGTTCCGCGAACATCAAAAGGTCGTTCTGCCGGGTATTGGCCAGCATGAAGCCGGACAGCTTGTCCCAGGCCAGCCGCACCGCCACATCCGGGGCCATTTGCCCATCGAGATAGGGGCTGAGCGCGGTGTCATACACCTCTGTCAGCACTGGCTGCATCACGAAGAACGACAAAAAAAGCGCGATGGCGACGAGCACCTGATTGGGCGGCGTCTGCATCGTGCCCATGGCTTGCCGCAGGATCGACAGCACGATGATGATCCGGGTAAAGGCGGTCATGCCCAGCACCAGCGACGGCAGCACCGTGAGCGCCGTCATCAGCGCCAGAATTTGCAGTGAGAGCGAATAGGTCGTGCCGTTCTCGTCCGAGAGGGTGATCGCGGGCAGGCCCTGTTGTGCCAGAACCGGCGCGGGCAGCAGAAGGGCAAGGATCAGAAGCGGAAAAAGGCGGCTCATGCTGCGGCCCCCTCGTTTTGTGCCAGAAGGGTCAGCGCGGTGCCCGAGCGGCGGCCCATCACCACCAGCACGGTTTGCCCTTCGGCCTTGAGCAAGAGCGCGCGGCTGTCGCCGCCCAGATTGAGCGTCTCGGTCAGTTCCAGTTTGCGACCGGTTGCCAGACGGGCGGCGAGCGGTGCGCGTTTATGGCGGATCACGGCCCAGACCAGCACGAGCACGCCCAGAAAGCCCGCAATGGTCAGGATGCGGTCAGGGGTCAAGACATCCACGGGGGTATTCTCCTGCAAAGGTTGATCAAGGGTCAGTTGATCAACCCGTGCAGGTTTCGTGCCACGCAAAGGGGTAGGGTGTCAGACGGTTTCGATCCGTTGCCGGGGATCGACGATATCGCCAAAGCGGATGCCGAATTTCTCGCCCACCACGACCACCTCGCCCTTGGCGATGGGGGTGCCGTTGACCAGAATATCGAGCGGGTCGCCCGCCATGCGGTCGAGTTCCACCACCGAGCCTTCGTTGAGGCGCAAGAGGTCTTGCAGCGTGATTTGGGTATTGCCCACCTCAACGGTCATGCTGACACGGACATTGGCCAAAAGGCCAAGGTCAACGTTGGTCAGGCTGGTGTCGGGCTGGTCGGTCGGGGGGGTGGCATCATTGGTCATGGCGGGGTCCTTGGGGTCAGGGTTCAATACGGCGGGTAAGCGAGAGCGCGGCGCGGCCATTCTGCGCGCCCGGTTCGGCGTCAAAGAGTGGTGTGCCTTCGACCAGCAATTGCGGGCGCAGCGTCAGATCAACCGGCACGACGCGACCGGGGCGCAGCCCGGTCAGGGCGCTGATGGGCACATTGGGTTCGGCCAGACGCGCCGTGACATTGAGCGGCACAGCCATCACCGCCTCGCGCAGGCGGCTGCGCCAGCGCAGGTCATCGGCCACTTGATCCGACTGCATCCGCGAGCGCAGGCGCGCGGCAATTGGTTTGAGCGCCTGAAGCGGGTAAATTAGATCCAGCGTGGCCGGATCGGCCTCGGGCAGCTGGATGATGAAAGAGCAGCAGACAACCTTTTCTTCGCTTTCGACAAAGGTGGCGAATTGCAGATTGTCCTCATGCACCGGATTGGCGAAATCGAGCGGGATCAGATCGCGCCACGCGGCCTCGAGCGCGCGGTAGATGCCCTTGGTCACGATTTCGATCACCCGCGTCTCGCTGGCGGTAAACTCGGCGCGGCCACCCGGCAGATAGGCGATATTGCCGCCGTAATAGGCATTGGTCAGCAAGGATACGAAATTGGGCGGCAGCATGATCAACTGATTGCTGCGCAGCGCATCGACGCGGGCGGTGGTCAGGCTGACAAAATTCTCCAACTCGTCGCAGTAATGCGAAAAGCTTTTGACCTCGGGTGGAAAGGCAGAGATGCGCGGGTGCATCCGCAGGAACGGCAGGAACACGGGCCGCGCCAGACGACAAAAGCGTTCGTTGACCATGCGCAACCCGTGGTAATCGCCCATGATCGACAGGTTGTCAGAGCCGAATTTGTAGCGCTTGACGCTTTCGGTGCCGTGGGTCTGCTCTTTCTCCATGTCGAGCAGGCCGTCGACAAGGGCTGCGACCTCGTTCGAGCTAAGTTTGTGGGTGGCGCTGGTGGTGTTGCGGGCCATGGGGCGACCTATTGCAGGACAAAGGAGGGAAAGAAGACGCCCTCGATGCCGCCGAACCCTTCGAGGGCTTCGAGGCGGGCGTTGATCGCAGTCTTGAGCGCCTCTGCCAGCGCCTCGCGTCCGGCGGTGCCTTCGACATCTTCTTCGGCAAAGCCCGAGATCACCGCCAACATATCCGAGCGCAGGGCCATGGCGTGGGTTTCGATATGCGCGATGACGCTCTCGTCATATTGGGTCGAGACGCCAACACCGATCTGGAGAAACCGGCGCGAGCCCTTGAGATTGGTGGTCAGCGGATCGGGAAACTCGTGATAGCGGGTTTCGAAGACGGGGGCCTCGGGCATTTCCTTGGGGATGCGCTTGGGGCCAGCCTCGGCCTCGCCCGCGGCCTCGGCGGCGGCGGTTTCCAATTCGAGCAGGCGCAACACCTCTTGCGACGGCGAAAGCGCCCCGCCAGACAGGTAGAAACCCGCCCCAAAGCCGCCGCCGCCCAGAAGGAGCGCCATCAAAAGCCAGACAAGCATCTTCTTGAGAAAGCCACCCTTGGGGCGGGCATCGAGATTGGGGAGTGCGGCATCGGCCATGGGAAACCTCAGGCGATCAGGTCAATGGAAGAGCGCGCAGGCGCGCGCGGGGAAAGCGGGTGTGAGGAGCTGTCATCGTGAGCGGTGGCATCCTGCGACAGGCCCGGTTCGGTGCCGGGCTGGCCATTGCCACGCGGGTTGGCATCGCCGCCCGTGGTGCCAAAGCCCGCCGCGCCGCCTGAGCCGCCCGTCGTCGTTGTGGTGGATTGGCTGCCCATCTCGAGCCCGGCGCGGGCCATGGCCTCGGCCAGACGAGGCTGGGCCTCGGCCATGGCGCGGGCGGCTTCGGGGCTTTCGGTGACGATATGCACATGGGTCACACCGTCCTGAGTTTCTAGCCGGATTTGCAGCGGGCCAAGACGCTCGGGGGTGAGCGTGAGGGTCAGAGTGTCGATATCTGCGCTGATGCCCTGCTGAATGTCCTGCACCATCTGTTCGGGCCAGTTGGGGGCTGCAAGATCAAGGGTTTGCGGCAGCGGGGCGCTGGTCAGGGGGGCAGGGGCGGCGGTTTGCAGCGCGGCTTGTGGGGCGGCCATGGGCGTGGCTTCTGCTGTGGCCATGGGCGCGGCTCCGCTGGGTTCAGCGGGGGCAAGCGGGGCGGGATCGGCGCTGAGCGCGGCTGTGGCGGGTGTGGTGCTGCCTGCGGGCGCTGTGGGCGGCGGCGCGGGCATGAGGGGGGCCGCGATGGGCAGGGCAGAGGCGGCGAGTGGCAGCGCTTCGGCGGTTTCCGGGGGTTCCACGCTTTCGGTGGGCTCTGCTGTGTCGGCGATGTCGGGATCCGAGGCCGCTTGTGCGACTTGCGCTGCAACGGGCGGGACTGCGCCCGGTTCGGGGGCTGGCGTGGCGATGGGCAGGTGATCCGTTGCCCCCTGCGCAGAGGCGGCTTCGGACAGGGGTATATCCTCGGGCGTGATCTGCGCCTCGGGGGCGCTGTCTGGTTGGGGTGGGACGGCCTCGATGGTGATCCGAGGCGGTTGGAAATCGGCGATTTGCACGCCCGCCGGATTTGCCACGGGCGTGGGCATAGGCGCTGTGGGCACGGGCGCTGTGGGCACGGGCGCTGCGACAGCAGGCGTGGGGCCCGGCGTGATCGGCCCGAGGTGAGGGGTGGAAAGCTGCGCGGGGGGCTGCGCCGGGGCCTGTGCTGCGTCCAAAAGGGCAGAAAAGCCTTGGTTTGGCACGCCAGCGCCTTGGCCAAGCGCCGTCGCACCACGGGCCGGGGCCGTGGCTGCGGGGTTGGGAAGGCTGGTCAATACCGGGGCGATCATGCCGGGCTCCGTCTGGGGGTCACTCCAGAAGGTGCAAGCATCATGCCAAGCGCAGGCTGGGCGCGGCCAGACGATATGCGCCCGGCGCAATGAAAAAGGCACCCCGGATCGGGGTGCCTTTGCGGCCCATGGTCAGGGGCGTTTACTTGTTATCTTCGATCGAAAGCGCCACGAACCGCGGATCGCCACCGCTGCGCACCAGCATCAGCAGGGATTTGCGCCCGGCCTCTTTGGCCTCGGCGATGCGGTCGTCAAGATCAGAGATGCTGGCCACTTTTTGTTGTCCGGCCTCGGTGATCACATCGCCCGCGCGCAGACCTTTTTCGTAGGCCTCGGACAGCTCGTCGATATTCACCACGACAAGGCCCGTTGCCGAATTGTCCAGCTCAAGCTGCGCACGCAGCTCGTCACTGAGCGGGGTCAGCGTGAGGCCCAAAATGGTCTTTTCTACGGGTGCCTCGGGTGTGGCCTCCTCGCCGGGCTGGGCCACGGGAATGGCACCTTCGGCCTCTTCGCGGCGGCCCAATGTGATCTTGAGCGTGGTTGTTTTGCCCTCACGGAAGACCACGACGCGCACGGTCTTGCCCACCTCGGTATTGCCCACGGTGCGCACAAGGCTGCGGGTGTCGGACACATCCTGCCCGTCAAAGGACGTGATCACGTCACCGGCCAGCATACCGGCATCGGCTGCGGGGCCTTCGGGTACATCCGTCACAAGGGCACCGGCGGCTTTCTCAAGCCCCATCGCCTCGGCCACATCGGCTGTGACGTCCTGAATCCGTACGCCCAGCCAGCCGCGCCGTGTTTCCCCGAATTCCTGCAACTGATCGACCACGCGCTTGACCACATTCGAGGCCATGGAGAAACCGATACCGATAGAGCCGCCGGTGGGGCTGAGGATGGCAGTGTTCACGCCCACGACCTGACCGTCGAGATTAAAGAGCGGCCCGCCCGAGTTGCCCCGGTTGATGGCCGCGTCGGTCTGAATAAAGTCGTCATAGGTGCCGCTGAGCGCGCGGTTGCGCGCCGAAACGATGCCCGCAGACAGCGAGAACCCCTGACCCAGCGGGTTGCCCATGGCCAGCACCCAATCGCCCACGCGGGCGGTGTCACTGTCGCCAAAGCTGACGAAAGGCAGCGGTTTATCCGCCTTGACCTTGAGCAGGGCGATATCGGTCTTGGGGTCGGTGCCGATCACCTCGGCGGCAAGGGTTTCACCGGAAAAGAATTCGATGATGATTTCATCCGCGCTTTCGATCACGTGGTTGTTCGTGACCACAAACCCATCTTCGGAAATCACAAAGCCGGACCCAAGCGCTGAGGAACGCTGTGGCCGGTCACCTTCGCCCAGACGGTCGCGGAACTGCTCGAAGAAGTCTTCGAAGGGCGAGCCTTCGGGCACGATGGGCGAGGGGCCGGTGCCCCGTTCGACCACGGTTGACGTTGTGATGTTCACCACCGCCGGGCTGATTTTGTCCGCAAGATCGGCAAAGCTGTCGGGCCGTGCTGAGGCGGCCATTGCCTGAGCGATCAACAGCCCAACCATCAGGGCCATGACCCAAAGAGCCCGCAGGCCGCTGGGCAGGGATCGTGTTGTGGAAATCGTTTGGGTGTTCACACCAATGTCTCCTTTGGTTCGTGCATCGGGCGGCACGCGCGCCCTCTTGCACTGGAATGTAGGTGGTCTTTGCCGGATCGCAAAGTTTGCGGGATCAATTCACATCCATGTGACCGTTTTGGCGGACCAAGATCAAGCGCCAAGCGTCTTGGCCGCCCAGACAAGGATCAGCCCCAGCACCAGCGCAATCGCCCCCATGAGGCGCCGCGCCTCGACGGGCAGCGCCGACAGGGCCACAAGCATCTGTTCAATAAGCGAAGGGGCCAGTGCATAGACCAGCCCCTCCACAATCAGCACCAGTCCCAATGCAAGAAGCGCGGTTTCGAGCATTATGGCGCGCTTCCCGACTTGAGATAGTCAAAGAATTCGCTGTCCGGTGTCATTACCATCGAAGAATTGTTGCCTTGCAGCGCCTTTTCATAGGCTTCGAGCGAGCGGTAGAAGGCAAAGAACTCGGGGTCGGCACCGAAAGCCTCGGCAAAGATCGCGTTGCGTTCGGCGTCGGCCTCGCCTCGGATCACCTGCGCTTCACGCTCGGCATCCGAGAGCGTCTCGGTCACGGTCCGGTCGGCAAGGGCGCGCACGCGCTGTGCGGCCTCGTTACCACGGGCGATCTCGTCGGCGGCTTCCCGCTCGCGCTCGGCGCGCATCCGGGCAAACGTTGCCTCGAGGTTCTGCTCGGGCAGGTTGGTCTGCTTGAGCCGCACATCCACCACGTCAAGGCCAAGGCCCGCCGCACTGGTCTGTGCCTGCCGCTGGATGCGGCGCATCAATTCGCGCCGATCTTCGGACAGGATCGTATCGGACGTCACCTGATCGGCACCCAGAACTTCGCGGATCTGCGCGTTGAGAATGGATGACAGACGATCCTCGGCCAGACGCACCCCGCCCACGCCGACGGCCTGACGGAACTGCACCGCGTCGCGGATGCGGTAACGCGCAAAGGCATCGACCACAAGACGGCGGTCATCCGACGGCGTCACCTCGATGGTGTCGGTATCGAGCGACAGGATGCGGTCATCATAGCGCACCACCTCCTGAATGAAGGGGATCTTGAAGGAGAGGCCCGGTTCTTCCTTGACGGATTTGATCTGGCCGAATTGCAGCACCAGAACCTTTTCGCGCTCATCGACCACAAAGACCGAAGAGAGACCCAAAAAGCCCAGAACGACCACAAGAGGGATTAGAAATTTGGTCATGATCTTAGTTCCCCTGTTCTGTCGTAGAGCGGCGCAGTTCGTTCAGCGGCAGATAGGGCACAACCCCGTTGCCGCCTTCGCTGCCGACGATGGAACTGTCGAGAATGGTCTTGTCGATACCGCCAAGAACCCGCTCCATTGTCTCGATATAAAGACGTTTGCGCGTCACATCCGGTGCCTTGGCGTATTCTTCGAGAACCGAGGTGAAGCGGCTCGCGTCACCCTGTGCCTCGTTGACGACGCGGGCGCGGTAGCCTTCTGAATCCTCTAGGATCTGGGCGGCTTGACCGCGCGCTTCTGCCAGCGCCCGGTTGGCATAGGCATCCGCCTGCCGTTGCAAACGGTCGCGTTCCTGTTCGGCGGCCTGCACTTCGCGGAAGCTGTCGATCACCTCGCGCGGCGGATCGGCCTTGTCGAGGTTGACCCGCACCACCTGAATCCCGCTGTCATATTCATCAAGCGCCTCTTGGATGTTGCGCATCGCTGTGTCGGCGATGATCCCACGATCCCGGTTGAGGATGGGGGCCAGATTGGACGCCGCGATGATCTCGCGCATCACGGATTCCGACACCGCCTGCACCGTCAGTTGCGGATCGCGGATGTTGAAGAGCAGTTTTGCCGGGTCGGAAATGTTCCAAACCACCTGAAAGCCGATATCGACGATATTGGCATCGGTGGTCAGCATCAGCCCGCCTTCACGCCCGCCGGTGCTGCGACCGATATCCTCGGTCCGTTCCGAGGTCACATTGACGATTTCAGCCGTCACAATGGGCCATGGGGCAAAGTTCAGACCGGGATTGCCGGTCTTGTAGTAGGCCCCCAAGAAGAGCTCGACCGATTGCTCTTCGGGCTTGACCGTATAGACGCTGGCAAAGACCCAGAGCGCGACTGCACCCAAGGCCGCAAGGCCAATGGTGCCCTTGCCGAACTGTGGCCCGCCTTCGCCACCGGTGCCACCGCCCTTGTTGCCGCCGCCGCGCCCCCCCATGAGAACCCGAAGCTGATCCTGACCCTTGCGCACCAACTCGTCGATTTCGGGCAGCTGCGGTCCTCCCTCTGGGGGACGCCTGCCACCCCCACCATTGCGGTCGCGGTCATCGCCGCCGCCGCCCGAATTTCCGCCGCCGCCCCATGGGCCGCCAGAGTTTCCAGCCATACGTTTGTCTTCCCTTGTTGTCCTGCCGTTCCCGGCCCGTTTCACAACCTGTGCAGCACAGGCGAAAAATCAAGCGGTGCGCACAGGCGTTTTCATCGTTACAAGCTCTTCCGACATGGTCGGATGCACCGCTACGGTGCGGTCGAAGTCTTCTTTTGTCGCGCCCATCTTGACGGCGATCCCCGCCATTTGGATCATCTCGCCCGCACCCGGAGCGACGATATGACACCCCAGCACCTTGCGGGTGGCCTGGCTTACGATCAGTTTCATCAACACCCGGTCGGGTCGCCCGGCAAAGGCCGTCTGCATGGGCCGGAACGAGGTGGCATAGACCTCGATCGGCTCTTGCTCGCGCGCGGCTTCTTCGCTCAGGCCCACGGTGCCCATCTCGGGTTGGGTGAAAATCGCGGTGGGGATCAGATCATGGTCCACCGGCGTCGGGTTGCCGTTGAACACCGTTTCCACAAAGGCCATGCCCTCGCGGATGGCCACCGGCGTGAGGTTCACACGGTCGGTCACATCGCCAATCGCATAGACCGAGGGCACGCCGGTCTGGCTATAGGCATCCACGACAATCTCGCCCTTGCGGCCCACGGACACGCCTGCGGCCTCAAGCCCCAGATTTTCCGTGTTGGGCGCGCGCCCGGTTGCGAACATCACCTGTTCAAACACCGCCTCGCTGCCATTGGTGCCGGTCACGCGATAGCCGCCGTCGACGGGCTCCATCGTCTCGATATTGGTGCCCAGATGCAGGGTGATCCCCGAGGCGATCATCTCGTCCGAGACCAGCCCGCGCGCCTCTTCGTCAAAGCCGCGCAGAATTTGCGCGCCGCGATAGAACTGCGTGACCTTGACCCCCAAACCGTTGAGAATACAGGCGAATTCACACGCGATATAGCCGCCGCCGACGATCAGGATCGACTTGGGCAGCCGCTCTAGATGAAAGATCTCATTGCTGGTGATCGCATGCTCCGCCCCCGGCAGATCGGGTTTCACGGGCCGCCCGCCAGTGGCGATGAGGATGTGTTTGGCGCTCCGCCGCGTGCCGTCGGCCAGTTCCACCGTATGCGGATCAACAAGGCGCGCCCGGCTATCATAAGTCTCGACCCCGTTGTTTTTCAGAATACCGCGATAGACCCCTTCGAGCCGGTCCAACTCGGTATGCAGCTTGTCGCGGAAGGTGACCCAATCGAACCCGCCCGCATGCACTGTCCAGCCATAGGCCTGCGCATCGGCCATAGCCCCGCGATATTCCGAGGCAAAGACCATCAGTTTCTTGGGCACACAGCCGCGAATGACGCAGGTGCCGCCATAGCGATCCTCTTCGGCCAAGGCGACGCGCGCGCCACCCTGTGCCGCCACCCGCGCCGCGCGCACGCCGCCAGACCCGCCGCCGATCACGAAAAGGTCGTAGTCGAATTCGCTCATCATCGTCCCCTCAATCCGTCAGATCACGAAAGAGATTGTCGGTCTCGACAAAGTCGAGCCGGTCTTCCTCCACGGTGCCTTCGTTGATGTCGCGGGTTTCCACACGGCCATCGCCATAGCCCAGAATGACCACATCGCAGATATCGAGGAAAAGCCCGTTTTCAACCACCCCCGGCATCTGATTGAGCGCCATCGAGAGTTGATGCGCGGCCCCAATCCGCCCCAGATGCAGATCGAGAATATAATTGCCCTCATCGGTGATGAAGGGCCGCGCGCCATTCATCCGCAGCGTGGCATCGCGCCCCAGCACATCCATATTGATCAAGAGTTCCTCGACCAGCGATTTCGTCGTCTGCCAACCAAAGGGGATCACCTCTACCGGCAGGGGGAAGGCGCCCAGCGTCTCGACCTCCTTGCCGACATCGGCGATCACGATCATCTGGTCAGAGGCTGTCGCCACGATCTTTTCTTGCAAGAGCGCGCCGCCGCCGCCCTTGATCAGATTGAGATTGCTGTCAAATTCATCGGCCCCGTCAATTGTAAGGTCGAGCCATTTCGCCTCATCCAGGCTGATAACCTCGATCCCCACCTCACGTGCCAGTTCCGCCGTGCGCGTCGATGTCGGCACGCCGCGAATGCGCAAGCCGCCCTCGCGCACCAACTCTCCCAGACAGCGGACCATCCACGCGGCGGTTGATCCGGTGCCAAGGCCCACGCGCATCCCGTCCTCGACGAAATCCACCGACCGCTTGGCGGCAACGAATTTGGCCTTGTCAATCGGCGACAATTCTCCGGTCATGGCAGCGACTCCCAGACTGTTTCGCAGGGGTTATAAGAGAGATGCCGCGCAGGTGCGAGACCGAATTCGCCCGGTTTCAAAGGGCAGCCAGCGTTAACCATTCTTAAACCTCTGCCGCGCTACGCATTAACCTTGTTAGAAGCATAGGGAACCACATGGTCGCGCGCGCCTATACCGTGGCCTTTGAGGGGGTCGAGGCCAAGCCCGTCGAGGTGCAATGCGCCATCACGCCGGGCGTTCCCGCCTTTTCCCTCGTGGGCCTGCCCGACAAGGCGGTGTCCGAGGCGCGCGACCGGGTGCGCGCGGCGCTCTCGGCCATGGCCATCGCCCTGCCGTCGCGGCGCATCACCATCAACCTCTCGCCCGCCGACATGCCGAAAGAGGGCAGCCATTTTGACCTGCCCATCGCGCTCGCCCTTCTGGCAGCGCTCGAAATCATCCCGCATGACGCCGCCGAGGGCACAACGGCGCTGGGGGAATTGTCGCTCGACGGCACGCTGGTGCCAGTGATCGGCGCGTTGCCCGCCGCCATGGCTGCCGCTGAGGAACACCGTATCCTGCTCTGCCCCAAGGCTTGCGGCCCCGAGGCGGCCTGGGTCGGCGCGGTGCAGGTGATCGCGGCGGCGTCGCTCTCGGATGTGGTACGCCACTACACCGGGCAGGCGCCGATCCCCGCCTCGGACCCCGGCGAGGTGATCGCACCGCCACAGGGCCGCGACCTGCGCGACGTAAAAGGGCAGGAACGCGCCAAACGCGCGCTGGAAATTGCGGCGGCAGGCCGTCACCACCTGATCATGATCGGCACGCCGGGGTCTGGCAAATCCATGCTGGCCGCGCGCCTGCCCGGCATCTTGCCGCCGCTTTCCGCGCCAGAGGCGTTGGAGACCTCGATGATCCATTCGCTTGCCGGGCTCTTGTCCGAGGGCGGCATCAACCGCGCCCGCCCCTTTCGCGAGCCGCATCACACCGCCTCGATGGCCGCGATTGTCGGCGGCGGGCGCAGCGCCAAGCCGGGGGAAATCAGCCTTGCGCACAACGGCGTGCTCTTCATGGATGAGTTTCCCGAATTTCCCCGCACCGTGCTGGAAACCCTGCGCCAACCGATCGAGACCGGCGAGGTGATGGTCGCCCGCGCCAATGCGCATGTGAAATATCCCTGCCGTTTCATGCTGATCGCTGCCGCCAACCCCTGCAAATGCGGCTATCTGAGCGACCCCAACCGCGCCTGTTCACGCGCGCCCAACTGCGGCGAGGATTACATCGGACGCATTTCCGGCCCGTTGATGGACCGCTTTGATCTGCGGATCGAGGTGCCGCCCGTGGCCTTTACCGATCTCGATCTGCCCGCCTCGGGCGATGCCTCGGCCACGGTCGCAAACCGCGTGGCGGGGGCGCGGGCGGTGCAGGCGGCGCGCTATGCGGGCCATGCCCATATGCGCCTCAACGCTGATGCCGAAGGGGCGGTGCTCGATGATGTCGCCACGCCGGACGCCGAGGGGCGCGCCCTTGTGACGCGCGTTGCCAGCCGCTTTGGGCTTACGGCGCGGGGCTATCACCGGGTGTTGCGGGTGGCGCGCACCATCGCCGATCTTGACGGCTCCGTGGATGTCCGCCTGCCGCACGTGGCCGAGGCGGTCAGCTTTCGCATCGCCGGGGTCAAAGAGACCTGATCCAGGCGGCCAGATCGCGCAGGGTGCTGCGCGCCTCGGGCAGGATATTGTGGAAAATTGGCCAGACATGCGGATGATCGGGCGCGACTGTGAGTGTGCTCTGCACCCCCTGCGCCACCAGCGCGGCCTGCATCCGCAGCGTATCATCGCGCAGGATCTCGGTGTCGCCCACGGTCATCCACACGGGCGGCGCGCCGGTGAACACACCAAAGAGAGGCGAGGCGCGCGGGTCGCGAGGGTCTTGCCCGCGCAAGAACATCTCCAGCATCTCGGCGACCCGGCTGGCCGACAGCACGCAATCGCGCGCGGCATTCTCGGTGACGGACGCGCCGGAATAGGTCACATCGGTAAGGGGCGAAAAGGCAAAGACGCCCAAGGGCGGGGCAAGACCCTGTGCAAGGATTTCATGCAAGAGCGCAAGCGCCAGCCCGCCGCCCGCGCTATCGCCACCGATGATCACCTCCTGCTTGGCCCTCAGCGCGCGGTATGTGGCCAGCGCATCCGTGATCTGCGCCGGAAAAGGATGCTCGGGGGCCAGCCGGTAATCGGGCAAACAGGCGGGCAGCCCGGTCAGCGCCGAGAGCTTGGCCAGCATCGCCCGATGCGTGGTCGAGGTGCCAAAGACATAGGCCCCGCCATGGAAATAGAGGATCACGGGCGCAGGTTGCGCACCACGGGCCCGCGCCCATTGCACCGGCACCCCGTCTAGCGTGTCACGCAGAAAGGAACTGCCAAAGGGGGCATGAAAATAAAGCCGCGATTTGAACGCAAAGGACCGCCGGAGGCGGTCCTTGTCATGGCGCGCCAGCGCCGGCTTCTCGAACCAGCGCAACTGGCGGTTCAAGAGGCGCAGTTGCCAGCTCATCCCCGCCGTGTCGCGATTGCATCCCAGATCAGCCCGGCACCATTGGTGCCGTCAAACCGCTCCAGCTCTTGCAGGCCGGTGGGCGAGGTCACGTTGATCTCGGTGAGATAGTCGCCGATCACGTCTATGCCGACGAATATCTGCCCCTTCTCGCGCAAAAGCGGCCCGATGGTGGCGCAAATCTCGCGGTCGCGGGCGGTCAGCTCGACCTTTTCCGCGCGCCCGCCCACATGCATGTTTGAGCGCGTCTCGCCCTGCGCGGGCACGCGGTTGATGGCCCCGATGGGTTCGCCATCCACCAGAATCACCCGTTTGTCGCCCTTGCTGACGGCGGGCTGGTATTTTTGCACGATGAGCGGCTCGCGGCTGAATCCGGTGAACATCTCATGCAGGCTGGCAAGGTTGCGGTCGCTCTCGGGCAGGTGGAACACGCCCGCGCCGCCGTTGCCGTAAAGCGGCTTGAGGATCACATCGCCATGCCGTGCGCGAAAGGCGCGGATCGTCTCGAGATCGCGGGCAATCGCCGTGGGCGGCATGAGTTGCGGGAAATCGAGAATCAGCAGCTTTTCAGGATAGTTGCGCACCCAGAACGGATCATTTGCCACCAGTGTGCCGGGGCTCAGCCGTTGCAGGATATGGGTTGTGGTGATGTAGAACATATCGAACGGCGGGTCTTGGCGCAGCCAGACCACATCGAAGGTGCTCAGATCGACTGTTTGCTCTGCGCCCAGCCGAAAATGATCGCCCTGCACCCGTTGCACGGTCAGGGGCCAGCCCCGCGCCGTCACCCGCCCCTCGTCATAGGCCAGCCGGTCGGGCGTGTAGTAAAACAGCTCATAGCCGCGCGCCTGCGCCTCTTCCGCGATGCGAAAGGTGCTGTCTCCGTTGATATTGATCGGCCCGATCGGGTCCATCTGAAAGGCGATTTTCATATCCTGCCCCTTTTCACCGTCTCCTGCCTACATGCGGCAAGAGCGCGGGGCGCGCAATTCAGAAATGACCAAAGGCATTCTCAAGAATGCGCACATCGCCCCGGCCATCCACGATCCCCAGATCAAAACGAACAGAGGCCAATTGCCCCTCGGGCAAAAGGCCCAGATATTCCGACGCGGCGGCGTGGATGCGCCGCATCTGGCCTTGGTGCAGCCGCTCGATGGCCAGATCAAAGCTGGCCGCCTGCTTGACCTCGCAGAAGACATACGTATCGGGCGCGCGCAGGATCATGTCGATCTCGCCACTTTGCCCGCGCCAGCGTTGGTGCAATGCTGTCACGCCCCGCCGTTCGTAGGCGCGCAAAACACCGGCCTCCGCCGCCCGACCCGAGAGATAGGCGCGCCGCCCCCGATCCTGACGGCGCAAGACTAGCGGGGCCACCACAATCGCCGCCCCGCCAATCGCCTCAAAATCAAATGCCAGTTGCCGCATCTCTCAATCCGCCTCTGAATCTCCGCTCTTTGCCAAAGAGAGCGCCCGTTGATAAATCTCGCGCCGGGGCATGCCTGTGTCCGCCGCCACCAGATCCGCCGCATCGCGCACAGAGTGCCCCTTGAGCGCATCAAGCACCATTCGGTCTAAATCAACTTCCTTAATTTTCTCCGAACCGCCACGATCAATAATCACGACAATTTCGCCTTTTGGCGGCGCATCGGCCCAGATCAGGGCCAATTCATTGAGTGTGCCGCGCCGGACCTCCTCGAATTTCTTGGTCAACTCGCGGCAGACCGCCGCGGCGCGCGCACCGCCCAACACTTCGGCCGCATCGCGCAGCATCGCCACCACCCGCTTGGGCGATTCGTAAAACACCAGCGTTGCGGGCACGCTTGCCAGCTCCTTGAGCACCGTCTTGCGCTTGGAGGCGGTGTTGGGCAGGAACCCGGCAAAGAGAAAGCGATCCGTGGGCAGGCCCGCCAGCGTCAGCGCCGTGATCACCGCCGAAGGGCCGGGGGCCGAGACAAGGTCAAACCCCGCCGCGACCGCCGCGCGGCCCAGATCGAATCCGGGGTCTGCCACCATTGGCGTCCCCGCCTCCGAGGCGTAGACCACCGATTGCCCAGCCTCGAGCGCCGCCAGTATCCGGGGCCGCATCTGCCCGCCGTTGTGGTCGTGATAGGGCCAGAGCGGGCGGTCATCGAGCCGCACGCCGTGAATCTCCATCAGCCGCCGCAGGCTGCGCGTATCTTCGGCCACCAGCACATCCGCCGAGGCGAGGATGTCGAGCGCGCGCAGCGTGATGTCGCGCGCGGTGCCGATCGGTGTGGCGATGAGGTAGAGACCACCGGCCAGTTTCTGCTGTTTGGGATTCACCACTGGACCCGCTCCATATGACCGTTATGATTGTCCGCAATCGCGTCTGGCCAAGGGCAAAGCGCAACAAGGGAGTGAGAGATACGCATGTTCGCCGTTTTACACATCATCCGCAAGTCGGTCGCCACCCTGGCGCTTCGGCCTTTCCTGATGCTTGCAGCACTCGTCTTGGCCGCCTGTCAGCCTGTGTCGGTGGCCGCGCCCGGTGGTGGTGGCACGGCACCTTCGGGGCCGGTTCCGGTGGCCTTGCTCGTGCCGCATGGCAGTGCGGATGCGCAAGAGGCGCAGTTGGCGCGCGATCTTGAAAACGCGGCGCGGTTGGCGGTTGCGGACCTTGCAGGCGTGCAGATCGACCTGCGCGTCTATGGCACCGCTGGTCAAGCCGGACAGGCGCAGCAGGCCGCGCTCAATGCCGCCGCTGACGGCGCGCGGATCATCATCGGGCCGCTCCATGCCGAATCGGCCAATGCCGTGGCGGTCGCCATGGCCCCGCGCAACATCAACGTGCTGGCCTTTTCCAACAATCCGACCATTGCGGGCGGAAATCTTTTCATCCTTGGGCAGACCTTTCAGAATACGGCCAACCGGCTTGCGGATTTTGCCACCCGGCAACAGAAATCCCGCATCATGGCGGTCTATTCCGACAATCTCGCGGGTCAGCTTGGCCGCACAGCCATTGAGCAGGCGGTGCGCGACAATGGCGCGACCTTGGCGGGCAGCGTGGGCTATGAATTCTCGCAAGAGGGCGTGATTGACGCCATCCCCAAGATCAAGACTGCCGCCGAAACCAATGCTGCCGATGCGATTTTCCTCACGGCGAATTCCGCGGGGGCCCTGCCGCTCTTTACCCAAATGCTGCCTGAAAACGGGCTTGGCCCGGACCGGGTGCAGTATATTGGCCTGTCGCGTTGGGATACCCCGCCGCAGACGCTTGATCTGCCGGGGGTGCAGGGCGGGTGGTTCGCCCTACCGGACCCGGCCCGTGCAAGCCAGTTCACCCAGCGCTTCAGCGCCGCCTATGGCAATGTCCCCCATCCCATCGCAAGCCTGTCCTATGATGGCATTGCTGCGGTCGGGGCCTTGGTCAAATCCGGCAACCGCGAGGCTTTGGGCCGCGCGGCGCTAACCCAATCGGCCGGGTTTCAGGGCGTCAGCGGTGTTTTCCGTTTCCGCCCCGATGGCAGCAACGAGCGCGGACTGGCCGTGGCCACGATCCGCGACCGGCGCGTGACGATCCTGTCCCCCGCCCCCCAAAGCTTTGGCGGGGCCGGATTTTGATCCCAATGCGCATCATGGCACCAACCTCTGACGAGGGTGCGAAACGTCGGACATGATTCAACTCATCACGGCGCGGGATGATCTGATCTGTCCTGCCGAAACGATTTTCGACATTCCCGCCGTTGCGGCAGAGATCGCGCGGGCCGTGGCCGAGGCGGGGCCAGACATGGGCGCGCTTCGGCGTGGGGTTGTGGCCTGCCTCAGCACACGGATCACCCAAGGTCGCGATGCGATAGCTGAGGGGCTGGCGGCACAGCCCTTTGCCGCGCGTCCCGCCACCCGCTCCTATTGCTGGCTCACGGATTGTTTGATCCTGACCACGCTTGATGTGGCCACCCGTGTCATGCACCCGCTGCCCAACCCGACCGAGGCCGAGCGCATCGCCGTCTTTGCCGTGGGCGGCTATGGTCGCGGCGAGATGGCACCGCATTCCGATGTCGATCTGTTGTTCCTCACGCCCTACAAGATCACCCCCTGGGCCGAGAGCGTGATTGAATCCATGCTCTACATGCTGTGGGATCTGCGGCTCAAGGTCGGGCATTCCAGCCGGACCATCCGCGATTGTTTGCGCCTTGGTGGCGAGGATTACACGATCCGCACAGCGCTCCTCGAAAACCGCTTTCTCGCGGGCGAGGGGGATCTGGCCGAAAAGCTCAACCAGCGCCTCTGGAATGACCTCTTCAAAGGCTCGGAGCGCGCCTTTACCGAGGCCAAGCTCGCGGAACGCGACGCGCGCCATGAAAAGCAGGGCGAGCGCTATATGGTCGAGCCCAATGTCAAAGAGGGCAAGGGCGGATTGCGCGACCTGCAATCGCTGTTCTGGATCGCCAAATACCTGCACCGTGTTCGTGACGTAAGCGAGCTGGTGGCCTTGGGCATGTTCACGCCCGAGGAATTCGCCACCTTTTCCAAGGCCGAGAATTTTCTTTGGGCGGTGCGGTGCCATCTGCATCTGATCATCGGGCGGCCCAATGACCAGCTCACCTTTGACATGCAGGTCGAGGTGGCGCAGCGCATGGGCTACAAGGATACCGCCGCCCGGCGTGGGGTGGAAATCTTCATGCAGGACTATTTTCGCCACGCCACTGCCGTCGGCGATCTCACGCGGATTTTCCTGACCAAGCTTGAGGCGACGCAGATCAAGTCTGAGCCGCTCTTGCAACGCCTTTTGCGCCGCCGCAAGACCCTGAAAGAGGGCTATGTCGAGGTGCACGGCCGCCTTGGTATCGCCGATCCCAAAAGCTTTCTCACCGACCCGCTCAATCTTTTGCGCCTGTTCGAAGAGGCGCTGCGCACCGGCCTCTTGATCCATCCCGATGCGATGCTGCTGGTTTCGGCCAATATCCGGCTGATCGACGAGAGCATGCGCAACGACCCTGCCGCGCAAAAGCTTTTTCTCGACCTGCTGCTGAAACATGGCAACCCGGAACGCGCGCTCAGGCGTATGAACGAATTGGGCGTGCTCTCGGCCTTTATCCCGGAATTTGAACCCATCGTCGCGATGATGCAGTTCAATATGTATCACCATTACACGGTGGATGAGCATATCATCCAATGTATCAGCCACTTGGCCCAGATCGAGCGGCGCGAGCTGATCGAGGAATTGCCGGTGTCCTCGTCAATTCTCAAAGAAGGGATCAACCGCCGCGTGCTCTATGTGGCGCTCCTCCTGCATGACATCGGCAAGGGCCGTGAAGAGGATCACGCCATCCTTGGCGCGCGCATCGCCCGCCGTGTCGGGCCCCGTCTGGGGCTGAAACCGCGCGAGGTGGATACCGTTGAATGGCTGGTGCGCTATCACCTTCTGATGTCTGACATGGCGCAGAAACGCGATATCGCCGATCCCCGCACCGTGCGCGATTTTGCCAAGGCGGTGCAAACTCGCGAACGGCTTGACCTGCTGCTCTTGCTCACGGTCTGTGATATTCGCGGCGTTGGCCCCGGCACCTGGAACAATTGGAAGGCGTCGCTCTTGCGCGCCCTTTACCGCCAGACCCGCCGCGCCATGGAAGGCGGGCTTGAGGATCTCAACCGTGAACAGCGCGGCTCGGATGCCAAGCGCAACCTGCGCGAGGCGCTGCCGGATTGGGATGCCAAGGACCTCAAGCACGAGACCTCGCGCCATTATCCGCCCTATTGGCAGGGGCTGCATGTTACCGCGCATGTGGTCTTTGCCCGCCTGCTGCACAATCTGACCGAGGATGAGATTGCCATTGATCTGGCGATTGACGAGGATCGCGATGCCACCCGCGCCTGTTTCGCGCTGGCCGATCATCCGGGTATCTTTTCGCGTCTGGCGGGGGCCTTGGCGCTGGTCGGGGCCAATGTGGTGGACGCGCGCACCTATACGTCCAAGGATGGCTTTGCCACTGCGGTCTTCTGGATACAGGACGCCGATGGGCACCCCTTTGAAGCCGACCGCCTGCCGCGCCTGCGCAACATGATCCAAAAGACCCTCAAAGGCGAGGTGGTTCCCCGCGAGGCGATCAAATCCCGCGACAAGCTCAAGAAGCGCGAGCGCGCCTTTCGCGTGCCCACCCATATCACCTTTGATAACGATGGCTCTGAAATCTATACGATCATCGAGGTGGATACCCGCGACCGCCCCGGCCTGCTCTACGATCTTACGCGGACCTTGGCCGCCAACAACGTCTATATCGCCTCTGCCGTGATCGCGACCTTTGGCGAACAGGTGGTTGATACGTTTTATGTCAAGGATATGTTCGGGCTGAAATTCCACTCAGACAGCAAGCGCGCCGCGCTTGAACGCAAACTGCGCGCCGCCATCGAAGAAGGGGTCGAGCGCGCCTCAGCCTGAGGGGCATTGCGACTCTCTCTGGCAGGGATACGTGCCCCCACAACTTTACATCATATGTCGCGCGGTGACTGCTCGTTATAGGGGGCGGCTGCTTAGCGTCTGTGCAACGTCACGGCTGAAATCGAGGGCATTCTGCCTCGCTACAGGACCCTTATTACAAAGGTCTTGATCTGGATCGGATTTACACGCAAACGTTACCCACCGTCAATTTATGTGAACAGTGATGGCTCCCTTTTGACCAACAGGAACAATTCATGGAACCTATTCAACAATCTGTCGTCGCTCAGTGGAATGAGCTTCAGCTTCAAGTAATCCGCGAAGGGGGACCAGCCCCGACACCGACCACCTACCAACTGCACCTTGCAAATGCTGCGATTTATGATGCCTACGCTGCCTTGGCACCGTCGGCCTCTGGTCACTACTCTGACATCGAAACCTCGCTTGAGAATAACGATGCCAACCTCGCCGAAGCGATCAGCTATGCCGCTTTCACGGTGATGAGCCAGCTTCATCCGGCCCGCGCTGCTGATTTCGAGGCCTTCCTTGTCGAATTGGGCTATGATCCTGCCAATGTCTCGACCGATCCGGACACCGCGGCCGGTCTTGGCAATCTGGCCGCGCAAAACGTGTTCGCCGCCCGTGCCAATGACGGCTCGAACGCGGCGAACGGATTTGCCGATACCACGGGCTTCGTGCCGGTGAACGAGGCCGATCCGACCTCGGATCGCGCGCCCGGTGGCGAGAATTTCGATCCCAATCAGTGGCAGCCGCTGCGCGAGCCCAATGGCACGCTGACCGATGACAATGGCATTCCGATTTTCGACAATGACGATCCCAGCACGTTCAAGGATCAACGCGCGCTGACCCCGCATTGGGGCGGCGTTGACAGCTTTGCGCTCGACTCGAACGATCAGTTCCGTCCGCCTGCACCGCCGCAATTGGGCGACTTTTCCGAATATGTCGACGGGCTTGGCAATGTGACGACAGGCGATCAGGCCTATCGCGATCAGGTCACCGAGGTGCTTGAAATCTCTGCCAACCTGACCGACGAGCAAAAGCTGATTGCCGAATACTGGGCGAATGGCCCGCGCGGCGAAACCCCTCCGGGTCACTGGTTCCAGATTGCACAGGATCTTGCACTGCGCGATGGCCATGGCAATGCGCAGGACGCAGAGATGTTCTTTGCGCTCAGCACGGCCATTTTTGATGCCGGGATCGCGACATGGGAGGCGAAGTATACCTATACCTATATCCGCCCCTATTCGGCTATTCGTGATCTGTTCTTTGATCAGGAAGTTCAGGCATGGGGTGGTCCGAACCAGGGCACACAAACCATCCTTGGTCAGGAATGGCTGCCGTATCAGAACGTAACGGCGCCCACACCGCCGTTCCCCGAATTCGTCTCGGGCCACTCGACCTTCTCGACAGCCGCCGCGCGGACCTTGGCCGCCTATCTGGGCAGCGATGTCTATTACGATGGCACCAGCGTCAGCAACTATGATCTCGACGGTGTCGCAGGTGCGGACCTGATTGGCGAATTCATCACCTCCGAGCTGACCTTCGAAGATCGCGCCGACGGCGGTGATCCCATCGTCCTGCGTTGGAACACCCTGAGCGAGGCAGCCCAAGAGGCGGGACAATCGCGTATCTTTGGGGGCATCCATATTCAGGACGGTAACTTGTTCGGTCTCCAAGTGGGCGAGCAGGTTGCGGCCAGCGCCCAAGAGCGTTGGAGTGCTCTCTTCTCGAACGGCGGGTCGTCTCTGACCACATTGTCCGATGCTGGCGAACTTGCACTGGCGGGCGCTGGCAATGACAGCGTTGCCGGCGGCGCCGGGGATGACACGATCGAAGGCGGCTCTGGCGATGACGTTCTGGCGGCCAGCGCTGGCAATGATGTCGTGCTCGGTGAGGCTGGCAATGACCGCATCGGCGGCGGCTTGGGCGATGATACGATCGACGGCGGTGCTGGCGATGACGTGATCGGCGCGGGCCAAGGCAATGACATCGTCGAAGGCGGTGATGGCAATGACCTGATCAGCGGCGGTGCTGGCGATGACACGCTCAACGGTGGTGCGGACAATGACTCGATCTCTGGCAGCTTTGGCAGCGACAGCATTGACGCGGGCGCTGGCGATGACGTCATTGGCGGCGGCGCAGGCCGGGATACGATCGAGGGCGGCGCGGGCGATGACGTGATCGGCGGCGGCGAAGGCGATGACGATCTCTTCGGCAGTGACGGGAATGACTTTATCGCTGGTGGCGGGCGGAATGACTTCATCCTCGGCGGCGCAGGGGATGACACGATCAATGGCGGTGCTGGCAACGACATCATGTCGGGCGGCGAGGGCGCAGATGTCTTCGTGTTCAACGAATTTGTCGCGGGCAGTTTCGAAAACATCACCGATTTCGAGGCGGGTGTAGATACCGTCTTTATCCGCGTTGATGGCCTCGACAACGGCGGCAACGGCCTTCAGGGCTACCTTGACGCCCTTGGCATTGTCGATACGGACCAAGGTGCGCAGTTCACCGTCAATGATAACGGCGTCCTCTTCGTGGACGTGCTGGCAGCGGATCTGACGCTCGACAGCTTTACGTTCCTCTGATCATGGGCACGGGGGGGCGGCGCAGGCTGCCCCCTTTTGATCCGGCGAAACGCGGACCAAAGCAAACAAACCAAAGGCCCCGAAAGGGGCCTTTTTCATGCGGCTATCGTTTGGGAACTATCACTGGTCGGGCTGAGAGGATTCGAACCTCCGACCCCCTGCTCCCGAAGCAGGTGCGCTACCAGGCTGCGCTACAGCCCGACCGTGAGACAGGCGATTATACCGCGTGGCGGGGCATTGCAAGGGGTTTCACGGTCTTTCGCCCGCCCTGCCTGACTGGTCCGAAGGTCGGATTGACAGGGCAGGGACCTGCGGCGTCTAAAGGGCTATTCCACCACAACGGATACCACCGGAGCCTGCCAGATCACCCACCGCCGCACCCATATCGACAAGGTTCTCGAGGACTCACACTCCGCCACTGCGCCCGCACGGTCGCGGATCGCGGCGTCGTGGCGGCGCTCGATGCTCAAGCATGGTCTGGACCCGGCCGAACGCCGCGCGCCGGGGCGTGTCGAGGCCAGCGATCTGGCGACGCGCCAAGGTGCGCAGGCGCAATTCCTGCAGGTCGCCGCCCCCAAACTCGACCAGCTTTTTGGCCTTGTCGGCCATTCGGGCTGCGCCGTGCTTTTGACCGATGCCGAGGGCGTCGTGCTCGATCAGCGCTGTGCGCAGGGGGATGCCGCGATCTTTCAGGATTGGGGCCTCTGGCAGGGGGCTGACTGGTCCGAGGCGTCCGAGGGCACCAACGGCATCGGCACCTGCCTCGCCGAGGATCGCCGCGTCATCATCCACCGCGATGAGCATTTTCTGGCGCGAAACACCGCCATGAGCTGTATGGACGCGCCGATCTATGGCGCGGATGGGCGCATCATCGGTGCGCTCGATGTCTCTTCTGCCCGTTCCGACCAGACCGAGGCGTTTAACCGCCTCATCGCCGCGATGGTGGCCCAGACCGCCCGCCAGATCGAGGCCGACAATTTCCGTGCCGCCCATCCGCGCGCCCGCATCCTTTACGCCGACCATGACGAGACCGAGGCCGCGATGCTGCTCGCGGTCGATGCCGATGACATCGTCGTGGGGGCCACCCGCGCCGCGCGCAAGGCGTTCAATCTGGGGGCCATCGGCCCGATCCGACCCATCCCCGCCTCTGATATCTTTGGCCGCGACGAGGGCCCCAGCGGCTTTGAGCGGGCCGAGCGGGCAGCGGTGATTCGCGCCCTTGCCCGTACCTCTGGCAATGTGTCCGAGGCGGCGCGCGCGCTTGGGATCGGGCGCGCCACGCTCTATCGCCGGATGAAACGGCTGGGGATCGGTGAAAACCTGCATTGAGGTGTCTCAGTCCTGAGACAGATGGGCATCCCTGTGCCCCGTCCCCCCGGTGACGCAAGGCGGGGTAGGGCGCATGCTCTGGTCATTCCCGGCGGAGGACCGGGCGTAACCGGAGGACCCCCAATGAATGAGATGACCCAAGTCGCGGGCAGCTATGCTTCCCCCTTCAAAACCCGCTATGACAATTTCATCGGCGGCACATTCGTGCCCCCCGTCAATGGCCGCTATTTCGACAATATCACGCCCATCACCGGCGAAGTGATCTGCGAAGTTGCGCGCTCTGACGCGATGGATGTGGAACGCGCACTTGATGCCGCCCATGCCGCGCGCGAGGCGTGGGGCCGCACCTCTGCTGCGGATCGTTCCAACACCCTGCTCAAGATTGCCGATGTGCTCGAGGCCAATCTTGACCTTCTGGCGCAGGCCGAAACCTGGGACAATGGCAAGCCCATCCGCGAGACGACCCATGCCGATATCCCGCTCGCCATCGACCATTTCCGCTATTTCGCGGGCGTCTTGCGCGGGCAAGAGGGCACCATGTCCGAGATCGACCATGACACGGTCGCCTATCATTTCCACGAACCCTTGGGCGTCGTGGGCCAGATCATCCCGTGGAACTTCTCGATCCTGATGGCGGCATGGAAATTGGCCCCGGCCTTGGCCGCTGGCAATTGCATCGTGCTGAAACCCGCCGAACAGACCCCCGCCGCGATCATGGTTCTTGTCGAACTCATCGCTGATCTGCTGCCTGCCGGTGTGCTCAACATCCTCAACGGCATGGGGGCAGAGGTGGGCGCGCCGCTCGCCAAATCCACCCGTATCGCCAAGATTGCCTTTACCGGCTCGACCGCGACGGGCCGCAAGATCATGCAGGCCGCAACCGAAAACCTCATTCCCGTGACGCTGGAACTGGGCGGCAAATCCCCCAATATCTTCTTTTCGGATGTGATGGCCGCCGATGACGCCTTTCTCGACAAGGCGGTCGAAGGCTTTGTTCTTTTTGCCTTTAACCAGGGTGAGGTTTGCACCTGCCCATCCCGCGCACTGATCCAGGAAGACATCTACGAGGAGTTCATCGCGCGCTGCATTGCCCGCGTGAAGGCGATCCAGCAGGGTGACCCGCGCGAGATGGCGACCATGGTCGGCGCACAGGCCAGCCAGCAGCAGTTTGACAAGATCATGTCCTATTTCACCATCGGCGTGGAAGAGGGGGCCGAGGTGCTGGTGGGCGGCGACGCCGCGCGCTTTAACGGCGAGATTGCGGGCGGCTATTACATCCAGCCGACCATCCTCAAGGGGCACAACAAGATGCGCGTGTTCCAAGAGGAAATCTTTGGTCCGGTCGTGTCCGTGACCACCTTCAAGGACGAGGCCGAGGCGCTCGCCATTGCCAATGACACGATGTATGGCCTTGGCGCCGGTGTCTGGACCCGCGATGGCACCCGCGCCTATCGCTTTGGCCGCGCTGTCGAGGCGGGCCGCGTCTGGGTCAACAACTATCACGCCTACCCGGCCCATGCGGCCTTTGGCGGCTACAAGCAGTCGGGCATCGGGCGCGAAAATCACAAGATGATGCTGGATCATTACCAGCAGACCAAGAACATGCTGGTCAGCTACAACCCCAACAAGCTCGGGTTTTTCTAAAGGTTCGCAGGTCACGAGTGCAAGCCGCCGGGGTCTTCTCCGGCGGCAATTTTTATTGGGCTGACGCTGGCCTCAATCGTCAATGCGCGGAATCAAGGCGCGGCACGCGCCGCCGCGCAGCGCCCGTCCGCCCCACCGGGCGGGCGCTTTTGCAACGTCATACACGATTGATAACGCGGAAGTGTTTGGCAAGCATCAAGTGCCAGCCGATAAGGTTGCAACGCCCACCCGGCGGACGGGCGCTGCGCGGCTCATCCCTTGTGGCCATGGCCACCAGCACTCAGCCAAACCTACGCCGTGCACCCCCAACAAAAAAGGCCCGCACAAGTGGCGGGCCTCTCCGTGTTGAACCTGCGTTTGCCTCAGAGGCTCGCGTCAAGCGCCGCCACAATCGCATCGCCCATCTCAGTGGTCGACACCGGCGTCACACCATCCTCACCCAAGAGATCAGCGGTGCGCAGACCGTCCGCCAGCACCTGCTCCACAGCCTTCTCCAGCCGCGTCGCCTCGGCCCCTTGGTCAAACGAATAGCGCAGCGCCATGGCAAAGCTGAGGATACAGGCAATCGGGTTGGCCTTGCCCTGACCGGCAATATCGGGGGCAGAGCCATGCACCGGCTCATAAAGCGCCTTGGGCCGGCCATTGGCCATCGGCAAACCAAGCGAAGCCGACGGCAGCATGCCCAGCGATCCCGTCAGCATCGCCGCCGCATCCGACAAGAGATCCCCAAAGAGGTTGTCGGTCACGATCACGTCGAACTGCTTGGGCCAGCGGCAAAGCTGCATGGCGCCCGCGTCCGCATACATGTGGCTCAGCTCGACATCCGGGTAATCGGCGTCATGCACCTTTTGCACAACCTCGCGCCACAGCACGCCCGATTCCATCACATTGGCCTTTTCCATCGAACAGACACGGTTGCCCCGCTTGCGCGCCAATTCGAAGGCCGCGCGCGCCACGCGGTCAATCTCGCTCTCGGTATAGCGCTGCGTGTTGATGCCGACCCGCTCATTGCCTTCGGTGAAAATGCCGCGCGGCTCGCCGAAATAGATGCCAGAGGTCAATTCCCGCACGATCATGATGTCGAGACCGGCCACCACATCGCGCTTGAGGCTCGAAAAATCCGCCAGCGCGTCAAAGCATTGCGCCGGGCGCAGGTTGGCAAATAGGTCCATTTCCTTGCGCAGGCGCAACAGGCCGCGCTCAGGCTTGACGCTGAAATCGAGGTTGTCATATTTCGGCCCACCGACGGCCCCCAACAGCACGGCATCGACCTCTTGTGCCTTTGCCATCGTGTCGTCATGCAGCGGCGTGCCGTGCTTGTCATAGGCGGCACCGCCCACAAGATCCTCGGACACGTCAAACGCCATCCCTCGCTTGGCCCCGTACCAGTCAATGATCTTGACCACCTCGGCCATGACCTCGGGGCCGATCCCGTCACCGGGCAGAATAAGAAGCGATGGGTTGCTCATGGGGCGTTTCCTTGGCTTGCGTTTGATGTTGCCCGTTGGCCTATACGCAAGCCCCGCAATGGTCAAGAAACCCCGATGTCATGGCAGGCTCAGATCGACCCAGACCAGCCGATGACGGCTGGCGGTGGCGGCCAAATCCCCCTCTGGCGTGCCCTCGGGCGGCCAATGCACGCCGGCACCCGTGACGCTCAGATCGGCGGCGGGCAGGATATAGGACACCCGCCGCGTACCGGGGCCGGGGGGCGGCCAGTGAACGGTCGCAAGTGGTGGTTCCGCCGCTCCGGGGCGCAGTGGGCGGGGGTCTTGCAGGCGCGGATCGGCCAGCAGCGCGCGCAGTGCCTCTGGCCGCCCGCCACCCGCCTCCGGGTCAAGATTGGCATGGCCCATGAGCACGAAGCCCCCCCGCGGCGGCGGCCCGAACGCCCCATCCAGATAAAGCTGCCAGAACCGGAGTTCATCATGGTTGCGTCGCCCGTTCCGATCCTCTGGCCCGTCAAACACCGGCGGTGTGGCGTGAAAGGTCATCACCTGAAGCGCCCCAGAGGGCAGCAGCACCGGCACCACCCACTGCCCGCGCGACGCGAGGCGCTGCACGGCCTGAGCCGCCTCTGACGGGAAGGGTTGGCCGTCCCGCAGGGGCAACAGCGCGCCGGGCAGGTCGCGCCAGAGGACTGCACTGAAATCCTGCGCGCCCGGCTGATCCACAGGATAGCGCGACAAAATCGCCATGCCCCCCTGACCGGTGAAATCACCATAGCCCTGGGCATCGCGCGGCCCGCCGCGCCGCCCGTCGCCATCCATGTCAAGCCCGGTTGCGAGACCGGCATTGGGGGTACGGGCAAAGAGGTGTTCGTATCGCGGCCCGCCCCCTTCGGAAATACGGTCGCGCAGCGCGCTCAGCGCAAGCAGGTCAAGGTCGTAATCCACCCCCTGCAAAACCAGAATATCGGGCTGTGTTTGCGCCAGCACATGCGTTATTGCCGCAATCTGCGCATCCTCGCCCCGCCGCAAATCCCGCAACAGGAGCCCCGGCCCCGCGCGCTCCAGATCCACATTCCAACTCGCCAGACGCAGCCTGTCTGCATATGCGGGCCAAGCGCAAAGAAGAAGCGCGCAAAGCCCCGCGATCAGGCGCCTTGCAGCCCCTTGGCTGTCAATGCGTCGCCTTCGGCATAGGCGCGGCGGCGCTTGTCCTCGATCATGTCGGCAATCCGACCCATCGCGATACCGCGCATCAACATACTGGCAGGAAGAAACGCCCATGCGGCCATCGTCCAGATCAAGGTTTGCGGTTGCGCGATCGAAATCGGATCAATCAAATCCGAGGCCGCGCGCACCGCTGCTGGAATCAAGAATGGCAGCAAAGATCCTAATACAACATTAAGACCGGCATCCCGGCGCAAACGGTGCAGCACATCGCCGCCCCCCGTGGGATCAAAAAGCGGCAGGTTGATCCAGACATTGAACGCGCCCGAGCGCGCAGGCCAGCCCAGAAATCGCACCAACGTCACGAAATAGAGGATCATCACCAGCGACACGGTATAGGAAATCCCCGAGGCGATCCGCACCATGTCAATCAATGCGGCATCGGCATCGGCGGGCATCATCAGAACCACCAGACGCACGGGCGAATAGGGAAAATCAATCGCCTCACCCAGACCCCGGCCCAGGTGTGTCAACCATTCGGTCGCTTCGGTCGGGTGGGTGGTGCCCCGCACGATCATCGCCAGCGAGACAAGAATGATCGTCAGCGCGAAAAACTTGGCGCGGTTGAAGGGCGGGGCAAAACGGAACTCGATGATGCTGGGATATTTGCCGTAATATTCGATAAAGGTCATAAACCCTGCAAGGATCGAGAGCACGATTACGATCTGTGCGGTATCCGCACCTGTGGACGGCACGACCAGAGAGGGCGTGGCGACCAGCATCGCAATCAATATGGCGCGCGCGAGCGCACCTGGAACCAGTGAAAACACTGCCCTTTCCCCTTCAACTTGGTCAGTCGCGATGCGGTGCCGCGCCCTTGTGCCAACTTGATCCCACACTTTACGGCGGGCTGCCTCAATCTCGCCCAATTTTTGCCTTCTTTCACTTATCACCACAAGTCCTTGGTTAATCAGACAAAAGATTTAGGGCCGATTGAGGGTGTAAGTGGTGCAGGATTGCATCAAACTTGGTTCAGCTTTGTGGCGTAAGGGACTGTAAATACTGCATCTTGTGGAATGGGCTGTGCGGGGCACAAGACGCATAGCCAAAACAAAACGCCGCAGAGTGCTCTGCGGCGTCTTTTTATGTGTTTTTGATCCGGTTCAGACCCAGGGACGCGCCTGCGCCGCCTGCGCCTCGAAACTCTCGATGGCTGCGGCCTTTTCCAGCGTCAGGCCGATATCATCCAGCCCTTCCAGCAGGCAATGTTTCTGGAACGCATCCACCTCGAAAGAGAACACGACCCCCTCCGATGTCGACACCGTCTGCGCCTCCAGATCAATCTCGATCCGCGCATTGGCGCCCTTTTCGGCCTCTTTCATCAGCACATCCACCTGCTCTTGCGGCAGGGCAATCGGCAGGATGCCGTTCTTGAAACAGTTGTTGTAGAAAATATCGGCATAGCTTGGCGCGATGACGCAGCGGATGCCGAAATCCTTGATCGCCCAAGGCGCATGTTCGCGGCTCGACCCGCAGCCGAAATTATCGCCCGCAACCAGAATCTGCGCGTCGCGATACTGCGGCTTGTTCAGCACGAAATCGGGGATTTCCTTGCCGTCATCATCATAGCGCATCTCGTCAAACAGGTTCACACCCAAGCCCGACCGCTTGATCGTTTTGAGGAACTGCTTGGGGATGATCATATCGGTGTCGATATTGATCAAGGGCAGGGGGGCGGCGATACCGCTCAGTTTTTCGAATTTTTCCATCACATCATCTCCCGCACATCTGTAAGCCGCCCTGTCACTGCCGCCGCTGCCGCCATGGCCGGTGACATCAGGTGGGTGCGTCCGCCGCGCCCCTGACGCCCCTCAAAGTTGCGGTTCGACGTGGCCGCGCAGCGCTCGCCCGGTGACAACTGATCGGGGTTCATCGCCAGACACATGGAACAGCCCGCAAGCCGCCATTCAAACCCGGCCTCGATGAAAATATCCGCCAGCCCCTCTTCCTCGGCCTGCGCGCGCACAAGGCCAGAACCGGGCACAACCATCGCCCGCTTCACAGCGATTTTCTTGCCCTTCAGGATTGCCGCCGCAGCACGCAGATCCTCGATCCGGCCATTGGTGCAAGACCCGATAAAGACGGTGTCGATCTCGACATCGCTCAGCTTCTGACCGGGCTTGAGGCCCATATACTCCAACGACCGGCGCGCGGCTTCAACCTTGCCGCCCTTGAAATCCTCCGGCGCAGGCACGCTTGCGGTGATCGGCAGCACGTCCTCGGGGCTGGTGCCCCATGTGACGACGGGGGCAATATCCTCACCCTTCAGCGTGACCACCTTGTCCCAATGCGCGTCATCATCGGAATAGAGCGTTTTCCACCAGTTAAGCGCGGCCTCCCACTGCGCGCCCTTGGGGGCATGCGGGCGACCTTTGACATAGTCATAGGTCTTGTCATCCGGCGCGATCAGGCCTGCGCGCGCGCCGCCCTCAATCGCCATGTTGCAGACCGTCATGCGGCCTTCCATGCTCAGATCGCGAATAGCCTCGCCGCAATATTCGATGACATAGCCGGTGCCGCCTGCGGTTCCGGTGGCCCCGATCACCGACAGGGTGATGTCCTTGGCGGTCACACCGGGGCGCAGCTTGCCGGTGATCTCGACTTTCATATTCTTGCCCTTGCGCTGGATCAGCGTCTGGGTGGCCAAAACATGCTCGACCTCAGAGGTGCCGATGCCATGCGCCAGCGCGCCAAAGGCCCCATGCGTCGCGGTGTGGCTGTCGCCGCACACCACGGTCATGCCGGGCAGGGTCCAGCCTTGTTCCGGCCCCACGATATGCACGATCCCTTGGCGCACATCCGACACCGGATAATAATGAATGCCGAAATCGCGCGCATTCTTGTCCAGCGCCTCAACCTGAATACGGCTGTCCTCGGTCATGGTGGCGGCATTGGCGCGGTCAAGCGTGGTGGGCACGTTGTGATCCGGCACGGCAATGGTCTTGTCGGGGGCATGCACCTTGCGGCCCGCCATCCGCAGCCCTTCAAAGGCCTGCGGGCTTGTCACCTCATGCACGAGGTGGCGGTCGATGTACAAAAGGCAGGTGCCATCTTCGGCCTCATGGGCCACATGGGCATCCCATATCTTGTCATAGAGTGTACGCGGAGCAGACATGGCTCTCTCTTTTCGTGTTTGGTTTCGATCAATAAAGGGGGGAGTGGGCATGCGCGGTCAGCGCCGGCCCTCACGCACGTGCGAGGACGGTGCAGGTCATGCCAAAAAAGCGGGCCGGTAGCCGCGCGTGGTCGGTTATGTTGAAAAAGACGAACCGTTGCATACCCTGCACATAAACCCGAATGGGGTCTCAGGCAAGGACAAGAGCAGAGTCAAAGGGGCCGCATGAGCGGCCCCTTTCTGGACGTATCAGGCAGGCTGATACTGTCTCACTCCCGATGGTCCGGGGGTCACAAGCACGCAGAGCGCTCCAAGCACGCAGGCGGCATAGGCTATAGGCATAAGATAGACAAAGGTTTCCGCCGGGCTTGCAGCGAGGAACTTGCTGACACCCATCGCCAGAGCAAGCATCCAACTGGCGGTAGAGATCCCTCCGATCAGTCCCATTCCAAACCGCTGCCGCCGTGACAGATCAAGGATCGTCTGGCCGATTGCATTCTTCAAGATCGGCATGACCTTGGCGGCGATGAACCACGCATTGATCGTGAGCAGCGTCACGGTGATGACTTTCCCCACCAGCTTTGGCGTCATCTGAGCCGCGTCAAATCCGGTTTTCATCCCGATGATCACCAGACCACTCGCCCACATCACGACAAGCGCGGCGACGACGACCTGGTGGTACCGATGCAGCAGCTCAAGAAACTCGTCATCTATCCGTTGTCTTAAACGGCTGGCTGCGTGGATATCTGCAAGAATCGACGTCCCAAGCCCTGCGCAAACAGCAAGAATATGTACAAAACGAATACCGTCAGCATACAATTGTGAGTCCATTTCAGTCTCCCGATTTGCCCTGATTGGCACTTACGATCACCCATGTGTTCCGGCATCGCGCCATCGGGGTACGGGCAGTCACGCAATCGTGCAAATCGGGTGGCGCGCCGTGGTGACGTGTTTTCGCCTGAGGATCGGCAGTTTTCTGCGCGCGCCGTGTTTTGGCTCTTGTTCGGGGCTGAAACGGTCCAAATGGCGCTGATTTCGGCGGCGGGTTGCCCATCCAGCAGCGGCATTGCGCCAGTGTCAGGGCGACGTCCAACCCGTATTGGGGCAAGGGTCTACAAGTCTTGCGCTAAAAAATTCTCGCTCTAGGCGCGAATCGATCACGGTTTGACGCTGGTTCCCACCAAAACTCCCGGATTTCATGGTCATTGCGCCGGTGAACGTCACGCGCGGCGATACGGCAATGCCATGCGGTTCCGGCTTCATCTGGCCCGAAATACCTCGGGGGGGCCCCGGACAGGGTCCGGGGCGGGGGCAGCGCCCCCAGTCTGCGCTGTCGTTTAATCCGACGCGAGCATATAGCCCTCGCCGCGCACGGTTTGCAGATACCGCGGCTGCTTGGGGTCGCTCTCGATCTTGCGGCGCAGGCGGGTGATCTGCACATCCACGGCGCGCTCTTGCGCCTGCCCGCCCGCGCGGCCCAGATCCTCGACCAGCTTGGCGCGGCTGACCGGCTTGCGCAGGTTCTCGGCAAAGATCCGCATCAGTTGCACTTCGGTCGCGGTCAGGCGCACAGGCTTGCCTGCCCGGCTTAGTTCCGCGCGCTCGATGTCATAGCGCACCGGCCCCAGATGCACGACCTTGGGTTGCGCCGGCTCTTGTTCCGGCTCGGGCATCCGCCGCAGGATTGCATTGATCCGCAGCAAGAGCTCTTTGGGCTCGAACGGCTTGGGCAGGTAATCATCTGCACCCGCCTCCAACCCTTCGATCCGGTCTGGGGTTTCGCCCTTGGCCGTCAACAGCAGGATCGGCGTCTTGTGGGTGGCCCGCAGCGCGCGCGTCAACTCCACACCGCTTTCGCCGGGCATCATCACATCCATCACGATCAGGTCGAAATCCAGCCCCGCCAGCACCCGCCGCGCGTGGCCCGCATCGCGCGCGATCGAGACCAGGAAACCGTGCCGCATCAAAAATTTGCGCAAGAGGCCGCGAATGCGCTCGTCGTCATCGACGATCAGCAGATGGGGGGCGGGTTCGGTCATGTGTCACTCTCCCGAATGGCGTGATAGCGGCGGCGCAATTCAGGCTCCATCATCGCCTCCAGAACCTGACGAAACCCGGCCACGGCCTGTGGCCCCGCCGCGCGATAGGCGGCACGCATGCGCGCGCGCTGCGCATCCGACAGCTTGCGTTCCAATGCGGCCCCCGCTTCGGTCAGCGTCAGATGCCGCTCGCGCTTGTCTGCGGTGCCGACCCTGCTTTCGACCAGCCCGTCTTCGATCAAGGTCCGCAGCACGCGGTTCAGCGATTGCTTGGTCACGCCAAGAATGGCCAGCAGGTTATTCACTGTGGTGCCGGGGCTGCGGGCGATGAAATGGATGGCCCGGTGATGCGCCCGGCCATAGGCCATGGTCGCCAGAATACGATCCGGGTCAGCCGTAAACCCACGATAGGCGAAAAACATCGCCTCAATACCCTGCCGCAATTGCTCGTCCGTTAGAAACAACAGGTTTTCGCCGCCATGCATTTCGGCCATGCCTAGGCTCCGTTCACAATTTACGAGCTACATATTTCACATTAAGTCAGCTTTGTTGACATTCCAAGATCAAACTGCTACCGAATCTCAGTTTTTGCGCAATATTATGTCCGAGACGGACATATGCAGCGCAATAAATGCAAACATGGTGAAGAGGAAGCGGAAATGTCTGGCTATGACGATCGGGACGGCAAAATCTGGATGGATGGCAAAATGGTGGAGTGGCGGGATGCCAATGTGCATATCCTGACACACGCGCTGCATTATGCCAGCTCCGTCTTTGAGGGCGAGCGCTGCTATGGCGGCAAAGTCTTCAAAAGCCGTGCCCATTCCGAACGCCTGCTGAAATCCGGCGAGCTGATGGATATGGCGATCCCCTATACGGTGGACGAGATCGAGGCCGCCAAACGCGCCGTGCTCGAGGCCAATAACCTGACCGATGCCTATGTGCGCGTTGTCGCGTTCCGGGGGGCTGGCCCCGATATGGGCGTTGCCGCCGCGCGCAACCCGATCCGCATGGCCGTGACCGCGTGGGAATGGGGCAACTATTATGGCGACGCCAAAATGAAGGGCGCCAAGCTCGACATCGCCAAATGGAAGCGCCCCAGCCCCGAGACCATTCCCGTCGCCGCCAAGGCCGCCGGTCTCTATATGATCTGCACCATGTCCAAACATGCCGCCGAGGCCAAGGGCTGTTCGGATGCCATGTTCCTCGACTATCGCGGCTATGTGGCCGAGGCGACGGGGGCCAATATCTTTTTCGTCAAGGATGGCGAAGTGCATACGCCGCTGGCGGATGCCATCCTTAATGGTCTCACGCGCCAGACCGTGATCGGTATGCTCAAGGATCGCCAGATCAAGGTGCATGAGCGCCATATCATGCCCGAGGAACTCGAAGGGTTTGAACAGTGCTGGCTGACCGGCTCTGCCGCCGAGGTGACACCCGTGGGTCAGATCGGCGATTACACCTTTGAAGTGGGCGCGATGACGCGCGACGTTTCTCAGGCCTATGAGGCGCTTGTGCGCGCCTGACCCTAGGTCCTAATTCTGCCACAATCGCCGTCCGGTCCTGCCGGGCGGCATTTTAATGCGGATTCCAGCGTTTTTGCCCCGTTCGGGCCGAGTGATTCGCCGCAATTTCCCGCCGCGCGGCTGTTTTAGCCCGCAAAAGGATACTGTCCAGCTCTCCTTAAACGTGTCCGAATTGTGGCAAACCTGCGTCGCACTTGCTGGCGCAGCGTGCGCGCGCCTTGGTTTGCGCCCCGGCCCTTGCCCTGTTTCCCAAGGCGCAACATTACGCTGCGTCGCTTCCCTGGCTTGGCAACCAATACGTTATTTTTCCCCCTATCCCATAGGCAATGCGCCGGGTATCGAGTGGTTGTTTCGAGAGGCGATACAATTCGGCGTGCTGCCCCGCATGTGACCGGTGATCTGATGACCATTTGGCGGGACAGTTTGTGGTGAAAATGTGGCGTGATCTGGTCGCAGACGGACAAATTGGCTCAGGCGCATTGCGGCAAAACAAGGGCTATTGCCGGATGGCCTGTCGCTTTTGAACGGAAGTGTTGGAAGTGTAAAACACCCCTAAGTTGTATTTTTTTGGGGTTATTGACTTGGTTCTGGGCACGGTGCATCAACGTTTAAGTTAGCTTAATACTTAGTAAATCTGGAAACGACAGGCAGTGGGGGCATTGGCCGGTTGTATCCTTGGGGTAAGTTGCCCGACCGAAGTCATATGCGAAAAGTGACGCATTACGTGTGCCTAAGCCTGCCGAACTCTGGCGACAGTTACGCCATCTTTCGGACATAATTGCGGAGACGTGCCAGACGACCGGCGCATCCCGTGACAACGGGCCGGGCAGTATATGTGTAAACGGTTTTGGGGTTTCGAGATTCTGGGGAGTGCTGCCATGTCTTTGCGATCGGTTTCGGTGCCTTTGCACCGAGAGGACGCGAATTTGATTCAAAATCCGGCTGTCGGATTGAAATCGATTCAGGTCTACGGAAATTTTTTTAAACGCGTTCTGGACATCGTCATCGTCCTGCTTGCGGCTCCGGCCGTGATCTTGGTCGTGGCTGTGCTCAGCGTCTTGATTGCGCGCGATGGGGCCTCGCCCTTTTACGCGCAGAACCGGGTTGGCAAGAATGGCCGCATCTTCCGGATGTGGAAGCTGCGCAGCATGGTGCTGAATGCCGATGCTCAGCTTGAAAGCTATCTTGCCGCCAATCCTGCGCGCCGGCTGGAATGGGACGAGCATCAAAAGCTGCGCCATGATCCGCGCATCACCCGCATTGGTCGCCTCATCCGCAAAAGCTCGCTTGACGAGTTGCCGCAGCTTTGGAACGTGCTGATTGGGGATATGTCCATCGTCGGCCCGCGCCCGATGATGCCCTGCCAAACGCCGCTCTATCCCGGCCGCGACTATTACGCGCTGCGCCCCGGTATCACAGGCTTTTGGCAGATTTCCGTGCGGAACGAGAGCAGCTTTGCCGAACGCTCGGAATTCGATCGGAAATACTTGCGGGATCTGTCTTTCTGGACCGATCTGCGGGTGATGCTCTGCACGTTCCGCGTGGTGCTGACTGGAACAGGCTGCTAGGCGCTTGCGCCCATGGCCCGTGCGGAGATCCTCGTGCACGGGACAATCTGCCCCGGACTGGCACATTGATGCACCTTGCGGCCAAAATCCCGATCCGACGGTTTGAATTTGTTGAAATTTAGGGGTCTTGGCACTTAGGCTGACCCTGCCATCCGGCCTTTCCGGGCCGCGCCGCGCCCTGCGGCAAGACTGGCGAAACAGTCAAAGAGGTGCCCGGCGCGTCATGCCCAATGCCTTGGCCTATCTGATGCTGGCCGCTTGGCCGCTGATCACGCTGGTGATGTTCCGGCGCTGGCCCATTGAGCGCGCGCTGATCTGGTCCCTCTTGGGGGCCTATATGTTCCTGCCGCCGCCGCCTGCCGCCTTTGATTTCCCGCTCATGCCGCCCCTGACCAAGGAATCGCTGCCCAGCGTTGCCACGTTCGTCATTTGCCTCATCCACGCCAAGTCTCGCGCGCCGCTCTTGCCCCTGAGCCTGCCTGCCCGCGTCCTCATCGCGCTCTTCATCTTCAGCCCCATCGCCACGGTCCTTACTAATGGCGAGCCGGTCTTCTATTGGCGCATCGGCCTGCCCGCACTGGGCCTCAAGGACATGGTGGCCCTTGTCCTTTTGCAATCCATCCTGCTCTTGCCGTTTCTTTTGGCCCGGCAGCATCTGGCCACGCCCAAAGGTTTGCGCGAATTGGTCATGGCGCTGATGCTGGGCGGGCTGATCTATTCCCTGCCGATGCTTCTCGAGGTGCGCCTTTCACCGCAGCTTAACATCTGGATCTACGGCTATTTCCAACACAGTTTCGAACAGATGATGCGCTCGGGCGGGTTCCGCCCCATCGTTTTCATGTATCACGGTCTCTGGGTTGCCTTTTTCACTGTCATGGCCATAACCTGCGCCATCGCTCTGGCGCGCGAGGCCGATGTGCGGCGGCGCATCTTCTATCTTTTGGCGGCGCTCTACCTTGGGGCTGTGCTGGTGCTTTGTAAATCACTGGGCTCGCTCATGTATGGCGTCTACCTGGCACCGCTGGCACTCTTCCTGCCCACGCGGATGCAAATCCGCATCGCAGGGGTCATGGCGGTGGTGGCAATTTGCTATCCGGTGCTCAAGGGCGCAGGCCTGATCCCGGTCGACTGGATTCTTGAACAGGCCGCCAAGGTCGATCCCGACCGCGCCAATTCGCTGCGCTTCCGCTTGGATAACGAGGATATCCTGATGGAGCGCGCTCTGGAAAAGCCGCTTTTTGGCTGGGGCAGCTGGGGGCGCAACCATATCCTCAATCCCATCACCGGCGTGATCGAAACCGTAACTGACGGGCGCTGGATCATCCTGATCGGCATCTTCGGCTGGGTCGGGTATCTGGCCGAATTCGGCCTTGTCGCCCTGCCGGTCCTGATGCTTTGGGTCTATGCCCGCCGTCTGGGCGATGCCGCGCACATGCGCCTGATTGGCCCCGTCGCGCTTTTGCTGGCGATCAACCTGATTGACATGCTGCCCAATGCCACGCTCACGCCGCTTACATGGCTTTTTGCCGGGGCCGTGCTTGGGCTGGCCGAGGCCGCGCGCCATCAGCGCCCCGAGACATCCCGCCGCCGCCCTCTGGGCTGGCGCCCGATCATGTGAGACAGGCCCCATGACCCGCCCCCGCGTGCTGGCCATCGCCGAGGCCGCCAATCCCGAATGGGTCAGCGTGCCGCTGGTCGGCTGGTCACTGGCCACCGCCCTGCGCGAGGTGGCCGAGGTGCATATCGTCACCCAAATCCGCAACCGTGATGCGTTTTTGCGCGCGGGGCTGACCGAAGGCGTGGATTTCACCTCCATCGACTCCGAAGCGCTCGCGCGCCCGCTCTGGGCCTTGGGCGAGCGGTTGCGCATGGGGCAGGGCAAGGGCTGGACCACGCTGCAACTGATCAACGCCCTCAGCTATCCATGGTTCGAGCATCTGGTCTGGCGACAGTTCGGCGAGGCGATCCGCGCCGGGCGCTATGACATCGTCCACCGCATCACCCCCCTCAGCCCGACGATTTCCTCGTCCCTTTCTGCCAAATGCGCCCGCGCGGGCGTGCCCTTCGTCCTTGGGCCGCTCAATGGCGGCGTGCCATGGCCTGCAGGCTTTGATGCCGAGCGGCGGCGTGAACGTGAATACCTCAGCTATCTGCGCAGCGCCTACAAGGCGCTGCCGGGCCGCACCGCGACCCTGCGCCATAGCGCTGCGATCCTCGCAGGCTCTCGTCACACGATGGGCGAATTGCCCGGCTTTGCCCGTGCCAAAACCGTCTATCTGCCGGAAAACGCCATCGACCCGGCCCGCTTTTCCCGCATCGCCACACCGGCACCCGATGGTCCCCTGCGCGCGGCTTTCGTTGGGCGGCTGGTGCCCTACAAAGGTCCCGATATGCTGATCGAGGCTGCAGCCCCCCTGCTGCGCGCGGGGCGCCTGCATCTCGATCTGGTGGGTGACGGGCCCATGATGCCCGCCTTGCGCGCGCAGGCCGACGCCTTGGGCGTGGCCGCTCACATCACCTTTCACGGCTGGCTCGAACATGCCCATGTCCAGGACGTGCTGGCCACCTGTCATCTCTTCGCCTTTCCCTCGATCCGCGAATTCGGCGGCGGCGTGGTGCTCGAGGCGATGGCCCTGGCCGTGCCGCCCCTGATCGTCGATTACGCAGGCCCCGGCGAATTGGTCACCGCATCGCGCGGGGTCAAGGTGCCCTTGGGCAGCCGGGCCGAGATCATCGCAGGCTTTGCCGCGGCCCTGCAAAACCTCTCCCAAGACCGCGCCGCCCTCGCCGCCATGGGGCAGGCGGGCCGCGCTTGGGTGCTGGAACAGGCTACTTGGGCCGCCAAGGCCGGCCAAGTTCGCGCCGTCTATGATGCCCTGCTGGCCAAAGCCCCACTGCCCAAGGTCTTTGCCGCATGAGCGCCGCCGCCTATCGCCCAGAAATCGACGGGCTGCGCGCCATCGCGGTGCTGTCGGTGGTGCTCTATCACTTCGGGATGCCGGGCATCCCCGGCGGCTTTGTCGGGGTCGATATCTTCTTTGTCATCTCTGGCTTTCTGATCGGTGGCATCCTCTGGTCGGACCTGCGCGAAACGGGCCGCATCCGCCTTGCCCGCTTTTACCTGCGCCGCCTGCGCCGCTTGGCCCCTGCCTATTTCGCCATGGCGGCGGCCACATTGGTGATGGGCTGGCTCATTCTTTTGCCGTTCGAATACCGTGAATTCGGCAAGTCCCTCATCGCCGCCACCGTCTATCTCTCCAACATCCATTTCTACCGCGAAGCGGGCTATTTCGACGGCGCGTCCGAGGAAAAGTCGCTCTTGCACACATGGTCGCTGGCGGTTGAAGAACAGTTCTACATCGTTCTACCCTTCCTTCTTTTGGCCCTCGCCCGCTGGCGGCCCGCCCTGCCGATGATCCTTGCGGTCCTCGCCGCGCTCTCGCTCGCCGCTTGCCTCTGGCTCACGCCGCGCTCGCCCACGGCGGCGTTTTACCTCTTTCCCTTCCGCGCGTGGGAATTGCTGGCGGGCGTCTTGCTGGCCATCGCGGGCCAAGAACGAGGCTGGCGTTTCGCCCTTCACCCCGCGCTTTCCTGGGCTGGTCTGGCGCTGATCCTCGCCAGCATTACCCTGATCCGGGCCGAGGGCTTTCCCGGCTGGCAAGCGCTCTTGCCCGTGGCAGGCACGCTGCTCATCCTCGGGAATGGCCGCGATACCAACCCCGTCAACCGCGCGCTGATGCACCCTGCGCCGGTTTTCATCGGCCTCATCTCCTATTCGCTCTATCTCTGGCATTGGCCGGTTTTCGTTCTCTCGTCCTATTGGCGCGATGGCTATTCCGGCCCGATCGAAGCGGCTCTTTGGCTTTCGCTCGCCTTTGCCCTTGCCATCCTCTCGTGGCGCTATGTTGAACGCCCAGTGCGTCAGACACAGGGTGGCACCCGCGCGCTTGTATCGGGCACGGCGCTCGCGTCGCTGGCTCTCTTGGCGGTGGGCCTGCTCCTTTGGCGCGGTGATGGCCTGCCCACCCGCTTTGCCCCCGAATTGCGCACGCATATCGCCGCCTCTGGTAATTTCAATCAGGACTGGTCACGCTGCACCATCCCCGCCACCGGCCCGCTCGCGGGCGTGGAAACCTGCCCCATCGGCCCCGATGGGCCACCGCAAGTGCTGATCTGGGGCGATAGCCACCTGCGCGCCATGAAAGAGGGGCTAGAGGCCGCCGCCTTCGCCGCCAACCGCCCCGCGCTGATCCTGTGGCACGCGGGCTGCCCGCCGCTCTTTGACGTGGCCAAGACGGAAACCGCCGCTACCCCGGCGCAGGATGCCGCCTGCACCCGCGCCAATCAGACCATCCGCAGCGGCTTGACCCAAATTGAGAGCCTGCACACCCTGCTTCTGATAGGCCGCTGGTCCTATTACGCCGAAGGGCAGGGCGTCGGGCTGGACGCCCACAACCGCATCACCCTCACGCCCGAACCGGGCAGCCTCTTGCCCCAAGGCCCGCAACACACGCTTTTCAATGCCGCCCTCACCCGGACCCTTGCTGAACTCGCCCCGCAGTTTCCCCAAATCCACATCCTGCGCCAACCGCCCGAGGTGCCAGAGTACGATTCCCGCGCCGTGGCCCGCGCGCTCGTGCATGGCCGCATGAGCCCCGAAGACACAACCCGCCTCACCGTGCCCCGCGCCACGGCCCTTGCGCGCGCCGCCCATGCCGAGGCCCCGCTGATGGCCTTGGCGCAGTCTGGCGCGATCACCCTCATTGACCCGTGGCAGCGCCTCTGCGATGCCCGCACCTGCGGCGTGATGCAGGCGGGCCAAGCGTTCTATTTCGACAACAACCACCTCACCAACCGCGCCGCCATCGCGCTCAGCGATCTGTTCGCCCCCGTTTTCGAGGCCCCGCAATGACCGCCGCGATCCAAGAGGGCAAATGGGACGTGATCGTTATCGGCACCGGCATGGGCGGCGGCCTGATCGGGCGCAGGCTGGCCGAACGCGGCCTCAAGGTGCTTTTCGTCGAAAAGGGGCCCCAAGGCCACCGATCCGAGCGTCAGGGGCTCAATCCCGAAATCTTCGATCCCACCGCCCGCCAATTGCGGGGCTATTGGCCGGGGCCTATCCGCGCACAGATCAATGGCCGCGCATCGGAATTCTTCGGTCCCATCGGGGCCGGGGTGGGCGGGTCCTCGGTCTTCTACGCCGCCACGCTGGAACGCCCCGAGCGCCATGATCTTGAGGCGACAGAGACCCGCCCGCACCCCACCGGCGGTTGGCCCGGCGGCTTTGACGCGATGCGCGATTGGTATGCCGAGGCTGAAACCCTGCTGCATATCTGCGGCGATCCCGATCCGCTCTCGCCGGAACCGGTCACGCCCCTGCACCGCCCGCCGCCCCTCTCTGCCACGGATGCGGCGCTCATGCACAGCCTGCAATCGGAGGGGCTGCATCCCTATCGCCTCCATTCCGCGATCCGCCATCTGGCCGATTGCCATGAGTGTCTGGGTGTCAAATGCCCCAAACCCTGCAAGATGGATGGCCGCTCTGCCGGGGTGGAACCGGCCCTTGCCACTGGCAACGCGGCCCTCCTCGATCGTTGCACCGTGCGCCGCCTCTGCGGCACGGCCCACACCGTCACCCATATCGAGGTTACACGCGACGGCGAAACCTTCACGCTCACCGCGCCCCGGATCGTGTTGGCCGCAGGTGCGCTTGGCTCGCCCCGCTTGCTTCTGGCCTCCGCCTCCGAGCACTGGCCCGACGGCTGCGCCAATGGCTCGGGCCTCGTGGGCCGCAACCTCATGTTCCACCTCAACGAGATTTTTGCCCTCTGGCCGCCGCGCGGCACGCCCCAATCCGGCCCGACCAAAACGATCTCGCTCCGCGACTTCTATCACCGCGACGGGCAGCGCTTTGGCACGGTGCAGGCCATGGGCATCGCGGCGGGCTATGGCGAGATTGTGCATACTTTGAACGGCATGTTCGACCGCTCCGTGCTACGCCACATCCGTCCCTTGCGCCACCTCACCCGCCTGCCTGCGGCGCTCGCGGCGCGCATCCTGGGGCGGGCGCAGGTCTTTGTCGGGCTGATGGAGGATCTGGGATACCCCGAGAACCGCGTCACCTATGACCACAGGGCCCCCGATGCCATCGACATCAGCTATACGCTTCACCCCGAATTGCTCAGCCGCCGCCGCGCCTTTCGTCGCGCCCTGCGCGCGGGGCTGCGCGGGCATCGGCGGCTCTTTCTCACCCATACGCCAGAGTTGAACTTTGGCCATCCCTGCGGCACGCTGCGCTACGGCACCGATCCCGCGACCAGCGTTCTTGACCCCGAGTGCCGCGCGCATGGGGTGGACAATCTCTATGTCGTGGATGCGTCCTTCATGCCCTCGTCTATGGGGGTCAACCCAAGCCTGACCATCGCCGCCAATGCGCTGCGCGTGGCCGAGGGGATCGCGCAGCGCAGAAAGGCAGAGATATGAGGCTCTCGGATGGCATGGCGGTTGTCACCGGCGCAGGCGGCGGGCTAGGGCGCGCTCTGGCGCTCGAACTCGCGGCACGCGGTCAGCGCGTCGTGGCCCTTGGCCGCGCGCCCGAGGGGATTGCCGAGACCGCCGCGATGGACCCAAGCGGTCGGATCACGCCCCTCATCGCCGATGTCGCAGACCCGCAGGCGCTGCGCGCGGCCTTTGCCCAGATCACCCAAATCGCGCCGGTGACATTGCTGATCAACAACGCCGCCATCTATCCGCGCCGTGATTTTCTGGATGAAACACCCGAGAGTTTCGCGCAAACCATTGCGATCAATCTAGGCGGCACCGTCGCCTCTACCCGGCTTGCCTTGGACAGCATGGTCGAGACCGGCTTTGGCCGCATCCTCAACGTCTCGACCTTTGCCGATCTGTGGCCTTTGCCCGCCTCCTCGGCCTATGCGGTGTCCAAAGGGGCAGGGCGCATCCTGACGCGGGCGCTTGTGGCGGATCTTGCCGACCGCTTTCCGGGGATTGTCCTGACTGACTGGATGCCCGGCATGCTCGCCACCCGCATGGGCGTGCCCCATGGTCTTGACCCGGCGCAGGCGGCGCGCTGGGGGGCCGCGCTTGCGCTCTGGTATGACCCCACGCTCAATGGCGCAGTGTTCGAACAGGATCGCGAGATATTGCCGCCGCGGGGTCTCAAAGGCCGGATCAAGGATGCGCTCTTGTTGCGCCGCCGCACCGCACGCGTAATCCCTACCTGACCGTTACCGGCAATAGGGCCCGTTGCCATGTTTGGCCGTGTCGAAATGCAGATGGTCCAGATGGTGCCGGTCCGAATTCGGCCCCAGCACCGTGCCGAATGTTCCGCAGGCCTCGCCATGCACGCGCTTGAGAATGCGGCCCTTATGTCCGCTATTCCAATCCCGCAACACCGAAATTTCCGTGCCATCCTTCAGCAGCAACGCCGATACGTCGATGGCCTTGCCGCGCCCATGTTCGGAAATGCGTGCGCCGGGCTGGCTATTGCGCGTGCGGCAGACGTAATGCGCGGGCACCTGTAGCCCCGTCAAACCGCCGCCCATGCGCCCGACCGCCGGCTTGGCGCTCCGGTCCACCCATTTTCCCAACGCCCGCGCCGTCGGGCAATCCAGCGTCGCCGCTTGGCTCAGCCGCACGCCATGCACAGATTCAAGCCGCACCGCGCGCTCGATGCCACAGCCATTCACCTCATGAGGTTTGAACCCCGAGACAGACCCGATCAGCCCCGGATCACCACAAAGCCCGCCGCCCCGGCTGACCTCATCATTGTCGCTGCGCCCGCAACCCGAGGCGATCAGGCTCAGCCCCATCGCCATGCCCAGAACCGCCCGCCTCATGCCTTCTTGACCCGGCCAAAATCCGGCGCGGCGGTATCCTGCCCGGCTTCGATGATGCCCCGCCGAATGGCGCGGGTGCGGGTGAAATAGGCATGCAGATGCGCGCCGTCGCCAATGCGAATGGCGCGTTGCAGCGCAAACAACTCCTCGGTAAAGCGGCCCAGAATTTCCAATGTCGCCTCCTTGTTGTTGAGAAATACATCGCGCCACATGGTCGGATCAGACGCGGCAATCCGGGTGAAATCCCGGAACCCGGCAGCGGAATACTTGATCACTTCACTGTCCGTCACGCGGCGCAAATCGTCGGCCACACCGACCATCGTATAGGCAATCAGATGCGGCGCATGGCTTGTTACAGCCAGAACCAGATCGTGATGCTCGGCGTCCATCTCATCGGTGTTCGATCCAAGCGCCTGCCAGAACGCCTCCAGCCGCTCCACCGCTGCCCGGTCACTGCCAGCCTGCGGCACAATCAGGCACCAGCGATTGTCGAACAGCTCGGCAAAGCCCGCGCGCGGCCCCGAATGCTCGGTCCCTGCCAAGGGATGCGCAGGCACGAAATGCACGCCAGCCGGGATATGGGGCGCTACCGCCTCGATCACCGCCTTCTTCACCGATCCCACATCGCTGACCGTGGCACCGGGCTTGAGCGCCCCCGCGATGTCAGCGGCCACAGCCCCCATCGCGCCCACCGGCACGCAAAGCACCACCAGATCGGCACCCGTCGCCGCCTCTGCCGCGCTCTCGCAGACGCGATCACACAGCCCGATCTCGCGCGCCACTTCCCGCGTGTCAGATGAGCGCGCATAGCCCGTGATCTCGCCCACAACGCCCGCGCGGCGCATCGCATGCGCCATCGACGATGCAATCAGCCCCAGACCGATCAGCGCCACCCGGTCATAGATATGCGCCATCAGCGAACCCCCTTGAACAGGCCAATGACATGCGCCACCCGGCGACAGGCGGATTCCTCGCCCACCGTGATCCGCAACCCATTGGGAAAGCCATAGCCGCCCACCCGGCGCACGATGATCCCATCGGCGCGCAAAGCCGCATCACAGGCCGCCGCCTCGTCTTCGGACCCAAACCGCGCCAATACGAAATTGGCATGGCTCTCGTCCACCTCGACGCCGGTTTCTCGCAGCGCCTCGGTCAACCATGCGCGATTGCGCGCGGTGTCGCTGACCACTTTGGTCAACCACTCCTGATCGCGCATCGCCGCCTCTGCGGTGGCCAATTGCGTGGGCGACAGGTTAAAGGGCTGCCGGATACGGTTCAGCACTTCGATCATCGCCCCCTGCGCATAGCCCCAACCGATCCGCAGCCCGCCCAGACCATAGGCCTTGGAAAAGGTGCGCGTCATGATGACATTTTCGCGCGCCTCAACAAGGGCCACACCACCGTCATACCCATCGGCAAACTCGGTATAGGCCCCGTCCAGCACCAGAATGGCGCTCTCGGGCAGGCCCTCTGCCAACCGCGCCAACTCCGCCTCGGGCAGGATCGTGCCCGTGGGATTGCCGGGATTGGCGATAAAGACAATCCGCGTCCGCGCCGTGCAGGCGCTCAGGATCGCGTCCACATCCACCACACGGTCCCGCTCGGCCACACAGACCGGCGTGGCACCAACCGCATGCGCCAGAATGGGATACATGGCAAAGCCGTGCTCGGTATGGATCACCTCGTCGCCCGCCCCTGCATAGGCTTGGGCCACGAATTGCAACACCTCATCCGATCCCACGCCACAGATCACGCGCGCGGGGTCCAGCCCATGCACCTCGGCAATCGCGGCGCGCAAGTCGGCATGGTCGGTGCCGGGATAGCGGTGCAACGTCGCGGCAGAGCGGGCAAAGGCCGCCTTGGCCTTGTCCGAGGCCCCATAGGGGCTCTCATTCGCCGAGAGTTTCAGCGTCTCGGATTTGCCCGCGATCACGGCCTCCCCGCTCTTGTAAAGCGCGATTTCCATGATGCCCGGCTGCGGCGTGATCTTGGTCATGTCATTCCCCGTCTGTCGTCAGAGGTTCTAGCTTTGGTGCCCCGGCTTGACCAGCACCAAAAGAAAAAGGCCGCGGCGGTTCCCCGTCGCGGCCTCTTCGCTGAATTTCAGAACGCTTAGTTCTGCGCGTAGAATTCGATCACGAGGTTCGGTTCCATCATCACCGGATAAGGCACATCCGACAGGCCGGGCTGACGGACAAAGGTGGCCTTCATCTTGGAATGATCCGCCTCGATGTAATCGGGCACATCGCGCTCGGCCAGTTGCACGGCCTCAAGCAGAACAGTCATCTGCTTGGAACGGTCGCGAACCTCGATCACATCGCCCTCTTTCACACGGTAGGAGGGGATGTTGACCCGCTGGCCATTCACGGTGACATGGCCATGGTTCACGAACTGGCGTGCAGCAAACATGGTCACAACGAATTTGGCGCGGTAAACCACGGCATCCAGACGACGCTCCAGAAGGCCGATCAGGTTCTCGCCGGTGTCGCCCTTAAGACGCTCGGCCTCGGCATAGATGCGACGGAACTGCTTTTCGGTCAGGTCGCCGTAATAGCCCTTCAGTTTCTGCTTGGCGCGCAGCTGCAGGCCAAAGTCAGAAATCTTTGCCTTCCGGCGCTGACCGTGCTGGCCGGGGCCATATTCACGCTTGTTGACGGGGGATTTCGGGCGGCCCCAGATGTTTTCACCCATCCGGCGGTCAATTTTGTACTTGGCAGACGTGCGTTTGGTCACGGCTGATCTCCTTCACTTGAATCGAAGGGCGTTGTCCTCTGCGTCCCGGCACGTTCCGGTCAGCCGACAGGTCTCCCCTTGCAGGGTCCACCAACACCAATGAAGCCGCGCTTATACAGGCGCCCCAGCGGGTGTCAACAGGGGTCTTGCGCGTCCAAAGCCCGCCTCACCCCGCCTGCCGGATATGCGCCAGCAATGTCTCGGCATCCGACAGCTTGACCGGCACGCCCGCCGGATTGTCCTGCAACCCCGGCTCGGCAAAAAGAGCGGTGATGCTGCCATCCTCCACCAGCATGGAATAGCGCCAGCTGCGCTTGCCCATCCCTTGCCGCGAGCGATCCACAAGCATGCCGAGGCCTGCGGCGAAATCGCCATTGCCATCCGGCAGCATCATGGTCTTTTCGATCCCCTGCGCCTTGCCCCATTGAAACATGACAAAGGCATCGTTGACCGCAGTGCAGATCACCCGGTCAATCCCTGCGGCCAGAAAATCGTCATAAAGCCGCTCATAGCCGGGCAGGTGGCTTTCGGAACAGGCGGGCGTGAACGCGCCGGGCAGGCCAAAGACAACCACACGCTTGCCTGCAAAAATATCGGCAGTGCTCACATCCTTCCATTCAAACGGGTTGTCGCCCTCCAGCGCCGGATTGCGCACGCGGGTATGAAAGATGACATCAGGGACAGTTTTGGGGGTCACGTCGGGATCTCCGGTTCAGGCTTGAGCTATTGCCCGTCATAAACCACCCATGCCCGGGGTAAAGGTCGGAACGCAGCCAAAGCTGCGCCCGCGCGTTCATCTGGCCAAAAATACCTCGGGGGTCCGGGGGCAGCGCCCCCGCCCCTCAGGCCGCCTCATGCGCAAGGATCGCCGCCTCCGATCCGCTCAGACAGCGCCGGGCATAGCCCCCATAATGGTTGGGCTCATATTCGAGATTGGGATTGATCGCCAATAGCCGCGCGCGGTCACCTTCATCCAAGGTCGACAGCGCCGTGCTCGCGGGATGAAAGCTCTCGGTTTCCACGCCATTGGCCCAGATGATCTGATGGCGGGGTAAAAGCAGATGGATATAGGTCACCTCGCGCGATGCCAGATCGACCGCCACCGTGTCATTGTTGATCAGGTCCCGTGCCATCACCAGCACCTCGGGCGTGTTGAAAAGCGCGCGCGCCACATCGCCCCGCACCAGCATCCGGTGCTCGGGGCTGACCAGCAATTCGGCATCCGGCCGCCCAATCCCAAGCGCGCCGGCCCGCAACCGGATCGGCCGTAGCTTGGGCATGGCAAAAAGCCGCGCGCCGCTCATCCGGCGACTGCCGATCCATTGGATTTCCTCGGCCCCATTGTCGCGCGTCTGCACGTAGTCGCCCTCGCGCAACTCCTCGACAAGACGCGGGCCCTCGGGCGTCTCGATCCGCGTGCCGGGGGTGAAACAGATCACCCCCCCGCTTGCCGGTCCGGTAGATGCCCCGCGCATCCCCTCAAGCGAGTGATGCACGATCCACATCTCGCGCCCTCGCGGCGGAATCTCGTCATGAAACATCAAAAGCGGTGCCGCCTCGCTGCCCACTTCGATGATCGTGACCGTGTAACTGCGCGTGCCGTCGGTAACGACAAAGCCCAGATCCATCAGCGGTTCTTCCATCTCCGCCGGGATCAATTCGCGCGTGTTGTTCATCGCCGCGCCCACCAGACGCCGCACCATCCGTGCCGCACGTTTGCGGTTCACGGTTTCCCCATTCGCCCCTTCCAGGCGCAACAGTTGATTTGGCCCGTCGACCCGCACCGCATCGCCCCGCCAGGACCATGTTTGTCCTACCGAAAGCGACTGCACCGGTGCAGTCGACATCCCATCCAGTTCTGTTTGCGACCAGGAAATAACGAACGTGCCTCGAAAGCCCGTCCCCATAACCCTGACTGCCTGCCTCTTCGTTTCTTTTTTTATCGCTTATTATTATCGTTAAGGTAGCAAAGGCGAATCAGTCTGAAAAGCCCTTGATTGCATTTTTGTCAGAACCGAAGCCGGAACTGCACAGCGCCCAGAAATTGGCCTTCGCGCTGCTCGTCGAATTCCTCGCTCAGCCATGTCATTCCATAGAATAGCGACGCGCCGTTGTGGTTTTCCCAATGGATGCCCGCCCGCACGCGGGTGCGATCCTCGGTCAGGGTAACACCGCTGCGCGCGGGCAGGTAATCACTGTCATCGACATAGGCGATATCCGCGCCCAAAAGAAACGCCGTGCCCGCCTGTTCGGTCCTCACCACGCGGTAACGATGGCCGGTCACGGCATCCCGCACCAGCAATTCGCCGCGCCCAATGTCCCCAAAGGTGATGTCGGCCCCGGCCCGGATCAGATCCTCAACCCCAAGCCGCGCCTCGGCAAAGGGGCGCAACCGCGCGAACCCAAGCTCGAACTCACGGCTCGCCTCAAACACACCCGAAGGGCGGATCCCATCGTCGATCTGATTGCGCCTAACCCGGTTGCCAACGTCGCGCCCGCCCAGAAAGCCGTGCAAAAAGTCTTGAAAATCATCAAGCTGCGTCTGCGGCCCGGTCACGATCAGATCCGCCCCAAGCGCGTAATCCACCTGTGCTTTCTGAAAATGCGTATGCAGGCCAAAGCCAAGCGCGCCCACATAGGGCCGATCCAGCGCAGCGGGGCGGCTCAGGTTTTCGGGTGCGATGACCTCGCCGTGAAACCGGAATTCCAGCAGCTGTCCGATGCCCGAAGGCGCTTGGCCCTGCCATGTCGGCCCCCAAACCCGGCTCGACGTGATCGACCCGGTGCGCCAACGATCATCCGTGTCGCCCAGAACGTCATTGGTGAACAGCAGGCCATAGCCCAGACGTTGACGCCCCTCGGATTGCGCCGCGGCACTTGTGGTCAGGGCCGTCAGGCTCAGTATCGCGCTCAGGCTCACGCCAAGGGCGATGGTGAAAATCCGTGTCATCCGTCACGTTCCCCATTCTGCGCCCCCCGGCACGTTCTGAGTAGCAAAGCAATCCGTGGAATGACCAGCGAAACTTTCGCTTTTTCCGCCAAGCGTGGCGCAAATCCCATGGCCGCAGATGCGGTGGGCTCAGAGCGCGCGCATCCAGACTTGCAGATCATGCGCGCTCTCGCTTTCTGCGCCAATCTCCCGCCAGTTGAATGTGGCAATCGCTCCTGACAGCGGGGCATAGCCCCGTTTGCGCCAAAAAGCGTCAAGCGGCTGATATCCCTCGGGACGCGCCTGATGATCCTTGGGCCGCACAACCGAACAGAACGCCGCATATTCGCGCCCCAACTCTCGCGCCTGCGCCTCTCGCAGATCGAAAAACCGATGGCCAATGCCCTGCCCGCGATAGCTGGGCAGCAGCACGCTTTCGGCGCAGTAAAAGATCCGCTCCAAGGCGATGCCGCTCTCGGCAAAGGCCGCGCCGAAATCGCCTGCGTGATCTTCCATCGGCGCGCCCGTGGCGGCACCAATCAGCCGGTCGCCCTCATAGGCCCCCACCAGAATGGCATCGGCACTGTCGCGGTAAACCTGCAAATACCGCTCTTCATAGGCGGCATCGCCGTCATAGAGATAGGGGTAGGCGCGAAACACTTCGATCCGCAGGCGCGCCATATCCGGCAGCGCCTCACTCAGCGCCGCCCCCGTCAGCCGCGCGACCCGGATCATGCCGAAACCTGTTTCACCCAATCTGCAAGGTTGTAATAGGTCACGACGCGGGTGATCAGCCCATCCTTGAGCGTGAAAAACGACCCGGCGGGCAGGATATAGGTCTGGCCGTGTGCCTCTGGCAGGCCCGCATCGGTTTCCAGATAGGTGCCATTGACCACGAATTCCGCCGCCGCCCGTGTGCCGCCCTTGGCGTCAAAGATCACCATATCGGTCAACTCTTCGCGGTAACACCGGCTCATATGGTCGCAAAAGTCACGAAACAGGTCCTTGCCCGTCCGCACCTGCCCTTCGTTCACATGATGGCGCACATCATCGCTCAGACAGGCCAGCATCGCGGGCACATCGCCCCTGTTGAAGGCATCGAAATAGGCTTTGACGGTCTCGTTCATAAATCCTCCCGGGGGGGTCCCCAACGGTCTTGCAAATGCCCGATGATCTGGTCTCGGGTCTGACGATAGCTATCCAACCGCGCCTCGCGCGTCTGTGCAAGGCCGGTCGGGTCCATGATCGGCCAATAAACGACATCGAGATGAAAAAAACGTGTCAGTTCCAGCGCCCGCCGCTGGCTGGCCGGGCTAAGTGCCACAATCAGGTCAAACGACGATAGATCGTCGCCCCATTGCTCCATCTGGTCAAAACTGCGGCTGCGGTGCCGCTCTAGCTCCACCCCCATCTCGCGGCAGACAGCGATACTGAACCCGTCGATCTCCATGTCATTCTTGACGCCGACCGATTGCACATAGGTCTCAGAGCCATAGAACTTTTTCATGATCCCCTCGGCCATGGGCGAGCGGACAGCGTTGTGATCGCAACAGAACAGCACCGACTGCGGCAGCGGTTCGTGCATTCGTCAGCCCCCGAAATGCAGCACGCAGATCAGCGTAAACAGGCGCCGCGCGGTGTCGTTGTCGATCTCGGCCTTGCCCTCCAAGCGTTCGGCCAACACCCGCGCGCCCTCGTTGTGAATCCCGCGCCGGGCCATGTCGATCGTTTCGATCTGGCTGGGGGGCATGTTCTTGACCGCGTCGAAATAGCTTTCGCAGATGGCCCAGTAATCCTTGACCACTTGCCGAAACGGGCTCAGCGACAGATGAAACTCGGCTGCGGGTTCGTCCGTGTCGGTGCGGATGTCAAACACCAGCCGCTTCTCGCGGATCGCCAGCCCCAGTCGATAGGGCCCCTCGGGCACAGCCCGGTCTTCGCGCATGGGCAGCGCAAAACTGTTTTCCTCAATAAGGTCATACATTGCCACCTTACGCTCCTGCTCGATTTCGGGCGTGGGCGGCGGAAGGTTGGCATCGTCCAACTCGATATGGCAAATCCGGCTCATGGGTCTTACTCGTGCTGCGTCCTAGTTTCGTCCCTAGCGCAGCGCGGCGGCTGGGGCAATCTCCGAGACCTCTTGACCTGTCGCTTGATGCGCGTGGCGTCACCCACTCGCCACGCCTGTCCGGAAATTGCCATGAAATCTTGGCATTTGATCACAATCTTGCCTTGTTGCCGTGGCAAATTGTTCCCAGATCGGCAATAATAATAAAAAGCAGGCTAAGCCGACCTTAAGACTATCCCGTTATAGTCGGGGAGAGCAGGTTTACCGGGGCGATTGAATGCTCGAGTTTGAGAATGTCAGCAAGTCCTTTTGGACAGGCACACAGCGCAAAGTCATCCTCGACCGGGTGTCGTTCCGCGTTGAGCTTGGCCATAGCCTTGGGATCCTCGCGCCCAATGGCACCGGCAAGACGACGCTGATCAACATGATGGCTGGGCTGGAAAAACCGGACGAGGGTGTGATCCGTCGTGGCTGCCGCATCTCCTTTCCTCTGGGCTTCATGGGGGGCGTTATCAATCGCCTCTCGGCGCTGGATAACTCGCGCTATATCGCGCGGCTCTACGGTCTCGATCCTGATTACATCGAGGCGTATTGCCGCTGGCTCTGTGGCTTGGGCGAATATTTCGACCAACCGCTCGGCACCTATTCTTCGGGCATGCGCGCGCGGTTCAGCTTCGCGCTCATGCTGGCCCTCGATTTCGATATCTATCTGATCGACGAGGGCATGCCCGGCTCGACCGATGTCGAGTTCAACCGCAAAGCTGGCGATATCCTTCAGGAACGCCTGCGCACCACCACCGTGATCATCGTCTCGCACGATCCCAAGGTGTTGGAGAAATTCGCCCGGTCCGCCGCAGTGCTGATGGGCGGTAAACTGTATATGTTCGACACCTTGGAAGAGGCAAAAGAGCTTTATGACTACGAAACCCAAGGCTAGAAAATTCCGCATCCGCCGGACTGCCGATCGCCTCGCGCCGCGCGTTGCCACCTCCGCTGACGCAGCCCCTGCGGCACCCGCCGCAGAGACACCCCCACCCCTGCAAGAGGGGCTGGTATCTTCGGCGCGCGAAACCGCGACCAGCCAGAATATCGACGATATCCGCCGCGAGGGTCTGACCGGGCGCGAATTGCGCATGGCCCGGCGTCTGGCGCAAAAATACGGGCTTGCCCCGACATCGGATTTCGACGCCGTGCGGCTCTTGCGCGCGCGCGGCATCGACCCGTTCCAGCGCGCTAATATCCTCGAACTTGTGGCCAGCGATGGGGGCGCCACCCCGCCACCGCCGCCGCCCACGGCTCGCGCCTCTGCGGCCACACCCCCGCCCGAAGGCCGGGTGCAATTGCCGCAAACCGTGCCCGTCGCGCGCCAAACCCTCCCCTCGACCGAGGTCAGCCCGGCCGACCGCCGCGCCAAGGAAATTCAAGAGATTCAGCGCGATATTGGCCGCCGCCGCCGCCGTCGCCTTTTGTTGCTCTTCTCGCGCCTTGCGGCGTTTGTTCTGCTGCCAACCATCGTGGTTGGCTATTATTTCTACGTGATCGCCACGCCGATGTATGCGACCAAATCCGCCTTTCTGATCCTCTCGGCGGATGGCGGCAGCAGCACGGGCGGTGGTCTTGGTGGCCTTATCCCCAGCCAATTCGCCACGGGTCAGGATGCCATCGCAACCCAAGAATATCTGGAATCCAAAGACGCGATGCTGCGCCTCGACGAGGAACTCGGCTTTCGCGCGCATTTCAGCGATCCCTTGATCGACCCGCTCCAACGGCTTGATCCCGATGCCAGCCACGAAACCGCCTATAAACTCTACCGCAAATACGTGAAACTCGGGTACGACCCGACCGAAGGCGTCATCCGGATGGAGGTTTCGACCGCCGATCCAACCCTCAGCGCCACGTTCTCGGAACGGCTCATCAAATATGCCGAAGAACGAGTGGACGACCTCAGCCGCCAGAAACGCGACGATGCGGTCAGCACCGCCGCCGACAGCCTCGAGCAGGCCAAGGCCGACCGCCGCGCCGCTCAGCAAATGCTGGTGGCCCTGCAAGAGGGCAGCATCCTTGATCCCGAGGGCGAGATTGCCAGCATCCGCAGCCTTGTGAACACTGTCGAACTCCAGCTTCAGGAAAAGGAACTGGCGCTTAATATTCAGCTCAACAACGCCCGCCCCAATCCCGCGCGCGTCGAGGCACTCCAGAGCGAGATCGAGATTCTCAGCGCCGAACTTGCCCGCCAGAAAAGCCGCCTGACCGAGGCCACCGCTGGCGAAAGCTCGCTCGCCTCCAAAACTGCCGCCATTCAGATGGCACAGGCCGACCTCGCCACCGCCGATCTCGTGCTGCAATCCGCACTCGAGGCAAAGCGCCAATCCGAGATCGAGGCCAACAAGCAGGTTCGCTATCTGACAGTCAGCGTGCGGCCCCTCGCATCGCAAGATTCCTCCTATCCGCGCGCCTTTGAGAATACGATACTGGCCTTCCTGATCTTTTCTGGTATCTACCTGCTCATCTCGCTTACAGCGTCCATTCTGCGTGAACAGGTGTCTTCCTGATATGAAACATATCGACCTCAACGGGTGGGCCATCGGCAATGACCGCCCCCTGACCCTCATCGCCGGGCCTTGCCAGCTCGAATCCGCCGATCACGCCCAGATGATCGCGGGCACCCTGCAAGAGGCCTGCGCCGCCCATGGCGCGGGGCTGATCTTCAAGGGCAGCTTTGACAAGGCGAACCGCACCTCGCTTTCGGGCAAGCGCGGTCTTGGGGTCGATGAAGGGCTCAAAGTGCTGCAATCGGTCAAGGATACGCTTGGCCTGCCGGTGCTGACCGATATCCACACCGCCGACCAATGCGCGCCGGTGGCCGAGGTGGCCGATGTGCTGCAAATCCCCGCGTTTCTCTGCCGCCAGACCGATCTTTTGATCGCAGCGGGCGAAACCGGCGCGGTGATCAATGTGAAAAAGGGCCAGTTTCTCGCCCCTTGGGACATGCCCAATGTCATCTCCAAGATCGAAAGCACCGGCAACACCCGCATCCTACTGACCGAACGCGGCACGTCTTTTGGCTATAACACGCTTGTCGCCGATATGCGCAGCCTGCCGCAGATGGCCGCAACCGGCTATCCGGTGGTGATGGATGCCACCCATTCGGTGCAACAGCCCGGCGGGCGCGGCGGCAGCAGCGGCGGGCAGCGCGAATTCGCCCCCGTCATGGCCCGTGCGGCGGTCGCCTTGGGCGTGGCCTGCGTATTCATCGAAACCCACGAAGACCCGGATAACGCGCCCTCTGATGGGCCGAACATGATCCCGCTCACGCAAATGTCAGCCCTCATCGACACGCTGATGCAGTTCGACCGTCTGGCCAAGGCCAATCCGATCCACCTCTGACCGACAAAGTGCTTTCATGACCAAACCCTTGCCGACCGTCACGCCGAACACGTGGGAATTTCTGCGCGACCCGATGATCGCCCCTACCGGCTTTCGCGAATATGACGCGCGTTGGAAATATCCCGACCAGATCAATCTGCCGGGCATTACCGCGCTTGGTCTCGGTCTTGGCACGCAAATGCACGCGCGCGGCATCGCGCCGGTGATCGCGGTTGGCAATGACTATCGTGACTACTCGCTTTCGATCAAGAACGCGCTGATCCTTGGCCTTATGCAGGCCGGAATTCAGGTCAAGGATATCGGCCCCTGCCTTTCGCCCATGGCCTATTTTGCGCAATTCCACCTCGATGTGCCCGCCGTCGCCATGGTCACCGCCTCGCATAATCCAAACGGCTGGACCGGGGTCAAGATGGGCTTTGACCGCCCGCTAACCCATGGCCCGGATGAAATGGCCGAACTGCGCGATATCGTGCTTGAGGGTCGCGGCGAGCCGCGCCCCGGCGGCGCATACGCCTTTGTCCCCGGCGTGCGCGAGGCCTATCTTGATGATCTCGTGGGTGATTTCCGCATGACCCGCAAACTCCGCGTCGTCTGCGCCACCGGCAACGGCACCGCCTCCGCCTTCGCGCCTGAATTGTTCGAACGCTTGGGGGTCGAGGTGATCCCCTCCCACAACACGCTCGATTACACCTTTCCGCATTACAATCCCAATCCCGAAGCCATGGAAATGCTGCATGACATGGCCGAAACCGTGCGCGCCACGGGGGCCGATTTCGCGCTTGGCTTTGATGGCGACGGCGACCGCTGCGGCGTTGTGGATGACGAGGGCGAGGAAATCTTTGCCGACAAGGTGGGCGTCATCATGGCGCGCGACCTGTCCAAGATTTACCCCAACGCCACTTTCGTGGCCGATGTGAAATCTACTGGCCTTTTTGCGTCTGACCCTGAACTCATAAAGAACGGCGTCACCGCCGATTACTGGAAAACCGGCCATAGCCATATGAAACGCCGGGTCAAGCAATTGGGCGCGCTCGCAGGCTTTGAGAAGTCCGGCCACTACTTTCTCGCCGAACCCATCGGGCGCGGCTACGATTGCGGCATGCGCGTCGCCGTCGAGATTTGTAAACTGATGGACCGCAACCCAGATATGTCGATGTCCGACCTGCGCCGTGCGCTGCCCGTGACCTATTCGACCCCCACCATGTCGCCCTATTGCGCCGATACCGAGAAATACGCCGTGCTGGATCGCATCGTCGCGCGCCTTGTCGCGCGCCATGCCGCAGGCGAACCGCTCGCCGGGCGCACCATCAAAGAGGTCGTGACCGTCAATGGCGCCCGCGTCATTCTCGATAACGGCTCTTGGGGCCTTGTGCGCGCCTCCTCCAACACGCCCAACCTTGTTGTCGTCTGCGAAAGCAGCGTGAGCGACGCCGAAATGCACGCCATCTTCGCCGATCTTGATGCCGTCATCCGCACCGAGCCCGGCGTGGGCGACTACGATCAGACGATCTAAAACCGGGGTTCATCTGGCCCGAAATACCTCGGGGGAGTCCCGGATTTTATCCGGGACGGGGGCAGCGCCCCCAATCCCCGCTTTGACCTTACATAATCACCTGTCAAACCTTACAGAGCTTACACCGCTCACGCCGCAAGCCCGCGTCCTTTGAGCAGCGCTGCCACCCCCGGCGTCCGCCCGCGGAATTTTAAATAGAGCGTTTCAGCATCCTCTGACCCACCGCGCGAAAGAATGTGCGATTCCAAGGCCTTGGCCCGCTCCACATCAAATGCCCCGCCCGCTTCCTCGAAACTGGCAAAGGCATCCGCATCCATCACCTCGGACCACATATAGCTGTAATAGCCGCTGGAATAGCCATCCCCAGAGAACACATGCGCGAAATGCGGGCTGGCGTGGCGCATGGTTATGGCTCTTGGCATTCCAAGATTATCTAATATTTCCAATTGCTTGGTCATAATGTCGGCGGGCGCTTCGCCCTCATGAAAGGCCAGATCGACAAGGGCAGAGGCGACATATTCCACCGTCTGAAACCCTTGGTCAAAATTCGCCGCCTTCAGCAATTTGTCCAACAATTCCCGAGGCATAGCCTCGCCCGTCGTCACATGCGTCGCATAGCGCTCCAGCACCTCGGGCACTTCCAGCCAATGCTCATAGAGCTGTGAGGGCAGTTCAACAAAGTCCCGAGCCACGGAAGTCCCTGAAATACTTTCATAATTTACATCTGACAGCATCTGGTGCAGGGCATGACCAAACTCATGAAAGAGCGTGCGCGCGTCGTCATAACTCAAAAGCGCCGGATCCCCCTTTGCGAAGTTGCACACATTGATCACCACCGGGCCCTGAACCGCTGGCCGCTTCGCCTGACCGCGCATCGCAGAACACCAAGCGCCCGATCTCTTGGACCCGCGCGCAAAGTAATCTCCAATGAAAACAGCTACATGACTGCCATTGCGCGTCACCTCCCAAGCCCGGCAATCGGGGTGGTAGAGGGCCACATCCAGTGCGCGAAACTCCAACCCGAATAGCCGATTGGCACAGCCAAACGCCGCCGCGATCATCCCCTCCAGCGACAGATAGGGTTTGAGCGCCGCCTCCTCCAGATCATGCTCGGCCTGCCGCCGTTTCTCGGCATAGTAACGCCAATCCCACGGCTCTAATTCTCCATTGATTCCATCGGCTTGCATCATTTCCGTAAGCCGCGCCGCGTCCCGTTCCGCCTGCGCCTTGGCCGGTTCCCAAACCGCCATCAACAGGTCGCGCACCGCCTCCGGCGTCTTGGCCATCTCGGTTTCCAGCTTGTAGGCGGCAAAGCTCTCATAGCCCAACAACGCGGCCCGCTCCGCGCGCAGGCGCAAAATCTCGGCGGCCACCTCGCGATTGTCAGTTTCACCGCCCATGGCACCACGCGAAACCCATGATTCATATGCCTTTTTCCGCAAGTCGCGGCGCGGCGAAAATTGCAGGAACGGCACGATCAACGACCGTGACAAGGTGATCACCGGCTGCTCTAACCCCTTTTCACGCCCCGCCGAACGGGCGGCATCGACCAGAAAGTCGGGCAATCCCTCCAGATCCGCCTCCGCCAATTCCATATGCCACCCGGCCTCATCCGCCAGAAGGTTCTGCGTGAACGCCGTTCCCAATTCCGCCAATCGCGCCATGATTTGGCGCATCCGGGCTTCTTCATCCCCGGTCAATGCCGCGCCAGAGCGGCGAAATCCCCGGTGGGTCAGCATCAGCAAACGCGCTTCTTCCGGTGTCAGATCGAGCGTATCCCGTGCCGCCCAAAGGCTCTCAATTCGCGCAAAAAGCGCTTTGTTTCCATAGAGTTCCGACGAATAAGCTGCGAGCTTTGGGGCAAATTCGCGCTGCAATTCCTGCCGCTTGGGATTGCTGTCCGCGCCCGCCAATGTGTAAAACACCGACAGCACGCGGTCCAATCCCTTTCCTGACGCTTCTAGCGCCTCAATCGTATTGGCAAAGCTGGGAGGGGCCGAGTTTTCCGCGATGGCCATCACCTCGGCGCGCGCTTGGGCGAGGGCGGTGTCGAACGCGGGCGCAAAATCCGCGTCTGAAATCGCATCGAACGGGGCGAGATCAAACGTCGTATTCCAATCAGCCAGCAACATGTTGGTCATTCTTCTCTCCTCTTCCCCCACATATGGGGCAATTTTCTCGGCGGCTTAGCCCGATCTTGCGGCTTTCGCCATAAAGCGCGTCATAGATCAGCATCTCGCCGCGCAGCGCCTGCCCCGCGCCGGTGATCACCTTGATAGCCTCTGCTGCCATCATCGCACCGACTACGCCGGGCAGGGGCCCCAATACGCCCGCCTCAGAACAAGAGGGGGCAAGACCGGGGGCAGGGGTCTCTGGGAAAATGCATTGATAGCAGGGGGTGCCATTGGCCGGATCGAACACGCTCAACTGTCCTTCCCATTGCGACAAAGCGCCGGAAATCAGTGGCTTAGATGTCTTGACCGCAGCTGCATTGGCGAGGTAGCGCGTGGTGAAATTGTCAGTTCCGTCAAGGATCAGATCATAGTCCGCAAAGAGGTCTGCGGCAATCTCGGGCGTTAGCCGCCGCTGATATGGGCGCACCACGACATGCGGATTTTGCGCCTGCATCGCCGCCATGGCCGATTGCACTTTGGGCAGGCCAATGTCTGCGTCGCGGTGGATCACCTGCCGCTGCAAGTTGGAATTGTCTACCGTGTCATCGTCGATGACCCCAATGGTGCCCACACCCGCCGCCGCCAGATAGAGCAGCGCCGGAGAGCCAAGACCGCCCGCGCCAATCACCAGAACGCGGGCCTGTTTGAGCGATTTTTGCCCCGGTCCGCCAATTTCCCTGAGCACGATGTGACGCGCATAGCGTCCAAGCTCTGTCTCTGAAAACAAGGGCTTAGCTGTGTCTCGTGGTGTTTCGCCCCGCACTGAGCGGGCGCGCAAGCGCCGCAATCCTTGGCGGTACACCAGCCCGATTGCCACCGCCCCGCCGATCATCAGCCAGAGCGCCGGGCTCTCTCCCGTGGCCATGCGTAGCGGGTGGCCAGCAGGCAGTACAAAATGCGCCAGAACGACCCCCGCCCATAGCCCTGCGATCATCCCCCACCGAAGCCGCCGCGGTGTTCCCAATGCAGCACCGATGCCCCAGAGCACCGCCGCCATGACCCCCACCAGCAGCATCACTCAACCCCCGTCGAACCGAACCCACCCGCGCCGCGCGCGGTCGGCTTCAGCGTTTCGACCAGGTCAAACCGCGCCTGCAGAACAGGGGCCACCACCATCTGAGCGATCCGCATTCCATGTGTGATTTCAAAGGCTTCTGTTCCGGCATTCAGTACAATCACGCCCAACGGCCCGCGATAATCGCTGTCGATGGTGCCGGGGCTATTGGGGAGTGTGATCCCGTGTTTCAGGGCAAGGCCAGAGCGGGGCCGCAGCTGCACCTCATACCCCGTTGGAATGGCCAGTCGCAGCCCTGTGGGCACCAGCACCCGCGCGCCGGGCGCAAGGGTAACTGCCCCGCGATCTTGGAAATTCGCGCGCAGATCGGCCCCCGCCGCGCCGGCGGTTTCATAGGTAGGCAGGCCAAAGGCCCGGTCGGCGCCCTCCTCCCATTGAACCGCGACGGTCAGCATGGGCCCCTCTTCATCGTTTTGAAAATACGCATGATTTCAGGTCAGCACCGTTGCAATCCGAGCAGCCAGCAACTCTGCCACCTGATGCTTTCCCATGCGCGGCCATTCCTCGGCCCCGTCTGCGGTGATCAGCGTCACGGCATTCTCGGTGCCGCCCATGATGCCCGTAGAGGGGCGCACATCATTGGCGACGATCCAATCACAGCCTTTGCGCACCCGTTTGGCGGTGGCGTTGTCGATGACGTCATCGGTTTCCGCGGCAAAGCCTACAACCAGCCGTGGTCTGCTTTCCGCTCTTTGACTGAGCGTCGCCAGAATGTCGGGGTTCTCGGCAAATTCCAGCACCGGCAGACCGCTCTTGGTTTTCTTGATCTTGCTCTCGCTGGCACTGGTCACGCGCCAATCCGCGACGGCAGCGGCACAAATAGCGGCCTCGACCGGCAGGGCCTGTTCAACTGCCGCGAGCATCTCTTGCGCTGTCTCGACGCGGATCACTGTTACCCCATCGGGTGGCGGCACCGTGCTTGGGCCAGTGACAAAGATCACCTGCGCCCCGAGCGCGGCCAACGCGCCGGCAATTGCCGTGCCCTGCGCCCCTGACGAGCGGTTGGCGATATAACGCACCGGGTCGATGGGCTCATGCGTGGGGCCGGAGGTTACAAGCACGCGGCGTCCGCGCAAGGGGCCGTTGCCAAGCGCCGTCTCGATAGCGCTTAGGATTTCCGGCACTTCGGCCATGCGGCCCGGACCGTGCTCACCGCAGGCCATATCGCCCGCATTGGGGCCAACAAAGGCAATGCCATCCCCTTTGAGCGTGGCGATATTGCGCTCTGTGGCAGGGTGTTGCCACATCCGCACGTTCATTGCAGGGGCAATCAGCACGGGCGTATCCGTGGCGAGTAGAACCGTCGAGGCAAGATCATCCGCCCGCCCCGTCGCCATTTTGGCCATGAGGTCAGCGGTGGCCGGGGCCACCACGATCAGATCGGCAGAGCGGCTAAGTTGGATATGGCCCATCTCTGCCTCATCGGTGAGGTCGAACAGGTCTGAGAAGACTTTGCGCCCAGCCAAGGCCGAGACTGACAAAGGTGTCACAAATTCCGCCCCGGCGCGCGTCAGTACCGGCGTTACCATGGCCCCGCGTTCGCGCAGACGCCGGATGAGGTCAAGCGTCTTGTAGGCCGCGATACCGCCACCGATGATCAAAAGAATGCGTTTCGAGCCGAGCATGGGGGTTCCCTGTGACATGTGCCCTGACACTAGGGCCGGGGCAGAGGCCGCGCAAGGGTGCGGCAGATCACTGAAAGGCCGCGCAGGGATCGGGCCGCTCGACCGCAGGCGCGCTTGTGACCATGTCAAACCCACCGTCAAGCGGGCTGTCATCTTCGGTTTGGCCCAAAACCCAGATGTCGAGATCGGGCGCGACCTTGGTCAGATAGGCGGGCACGCCCCAATCGCGGCGGGCGTGGCCATTGCCGGTGATCACCGCCACTGGGCCGCCGGTTTCGTTTAGGGCCTCGACCGTTGTACGGGCTAAAACCGCATCGCGCAGGCGTTGGATAGCAACCATACCGGGCAGCATCTCTGGGGGCAGGGCGTTGCAATGCGCCTCCATCTGGAGTGTTTCCCGCGCGGTCTGTTCCTCTGGGGGCAGGTCGCGGTCAAGGCCGTAGCGTGCGGCCTCTGGGCCAAAAGAGGCGGCAGGCCCTGTTGACAGCGCCGATCTTGCGGCCTCACGAGGGACCTGCGCGCCATAAATACGCGCCTCTGGTGCGGCGCTGAAGATCGGGTAATACATGGCAAAATCGGGCCAGCCGCTTTCATCCCATGCAAGGGCTTCGGCCAATTTTGCTTGATCCCCGCGCAGCTCGGGTGTCACCTTTGATGCCTGCTCCTCGGTCAGCATCTCGAACACGATCGCCTTGGGTTGCAATTCAAGCACCCGCGCTGCCTGTTCGGCATGATGCGCGGGGTTGTCATGCACCTCGCCCAAGATCACCACATCCTGCGATAGGGCGGGTCCGGCTATCAAAAGGCCAGTAAAGAGGGCAAGCGCGCGCAGGATCATGCGAGCAGGTTTTGCACCTCGCCCCCATGCTTTTCAAGATGTTTGCGCATTTTCTGGAAGGCTGCTGCCTCAAGCTGTCGCACGCGCTCTTTGCTAAGGTTCAATTCCTCACCAAGGCTTTCGAGGGTGCGTGGATCATCGCGCAGCTTGCGTTCGCGCACGATAAAGCGTTCGCGGTCGTTCAACCGAGACAGCGCATCGGCCAACCATGTGCGCAGGGCATGCATGTCGTGGTCGCGTTCCACGATCTCATCACCACGCGCGCCGTCATCCTCAAGCGTGTCGATCCACTGGCGGCCTTCATCCTCTGACGATTGCGTTGCGTTCAATGAAAAATCAGACCCCGAGAGCCGACCTTCCATCATCTCAACATCGCGCAGTGGAACACCCACCTCATGGGCAATCATTTCGCGCAATTGATAGCCGTCAAGCTGCTCGCCATTGGCAAGCGCCTCACGTTCCAGCCGCGCTTGCACCCGGCGCATATTGAAAAACAACGACTTTTGCGATGAGGTTGACCCGGTGCGCACCATCGACCAATTGCGCATCACATAGTCCTGAATGCTGGCCTTGATCCACCAGACCGCATAGGTCGAAAAGCGTACGCCGCGATCAGGGTCAAATTTGTCAGCAGCCTTCATCAAGCCGAGGCCAGCCTCTTGGATGAGGTCATTCATCGGCGCACCGTAGCGGCGGAATTTCGACGCCATCGAAATCGCGAGCCGCATGTAGGCGTTGATGAGGCGATGCAAAGCCTCTTCGTCGCGCTGATCGCGCCAGGCGTAGGCGAGCGCCAATTCGGTTTCGGCATCCAGCATTTCCGCTTTCATGGCGGTGCGAGACATGGACCTTTGCTGCGGTGCGTCGAGTGGCATCGGATTTCCCCCTATCGGCGGCGTGACTTCGTTGCGCCCTTTTTCCTCTTGTCGCAAAGTGCTACGCAGCGCAGGCGTGACCGGATTAAAAAAAGGAGTGCGCGTGTCGAACCATCCACGACTGAGCCTTGTTCTAGGTGGGGCCGCTTCGGGCAAGTCGGGCTTTGCCGAGGCGCTTGTCACCAGCACGGGCCTTAACCGCGTTTATCTTGCGACGGCACAGGCCTTTGACGATGAAATGCAGGCCAAGTTGGTGCGTCATCGGGTGATGCGCGGCCCGGATTGGCGCACGATTGAGGCGCCACTTGATCTGGCGCCCGCGCTTCAACAGGCGGCGGCGGACGATATCGTGCTGCTTGATTGTATCACGATGTGGCTCAGCAATCACCTCTTGGCGGAACATGATCTTGAGGCGGCTCAATCGGCGCTCCTCGCGGCGCTGGATGCCTGTGCTGCGCCGGTTGTTATGGTCTCGAACGAGGTGGGCCTGTCGGTCGTGCCGGATAACGCGCTTGCCCGCCGATTCCGCGACGCGCAGGGGCGGGTCAATCAGGTTTTGGCGGCGCGGTCTGAACTGGTGGTGCATGTTATTGCGGGCCTGCCGCAGGTGCTCAAGGGCACGCTACCTTGAGCCGCTTTTTCTGGGTGCGCCACGGCCCTACCCATGCCAAATCCATGGTAGGTTGGTCGGACATCCCTGCAGATTTGAGCGATGCGGCGCGGCTGGCACGGGTGGCTTCGCATTTGCCCAGCAATGCCATAGTGATTTCGTCGGACCTGAGCCGCGCGCGCACAACCGCTGACGCCATTTCAGGTGGGCGTGAAAGGCTGCCCGATGATCCTGACCTACGCGAAATCCACTTTGGTGCCTGGGAGTTACAGGCCTTTGACACGGTGCCCGAACAACCCCTTTTGCGCGCCTTCTGGGAGCAACCGGGCGATATCCGCGCGCCCGGAGGCGAAAGCTGGCATGAGGTATCGGCGCGCGTCTCTCGGGCCGCAGAGCGGCTGCGCATGGCCTATCCGGGGCGCGACATCGTAGCCGTGGCTCATATGGGCGCAATCCTGACCCAAGTCCAAGCGGCGCTTGGCGTCACGGCCTATGAAGTATTTGGGCATCGGATCGACAACCTTTCAGTGACGGAATTGCACTGGCTTAATGGGGGCTGGCGCGCAGAGGTGATCAATCATCATCCGTGATGTCGAGACGCACAAAATCGCGCTAGGAACCAGCCACAGCCAGAGATAGCATCGCGCCATGACCTATGATCTCATCCTTGGCGATTACGCCTATTCCTCTTGGTCCCTGCGCGGGTGGCTCTTGCTGGCGCGCTTTGGAGTGCCGTATCGCGTGCGCTTGCTCGATTTTGATGCCGAAGCAAGCGTGGCGCAGCAATTGGCGGATCTGGCCCCGGCGCGCACAGTGCCTGTGCTGGTCACCCCCGAAGGTGTGGCGGTGTCAGGCAGTTTCGCCATGGCCGAGGAACTGGCCAGCCGCCATCCCGAGGCGGGGATATGGCCCAAGGATGCGCGTGCCCGCGCCACGGCGCGAACGCTTGTAGCCGAAATGCACGCGGGCTTTGGCGCGCTGCGCGGCGATTGCCCGATGAACCTTCGCACTGCCTATTCCGGTGTGACACCTTCGGCGGCGGTGCTGGCTGATCTGGCGCGGATCGAAACCCTATGGCAGCACGCCCGCGCCACCTGCGCGCCGACCGGCCCTTGGCTTTGTGGTGATTATAGTGCGGCAGATGCGTTCTTTGCCCCAGTGGCGGCACGGATTGCTGGCTACGGCCTTTCGGTGTCCGAGGAGGCCCGTGCCTATGTCGCCGCTCATCTGGCCGACCCCGCGTTCCGCCGTTGGCGGGCGATGGGGCTGGTGCGCGGTGCGACGCTTGCCCGCTATGCCAAACCCTATGCCGCAGTGCCTTGGCCCGGGCCGGTGCCGCGACCGGCGCGCGCTGTGGCCGAGGGCACGCCTGAGAACATGGCTTGCCCTTATTCCGGCGATCCGGTGACCGACCTCATGGAAAGCGAAGGCCGGATCTTTGGCTTTTGCAATCCCTTTTGCCGGGACAAGACCGTGGCGGACCCGGATGCTTGGCCCGCGTTTGTTGCTCTGCGCGACGGCGTTTGATCCTATCTCAGTCGCAGAACTGGCGCAGGGCCTATCGGGATAGGGCCAAGCTGGATACGACCGTTGCGAAACGTCAGCGGTACATCCAGCGTTTCGGGATTGCCCGACATTTGCGCCATAAGGGAAAATCCGTTTTCCAGTGTCCCCAGCATGCTCTCAGGCACCGCACCGGTTTCAGCGGCGATGCGCAGCATGTCGCGCCAGTTGCGCGCCTTGAGCGTGATCTCGCCCTCTGGCCAGCCTTCAGGCGTTACTGTCACCTCACCTGCCGCCTGCAGATGCAACTGTCCCCATTTGGCATCCGCCAGCTTTAATTTGATCTCGGTCGGCTGTGGCCGTGCGTCCTCAACCGCGCTGCGGTCCCAGACCCGGTCAAAACGCACCGTCAAATCCGCATGCAGCCCGGAAATCTGGCGGGGCAGGCGGCCTTGCGGATCAAGTCGCGCCTGCCAGGGTGCGGCGAGCGTCAGACCTTCGGCCGATAGGCCCAGACGGTACTCTGTCTCTTGTTGGCGTTCGGCAGCCAATGTCAGACTGGTCAGAGCGGTCGCCTCGTCTGGCCGGGCCTCGGGCGTGATCTGCAGGAATTCCGCCGTCAGCGTGGCGCGTTCCGGTGCCAAACGCGTGTCGGGCGCAATCCGCAGGCTGGCGCGCATATCCTCGCTCTCGACCAAGAACTTCTCCTGTGGTGTGGCGATCAACTGCTGATCTGGCCAAACAGCGATCAGATGATTTGGCTGATAGCTGAGCGCCAGGATCTGAAAGAACTCCGCCTCCCACGCCAGCCCCGTCTCGGGATCGGCGAGCACAAGGTCAGTGAAGCCCGTGTCAAAGCGGTTTGGAAATCCCTGCACCGTAATGTCCGAGGCTTCGGCAACCCAACCGTCGGCGCGCCGGGATTCGAACCAAGCGGCAAACCCACGGTTCAACCCGCTTTGCCCGATAAACCAATAACCGGACCAGCCCGATGCGGCGATCACGATCACGGCAAGCAGAAATCTCATGATGCGCGCCCCTTTCATGCCTATCAAGAGCTGTTTATAGGGGGTAGGACGCAAGGAACAGAGGCAAAGGCGATGTGGGTTTTCGGATACGGATCGTTGGTGTGGAACCCCGGCTTTAACGCGGTAGAGCGCGTGATTGCCCGTCTGCCCGATTATCATCGCAGCTTTTGTATGCGCAGCATTCACCATCGTGGAACCGATGACCTGCCCGGTCTGGTGCTGGCGCTCGATGCCAGCCCCGGCGCGCTCTGTCAGGGAGTCGCGCTCCGGGCTGATCCAGCAGAGGCCGAAGACGTGCTGGCCTATTTGCGCGAACGCGAGCTGATTTCCTCGGCCTATCTGGAGCGGATGCTAGAGATTGATCTAACCGATGGGCGCCGGGTCGAGGCTGTGACCTATGTGATCGACCCTGACCACGTCCAGTATTGCGGCGGCCTTGATCTTGAGGAGCAGGCGGGCATCATCGCCCGCGCGGTGGGGGGGCGCGGCCCCAATACCGAATATCTCTTCAACACTGCCGATCATTTGCGCCAGTTGGGCATCCATGACAAAGAGCTAGACTGGCTGGTGCGGCGGGTACGCCATATCTGTGGATAAATCCTTGGCTTAGGCGTTCAAGCCGCGTAGGGTTGGGCCAAGAAATCCAAGTGTCGGGAGCGTCCAGATGGACCAGCCGGACCGTGAGGTCGAGCCGCAGTTTTCATATCCCTACCGCCAGATATTCTTGATGCTGGTGGTGCTCGGGCTAACCGCTCTTGGTGCTTTCCTGGCGCTTCCCAGAGTGCTGCCGGTGTTCGAGGCCAATCTCTGGCTCAACGGGTTCATTTTCTTTGTCTTCGTGCTGGGGGTGATCGCCACCTTTTGGCAGGTGCTACAACTGATCGGTTCTGCCCGTTGGATTGATGGCTTTGCTGCGCAACTGCCCGGGCATGAGATGACGCAGCCGCCCTCGATGCTGGCGCCCTTGGCCACATTGTTGCGATCGCGTGGCAAGCGGATGCAGATCGCCTCTACCTCGGCACGCTCGATCCTAGACTCGGTCGCGCAACGGATCGACGAGGCGCGCGAGATCACTCGCTACATCGTCAGCCTCTTGATTTTCCTGGGACTTTTGGGCACGTTTTATGGCTTGGCCACGACGGTGCCTGCTGTTGTCGACACGATCCGCAGCCTTGCCCCGCAAGAGGGAGAAGAAGGCATTGCCGTTTTCAATCGCTTGATGAGCGGTCTTGAGGCGCAATTGGGTGGCATGGGTGTGGCCTTTTCCTCGTCGCTTCTGGGGCTTGCTGGATCGCTGGTGGTGGGGTTGCTGGAGCTATTTGCCGGGCACGGGCAAAATCGGTTCTACCGCGAGCTTGAGGAATGGATGTCCACGATCACGCGGGTGGGTTTTGCCAGTAGTGACGGCGAGGGTGGTGACGGGGGCGGTGGCGCTGTGACGCATCTGCTCGATCACATGGCCGAGCAGATGGATGCGCTGCAATCCATGCTCAGTCAGTCAGACATGAGCCGTGCGATGGTCGATCAGAAACTTGGGGTTTTGGCGGATTCCATCGAGCGTCTGACCCATCGGATGAGCGATCAGAACCCCGTGCAATTGGCACTTTTGCGTCTGGCTGAGGGGCAGGAACGATTGATTGCCACACTTGAGGCGCGCGAAACGACCCCACATGAGGGGATTGATGCGGAAAGCCGGATGCGACTTCGGTCAATCGATGTGCAGATGCTGCGTATTCTTGAAGAAATCAGCGCCGGACGACAGGAAACCATGACCGAATTGCGCACCGATCTGGCGGCCCTGACGCGGGTTCTGGGGCAGGCGCGCCCGGCGACTACGCCGCGTCCGACACGCCCGGTCGTGCCACGCTCCGATCCGGATCAGGCTGAGGAGGGCTGAGCATGGCCCTCTCGCGGCGCAGTGGCGCGCGGTTGCAATCGTCGATTTGGCCAGGTTTTGTCGATGCCATGACTGGCCTCTTGCTGGTGCTGATGTTTGTGCTCACGATCTTCATGATGGTGCAATTCGTTCTGCGCGAGGAAATCAGCGGCCAAGCGACAAAACTTGATGCGCTCTCGGCGGAGGTGGCGGCGCTGTCGCTGGCGCTTGGACTGGAACAGGATCGCAGCGCGGGGTTGGAAAGCCGGGTTGGCACCTTGACCGCAACGCTTGACGACGCCCGCACCCGAGAGGCTGCACAGGCCGAAGCGCTGCGAGTGGCGCAGGGGCGCATTGCCAGCTTTGAGGAACAGGTCGCGGGCCTTTTGGCGGAACGCGAGACTGCACAGGGGCGTATCTCCGATCTTGAGACCGCGCGCGCAGAGTTGCTGAGCGAGCAAGAGCAGTTGCAACTGGCCCTTGCGGGTTTGCGCGACGAGGTGGATGCTCAGGCAGAGGCCGCGCGCCTAGCTGCCGCCCGACGTGAGGCGCTTGAGGCGCTCGCGGCGGACCTGCGGCAGCGCAACGCCGATGCGGCTCAGACGCAGGCTGTTCTTGAACAGAGATTAAGCGCCGAAGAACAGGCGCGTCTGGCTGAGGCCGCTGCAGCCGAAGCTCTGCGTGCGCGTTTAACAGAGGCGGATGCGGAACTGACCGCGATGACGCTGGCACTGGAAGAACAACGCAAGCGCGCCGAGGAAACGCTGACGCTACTTGCGGCGGCGGAAACGGCGCGGGCGGATTTGAACAGCCAATTGGCACAGGCGCTCTTGGATGCGGAGCAGGGTGCGGCAGCACAAGAGGCGGATATCGCGCGGCTGCGTGGCGAGTTGGACGAGACCCGCGATGTGGCGGCGCAAAGCGCGCAAGAGGCGCAGGCTGTGCGGGATCAATTGGTGGCCGCCCTTGCCGCGCAACGCGCTGCCGAAGCTGCCGCTGCCACGCAGATGACTGAGGCCGAAACACGCGCTGCGCTATTGGCCGAGGCGCGCTCGAAGCTATCCGAAGAGGCGGCGCAGGCCACCGAGGCACAAAAGCAGCAGGCTTTGCTCAATCAGCAGGTGGCCGCCCTGCGCCAACAACTTTCAGGTCTTCAGGCGCTGTTGGACGAATCCAAGGCCCGTGAGGCGGAGACCGAAGTGCAGTTGCAGTCGCTTGGCAATGAGTTGAACACCGCCCTTGCCCGTGTGGCCGCCGAAGAGCGGCGGCGGCGGATCGCGGAAGAAGAGCGCGCACGTCTTCTGGAAGCTGAGAAAGAGGATCTGGAAAAATACCGCTCGGAATTCTTTGGCCGCCTGCGTGATGTGTTGGGTCAGCAGCAGGGCGTTCAAATCGTCGGCGACCGGTTCGTGTTCTCGTCCGAGGTGCTCTTTGCTCCGGGCGAGGCGGATTTGTCAGCCGCAGGACAAAGCGAGATTGCCAAGGTTGCAGGCATCCTGCGCAATGTGATTGGAGATATTCCCGAGGGGATCGACTGGGTGCTTCAGGTCGATGGGCATACGGATAATGTGCCGATCATCGAGGGCGCGCGGTTTGCCGATAACTGGGCGCTGAGCCAAGCCCGCGCGCTTTCGGTTGTACGTTACCTTACGGGGGCTCTTGGTTTTCCGGCTGGGCGGCTCTCGGCCAATGGCTATGGCGAGTTTCAGCCGGTCAATCCAGAGGATACGCCCGCCGCTCGGGCACAAAACCGGCGCATCGAGTTGAAGCTGACAACCCGATAACCTGCGCGTTAGGGTGCGATGGTGATATCAGCGTGCCGGGCTGCAAGAATCGTCTCGCCGCGCGTCAGGCGCACATAGCCACGATAATCGCCCGGCTCCCATCCGCCCTCCGGCGCCTTGCGCCCAAAGGCACGAAAGAGTTGGGCTTGCGGGGCGTCGAGCGTGATCTCGTGGGTGAAAATCTCGCCCTGCGGTCCCTCTGCGGTCAGAGTTAAAAGGTCGCCCGGTTGCGCATAAAAGACATGGCCATAAAGGACTATTGGCTGATCGGGTTGCGCGGTGCTGGCACGCGCAGTGCCAGAGCGCACCGCCTCAAACTCTGGTACAGCGGTCGAGAAGCCGGCGGTGAACAGCCCGGCGGGATCATAGGGCAGAGCGATTTTCCACAGGCTCTGATCGAGGGGCGCACCGCAAGTATCACGCGCGTCGGGCGCAAAGGGATCGACAATCTGCCCGTCCCGCAAGACACCCAAATGCACATGGGGGGCATTGGTTAACCCGCTAAGACCGACCTGACCCAGCACATCTCCTGCCTTTACCATGTCGCCTTGACGAACGCTGAGAGAGCCTTGTTTCATGTGGCAATAGAGCGTTTGCCAGCCGTCGCCATGATCAACGCGCACCGCATTGCCGCATTCCTGCCCTCGGATGGCATCGCGGGTTTCGGCTGTGACAGCGGTGTCGGCCATGCCGTCGCGCGTGGCGGCAACGGTGCCCGAGGCGGCCGCAAGAACATTGACGCCTGCCTCCATGTCGTCGAAGGATAAAAGCATGAAATCAATGCCGCGATGATCATCCCGGCTTTTGATGCCACAGGTGTAGTCACGTTGTCCGGGTCCCGGATCGGTATCAACGTAATCTTCAATATAGCACGTTCGCCCGATGTCGCAGTCTAGTGGCAGGCTCAACTTGGGTGGTTGGGCGGTGGCCGGAAGGGCCACCGCCAGTGTCAGGATCGCAAGTGCCGTTCCAAGCCTAGCCGTCATTCGGCTGTCAGCAAGGGTGGCTTTTTCTTGCCGGTAAGGCGGCGCGTCACAGGGCCTTCGACCACGAGGTCGATCTTGTTGTCCTTGACCCCAACGGTCACCACACCGCCCTTGAGAAGCTTGCCAAACAGCAGCTCCTCGGCCAGCGGCTTCTTGATGTGCTCCTGAATGACACGTGCCAAGGGGCGTGCGCCCATCTTGTCGTCATACCCTTTGTCCGCCAGCCATTCCGCCGCCGCCTGTGTCAGTTCGATGGTCACATCGCGATCCATCAACTGGGCCTCAAGCTGCAACACGAATTTCTCGACCACCTTGAGGATCACCGACTTCGGCAGTGCGCCGAACGAGATAACAGCATCCAGGCGATTGCGGAATTCGGGCGTAAACGTCCGCTCGATGGCGGCAGTATCCTCGCCCTCGCGCCGGTCACGGCCAAAGCCGATGGCGGATTTCGCCTGTTCGGCAGCCCCTGCGTTTGAGGTCATGATCAGAACCACATTGCGGAAGTCCACCTTGCGGCCATTGTGATCGGTCAGCGTGCCGTGGTCCATCACCTGCAACAGGATGTTGAAGACATCGGGATGCGCCTTTTCGATCTCGTCGAGCAAGAGAACGCAATGCGGATGTTGATCGACGCCGTCGGTCAGCAGGCCGCCTTGATCAAAGCCGACATAGCCCGGAGGTGCCCCGATCAGGCGCGAAACCGCGTGTTTCTCCATGTATTCCGACATGTCGAACCGCAAGAGTTCCACGCCCAGAGTATCGGCCAATTGCTTGGCCACCTCGGTCTTGCCAACGCCAGTTGGGCCGGCAAACAAGTAGTTGCCAATCGGTTTTTCCGGCTCGCGCAGGCCAGCACGTGCCAGTTTGATCGCAGAGCTGAGTGCCTCGATAGCGGCGTCCTGGCCAAAAACCACACGCTTGAGCGTGCCTTCAAGGTCCTTGAGAACTTCGGCATCGTTCTTGGATACGTTTTTCGGTGGAATACGGGCGATCTTGGCCACCACCTCTTCGATTTCCTTGACCCCGATACTCTTGCGCCGCTTGGAGGCTGCCAGCAAATGCTGGGCGGCTCCGGCCTCGTCAATCACGTCGATGGCCTTGTCGGGCAGTTTGCGATCATTGATGTAGCGCGCCGAGAGGTCGACCGCAGAGCGGATCGCCTCATTGGTATATTTCACACTATGGTGATCCTCGAAATACGGTTTAAGACCTTTAAGGATCTTGACCGCATCCTCAACCGTCGGTTCTGCCACGTCGATTTTCTGGAACCGGCGGGCAAGCGCGCGATCCTTTTCGAAATGCTGGCGGAACTCCTTGTAGGTGGTTGAGCCCATGCAACGCAGTTTACCGCCCTGCAAGGCAGGCTTCAGGAGGTTTGAGGCATCCATCGCCCCACCCGAGGTGGCACCAGCCCCGATCACTGTGTGAATCTCGTCGATAAACAGAACCGCATCGGGGTGTTTTTCAAGCTCGGTCACGACCGCCTTGAGGCGCTCTTCGAAATCGCCCCGATAGCGAGTACCCGCGAGCAGGGCACCCATATCAAGCGAATAGATCGTGGTGCGCGACAGGACGCGCGGGGTTTCCCCCTGCACGATCTTATGCGCCAAGCCTTCGGCGATGGCGGTTTTGCCTACGCCGGGGTCACCCACCAAAAGCGGGTTGTTCTTGCGGCGGCGGCAGAGCACCTGAATGCAGCGCTCAACCTCCGCATCGCGGCCGATCAGTGGGTCGATGTCACCCTTGCGGGCCTTTTCGTTGAGGTCGACACAGTATTTCGCAAGCGCCGAGTCGCCCGCCTCGACCGCATCGGTTTCTGTCGATTTGGCAGCCCCATCACCCTCTTGGCTGGAAGCGCCGGTAACGGGGCGAGATTCGCCATAGGCCGGGTCCTTGGCCACGCCATGGGCGATGAAATTCACCGCATCATACCGCGTCATATCCTGTTCTTGCAGGAAATAGGCGGCGTTCGACTCGCGCTCTGCAAAGATCGCGACGAGCACGTTGGCCCCGGTCACTTCGGTGCGGCCCGAAGATTGGACATGGATTGCCGCGCGCTGGATCACGCGCTGGAATGCCGCTGTTGGCACCGCCTCTGACCCTTCGATGTCAGTCACCAGATTGGCGAGGTCATCATCGATGAATTCCACCAGAGTGGTGCGCAATTCCTCTGTATTGACGCTACACGCCTTCAAGACGCGGGCGGCGTCGGGTTCGTCGACAAGGGCGAGCAGAAGGTGCTCGAGTGTCGCGAATTCGTGCTGACGTGCATTGGCAAGAGCCAATGCCGCATGGATTGCCTGTTCGAGCGTGTTCGAGAATGAAGGCACGGTCGTGCTCCTTCTGATCTTGGCCGGGGCGGGCTGCCCACTAACCTTGGCCTCATAATCTTAAAGTTTGGTCGATAGTGGCCAGTCTTCAAGGATTATTTCATCAAACTGGCTCACATTTCGTGTGACCAGCGTTGTTTTCATCACGCCCCGCTTAGAAACGGTCCTTGCGGGCGCGGATTTCGGCAAAGACATCAACCGGAGCGCGACCGGACATGCCCAAGTGTGCCTGCACGCTCGCGTTTTCAGCGCGCAGAAACGGGTTAGTGGCCAATTCCTCGGCCAGGGTTGAGGGGACAGTGGGCCGACCTGCGGCGCGGGCGGCGCTGATCTCTTTGACCCTTGATATAAGGGCGGGGTTGTCGGGGTCAACGGTCAGTGCGAATTTCGCGTTGCTTTGCGTGTATTCGTGACCGGAACAAACCAGCGTCTCAGGCGGGAGATTGGCAAGTTTCCCAAGGCTTTCAAACATTTGCGGCATTGTGCCTTCGAATACGCGCCCGCAGCCCATGGCCATCAGGCTGTCGGCGGTGAAGACCACAGCGCTTGTGGGGAAGTGAAACGCGATATGTCCGAGCGTGTGGCCAGAGACATCGAGGACGCGCCCCTCTTCCGATCCGATCTTGATCAGGTCGCCTTCGGTGACGCGATGATCAAGGGGGGGCAGACGGTGTGCGTCAGCGGCGGCACCGATCACCGATACGGAATGCCGCGCGCGCAACGCATCAAGGCCCTGAACATGGTCGGCGTGGTGGTGGGTAAGCAGCACCAAAGAGGCGGACCAACCTTTTTTATCAAGGGCTTGCAGGATCGGTTCGGCCTCTGGCACGTCGATCACCGCGGTCACCCCCGTGGCCGGATCATGCGCGAGATAGGCATAGTTGTCGGCCAGGCAGGGAACAGTAAGGATTTGCAAAACCATGGTATTTTCCCGATTGCCGGTTAGTGTTAGGGTCGAGAGTGACTGATCTTTGGCCGGGCTGCAATGCATCTGGACGTTCAAGACCTGCGAAATTTTTACTACCGCAGCACATTGGGGCGCGCGGTGCAGAAAACCTTGCGCGCGCAGGTTGCGGAGTTCTGGCCCGAGGCACAAGGCCAGACCGTGGTGGGCTATGGATTCGCTGTGCCGTTTCTGCGCCCCTATCTTGCCGATGCGCGTCGGGTGATCGGATTAATGCCTGCACCTCAAGGGGTTATCGGATGGCCGCAGGGGATGCCGAACATCTCGGTGCTTTGTGAAGAGACGTTTTGGCCTGTGGAAACGGGGCATGTCGACAAGCTCTTGGTTGTGCATGGGCTGGAGACTTCGGAGCAGCCGGGCGCGGTGCTGGAGGAATGCTGGCGGGTCTTGGGTCCGGGAGGGTCGGCGCTGTTTATTGTGCCGAACCGGGCTGGTCTGTGGTCGCGATCGGATCGCACGCCGTTTGGTTTTGGACGGCCCTACAGCCAGACGCAGCTGGAAAGCCAATTGAAATCGCAGAACTTTTTGCCCGAGCGCCATGCGACGGCTCTTTATCAGCCACCGTCAGAGCGCCCGTTCTGGCGCAAGACGGCGGGCATGTGGGAGCGGATGGGGGGCAAGCTATCGGTCGTTGTCTCGGGCGGGGTGCTGATGGTTGAGGCCACAAAACGGGTGCAGGCCCCAAGCGGTCCGGGGTTGCGGGACAAAGTGCGCAAACCGCTGTCGGTGCTGAACCCGCAGCCAGAGGCCAAGCCGGTCTAAGACCTTACAGACCTTAAGGAATCAGGGTCGATTATGTAAGGTCGCGACATCCGCAATCGGTGGCCGCTGGTCGAGTGCGATGTCGGCTAATGTGCTGCGATCGAGATCGTCGAGAAAGGCGCGCTCTGCCGCCTTCAAACGCGCCTTGAGTCGGCAGCGCCCGTCGAGGGAACATTCCCCCGCATCTGCCCCAAAGCAGACCACAAGTGCCTGACCGGATTCGAGATGGCGGATCACATCCCCCAAACGAATCTCTGATGGAGGGCGGGCGAGGATCGCACCGCCGCCGCCGCCACGCTTTGTGTCGATCAGGCCAGCCTGTGACAGCCGTTGCATGATCTTGGCGAGGTGGTGGCGCGAGAGGTCAAACTCGGCTGCCAACTCGGCACTGGAAAAGGCGCGGTCGGGGGCGCTGGCCATCCGCATGAGCATCCGCAGGCCGAAATCGGTAAAGGAGGTGAGGCGCATGGTCGCTGGGGTTCCGCTTTAATCGGCATTTACAATACCTATTAGCAGGGTTAGACGAGAATGCAAAGCGGGATTGGTGCCGCGTGCCCGTCCCGGACCACGGAAAGGACCGCGATATGTCCGATACCTCGAAGCCGGGCACATATGCCTCACCACCCTGTATGGCGGGGGAGGTGGACCCAGCCTATTTCGACCCTCTTGTCACCGATCCGGCGCAGGCGCGCGATGTCGCGCGGTGGCGCAAGGCCGAGCGTCAGCGTCTCAGACGCTTGCGCGATGCCTTGAGTGTTACGGCGCGGCAAGAGGTTGGGCGGAGCTTGGCGGATCATCTGCGCACGGTGGTGCAAGAGAGGTTCAACGGGGCGCGGGGCAAGGTGCTGTCCTGCTACTGGCCCATCAAAGGCGAGCCGGATCTGCGTGATCTGATGGCGGAGTGGCATTCAAGCGGGGTGCGGATTGCGTTGCCCATCGTCGAGGTCAAGGCCGCGCCGCTGGTCTTTCGTCGCTGGACGCCAGAGACCAAGATGGTGCGGGGCGATTGGAATATCCCAGTGCCGCCGCCCGAGGCGGAGCAGGTGACGCCCGAGATCACCCTTGCGCCGATGATTGGCTGGACGGCGGAGTGTTACCGGCTGGGCTATGGCGGCGGCTATTTCGATCGCACGCTGGCGGCGCTTGACCCACGCCCGGTGAGCATCGGCATTGCGCTGAGCTCGGCGCAGATCGAGACCATCTATCCGCAGCCGCATGACATTCCGCTCGACATGGTCGTGACGGACACGGGCCTAGGGGCCGAAAGGAACAAGAGATGACGAGCACGGCGGAACAAATGCGGAGCTGGCGCGGGCCTGCGGTCCTGAGTTTCGGGTTTCGGCCCTTTTTCCTAGGGGCGGGCCTTTGGGCGGCGGGGGTCATGGCGCTTTGGGTGCTGATGCTGACGGGGGCGCTGAGCCTGCCGACAGGCTTTGACCCGGTGAGTTGGCATGCGCATGAGTTTCTATTTGGCTATCTGGCGGCGGTGATTGCCGGATTCATGCTGACGGCGGTGCCGAATTGGACGGGGCGTTTGCCCATTGTCGGCTGGCCGCTGGCGAGTTTGGCGGCGCTGTGGCTGTTGGGGCGCGTGGCGGTCCTAGTGTCTGCCGGGGTGCCACCTATGGCGGTGGCGCTGATGGATCTGGCGATGCCGGTTGTTCTGGGCGCGGTCATGCTGCGCGAGATCGTGGCGGGCAAGAACTGGCGCAATCTGATTGTGCTGGTGATGCTGGCGGTCTTTGCGCTGGGCAATGGCCTGTTTCATTGGGAGGCGGCGCGGGGCAATTATGCCGGGCAGGGCTATGGGCTGCGGGTGGGGCTGGCGGCGGTGGTGATGATGATCGCGGTCATTGGTGGGCGGATCATTCCGTCGTTTACGCGCAACTGGCTGGCGCGGCGGGGGCCTGGGCGGCTGCCCGTGACGCCGATGCAGCGGTTCGACAAGCTGGCGCTCTTGCTGCTGTTGGGGGCGCTGGGGATGTGGGTGGTCCGGCCTGATGGATTGGCCACGGGCGGGGCGCTGGTGGTGGCCGGTGTATGCCACGCAATGCGTCTGGCGCGCTGGGCAGGGGATCGCACCGGGGCAGAGCCGCTGGTTTGGGTTTTGCATCTGGCCTATGCCTTTGTGCCGCTGGGGGCGTTTGCCATTGGGCTTGAGGGGCTGAGTTCGGGCATATTCGGCATGGCTGCGGTGCAACACCTGTGGATGGCCGGGGCGGCAGGGCTGATGACGCTGGCGGTGATGACGCGGGCGACACTGGGCCATACGGGTCGGCCATTGACGGCAGGGGGCGGCACGGTGGCGATTTACCTCGTGCTGGTGGTGTCTGTGCTGGCACGACTGGCGGCGGGGGTTTTGCCTGCGGAGGCGGGTATGTTGCATGCGCTGTCGGGTGCCGCGTGGATCGGGGCCTTTGGCGGGTTTGCGGTGCTGTACGGGCCGCTGATGCTGCGACAGAAACCGGCAAAGACGATCCCGGCGGCGTGATGGGCTGGGCGGAATTCATCGCGGCGTTTGGCGGGTTTTTCCTGAGCCATTCGGTGCCGGTGCGCCCCAAGGTCAAGGCATGGCTGGTGGAGCGGTTGGGGCCTAGGGGATTCACCCTTGGCTATTCGCTTTTGTCACTGGGCGTCTTGGCATGGGTCATTGGTGCGGCGGGGCGCGCGCCGTTTGTGCCGCTCTGGGATTGGGCGCCGTGGCAAGGTTACGTGACGCTGGGCGTGATGCTGGCGGTCTGCATAATTCTGGCGCTGGCCATTGGCAGGCCCAATCCGTTTTCCTTTGGCGGGGCGAACAACGCGCGGTTCGATCCCGAGCGGCCGGGGATCGTGCGGGTGACGCGGCATCCGATGCTGGTGGCGCTGGCGCTTTGGGCCTTGGGGCATTTGCTCGCCAATGGGGATCTGGCGCATGTGATCCTGTTTGGCAGTTTCGCGGGCTTTGCCATCTTGGGGGCGGCGCTGATCGACCGGCGCAAGCGGCGGATCATGGGGGCAGAATGGCTGCGGCTCGACCATGCCCGGCGGCGGGCGGGAATGGCACCGCAGAGCGGGGGCGCGGCGCTGATGCGGGGCATCTTGGGCCTGTTTCTATACGCCGCGCTTTTGGTGGCGCATCCGCATTTCTTTGGTGTCTCGCCGCTGGGCTAAGGGCCCTATTGCGGCCTTGGCGGCGTTTGGCCGATGGCGCAAAAATCGCGCGACGCCTTTCAAAAACACTGATAGCGTTAACGCTTGACCATGCTTTGGGCGGGGCATTCGTGAGGGGAATCGCCATTTCGTAGTAAAAAGTGAAACTTTTTGAAGATTAAAATGCGCGCAATAGGTCGCACCTGAGTTAAGTCTTTGAAATTGCGTTGTATTCATTAGTATACAATAGTTTTCAAGCGGCTTGCCCGCTTGGGAAGGCTCTGCTACACCGCAGCCGAATTTGGGTGCGTCGTTGGGCGCAACCTATGCCAACGTCCCCGGATGTGACCCCGCGTCACGCCTGACCAACCGGGGCCAGATTATCGGAAGGGTGGACGTGTCCGAACCAGCTTCGATCTCTACTGGCATTGCCGCGCGCTATGCCACTGCGATATTCGAGCTTGTGAGAGAGGCCAAAGGCTTGGCCAAACTCGAAAGCAATCTCACTGATCTGGCACAGGCGCTGAATGACAGCGACGACCTGCGTGCGATGATCGCCTCGCCGGTTCTGAGCCGGGATGTGCAGGGTGCTGCGATGTCCGCCGTGGCGGCCAAGATGAAGCTGCTGCCCGAGCTGCAGAATGGTCTGGCGCTGATGGGCCAGAAGCGGCGGCTGTTTGTGCTGCCGCAACTGATTACGCAGCTCAACGCTATGATTGCCGAAGACAAGGGCGAAGTAAGCGCCGACGTGACCAGTGCCAAGGCGCTGACCAAGGCGCAGTCCGACAAGCTGGCCAAAGCGCTGAAGGCGCGCGTGGGCAAGGATGTCAAGATCAATGCGACCGTTGATGAAAGCCTCATCGGCGGTCTAGTCGTCAAGATGGGCTCGAAGATGATCGACACGTCGATCCGCTCCAAGCTCGATTCCCTCCAGAATTCAATGAAAGAGGTCGGATAAATGGGTATCCAAGCAGCAGAGATTTCTGCGATCCTGAAGGACCAGATCAAGAACTTTGGCCAAGACGCCGAAGTTGCAGAGATCGGCCGGGTTCTCTCGGTGGGTGACGGGATCGCACGGGTTCACGGGCTGGACAATGTTCAGGCTGGCGAGCTTGTCGAGTTTCCGGGCTCGATCATGGGCATGGCGCTGAACCTTGAGAGCGACAACGTCGGTGTCGTGATCTTCGGGTCGGACCGTGACATCAAGGAAGGCGACACCGTCAAGCGCACCAAGTCCATCGTGGACGTGCCGATTGGCGACGAGCTGTTGGGCCGCGTTGTGGACGGTCTGGGCAACCCGCTGGATGGCAAGGGCCCGATCAAGACCAAGACCCGCGGTCTGGCTGACGTCAAAGCCCCCGGCATTATTCCGCGTAAATCGGTGCACGAGCCGATGGCGACTGGCCTCAAATCCGTAGACGCCATGATCCCGATCGGTCGCGGTCAGCGCGAGCTGATCATTGGTGACCGTCAGACCGGCAAGACTGCCGTGGCGCTGGACGCGATCCTGAACCAAAAGATCTATAACGAAGCGGCGGGCGACGACGAGAGCAAGAAGCTCTATTGCGTTTACGTCGCTGTGGGCCAGAAGCGCTCGACCGTGGCGCAGCTGGTGAAAAAGCTCGAAGAGAGCGGCGCGATCAAGTATTCGATCGTCGTGGCCGCCACCGCGTCGGACCCCGCGCCGATGCAGTTCCTGGCACCCTATTCCGCAACCGCGATGGCCGAGCATTTCCGCGACAATGGCCGTCACGCGCTGATCGTGTACGATGACCTTTCCAAGCAGGCTGTGGCCTATCGCCAGATGTCGCTGTTGCTGCGTCGTCCGCCCGGTCGTGAAGCCTATCCGGGGGACGTGTTCTATCTTCACTCCCGTCTGCTGGAGCGTTCGGCCAAGCTGAACAGTGACAATGGTTCGGGCTCGCTTACTGCGCTGCCGATCATTGAAACCCAAGGTGGCGACGTGTCGGCGTTTATTCCGACCAACGTGATCTCGATCACCGACGGCCAGATCTTCCTTGAGACGGAACTGTTCTATCAGGGTATCCGTCCGGCTGTGAACACCGGTCTGTCGGTGTCGCGTGTGGGCTCTTCTGCTCAGACCAATGCGATGAAGTCGGTCGCGGGTCCGGTGAAGCTGGAACTGGCGCAGTATCGCGAGATGGCGGCCTTTGCTCAGTTCGGGTCCGACCTTGACGCGGCAACGCAGCAGTTGCTGAACCGTGGTGCGCGTCTGACCGAGTTGATGAAGCAGCCGCAGTATTCGCCGCTGACCAATGCCGAGATCGTCTGCGTGATCTATGCGGGCACCAAGGGTTATCTGGACAAGATCCCGGTAAGCCAAGTGGGCCGCTATGAGCAAGGTCTGCTCAAGCACCTGCGCGGCAAACATGCCGATCTGCTGGCATACATCACCAAGGAAGACCCCAAGATCAAGGGTGAGGCCGAGGACCGTATCAAAGCTGCGCTGGACGAATTCGCCGCTGACTTCGCATAAGGGGGAGATAAGGCAATGCCGAATCTCAAGGACCTGAAAAACAGGATCGCGTCGGTCAAATCGACCCGCAAGATCACCAAGGCCATGCAGATGGTTGCCGCGGCGAAACTTCGCCGCGCTCAGGATGCTGCCGAGCAGGCCCGCCCCTATACCGAGCGTTTCAACGCGGTAATGGGCAAGCTTGCGGCCTCTGTCGGGGATGCGGCCAATGCGCCGCGTCTTTTGGCGGGCACGGGTGAGGACAAGGTGCATCTCTTGGTGGTGATGACTGCCGAGAGGGGCCTTTGCGGTGGCTTCAACGCGAACATCGCCAAGCTGGCCAAAACCCATGCCGCCGAGTTGTTGGCCAAGGGCAAGACGGTCAAGATCTTGACCGTTGGCAAGAAGGGCCGTGACGCGATGAAGCGCGACTTTGGCCAATATTCCGTGGGTCACGTCGACATGAGCGAGGTCAAGCGCCTTGGGTATGCCGATGCCCAAGGGATCGCGGCCGAAGTGCTCAAGCGGTTCGACGGGGGCGAGTTCGATGTCGCGAAGATTTTCTTTTCGCGGTTCGAGAACGTGGTCAGCCAGATCCCGAGCATGCAGCAGGTGATCCCGTTCGACGTGGACACCACGGCGGGCAAGGTCGATACCGACAGCTTCTATGATTACGAGCCCGACGAGCAGGCGATCCTTGCCGATCTCTTGCCGCGTGGGGTGGCGACCGCGATCTTTGCCGCGCTGTTGGAAAATGGTGCCTCTGAGCAGGGTGCGCGTATGTCCGCGATGGACAATGCGACGCGCAACGCTGGCGATATGATCGACAGGTTGACGATTGAATACAACCGTTCGCGTCAGGCCGTGATCACCAACGAGCTAATTGAAATCATTTCCGGCGCGGAAGCGCTGTAAGAGAACCGGAGACGAAACATGGCAAATGCAAAAGGCAAGGTGACGCAGGTCATTGGCGCCGTTGTGGACGTTCAATTTGACGGCGATCTGCCAGCCATTCTGAACGCGCTGCAGACCGACAACCACGGCAAGAAGCTGATCCTCGAAGTGGCGCAGCATCTGGGCGAGAACACCGTGCGCACCATCGCGATGGACGCGACCGAAGGCCTCGTGCGCGGTCAGGCCGTGAGCGATACCGGTGCGCCGATTTCGGTGCCGGTGGGCAACGCAACCTTGGGCCGCATCCTGAACGTCATCGGTGAGCCGGTGGACGAGGGCGCGCCGATCAAGGCCACGGAATACCGGTCTATCCACCAGCCTGCGCCGGAGTTTTCCGAGCAGTCGACCGCATCCGAGATCCTCGTGACCGGCATCAAGGTTGTGGACCTTCTGGCCCCCTATGCCAAGGGCGGCAAAATTGGCCTCTTCGGCGGTGCCGGTGTGGGCAAGACGGTTCTCATCATGGAACTGATCAACAACATCGCCAAGGTGCACTCGGGCTATTCGGTGTTTGCCGGTGTGGGTGAGCGGACCCGTGAAGGGAACGACCTGTATCACGAGATGATCGAATCCAACGTGATCAAGCCCGACAATCTAGAAGAAAGCCAAGTGGCCCTTGTCTATGGTCAGATGAACGAGCCTCCGGGGGCGCGTGCGCGTGTGGCGCTGACCGGCCTGACGCTGGCCGAGCAGTTCCGCGATCAGTCCGGGTCGGACGTGTTGTTCTTTGTCGACAACATCTTCCGCTTTACGCAAGCAGGGTCCGAGGTGTCGGCGCTGTTGGGTCGTATCCCGTCTGCCGTGGGCTATCAGCCGACGCTGGCCACCGACATGGGTGCCATGCAGGAGCGCATTACCTCGACCAAGCAGGGGTCTATCACGTCCATTCAGGCCGTTTACGTGCCTGCGGACGACTTGACCGACCCGGCACCTGCCACGACATTCGCCCACCTTGACGCAACGACCGTTCTTAGCCGTGCGATTTCCGAGCTTGGTATTTACCCGGCTGTGGACCCGCTCGACTCGAACTCGCGTCTGATGGACCCGCAGATCGTGGGCGAGGAGCATTATCAGGTTGCGCGTGACGTGCAGGGGATTTTGCAGCGTTACAAATCGCTTCAGGACATCATCGCCATTCTGGGCATGGACGAACTGAGCGAAGAGGACAAGTTGACCGTGGCGCGTGCCCGGAAAATCCAGCGTTTCCTCAGCCAGCCGTTCGACGTGGCCAAGGTGTTCACTGGCTCTGACGGGGTTCAGGTGCCGCTGGAAGAAACGATCAAATCGTTCAAGGCCGTGGTCGCGGGCGAGTATGATCACCTGCCCGAAGGTGCCTTCTACATGGTGGGCGGCATCGACGACGTGCTCGCCAAAGCCGAACGTATGGCTGCTGACGCGGCCTGATCAACGCCTGTCACGGTCCTGCGCGGGTGATCCCCGCGCGGGCCTGACACCATGAGGGAGGCCGAGATGGCTGAAACAGTGCAATTCGATCTGGTGAGCCCCGAGCGGCTTTTGGCCTCGGTTGCTGCCCATGAGGTGAGCATTCCGGGGGCTGAGGGCGATCTGACCGCCATGGCCGATCACGCCCCGCTCATCACCACGCTGCGGCCCGGTATCCTGCGGGTGTCGGGGCCGTCGGGCGAAAAGGAATATGTTGTGACCGGCGGTTTCGCCGAGATCAGCGGCAAGAGCGTGTCCGTTCTTGCGGAGCAGGCCGTTGCGCGTGAGGATATGACGCGCGAAGCGTTCAAGGCGATGGTGGATGCGGCGACCGACAAGTTGGCGCATGCACAGGAAAAATTCGTGAATGAGCCCGGCCCTGTCGACGAGATGGCCAAGCTCTTGGCGGATATGGTGGCTGTAGGCGACCATATCGGGTTGTCTTCCAACTGAGGTTGCGGCGGATTCCGCTATCAAAGGGGCCGTTCTGCGGCCCTTTTTTCTTTTTTTTGCTCTCAATTTTGCCGGAAAATCGGTGTAGGCTCGCCAGAGTTTCGGAAGGCATCGTATGAAATTCTTGATCAATCAAGCTATTGGGATCGAACAGGGGGATGATGTCCTCTTTTCAGATTTTGCTGATGGGGGCGAAATGTGGACCGGATCAGGCGCGCGTGAGCGGCGCAAGTTGATCACCTTTGCCAGCCCGTTCAAGTCCGAACCTGCGGTGCATGTGGCCCTGTCGCTTTGGGATATGGACAGCGCCACCAATGCCCGTGCCGATGTGACAGCGGAAAAGATCACGCCAAATGGGTTTGAGATCGTGTTCCGCACTTGGGCGGATACGCGGGTGGCCCGGGTGCGGGTGCGTTGGATGGCGCTTGGTGAGGTGTTCCACGAGGATGACTGGCAAGACGTTTACTGAGGCGGAGAGCGTTGGGATGGACATGCGATTGCGTCCGGGCGAGGAGACCACGGTGCTGCCAGAGGGGCAGGATGCCGCGCTACATTTCATTGGGCGGATCAACACCCCATGGACCCGGCGTGAAGAGTGCCCGCGGCAGGGGCAGCTGGAAGGACCAGAATGCCGGATTGAGGTGTTTGCACCTTGGGTCGCGGCGCTGGAGGGAATCGCGGCCTATAAGCATCTTGAAATTCTGTATTGGTTGGACCGGTCCCGGCGGGATCTGGTGCGGCAGAACCCGAAAGGGGATGGTACGCGCTATTTTGGCACCTTTGCCCTGCGCTCGCCGCAGCGGCCCAATCCCATTGGCACGTCGCAGGTGCGCCTGATCGGGGTAGAGGGGGCGGTGTTGATCGTTCGGGGGCTGGACTGTCTGGATGGCACGCCTTTGGTGGACATCAAGCCCGATCGTTGCGAGTTTACCCCACAGGCCCCGGCAAAGCCGCTATAACCGTTTGATTTACCGCTATTTTGGAGAGAGTAACCTATCGACGCTCTTTGAAATTCGTTTCGATCACGATCAAACCCGCAGGGGTTTTACGCCCATGTCGGATGAAATTTTCCCGCAGGCGAGAGGGTGAAAATCTCGGCGCCGGTGGCGGTCACGCCGATGGAATGCTCGAATTGCGCCGACAGAGATTTGTCGCGGGTGACGGCGGTCCAGTCATCGGCCAGCACTTTGGTTTCGGGGCGCCCGAGATTGACCATCGGCTCGATGGTGAAGAACATGCCTTCTTCCAGACGCGGCCCGCTGCCTGCCCGCCCGTAATGCAGCACATTGGGTGGTGAATGGAACACGCGGCCCAAGCCGTGCCCGCAGAAATCACGCACCACCGACATGCGATGCGCCTCGACGTAAGATTGGATCGCGTGGCCGATATCGCCAAAGGTGGCACCGGGGCGCACGGCTTCGATCCCCTTCATCAGGGCGTCATGTGTGACCTGGATTAGCCGTTCGGATTTGCGGCTGAGTTTGCCTGCTACATACATCCGGCTCGTGTCGCCAAACCAACCATCCACGATCACCGTCACATCGACGTTCAGAATGTCACCATCCTTGAGCACCTTGTCGCCGGGAATGCCATGGCAGACCACGTGATTGACGCTGATGCAGCTGGCGTGCTGATAGCCCTTATACCCGATGGTGGCGGATTTCGCGCCAGAGGCGTTAACCTTGTCCTCGATCAGCTTGTCGATGGCGGCGGTGGTTTGTCCGACAAAGACATGCTCTGCGATTTCGTCGAGGATTTGCGCGGCAAGTGCCCCGGCCCGGTGCATACCAGCAAAATCCGCAGTCTCATGGATGCGGATGCCCTCGCGCGTCAATCGTCCTCGATGTGTTTCGTTCACGTCCGGCCTCGTATGGTGTGCATTTTCCGTTTATCTAGGGCTATTTGCGCGAAAGGACCAGAGGGGGGTCGTTTGCAAGGGGCAGGCCATGACCAATTGTGATCTCTTGCGGGGTGATATTGGCACGATATGACAGCACTGTGACCCCTGCCGCGCGGGCGCGCTGCAGGGCGTTGGCATAGGTGGGGTCGATGTCTTGGGCCACGGTCACGGCCTGTGCATCGCTGCGTTGCACCAGATAAAAGAGCACGGCGCGATGCCCGGCGCGGGCCATTTCGGCCAGATCCCCCAAGTGCCGCGCGCCGCGTGCGGTGACGCTGTCGGGGAATTCGGCCAAACCGGGCGTGCGTGACAGGGTCACGGATTTTACCTCGACATAGGCATCGGGCAGGCCCGCGCCTGAAAGCAGGAAATCCACCCGGCTGGCAGTGCCGTAGGCTTGTTCGGGGCGCACCCGGTCATAGGCGGCCAGTTCCGGGATTCTCCGCGCCTCAAGCGCGGTCCTGACGATCCGGTTGGCAAGACCCGTATCGACACAGACGAAATCCCCGCCCGAACGCTCCAGCAGCCGCCAGCCGAATTTGAGTTTCTTGCGCGGATCGTCATTGGGTTCGACCCAGATGGTTGCCCCCGGATCGGCCAGCCCCATCATGCTGCCGGGGTTGGCGCAATGCGCCGTAACCTCGCGCCCATCCATCAGGCGGATGTCGGCGAGAAAGCGTTTGTAGCGGCGCAGCAGCACAGCCTGCACAAGAGGGGTTTGAAAGCGCATGACCTGCGCCTATACCGGGTTTGTCCCCGGATCAAGGAGTCTGCCATGCCCAACCCGACCGCTGCCATGCTTGTCATCGGAGACGAAATCCTGTCGGGGCGCACGCGCGATGCCAACATGCATTATCTGGCGGGTGAGGTGACGAAGGTCGGCATCGACCTTAGGGAAGTGCGCGTGGTCAGCGACGATCCCGGCGCTATTGTTGCGGCGGTGCAGGCGCTGAGTGCGGGGTATGACCATGTGTTCACCTCGGGCGGTATTGGTCCCACCCATGACGATATCACCGCCGAGAATGTGGCTGCGGCCTTTGATCGGCCGATTTCGGTGCGCGACGACGCGCGCGCCATTCTGGCCGCGCATTACGACGCGCGCGGGCAGGAATTGAACGCGGCGCGTTTGCGCATGGCGCGTATTCCGGACGGGGCCACACTCATTGATAACCCGATCAGCGCCGCGCCGGGGTTTACCATCGAGAATGTGCATGTGATGGCCGGGGTGCCGTCGATCTTTCAGGCGATGCTGGCCTCTGTGCTGCCCCAACTGACGGGCGGTGCGCCGATCCTGTCGCAGGCGCTGGAAATCCGGCGCGGCGAAGGCGATATTGCGGGGCCTCTTTCCGATCTGGCGGAGAGGTATCCTGACCTCAGCATCGGCTCTTACCCGTTTATCCGCGATGGGTGTTACGGGGCGCAGATTGTGATGCGTGGGCAGGATGGTGCACGGCTTGAGGCTGCGATGTCTGAATTGGCGGAGATGTTTCCGGCATGAGCCCTGATGTGCAGACGCTTTATGCGGTGACCGAGGCCACGTGGCCGCCTGCGCGCTGCGAACAGCTTGGTCCTGTGACCCTGCGCGAGGGCAAGGGAGGTGGCAAGCGCGTGTCTGCCGCCACAGTTGCGGGGCCGATCACGGGCGCGGAACTGGTCGCCGCCGAGATGGCAATGCGCGCGCTCGGGCAAAGCCCGCTCTTTCAGGTGCGCGAGGGGGATGGCGCGCTGGATGCGCTTTTGGCCTCTGAGGGATATGAGGTGGTTGACCCGGTCAACCTCTATGTCGTGCCGGTTGCGGCGTTGACAGGCGAAAAGCCGCCGCGTGTCAGCACCTTTGCGGTTTGGGAGCCTCTTGAAATCATGCGCGAAATCTGGGCTGATGGGGGTATTGGCCCGGCGCGTATTGCGGTGATGGAGCGTGTTACCGGCCCCAAGACCGGGCTTTTTGGCAGGCATAAGGATCAGCCCGCCGCCACCGGCTTTGCCGCGATTCACGTGGGCGTGGCCATGGTGCATGCGCTGGAGGTTCACGCCCGCCACCGCCGCGCCGGGATGGGGCGGCTGATGATGCTACAGGCGGCGCTTTGGGCGCAGGCAGAGGGTGCGCAGTATCTGTCGGTGATCTGCACCAAGAGCAATCAGGGGGCCAATGGGCTATATACGGCGATGGGGTTTGCCCATGTTGGCGACTACCATTACCGGCAAAAGGAGTGAGACATGACCAAGCCATCCGAGCCCACAGCGCTTGATTTGCCGATGCTTGACCCGTTGCCAGAGGCGACACAGAAGTATTTCGACATCTGCGCCGAGAAACTGGGCATGATCCCCAATGTGCTGCGGGCCTATGCCTTTGACATCGACAAGCTGAATGCCTTTACCACGCTCTACAACAACCTAATGCTGGCCGAGAGCGGGTTGAGCAAGCTGGAGCGCGAGATGATCGCGGTCGTGGTCAGTTCGATCAACCGGTGCTGGTATTGTCAGGTGGCGCATGGCGCGGCGGTGCGGCAACTCTCTGGTGATCCGGCGCTTGGTGAGGCGATGGTGATGAACTGGCGCGCGGCAAAGCTGGATGCGCGGCAGAGTGCGATGCTGGGCTTTGCCGAAAAGATCACGCGCGCCTCGTCTGAGATTACTGAAGCCGATCGTCAGGCGCTGCGCGATCAGGGTTTGAGCGCGCGCGATATCTGGGATATCGCCAATGTTGCGGGGTTCTTCAACATGACCAATCGCGTGGCCTCGGCGACGGGCATGCAGCCCAATCCCGAGTATCACGCGCAGGCGCGCTAAGGTCTGATGCGGCGCGTTATCCCTTTTTTGCTATGGAGTTTTCTGGCGGGCGGCCCGGCGGTTGCGGTTGATCTGACCCTGCCTGCGGGGGCCAGCCAGACGCGCGAGGTGATCCGAGAGGCGGATACGGTGCGCCTGCCGACGGGGCCGCATTCGGGGACCGATGTGCCAAACTTGCGGCTTGAGGGGCGTATTGTCAGCCGGGCTTGGCGGATGCCGGTGCAGGGGGTCACGACGCTGCAACTTTTGACGCCGTTGCGCGATCAGTTGGAGGGCGCGGGCTGGGAGGCGGTGTTTGCGTGCGAAGCTCTGGACTGTGGCGGCTTTGATTTCCGCTTTGCCCTGCCAACACTGCCCGCGCCGGACATGTTTCTTGATCTCTTCGACTATCGCTATCTGTTGATGCGACGGGGCATGGGCGCGACGCAGGAGCATGCCGCACTTATCGTCAGTCAGAGTGGGCGCACAGGCTATGTGCAAGTTCTGCATGTGACAACGCTGGCCGAAGGCTACACCATCCAGCCCATTCCGGCGGAGGAGCGCGAAGCGTTGCCGCGCGCTGATCTTGTGCAGGCGTTGCAAACGCAGGGGCATGCAGTGCTGGAGGGTTTGGATTTTGGCCTGGGGGACAATGCGCTTGGGGCTGGTCCCTATCGCAGTCTTGTGACCTTGGCGGAGTTTTTGACGGCGTCGCCAGAGACACGGGTGGCCCTAGTCGGGCATAGCGATAGCATTGGGGGGCTGGAGCAGAACAGCGCCCTGTCGCGCGCCCGCGCCGAGGCGGTTTTGAACCTTTTGGTCGAGCAACATGGCGTGGCCCCGGCGCAGGTTGAAGCGCATGGGATCGGCTATCTGTCTCCGATTGCCTCAAACACCAGCCCAGAGGGGCGTGAACGCAATCGCCGGGTTGAGGTTGTGCTATTGGACGCGGAGCCGCAGTAAGCGCGCTGCTCAGCGCCACCAAGCCGCATGTGAGGCGAGCGCGCCTTGCAGCTTGGCGAGCAAGCGGTTGGCCGGGCCGGGCCGGGGTAGGGGTCCATGCGCCAGCCGTTCGACAACCACCTCGACCGGGCATGGTCGCCCGGTCACGGGATCGCGGTAGCGCGGATAATCAATGAGTGCTGCATGCACAAGACCGGGCAGCGAAGGCCGTGCGCTGCGTCGCGCCGGGATGTCGCCCAGATCACGGGTCAGGCCCCATCCGGCATAAAAGGGCGCGCCGGTTGTGGTAACGCGCACCCCGCGCAAAAGCGCCTCGAACCCCAAGAGCGAGGTCATGGTCCAGACCTCGTTGACCATGCTGAGCACGCGGGCGGGATCGGTGTGATCCAGGATAAGATCGGCGAGGTCGCGGGCGGCATCCGGTGGCACGGCGCCGGGGCGCAGCCCTGCTTCGACATCGGGGTGGGGTTTGTACAGGATCACGGCATCCGGGTTGGCGGCGCGCGCGGCGTGCAAGAGGGCGAGATTGCTGGTGATCGCCCCAGCCCCAAGGCGGATCGAGGCATCATCTTCGACCTGACCGGGCACGAGGATGCGCCGCCCCTCGGGCAGGTTGGGCACCGATTGGCCAAGGTTGTATTTGCTGAGGTCATGGCGGGTCAGTGCTGCGATCAGTGCCTCGGCGCGGCGTTCTTGATCGGGGCGCAGGCGGGTGCGGGTGGCGATCAGGCGTTCTAACCGGCTTTCGCGTGTGGGATCATAGTAGATGCCCAGATCGTCACAGACGAGCGACAGGGGGGGGATAAGATCGGCACCGAGCCCGCGCGACCGCAAGAATCCGTCCTCGATGCGCACGGCCCCGTCTGGGGCTGTGTCGGCCTGTGAGGCCCAGACCATGACGCGGCGGTCGGGCTGGGGCGTGCCGCCAAAGACCACCCGCCGATGCGTGCCAAAGAAGCCTTGGAGCGGCGCGCGTTTCCACAGGCGCATGCCATGGGCCTGCCATCCGGCGTGATCCTCGCGCCAAGCCCGTGTTTCGGACTCTTGTGCCGAAATTGCCTGATCCAGATCGCAGAGCCGGTCGCGGTAGGGGTCATACCATGTGGGATAGAGCAGCATCGCGCCGGCAAAGAGCTGCGCGCGCGTGAGGTTGCGGCCCCGGCGGGTCAGGGGCAGGGGGTGGCGATCCTCGCTAAGGCCCCAGCCCGCATAGAACGGCTGGCCAAAGACATTTGGGCGGTGTCCGGCCAGAATGGCCTCGAACCCCATTTGCGAGGTGACGCAATAGACCGCGATGGCCCCTTCCATCAGCGCCCATGGGCTGACCGGATCGGACAACAGGCGGATGCGGGCGCTCTCGTCCTTGGCGGTGAAGTAGCCGGGGCGGTGGCCTGCGGCGGTTTCGGGATGGGTCTTGATCACGATCCGCGCGCCGGGGTGATCCTCTTGTGCCCAATAGAGCATCTCGCGGAAGGTGTTGGCATCGGCCCCGCCATGCGTGACCGAGGCATCGCCGCGGGTCTGGTCGATCACCAGCACATAGCCCGGATCGGGGCAGGGCGTTTGCGGGTCGAAGGCACTGTATTTGCTTAGATGCGCCTCTTGCAGGCGCGCCATGCCGCTGCGGGCCCTGTTCAGCAAAGCCGTATCGTCGAGCGGGTGCGTGGCCAGCAGATGCTCGAGATCCGAAGGGTGGCGGCTGTCGAAATAGATGCCGCGTCGGTCGATCACCAGACCAAGGGGCGGCGCGCCACTGCGCCCCGGCTGGAGTGAGCGTAGAAAGGCATCCTCGATCCGCAGCAAACCTGCACCAGTGCGGGCCGCCATCCCCTCGCCGCGCGCGGCATAGGGGCTGCGCCCCCAGACGGCAATCAAATCCTCGGTGCCGGGTTGCCCAAGGCTGAGGTCATAGCCCGCCAATGTCAGGATGCGGCGCAGGCGGCGTTGCCAGAGAAACCCGCCGTTGAAATAGAAAACCCGCCGGGAGGCCCGAGCCTCGCCAGCGGGTTGCCCGTCAGAGGGCTGGCTCAAAAGTCGCCCGAGAGCGTTGAGGACGCCGTTGATACCGATCCAACCGCGCCAAGCGTGCCGGTGAAGGCGCCGATGACCTTGGACCATTGCGTGAACGGTGCCTCGGTCACATAGATTGTGTCGTCGTCACGGATCGAAAAGTCGCGCGCCAAGAACAAGCCGTTGGGCTTGGTCAGGTCAAGCACATAGACCAGACGTTGCGCGCCCTGAAGATCGGTGCGGCCCAGAACCTGATTGGCGATTTCCATCGGTTCGTTGCGCAGCACAAAGACGCCGGTGGGATCGGCGGCAGCGGTCGAAAGGCCACCCACCTGTGCAATGGCCTCAAGCGCGCTGAGAGTTTGGGTTTCGAACGTCACGCGCGATTGCGCACCGGTGGCCCCAAGGGCGGTATAGGCGCGGGTATCGGCCTCGACCAAGATGCGGTCACCGCCGCGCAGGGCAATATCGAATTGCGGGTATTTGAACAGGTCCTGAAACCAAACCTTGGAGCGTTGATCGCCTCGGATCACGGTGATCTGTGCCACTTCTGGCGGGATCGCGATGCCACCTGCCGAGGCGATCATGGCCGAGAGGGTGCGCGTGGGGGCCTCGATCGGATAGACGCCCTGACCGCTGACTGCACCGCTGATTGCCACTGTCGAGCCATTGCCAGCCAAACGGCGCACCTCGACCTGTGGATCGGGGGTTTGCTGTTCGAGCTTCTCGGTGATGACTCGGCGGACACCTTCGGGTGTGTTGCCTGCGGCCTTGATCCGGCCTGCGTAGGGAACAAAGATGAAGCCAGAGCCGTCTACCTGCACTTCGCCAAGGGTTGTCTGGTTGGTTGCTTCGCCCGCCAAAAGCCCGTCATCGACGTTTTCCCAGATCGTGAGGCCCAGCGTGTCACCGGGGCTGATGAGGTCAGACCCAAGCAGGCCAGCGTTTTGGAATTGTTCGGTAAAGCCAAGCGCCGGTTGCACGGCGGTCGCGCGGGTCACCCTGTCATTCACCGTCACGACAAAGGAGTCGCCCTGTTTCTGGACCGATCCGGCGTAGATTTCACGTTTGGTTGGGCCCACGCGCGGCAAGCCGCATCCGGCCACAAGAGATGCCATAAGCAATAGCGCGATAGGGCGCGCCCATCGGGTGTGTCGGGATGTCACTGCTCGGTCTCCTCGACCTGTTTTTGTTCTGCCTCGGGTCTTTTTTGATTACGCTAGCGAACAAACTTGTGAAAATCCAGCGTTTCCATTGCTTGCGCCTATGTGATGACGCGCAACTGTTGCCGAGGGGCCGCGGTGCCTGAGCGCAGCGCATCATAGGGGTCTTCGGGGGCAAGCATCATGTCGACCGCCTGACGCAGCAACTGTCGACGCCCCGAGGAGGAATAGAAGCCGCCCGCAATCTGGCTGGTTTCCAGCAGAAATCGCCGGTAATCGGCATAGGCGCGACGGTCTGGGCGCTCTGCTCCGGCAAAGAAATCGGCCAAGGGTTTGGTCGAGACGAATTGAGGTTTGGCATAGACCGCCTGACCAAAGGTGCGCAGTGGAATGCCCCGCCAGAGCACCTGTTGTGCTGCTGTGGAGTTGACGGTCACGGCAGAGCGCGCCTCGTCCAAGAGTTTTGCCAGCTTGCCGCCACGCAGATAATGCACCCGCCCGCGCAGGTCATAGGCGCGCACAAGGCGGCGCAATTCGCTGCGAATGGGGGCGCGGCCATCCTCTAGCGGATGTGCCTTGATCACCAGATGGTGATGCGGTGGCGCGCCACGTGCAAAGCCGTCAATCACGGTTTCCAGAAACTCGGTCATTGTGGAAAACGGCGAATGTGCCTGAAAAGAGGCGTCATGTTCCAGTTGCAGAAGGGCGATGTGATAGGGGAAGCCGCCGGTGCGTACCCGCCATGTGGTCAGGCGTCGCTCGATCGCCTGAATTGGCATCAGGACCAGACGTTTGAGGTAGAGTTTGAATTCCTGCCCCACGGTCAGCGCACGGTGCGGGCGGAAATGGCGATAGCGGCGATTCAGAAAGAGAACAAATCCGTGATAGAGCGCGCCGTAGAACACATGCTGGCGCATATCGCCCCAACTGGCAGGGGGCAGGGCGGTGTCCATGTCCGAGTTTTCCAGCGCCTGCCGCATCTCGGGCACGCTCATTTCCATCAGGCGGGAATTGCCGTTGGTGCCGCCGCGCTCATAGGTCACCCAATAGGGGCGCATGTAGCCTTCTTCGAAGACATGGATCGTGAGGCCGCGCGCGCGGGCCATGGCGACGGCTTGGGCGTGAATGGGCCGGGTATCGCCATAAAGCACAAGATCGGTGATACGTTTGTCGTCGAGAATGGTGGCCAAGGTCGCGGGCCAATCCTCGGCCTGACCGAGAAAGGGCAGAAAACTTGGGCGCTCGCGCCAGAACGCCTGATCCCCGGCATTGAAACCCACGCGCCAGACATCCGCCCCTGCCCGGCGCAGCATCTGCCCGAGTTTGTAGAAGAAAGGCCCGTGCGGTCCCTGAAGAAACAGAAACGCGCGGTTCTTGCCGGTCAGGCCCGTCATGGCGGTGTCTCTTGCCTTTGCGCTCGGTCACGCTTTTTACTGCAAAAATCGGGCGAAAATAAGCCCCTATCGCTGCGGTCTCTTGTCTGGCGGCGGTGAGGGCGGTAGGGGTCACGGCAGAGCAAAAGGAGGGCGGTCAATGTTCACGGGCATCATTACCGATGTGGGGCGCATCGAGGCGGTCGAGCATCGGGGCGACCTGCGCGCGCGGATCGGCACCGGCTATGATACCGGCCGGATCGACATCGGCGCGTCTATTGCCTGCGACGGCGTGTGCCTGACGGTCGTGGCGCTAGGGGCCGGTTGGTTCGATGTGGATATTTCCGCCGAAACCCTATCAAAAACCAACCTGTCGGGTTGGGCTGAGGGGCGGCGGGTCAATCTGGAGCGGGCGCTGCGGGTGGGCGACGAATTGGGCGGGCATATCGTGTCGGGCCATATCGACGGGTTGGCCGAAGTGGTGAGTTTGCGCGATGAGGGCGACAGCACCCGCGTCACGCTGCGCGCGCCGCAAGCCTTGGCGCGGTTCATCGCACCCAAAGGGTCGGTTGCCCTCAACGGCACCTCGCTGACCGTCAATGAGGTTGAGGGCTGCGATTTCGGGATCAACTTCATCCCGCATACCAAATCCGTGACCACCTGGGGCGATGTGGCCATGGGGGATATGGTCAACCTCGAGATTGATACGCTGGCACGGTACGTGGCGCGGCTGGCCGAGGCGGGCTAGCCATCATTGGGCACGGCGGCGCGGTAGAGATGCCACGTTGCGTGCCCCAAGACCGGCAGCACGATCACCAGACCCAGGAAGGCGGGCAGCATCCCAAGGGTCATGCTGCCGGCCACGATCAGCCCCCATGTGGCGACGATGCGCGGATTGCGCCGGGCCACCGCGACAGAGGTCATGACCGCCACGGGCAGGCCCACGCGCCTATCGATCAGCATCGGGAATGAAATCAGGCTGAGCACCAGCACGGCGGCGGCAAAGACAAAGCCTGCGGCCATGCCCAAGACGATCATCTGCCAGCCCGCAGCAGTGGTCAGCACATCCTGTGCAAAGCCCATGAGGCTGGTCGGGGGCAGTGGCCCGAGGGTGAGGTCGTAGATATATTTCGCGGCGAACATCCAGACGATGAAAATCCCCATCAGATAGACCCCCAGCACCAGAACAGGCCCCAGAACATGCGCGCGCAGGGCGCGCAGCGCTGTGCCCCAGCCGGTGGCCTGACCGGTTTCACGCTGTCGGCTCATTTCATAAAGCCCGGTGCCGATCACCGGGCCGAGCAGGGTGAACCCCGCCGCCAGCGGAAAAAGCAGGTGCAGATTGGCCGAATGGAAGGCGCTAAGCGCCAGCGTGATGCCGATCAGCGGATAGATGGCGATGAGAAAAAACACGTCACTGCGCAGGGCCACGAAATCGGCCAGCCCTTTGCGCAGAGCGTCGCGCAGGTCAGCGTGGCTGAGGGTGCGCACGTCGGGTGGGGTGGTAATCTCGCTGCGCAGGGCACCTGTGGCGTCTGAGGCACCGCGCCTCGCGCTTGCGGTGGTGCCCGCCAGCCAAGTGAGTGGATTGCCGATGGTCTTGGTCATTCTGGCCTCCCTTATCGGGGCGCGGATGCCGAAGTTTGGGCGTCGCGCCGTGGCGTTGCCGTGAGACCAAGATAGCATGGATTACGCCTGTCGTCACATCCCGATGGGGGATGAGACGATATCAGCCGTGGCGGGGGCGCGAGGGCACGCGATTTTCGATCCAGCGGAACATCAGCGCGATGAGGCCCGCAATGATCATGTAGACAAGGGCAAGCAGCAAAAGCGGCTCGTAGACGATAAAGGTATCGGCGCGCACGCGGCTTGAGACCGAATAAATCTCGATCACGGTGATGGTTGCCACCAGCGGCGTTGCCTTGAGTTGCAGGATGGTTTCGCCGCCCAAGGTGGGCAGCACATTGCGGATCGCCTGCGGCAGCCAGATGCGGCGAAAGATCGTGAAGCGCGGCATGCCAAAGGCGCGCGCGGCCTCTAGCTGGCCTTTTTGCACGCTGGCAAAGCCGCCGCGCATGACCTCGCCCTCATAGCCTGCGTAGGATAGGGTAAGGGCCAGAACGGCATAGGGCCATGCCTGCCGCAGATAGGGCCAAAGCTCGGACCCTCTGATCCACGGGTATTGCGGGAAAAGAGAGCCTAGCCCGTAATAGAGCAGCCAGATTTGCAGGAGAAGGGGCGTGCCGCGAATGATGGTGCAGAAGAGGCGCGCGGGCGTTGCCAGATACCAAGGCCCCGCCGCCTGTGCCAGACCAAGCGGCACGGCAAGCGCAAAGCCCAGCACCACCGTCACCACCAAGATCCAGATCGTGCGCCACAGCCCCTCTAGCGCCAGAGGCAGGTATTGCGGCAGCCAGTCCCATCGCAGCGAGAGCGCGCACCAGATCACGAACCCGGCGAAGAGCGCCATGAGGAACAGGCGGCGCGGGATCAGAAGGGCGCGCAGATCGCTCATCGCCCACCCTCGCGCAAGGAGGGTTGACCGCGCCGCGCCCATTTTTCGATCCGGGCAAAGATCGCACCGGAAAAGAGCGTGACAATCAGGTAGAGCGCGCCTGCCGCGAGGAAAAAGGTGAAATAGGCCCGCGTGCTGCCCGCTGCCTGTCGGGTTTCGAGGGTCAATTCGCTAAAGCCCACGATGGCCAGGAGGGCCGTGTCCTTGGTGGCGATGAGCCAGAGATTGGCCAGCCCCGGTGTGGCAAAGCTCATCATCGCGGGGATGGTCACGCGGCGTAGCGTCATCAGCGGCGGCATGCCAAAGGCGCGCGCGGCCTCAAGTTGCCCCGGTGGGATCGCCTGAATGGCGCCGCGCAACACCTCAGTGGCATAGGCCCCTTGCACCACGCCCAAGACCCAGATGCCCGCGACGACGCCGCTGATCTCAATCCGGCCATAGCCCATGGCGATGGCGGCCTGATTGATCAGGTCAGAGCCGACGTAATAAAGGATCAGGATCAGTACCAGTTCCGGCACGGCACGAATGACCGTTGTGTAGATCGCCAGAAGATCACGCAAGAGCGGTCCGCCGTAGAGCTTGCCATAGGCACCGGCCAGCCCGATCACAAGGCCAAAACCAAAAGCGCCAAGTGCGATTTGGAGCGAATTGGCCAGCCCGCGCAAGAGGTTGGCCCCCCATCCCGGAGGTTCAAGCGCGAGGAGGCTGGCGGTTTCCGCCAGCCCCAATGTGTCAAGCAGCGCCTCCAACGTGCTTAGTAGATGCTGGCATTGAAGTAGCGCGCGGTGATCTCCGCATGGGTGCCATCGGCCAGAATGGCGGCGATGCCCTTGTTGAGCGCCTCGCGCAGGGCGTCCTCGCCTTTGCGCACGCCGGCCCCCACGCCCAGGCCCAGAATGGCGGGATCATCGGCGACATTGCCCTTGATCTCGCAGCAGGCACCGGCGTCTGTGGCGACGAAATCCGCCATGGCGATGCTGTCGGCCTGCGTGGCGTCGATCCGGCCTGCGACCAGATCTTGATTGGCCTCGTCCTGTGTCTGATAGATGCGGATTTCAGCGGCGTCCTTGAAGTATTCCTGCGCGTAGGCCTGATGGATCGTCGAGGCCTGCACGCCGAGGATCTTGCCTTTCAGACCTTCGGGGGTGGCCTCTAGATCGAGCGATTTGTCGGCCACGACCACGGTCGGTGTGTTGTAGTAAGGGTCGGAAAAGTCGATGGTTTTCATCCGCTCTTCGGTGATCGACATGGAGGCCATGATGGCGTCGATTTGCCCGCCGGTAAGCGAGGGGATGATCCCATCCCATGCCACGGGGGTGATCACGCAGGTGAGGTCTGCGGCCTTGCACACCGCGTCGATCACATCGACCTCCCAGCCGACCCATGTGCCCGAGCTGTCGAGCGAGGCGAAGGGCGGATAGGGTTCGGCGGCGATGCCGATCTTGACCTCTTGCGCGGCAAGCCCGGTGCCGAGGGCCGCGAGCGTCGCGGCGGCGAGGATGGTTTTAAGTGTCATGTCAGTCTCCCTTGTTGGTTGGTTTGATCTGCCCCGTCTTATCCGACGGTTTGCAGGAATTGCTTGAGGCGGGCCGATTGCGGCGCGCCAAAGACGCGCTCGGGGGGGCCTTCTTCCTCGATCCGGCCTTGGTAGAGATAGACCACATGGCTGGCCACCTCGCGGGCGAATTTCATTTCATGCGTGACGATCAGCATGGTGCGCCCTTCGGCGGCGAGATCGCGGATCACGCTGAGCACTTCGCCCACCAATTCGGGGTCAAGCGCACTGGTGGGTTCATCGAACAGCATCACGGCGGGATCGACCGCAAGCGCGCGCGCGATGGCCGCGCGCTGCTGCTGGCCACCGGACAGGAAGGCGGGAAAGGTATCGGCCTTGTCGCCAAGCCCCACCCGGTCAAGCAGCGCGCGCGCGCGTTCAATCGCCTGTTTTTTCGGGGTTTTCAGAACATGCACCGGCACTTCGATGACGTTTTCAAGGAGGGTGCGATGCGTCCAGAGGTTGAAAGCCTGAAACACCATGCCAAGCCTTGTGCGGATACGCTCGATCTGGCGGCGGTCGGCGGGGCTACCATCTGCGCGCATGGCGATTTCCTCGCCATTGACGACGATCCGGCCCGAGGTGGGGGTTTCCAGAAAGTTGATACAGCGCAGCATGGTCGATTTGCCCGATCCCGACCCACCGATAATTGCCACCACATCGCCCTTTTGCGCGGTCATTGACACGCCTTTTAGCACTTCGAGCGCGCCAAAGGATTTGTGCAGGTCGTCGACAATGATCGCGGTCCCTTCTGGCGCGGGCGCGGGGGATTGTCGGGGCTCTGCTGTCACGGGCATGTCTCCGGCATTGGCACTTTTCGGCTTGTAGTAAGGCGGAAGAGTCGTAATTATGCAAGCGTATAATTGAACGCGCTGAGGATGGAGGTGCCCATGACTGGAGAACGCCGTAAATTCAGGCGCGAGGGGGCCGACAGCCGTCGTCAGGCGCTGGTCATGGCGACACTTGATCTGATCGCGGAACAGGGCGTGCGTGGGGCCACGGTACGGGCCATCGCGGAACGCGCGGATGTGACCCAAGGCCTTATCCGGCATTACTTTTCCACCAAGGATGAGTTGGTGCAGGAGGCGTATCTTGCGCATATGGCGGGGCTGACCGAGCAGACCTTTGCTGGGGTTGCAGAGTGCAACACGGCAGGCGCGCGGCTGGCGGCGCTGGTGGTGGCCTCGGTCACGCCGCCGGTGGTGGATGCGGCGTCGGTCGGGCTTTGGGCCGGGTTTCTCAATCATGTGCGGCAGGATGCGCGGATGCGCGCGGTGCATGCGCGCACCTATCACGATTTTCGCGACCGGCTGGAGCGGTTGATCGTGGCTGCGCTGGAGGAAGCGGGGCGCGCGCCGGACGCAGGGCAGGCGCGGCGCTTGGCGATTGCCTGCAACGCGGTGATTGACGGGCTCTGGCTGGAAGGGGGCGCGCTGCCCGAGGCGTTTGAGCCTGATGAACTGATCGGAATTGCCCTGACGGCGGTGGGGGCGATTTTGCAACTGGATTTGGAAGAGGCGGCGAAGACATGAGATTTTCCTCGATAAATGAACGGCTTGCCGGTCTTGGCGGGGCCAAGTGGGAAGTGCATGCGCGGGCCAAGGACATGGCGCGCGCGGGCCGCGACGTGATCCGCCTGACGATTGGCGAGCCGGATGTGCCAACGCCTGAACGTCTGAAGGACGCTGCTTATGCCGCGATGAAGGCGGGGCGCACCGGCTATTCGGACGGGCGCGGTGAGCCGGGGTTGCGGGCGGCCTTGGCGGAAAAATACAGCAAAAACAGGGGCCGCGCCTTTCATCCCGATCAGGTGATGTGCTTTCCGGGGACGCAAACCGCGCTCTACGCAGTGATGATGGCGGTGGCCGAAGAGGGGGCCGAGGTGCTTGCGGGCGATCCGATGTATGCCACCTATGAGGGCGTCATTCGCGCCACGGGGGCTGCGATGGTGCCGGTGCCCCTGCGGCCTGAGAATGGCTTTCGGATGGCGGCGGCAGATGTGACCGCGCGCATAACCCCTAGAACACGCGCGATTTTATTGACCACGCCGCATAATCCCACAGGGGCGATTCTGACCCGTGAGGATATTGCGGCGTTGGGCCGGTTGGCGGTCGAGCATGATCTCTGGATCATTTCGGATGAGGTCTATGAGGATCTGGTGTTTGAGGGGTCAGAATTTGTCTCGCCGCTGTCCGATCCGGATTTGGCGGAACGGGTTGTGGCGGTGTCGTCAATTTCCAAGAGCCACGCCGCCCCGGGATTTCGCAGCGGCTGGTGTGTTGGATCGCTGGAGTTTACCGCCAATCTGTTGGCCCTGTCCGAAACGATGCTCTTTGGAAATCAACCGTTTATCGCGGATATGACCGAACAGGCGGTGCGCGAGGGATCAGATGTTGCAGCAGGCATGCGGCAGAGGTTTGCAGCGCGGGCGGAATTGTTGGCCGCGCGGTTGGAGCGCGAGACGGCATTGCGGGTGCATCGCCCCGAGGCGGGGATGTTCGCGATGGTGGATATTGCCGCGACGGGGCTGGATGGCGAAAGCTATGCCTTTGATCTATTAGAGAAAACCGGCGTGGCGGTGATGCCCGGTGCGTCCTTTGGCAAGACGCTGGACACTTGGGTGCGGTTGGCGCTGACGGTGGAGGATGCGCCCTTTGCCCAAGCAATTGACCGGATCGTGGCCCATGCCAATGCGCGGCGCGTCAAGATCGCCTGAAATCAAATTTAAACAGAGGGTTAGATGATGAATTCCAGCTATGAATTCCGCCGGGCGATCACCCGCAAACCGGGCCGGAGCATTGTGGGTGGGTTGCGGGCCGAAGATATTGGCACGCCGGATCTGGCGCGGATGCTGGAGGCGCATGCCGCCTATGTGGCAACCCTGCGCAGCACCGGGGCCGAGGTGGTCGAACTGCCCCCGCTGGAGGATTATCCCGACGCAGTTTTCGTAGAAGATACAATGCTTTGCCTGCCCGAATTGGCCATCGCCATGCGCCCCGGTGCGCCCACGCGGATGGGCGAGGTGGCCGAGATGCGCCCGGCGATTGCGGGATTTTATGGCGACAAGATCGCCACGATTACCGCGCCCGGCACCATTGAGGGGGGCGATATTCTGGTGACGGGGCGCGAGATTCTGGTGGGATTGTCGGCCCGGACCAATCGCGAGGGTGTGGCGCAACTCTCTGATATTGTGCGCGAATACGGATATGCTTTGCGATTGGTCGAGACCCCGGCCGGGGTTTTGCATTTCAAGACCGATTGCGGCTTGGTCGGGCCCGAGACGATCCTGAGCACGCGCCGGCTGGCGGTGTCGGGCTGTTTTGACGGATATGACGTGCTCGAAGTGCCTGAGGGCGAGGAAGCGGCGAGTAACTGTATTCGGTTCAACACTCTGGTGATCATGGCCGCCGGGTTTCCGCGCACGGCCGAGATGCTGACGGCGCATGGCTATGAGGTGGTCGAGATCGACAACAGCGAATGTGCCAAGCTCGATGGCGGGATGTCTTGTCTTTCGCTGCGATTTTGATCTTACACTCCTTACGAAATGAAGCGGATTTTGTAACGTCCACAGCTGCGCCATGACGGTGCGAGATCAGGAGAGTGGAATGCGGATCGAATGGGCACGAGAGGCCGATCTGGGCACGCCGTATTGGTGGTCGGCGCTGAGCGCGCCCGAGGCGGGCGAGGACCTGCCCGACACCTGTGACGTGCTGGTGGTCGGTGCGGGCTATGCCGGGTTGTCGGCGGCTATTGCGGCGCATGATGCCGGGGCGCGGGTGGTGGTGGTTGACGCGGCAGAGCCGGGGCATGGGGCCTCGACGCGCAATGGCGGCATGTTCGGGGCACATCCCCGTCTGGGCTGGGGCGAGTTGGAGGCGAAGTTTGGGGCTGGGGTTGCCGATGCTCTCTTTGCCGAGGCCAAGCCCGCGCTCGACTGGGCCAAGGACTTGATTGCGCGCGAGGGGATTGACTGCGATTTCCAGAACACGGGGCGGGTGCAACTGGCCTATACGCCCGCGCATTTTGCCAATCAGCGTCGTATGGCCAAGGTTGTTGGCGAAAAATCCCAAGTGCAGGTGCGCCTTATAGAGCGTGCCGATCTGGGGCAGGAGATCACGACCGAGAAATATCACGGCGGGCTGCTCTTTCCCGAGCATGGCGCAATCCACCCGGCCAAGTTTCATCAGGGTCTGTTGCAAGCCGTGCGGAGGCGCGGGGTGCCGGTGGTTCCCCATGCAGCGGTGACAGCGCGCGAGGCGGAAGGGGCGGGCTACCGGGTGCAGACCGCCAAAGGGGTGATCCGCGCGGGCAAGGTTGTGCTGACCACGAATGGCTACACCCGCCGACCGTTTCGCTGGCATATGGCGCGGGTGTTTCCGCTGCCGTCTTACATCATCGCGACCGAGGAGTTACCGTCGAACCTGATCGGCCATATCGCGCCGGGGCGGCGGATGATGGTCGAGACGCGGGCGCGGCACAGCTATTTCCGCATCTCGCCGGATGGTCGCCGGGTGCTGTTCGGTGGGCGCGCATCGATGGCCGAAATGGGGCCAGAGGCAGCGGCGGCGCAGCTCTATGAGGTTATGGTGGGGATTTGGCCCGATCTGGCGGGCGTCAAGCTGAGCCATTCGTGGCAGGGTTTTACCGGCTATAGTTTCTCGCATATGCCGCATGTGGGCCATGATGAGGGCGTGCATTACGCGATGGGGTTCTCTGGGTCGGGCACGGTGATGGCACCGTGGCTGGGATCGAAGGCCGCGTATCAGGCGATTGGCGATGCGCGGGGGGCAACGGCCTATAGTGCCACGCCGCTTAGCCGAAGCTGGCTGCATCCGGGGGAGCGCCCGCATTTCCTGCGGGCTGCGAATCTGTGGTATCGGCAGGTGGTGGACCGTGTCGAGGATTGGCAGGCGGGAAAAGGAGCATGAGATGAGCGCATTTGACGAGGACCTCTTTCTAAAAGGGCTGGAGCAGCGCAAGGCGACGCTGGGCGCGGAGTATGTCGAGCGCAGTCTGGAGGCCGCCGATGACTTTACCCGCCCGTTTCAAGAGGCGATGACCGCTTGGTGCTGGGGTTTTGGCTGGGGCGACGAGGTGATTCCCCCCAAGACCCGCAGCATGATGAATTTGGCCATGCTGGGCGCTCTGGGTAAGATGCATGAGTGGGAATTGCATTGCCGGGGGGCCATTAACAACGGGGTCACCCCCGAGGAAATCCGCGCCATTATCCATGTTGTCGGAATTTATTGTGGTGTGCCGCAAGCGCTTGAATGTTTTCGGGCGGCAAGAAAAGTGCTGGAGGACCAACAGGGCTGAGCGATGCGCCTTGTTTAAAAGGCCTCTGCGAAAAGGGTGTGGTTTCTGCGTCACATTCACGGCGCGATGCGGTCGGAGCGGGGAGGTCGCGTTGACAGTTTGGGGGGGAATGGCGCATTTCATAGCGCAAGCCGTTTCCAATGACTGGTGCGGCGGATCTGATTAACCTGCTTCTGAGGAGGGACACCCTTGAAAAAGCAACTTCTGAGCACCAGCGCGATTGCACTCGGCGTCGCCATGGCCGCACCGGCATCTGCCCAAGAATGGAATCTGGATTGGGGCGGGTACTATAACTCGCACGTCGGTTATGTGACTGTCGACTCGAACACTGCTGCCCAAGCCGGCGCAGATTTCGACGGCGTTGACGTATTCACGAACGCTGAAATCCACTTCACCCCGTCGGTGACGCTGGACAACGGCCTGACCTTCGGTATCAACGTTCAGTATGAAGCACTGAACGCTGGCGGTGGTGCAGACGGTATCGACGAGTCGTTCCTCTCGATCTCCGGCGACACGCTGGGCCGTATCGACCTCGGCGCCGAAAACTCGGCTGGTTACAAAATGAGCATTGGTGCACCGCAAGTTTCTGGCGGTATCGGCATCAACTCTCCGTCGGTTTCGGGCTTCGTTCCGATTTCGATCGCTGCTGGCGGCAACCTGCCCTTCGCATTCCGTGACTCCGGCATTTCGTCCTATGCTGAAGTTCTCGGCAACAACGACGTGCAGCGCATCACCTACTACACCCCGTCGTTCAACGGCCTGACACTCGGCGTGTCCTATGCAGCTAACGCTGCTGGTAATGCCGTGAACAACTTCGGTGTGAACCGCAATGCGGGCGTCACCGACGTGTTCGACATCGGTCTGGCCTACAGCCAGTCGTTCAACGGTGTTGACGTTGACTTCGCTGCTCGTTGGGGCACTGCAGAGTCCAACGTTGTTGGCACCAGCGATCCCGAAGTGTGGAACATCGGCCTGAACGTCGGCTTCAACGGCTTCGTCATCGGCGGTGGCTACGGCGAGAACGACAACGGCGGTCTGCGTGCATGGGACTCCGAAGGCTGGAGCCTCGGCGTGACCTATGACATCGCTGGTCCGTGGTCGGTTGGTTTCGACACCTACCAGGGTGAGTACAGCGGTATTGGCGCCGCATCCGGCGACAAAGCCGAATACGAAGCCTACCAGCTGGTCGGCAGCCGTTCGCTCGGCGCTGGCGTGACCTGGGCCGTGTACGCAGCCTATGTTGAAGGTTCTGTGAACGCAGACGTTGGCGCGACCTTCGGCAACGCAAACACCACTGTCGAAGGCACTGTCATCGGCACCTCGGTGAACCTGTCGTTCTAATCGACCGGTTAAAAGACAAGGGGCGGGGGGTGACATTTCCCCCCGCCTTTTTTATGTCTTGCGTCCAAGTAACAACGTTGTGGAGGCTGACAGGGCATGAAGCGAAGTATCATCTGGCTGGCCTCTTATCCGAAGTCTGGCAATACGTGGACGCGGCTTTTCCTTGCCAATTACCTGATGAACGCGCAAACACCGGTGCCGATCAATCAGGCCCATCGGTTCGCAATGGGCGATGCCATGGTCAAGATGTACAGCCGTGTTGCAGGTAAGGCGATTGATCCACATAATCTTTCACTCTGCCTGAAGCTGCGTGATCCGGTGCTACGCGCCATTGTCGGCAACAATGCAGATGTGAATTTCGTCAAGACGCATAACGCGCGGGTAGCCCCCGACGGGATCAAACTTATCCCGGACGACTATACGCGCTCTGCCATTTATATCATCCGAAATCCGCTAGATATGGTGCTGTCTTATGCGCGCCACTACGGCATCACGCAGGAAGACGCGGCGCAGAAGATTTGCCATCCCGACAATGGCAATCTGCCGACCCCAACCACAGTGGCGCAATACCTCAGTTCTTGGGATATGCATGTCAAGAGTTGGATGGCCTATGCGCCCTGGAAGCGGCTGATCGTGCGCTACGAGGATTTATTGGACGATCCCGAGACGCATTTCGCCAAGATTCTTGAGCTGGTCGGCGTGCCGGTCGACGCCGAGCGGCTGGAGCGCGCGATCCGGTTTTCCAGCTTTGACGAATTGTCGCGCCAAGAAGAGGAACAAGGGTTCATCGAGCGGCCCGAGCAGAGCGAGAAGTTCTTTGGCAAGGGGCAGAAGGATCAATGGAAAACCGATCTTGACCCTGCGCTGGCAGAGATGATCCGCGAGAAGATGGGCGAGACGATGAAACGATACGGGTATCTGGAATGAGCGATCTGCGGCGGATCATCTGGCTGGCGAGCTATCCCAAATCGGGCAATACATGGATGCGCAGCCTTTTGGCGCATTACTTCATGCCTTTGGGAAAGGCACCGGATATCAACAACTTGCGGCAGTTCACCACGGGCGACACGCGACAGGATTTTTTTGACGCGGCCAACGGTGCCCCGTTCCGGGGGCAGGGGGTGGAGGACTGGATGCGGGTGCGAGGCCGGGCGCTGCGCCTGATTGCGGCCTCGAAACCGGACCATCATTTCGTCAAGACGCATTGTCAGACGGTGCGGATTTTCGATCAGGATGTGATCCCGCCGGAATTGACCGCAGCCGCAGTGTATATCCTGCGCAATCCATTTGATCTGGCGCCATCTTTTGCCCGGCATCAAAATTGTGATCTTGATCTGGCGATCGAGCGGATGTGCAACCCTGATACGATCACTGGGACGCCGAATGGTATCATGGACCTCTTGGGGCGCTGGGACGATCATATTCGGGTCTGGACCGGTGCCCCCGGCCTGCCGATCCATGTGGTGCGTTATGAGGACCTGTTGCACAATCCCGGTCGCACAATGCGCGGGTTGTTGGAAAAGTTTCTCAAGGTCAAGGTGGACGGCCCCAAGCTGGCGCGCGCGATCAAGGCCACGAGTTTCGAGGCGATGAAGCGGCAGGAAGAAACACTGGGTTTCGCCGAACGGCCCCAAGGCATGACGGCGTTCTTTGCCAAGGGGCAGGCCGGGGTTTGGCGCGAGGATTTGACGCCTGCGCAGGTCGCCAAGCTGCGCGCGGCGTTCTTGCCGACGCTGGAGCGGTGGTATCCCGAGATGCTCAAGGAAACGGGGGCTGTTGCCGCGCAGGCCTGAGGGCCAAGCTGGCAATCCGGGACCGGGGCGCTATGCTGGGCGTTGTGAGGCTGCAATCGGAGGGCCAGAGATGATACGCAATGGAATGATGCTGGCGGCACTGGCGCTTGCCGGGTGTACGGTAGCTGGTCCGCAGATGGTGGCGCGATTGGGCGCTGATCCGGTGCTCTCGGGGGGAAGCTATAGTTCCGGGGGCGGGTTGACCGTGGCTGCGGATATTCGTGAACAGCAGGGCCGGGTGCTGCTTTGTGGCGTTTGGGCGCAGAGCCATCAGCAATCGGTGCTCACCAAAGGCAAAGCGAGAGATGTGATGGGCACGGGCGCGGTCTATCTTGGGGATCGGGCGCTGGCGCGGGGCTTGGTCTTTATGCGCGAAGTACCGCCCGCGTTGGACTATGCGGGTCAAGAGGCGGGGTGCGTTCTGACCGGTCAGGTCTGGCAGGCAGGCTATGCCGAGGCCAAGCCGGTGATCCGACTGCCGCGTCAGGTGGTGCATGTTGAAGGGGATTTGGGGCATTTTGTTGTGACTTTTCAGCAGACGGGCCCGAGTGCGGGCGCACCCAAAGCCACAGAATAGCGCGAAAAGCGGTAGATTTGCCGAGGCAGTACCGGGAAAGAAATTGACAGAGCGCGGTTATCCCATACCATCGCTCACGTGTATTCCCGTTTTCCCAAGAGGTTTCTCATGCTGCGCGCATCTACCCTGATTTCGGCCCTTGCCATTGCGGTTCTGGCTGCCCCCGCCATGGCGCAAAGTGCCAAAGTCTATGCTTATGAAAGCCACGCGAATTACTGCCCGGCAGGGTTGCAGCCGGTGACCATCAGCGGGGTCATTTGTTGTGGCCAGCCCAATCAGACCCAGACCTATCAGCAGGTCATGCGCCATCCGGTCGCCAAGGTGAAGCATCGCAGCTACTCGGCCACCTCGCATCTCAACTGTCCGGTGGGTGCGAAGGGCTGTTACTAAAGCCCGTGCGGAGAGAAAAACATTCTGGAAACAGGGCGTGCTCTGCGCCGCCCTGTTTGATGTTTGAATGTGATCCGGCGTGACCTAGGGGTAGCGGGTGCTCATTTTCGCAAATGGGCCTGCCCCCGAAGCTGACGTTTTAGAGCAGCCGCAGATCTGATGCCATTTGTCGACCGTCGCGCCCTTCCTGAAGCTCGAAACCGACCTTTTGATTGTCTGCGAGCCCTGTGAGCCCTGAGCGTTCGACCGCAGAGATGTGCACGAACACATCTTTGCCGCCGCCGTCCGGGGCGATGAATCCATAACCTTTAGTGGTATTAAACCATTTCACGGTGCCGGTCGGCATGCCGCTTCTCCTTTTGCGTCGCTTCCCCGGGAATATGCCGGGCCATGTCTTGCCGGACCCTCAGGGACCGGCCAAGCGTTGCAAAGGCGGATTCTGAATGCCCATCGTGACGAAGATCATGATTGCACCGCCATTGTAAAAATCAAGCGAAACTCCGTGACGCGCGGGTTTTTGCCCGATAAACACGCAAAAATAAAGGAGTGCGCCATGATCCTCTACGGAATCAAAACCTGTGACACCTGCCGCAAGGCGTTGAAAGCGTTGGGCAATGTGACGTTTCACGATGTCCGGGCCGATGGATTGCCTAGGGAAGTGGCACAGGCGGCTTGGGCGCGATTTGGCGACGCAATAGTGAATCGGCAATCAACCACATGGCGGGCCTTGGCAGAGGATGAGCGGGCGCGCGATCCGTTAGACCTTTTGGCGGCCCATCCAACGCTGATGAAACGACCCCTGATTGACGCGGGGGGAACGCTTTATCTGGGATGGGGCAAGGATACGCAGGCGGCGCTGCTTGGGTAAAGCGGGGCAGGACCCCATATCGGGTCATGGATCAGGAGGCGGGTGAATGCGCAGTGCGGCAATGGTGTTGGGGGTGATTGGCGGCTGTCTGGCGGTGCTGGTCGGGTTTTTCAGCTATGGCTATACCGAGGTGGTCAATCGCATCGGTGAAGTAGACGGGTTGCTCACGCAGGTCAGCGACCCCGCGTTGATCCGCAGCGCGAGCTTTCTGGCCCCGCTCTTGGCGATTGCCGGGGGGGCGATGGCCAAGGTGCGGGCGCTCTGGGGTGGGCTGTTGCTGTTCGTATCGGCGGGGCTCATGTATTACGCATTTGGCTTCAACGTCTTTACCATGTTCCCGCTGGGCTTTACCGCGCTGGCCGGCGTGCTGGCGATTGCCGCAGGCAAGCCGGACGAGCCAAAGGCGCATTTCTGAACCCTGTCACAAGGCCGGCAGGCGATACATGCCAGAGCTGGAGAAGGCGATGGAACTGCCGTCTGATATATCCTCGGCAAAGCGTTGGGCGATGACGCGCAGGGCGGTTTGACGGCCCTTGGCGACCAGTGCCCGGCGCGAGGGCAGCGAAGGCGTGAGACCGGGGCTGAGCAGGGTTTGCGACCAGATGAGCGGATGCAATTCCTGCAAGTGGTTTTCCAACAGCCAGTCCAGACAGTCATGGATGCGGCGGCGCGATGCTTCTGCGGGGCCAGACAGCCGCTGATTGCCAGTTTTGGGAGCCATCACGATACCGCAAAAGGCCGAAAGCTGATTGATCACATGCTGGTCGCGGCGACGGGCCACGATGTCACGCAGGCCGTCCACGAAGAAATCGGCATCAAGATGCGCGATTGCGCAGGGGTCGAGCGCGAGAGCATCGAAATAGACCCAAGCATAGGCGCCTGCGCCCCATATCTCGCCGGTTCGCGCGGCGGTGCGGCGCGCCTCGAGATCGAGCATTTCGTAATTGCCATAGCGTGCAGGCAAGAGCGCCTCGCCAAGAGCGCGCATGTGGCGGGGGCTGTCGGGATCAAGGTCTATCAAGCGTTCGTAATCGTCGGCCACGCGCATCCCGGGCTGTCGCCGCGCGGCCAGAAGGGCGCATTGTGCCGCTGACAACGAAGGCGCATCGAGATCGACCCCGTCGAAGGGCGCGAGCATGTCTTCGGCGCGTTTGAAATGTTCGAGAAAGCGCAACTCATGCGCCGGGCGCGTGCGATCCGTGGCGGTGGTGCGCCACGCCCAGCCAATGTCGATATGCGCGAGCGCCACGATCAGCGCGCAAGGGTAGCTATCGGGGTTCTCGGCCTGCATGTCTTCGAGCGCGTCGATGCCAGAGGGGTCCGGGTCTACGCCGTCATGAAGTGCGTCTTCGGCGGCTGCCACCACATCGGCGCGCGCACCGACCGCCAAAAGCGTGGTCGCATTCTCGCCCCCCGGTGTGCGCAGCCGCGCGGCATCCGTGTATTCCATCACCTGCGCCAGTTCTGGCCACAGATCCTGGCGCGCGAGCTTTTGCCCCCGGTCCTGATGCATGGCGCGGGCCATTTCCTCATCCGTGACCGGCAGTGAGGGCAGCAGGATGCGTTTGGACAGGCTATCGAGGTCTGTCTCGGGCTTGCGCCGCAAGAGACCCAACAGATCCGGCCAACGGCTGGTCGCCTTTGACTGACGCTTGTGCGGGGTGGGCGCGGTCGGTTCTGGATTGGCAAGCGGTTCAAACGGCATGGGAGCTCCGGCAATCTTGGTGCCCCTTCAAAGTGCCGTCGGATTTCGACCAAAAAAGGGCGATGCTTGGGTGAAGGCAGGGAATATCCCGGACGCCATCTAGGGCGTTGCCATAAACCTAACCTTGCGTCAGAATTGCCGAATGAGGGGTTTTTTGATTGTTGTTTTCATTATGTTTTTCTCTCTTCCCGCCGCAGCGCAGGACGGGAAAACCGCTAATTTGACCCTGAGTCCCCCGGCGCGAGATGGCAATATTCCGCGCACGCGGTGGGAACATCGCACTGAGGCCGAGCTTTGGACGCGCAGTGCGCTGTCGGCGCTCAAGGCGCATGGCGCGCCGCTGGTGCGGAGTGTGCCGCGTGATATTGCAAGCTGGTGCCCCTCCTATGCCACGGGTGGCGAGGCGCGGCGGCGCGCGTTCTGGGTGGGGTTCCTGTCGGCCTTGGCCAAGCATGAAAGCACCCATAACCCCAAGGCTGTGGGCGGTGGTGGGCAGTGGCATGGGCTGTTGCAGATCGGGCCTGCCACGGCGCGGGGCTATAAATGCCGGGCGGGCAGTGGCGAGGCGTTGCGCCATGGGCCCGACAATCTGTCCTGTGCCATTCGGATCATGGCCCACACCGTGCCGCGCGACGGTGTGGTGTCAGAGGGGCGGCGCGGAGTGGCCGCCGATTGGGGGCCGTTGCACAGTGCGACCAAACGCGAAGATATGCAGCGTTGGACGCGCGCGCAGAGCTATTGCAAGCCTCTGTCTGCAGTGCGGCCACGGGCGCGGCCGACACGGGTGGCGCGCGTGGCTGAGTAACCGGGATGATCGCGGCGTAGAATGGCACCTGCGCGGCGCGCGGTGCCAATCCTTGCCTCAACTCCCCCGAATTCGCCCCACCATTTCTGTCGTGTCGCGGCTGAGGTTTGGTGTCGCAAGGATGCGGTCCAATTCTGCCGCGATCATGCCCTGACGCACCGGATCGTAGCGGCGCCATGTCTCGAAGGCCGAGCACATCCGCGCCGTGGTCTGCGGGTTGAGGGGATCGAGCCGAATGAGCATATCCGCCAGCAGCCTGTAGCCACGCCCGGACGCGTGGTGAAAGCCCGCAGGCGACATGGTGAGCGCGCCCAGCGTGGCGCGGAACCGGTTGGGATTGCGCAGGGTGAAATCGGGATGGCGGGTCAATGTTTCGGCCACCTCTGCGGCGCGGTCGGGCGCTGTCTGCACGATTTGCAGGGTGAACCATTTGTCGATCACCAGCCGGTCGTGTTTCCACTGGGTGTAAAAGGCCTCGGTCGCGGCCGCGCCTGCGCCGGCCTGCAAAAGGCAGGACCAAGCCGCCAATTGCTGGGTCATATTATCCGCCGCGTCATATTGCGCCTGCGCGCGGGTGCCCCCGTCGCGGCGGCTGAGCATGGCCAGTGCCGCGTTGGCCAGCGCCCGTGCGCCCGTTTGATCGGGGTCGGGGCGATAGGGGGCCGTGACCTGATAGCGGCTGTAGAGATCCTGTGCGATGCTCTCCAGCGCCTCGGCGCGCGTGTCGCGCAGGGTCTCAAGCGCGTCCCAGATTGCTTGCGGATCGGGGATATGCCCCGCATCAAAGAGCGCTTGTGCCAGATCATCCTCGGACGGCAGGCCAAGCGCCAGCGCGCGAAACGCGGGATCAAGCGTGTCGTCACGGGCGACACGGGCAATCGCATCGAGATAGGCGGCATCGGGGGCTGCGCCCTCGGTCATCATTGCCAAAAGGCCCGCGCGGGCCAAAGCGCGCCCAGCCTCCCATTTGTTGAAGGGGTCGGTATCATGCGCCAGAAGAAAGGCGCGCTCGGCATTGCTGCTCTCGCGCTCTAGGATCACGGGGGCCGAAAAATCGCGCAGGATCGAGGGGATGGGGCGCGTTGCTAATCCATCGAAGCTAAAGCTCTGGCGCGCTTCTGTCATTTCCAGCACCTGCGTCGGCTGCACCTCGTCGCCATTGGGGCTGAGCAGGCCCACGGCAATCGGGATCAATCGCGGCTGTTTATCCTCTTGTCCCAGTGTGGGCGGAGTTTTCTGTTCGAAGTGAAGCGTGTAGCGGCCATTGTTGAATTCTTCGCTGACGTGCAGACGGGGTGTTCCGGCGTCGGAATACCAGCGTTTGAATTGAGAGAGGTCGCGGCCCGTCACATCCTCGAACACCTGAAGCCAATCCTCGATGGTGCAGGCCTGCCCGTCATGGCGGGTGAAATAGAGATCGAGCGCCTCTTTATAGGCGGCATCGCCCACCAATCGCTTGAGCATGCCTATCAGTTCGGCGCCTTTTTCATAGACCGTTGCGGTGTAGAAGTTGTTGATTTCAATAAAGCTCTCGGGGCGGACGGGATGCGCCAGCGGGCCGTTATCCTCGCGGAACTGGCGGGCGCGGAGCGCGATCACATCCGAGATACGCTTGACCGGGGCGGACCGCAGGTCTGCGGTGAACTGACTGTCGCGGTAGACCGTCAGCCCCTCTTTGAGGCAGAGCTGAAACCAGTCGCGGCAGGTGATGCGGTTGCCGGTCCAGTTGTGGAAATACTCATGCGCGACAATCGCCTCGATACGTTCGAAATTGGCATCTGTGGCGGTCTCTGCTGTGGATAAGACGCAAGAGGAGTTGAAGATGTTCAAGCCCTTGTTCTCCATCGCGCCCATGTTGAAATCGTCGACGGCGACGATGTTGAAAAGATCGAGGTCATATTCACGCCCGTAAACCTCTTCATCCCAGGCCATGGATTTCTTGAGCGCCTCCATGCCAAAGGCACATTTGTCCTCATCCCCCGGCCGCACCCAGATGTTGAGATCGACATGCCTGCCCGAACGGGTGGAGAAACTATCAGGATGTGCCACCAGATCGCCCGCGACGAGCGCAAAGAGATAGGCCGGTTTCGGCCATGGATCGTGCCATTCGGCCCAGCCTGCGCCGCTGCCCGTGGGGTTGCCGTTGGAAAGCATCACCGGCGTGTCGCCCTCAATCCGCACGGTGAAGATGCTCATCACATCGGGGCGGTCGGGGTAATAGGTGATCTTGCGAAATCCCTCGGCCTCGCATTGGGTGCAATACATGCCGTTCGACATATAAAGCCCTTCAAGGGCGGTGTTGCCCTCTGGGTTGATCTCGACCTCGGCCTCGAAGGTGAACGGCGCGTCGGGGACGATTGCGCTGAGGCCCTGAGGTGTCACCTCGGGTATGATTTCGGCCCCGTTGATGCGGGCGCTAATAAGCGTAAGCGCCTCGCCATGCAGGAAAAAATCGCGCGATGTGGCGTCCGGATTGGGGCGAAACTCGATCCGGCTGAGGACGCGCGTGGTGTTGGGGGCAAGACGAAAGGTCAGATGCACCGCATCCACCAGATAGGCGGGGGGCGTATAATCCTCGAGATAAACGGGCTGTGGGGCTGCATCTTTCATGGCGCTCTCCTCTGGTTTGGCGTGACCCTAAGTGCTGGCGCGGGGGGCTGCAATGGGGCTTTCCTTCGGGCTGCCTGCTGCTATTTGCCTTGCCATGGAACGCCCGGTCATTCTCTGGTTCAAGCGCGATTTGCGGGTGCAGGATCACCCGGCGTTGACCCATGCGGCGCGCCTGGGGCCGATCCTGCCGCTTTATATCGTCGAGCCTGACTTGTGGGCAGAGCCGGATGCGTCGGGGCGGCACTATGCGTTTATCTGCGAGTGTCTGGAGAGCTTGCGCGAGGATCTGGCGGGGCTGGGCCTGACGCTTGTGGTGCGGGTGGGCGATGCGGTGACGGTGCTGGAGGATTTGCGCGCGGCGCATGCTGTCGTGCATCTGGTCAGTCATGAAGAGACCGGCAATCTCTGGAGCTATGGGCGCGACCGGCGCGTGGCGGAATGGGCGCGGGGGCAGGGGGTGCGTTGGGAGGAGATGCCCCAATCGGGTGTGGTGCGGCGGCTTGGCAGTCGGGATGCGTGGCAGGGGGCGCGCGACAGGGTGATGCGGGCGCCGGTGCTGGGGCCGGTGCAGGGCGTGCGGGGGCTGGCGGTGGCCAGTGATGATCTGCCTGCGCCTGCGACGCTGGGGCTAAAGGACGCCTGTCCGCTTCGGCAAAAGGGCGGGCGTGGGGCAGGCATGCGGGCGCTTCAGTCATTTCTAAGCACACGCGGAGAGAGCTATCAGCGGGCCATGTCCTCGCCTTTGCACGGCGCACGGGCCTGTTCACGGATCAGCCCACATTTGGCCTTTGGCACGCTGTCGCTGCGCGAGGCGGTGCAGACGGGGGCCATGGCACCCGGCGGGCGAGGCGCGGATTGGGCGCGCTCGACGCGGTCGTTTCAGGCGCGTTTGGCGTGGCGGGATCATTTCATGCAAAAGCTGGAGGATGAGCCCGAGATTGAGCGCCGCTGTCTGCACCCGGCCTATGAAGGGCTGCGCCCGCGTGAGGCCGATGCCCTGCGGTTGGCGGCATGGTCGACGGGGGAAACCGGCCTGCCCTTTGTCGATGCCTGCATGCGGTCGCTCTTGGCAACCGGCTGGCTCAATTTCCGCATGCGCTCGATGTTGATGGCGGTGGCGTCCTATCACCTCTGGCTGGATTGGCGCAGCACCGGGCCGGTTTTGGCGCGGGCGTTTACCGATTACGAGCCGGGGATTCATTGGCCGCAGGTGCAGATGCAATCGGGCACCACGGGGATGAATACGATCCGGATTTACAACCCGGTGAAACAGGGGCTGGATCAGGACCCGACCGGGGAATTCACGCGACGGTGGCTGCCGGAATTGGCGCAGGTGCCGGATGCGTATTTACAACGCCCGTGGGACTGGCCTGAGGCGGAGAGGCTGTTGGAGCGTGGATACCCTGCACCGATTGTCGATCCGGTTGAGGCGGCGCGCGTGGCGCGCGAGGCGGTCTGGGCCTGTCGGCGGGCGCATCGGGGAGATGCCGTGACGGCGCGGATCGTGACCCGCCATGCCAGCCGCAAGCGCCCGAGGCGGGCCAAGCCCAAGGCGGCGACGGCGCAACTGAGTTTGGATCTCTGACATGCCGCGCGCACCCCGCAAATCTGACCTGCCGGTCAAGACCTGCGCCACCTGCGGGCGGCCGATGGAATGGCGGCGCAAATGGGCGCGTGTCTGGGACGAGGTGCGCCACTGCAGCGAACGCTGTCGGCGCAGCCGCAAGAGGGCTGGTGTGGACGAGAAAGACCCGACCGGTCGGGATGCGTTTGACCAGTAACGAGGTGCCCCCGCCCACAGCGTCAGAGTGGCGCCGAAAGGTAAAGGTTCCTGCAATAAATTCGGGCAAATTCGCATCATCGCACGAAAACATGTGCGGGAATTGGTGTTTTGTTATTCCATTCTGCGGTATATTTTATGCAAATGAATGAGCGAGTGGCGCAATCTGGAAAGACAAGAATGAAACGCCCGGTTGTTGGTGTGATTGCCAACCAATACCAGATCGAAAACCGTTACCCGACCCATGCGGGCGGAACGATCAACTCTTCCGCGGTGGCCGATGTTGCGGGCTGTATGCCGCTGATCATCCCCGCTGACGCGCGGTATGTGTCGGTCGCAGAGTTGCTGGAAACCTGCGATGGCTTTCTGCTCACGGGGGGGCGGCCCAATGTGCACCCCGAGGAATATGGTGAGGCCGCGACCGAAGCGCATGGCGCGTTTGACCGTGCGCGCGATGCGATCACCCTGCCGCTGGCGCGTGCCTGTATCGAGCGTGGGCAGCCAATCCTGGGCATTTGTCGCGGTTTTCAGGAGGTGAATGTTGCCATGGGTGGCACGCTCCATCCTGAAATTCGCGATTTGCCGGGGCGCGACAATCATCGGATGCCCCCTGAGGGCACGATGGAGGAACAGTTCGCCCTGCGCCACAAGGTGCGCTTTACCTCGGGCGGGGTGTTTCACCGGCTGATGGGGGCCGAAGAGGTGATGACCAACACGCTGCATGGGCAGGGTATTTTGCGCGCGGGGCGCGGTGTGGTCATCGACGGTTGGGCACCCGATGGCACGCCAGAGGCGCTCTATATCGACGGGGCTCCGGGCTTTACCTTATCGGTGCAATGGCATCCGGAATATAATGCCGCGCATGATCCGGTCAGCCGCCCGCTGTTTTCCGCCTTTGGCGATGCGGTGCGGGCGTGGGCATCGGGGCAGGCGGCCCCGCTGCTCAAATCGGCCTGACCTCGGTCAGGCCACGTCTTTCTCTCCCAAGGAACACAGGAGTTGCGCCTCGTGGCGGCGCAAGCAACTGCGCGCGGTGTCGCGGTGGTGGCCCGGCGCGCTGCGCAATTCCGGGAAGATCGCGAAGAGTTCCTCGCGCGCTGCCGCGTCGATTGCGCCGAGCGCCATGTCGCCAGCATAAAAGCTTTCGGTGCCGATGCCGTCGGCATAGATGATCTCGTGCCGGTCAAACATGATGTGGATATAGGTCACGGCGTCGCGGGGGCTGACGGTTACGTCGCGACCGTTGACCATATGTTTGGCCGCGACCAAGACCTCGCTTTCGCCAAAGAGCAATTCGGCCTGATAGCCGGTGAAGAGCAGCCGGTGTTGTGGCGAGACCAACAGAGGTTCTTGCCCGCCCATCACGCTGGAGGCGATGGAAATCGGGGCGAAATCGCCCAGACCCGCCACGGTGCGTTTACCGACCCAGCGGATCGGTTGCAGCCCGTGATCGCGCGTGACAACCATATCGCCCAAGCGCAGGCTCTCGACCGGGCGTTCGCCCCATTGGGTGAGAATGCGCGCGCCGGGGGTGAAGCAGATGATATTCTCGATCTCGGAGAAGTTGACCACGGTGCCGTCGGCCATGGTGAACGTGCCCGCAAGACCGCCCGCCGCATCATCGGTGTTGGTAAAGCTGATGTCGGCCTTGCTTGCGAATTCACCCAGCCAGAGCGTATCGCCGAGCGTCTCGTCGCCCTCACCGCCGATCAGGGTGATGGAATCGGTCGCGGCTTCGCCCAAGTCGGTCAGGCGGAAGAAATCGTCGCCATCGCCGCCCTCGGCGCTGTCGCCCTGGCTGACATTGATCGTGTCATTGCCGGTGCCACCAAAAAGCGTATCGGCATCGGTGCCGCCATCAAGGCTGTCGTTGCCTGCATCGCCAAATATGCGGTCGTTGCCAGCCCCCGCGAGGATGCTGTCGCTGTCATTGCCGCCCTCGATCGTGTCATTGGCGGTCCCCCCGATCAGGGTGTCATTACCGTCGCCGCCAACCAAGCTGTCGCCGGTTTCGAGCGTAGCCGATCCGGTGAAGCCCGAATAGATCAGGTCGTTTCCAGCGCCGCCAATCAACGTATCCGTTTCGGAACTGCCGGAGGCGGATTCCCAGCCTCCATTTATGCCCGAGTCGCCCGAGATGGTGTCGTTCCCATCTCCGCCGTCGAGATATTGGCTATTGTTGCTGCCAAATAGCTGATCGTTCCCGTCTTCGCCATAGAGCGTATCATTGAGGTGTTGAGGATCACCAACCCCCGAAATCGCAACGGACAGCACGTCGTCGCCCGCACCCCCGTAGACGACGTCTTGGCCAAAGCCACCATTGATGGTGTCGTTGCCGTCCTCGCCCAAGAGGGTATCGTTGCCGCTGCCCCCGGCAATCGAGTCGTCCCCGATGCCGCCATAGACGGTATCATTGCCAGCGCCGGCGTCTATGGTGTCATTGCCTGCCCCTGCAATGATCTGATCATCCTGAGAGCCGTCGGCGGCATCGTTGGCGTCCACCCGGTCGCCGCCGGGGTCGCCGGTGTAATCGACGGTGATGAGGTCGCCCGCATCCGTGCCCTCGACGATGAAGTCGCGCCCGTCGGGGATGCCCATGGCCACAAGGGCGGGGGTGTTGTCGACACTGGACATCGGCACGCCGACGAGTGTCAGGCTCTCACCGCCGGGGAAGGTGAGGATCGCATCGCCGGTGCCATCGCCATTGGTGTCGGTGACGGTCACATCGGCGGTGGTAACAGGTGTTGTGCCATCCGAAGTGAGGCCCGTCACATCCAGCAGATCGCCGCTGGTATAGGTGCCATCGCCATTGTCGGTGGGGGCGGCGAAGCTGGAGACCACATCATTGCCAGAGCCATCGGCCAGAACAAGCAGGTCGCGGTCGGCCTCATCCGGCCCGAGGTCGATCTGATCGTTGCCCGCGCCGCCCACGATCGTATCCGCGCCCGAGGCGGCAAGAATCGAATCGTCGCCCGCGCCGCCATCGACAAAGTCATTGTCAAAGCCGGAAAAGATCGTGTCGTTGCCGCCGCCAGCAAAGATCAGGTCATTGCCGGAATTGCCGATGATCTGCTCGACCCCGTCCGAGCCGACCACCGTATCGTCGCCGGTGCCCATTAGTAAGCGTTCGATTCCAGAGAATTCGGTCATCGAGACGTCATCGGCGATGGAGCCGACTCCTTCGCCGAAGTAGTAGACCAGCAATCCGTCGGAGATGGAGGACAAGTTGATCAGGTCGCCAAGGACCTCATCGGTGTCCCCGCCGAAAATCGTGTCATTTTGCAGCGTGTCATCAAGAACAATCTCGTCATCGCCTGCGCCCGCAACGATCACGTCATTGCCAGCGCCTGCGAGAATGGTATCGGCCCCGTCCTGACCAAAGATCGTATCGTCGCCTGAGCCGCCCGCCAGCCCGTCATTGCCGGAGCCCGCGAGGATCGTCCCGGAGGTGTTCGACAGAGAGATCGTGTCGCCGAAGTTCGAGCCGATGACATTCTGGAAATTGCTGATGACATCGCCATCGGCATCCGACCCGAAGGCGGTGTTGGTTTCGAGATTGACGGTAACGGAACCGGCAGAGCCCGAGTAATCCAGCGTGTTGCTGCCGGTGCCGCCATCCAGCGTATCGGCCCCGGTGCCGCCTGCGATGGTGTCATTGTTGGCACCGCCCAAAAGCGAATCGTCGCCTGCGGCCCCGAGGATGAGGTCGGCCCCATCCTCACCCAGCACCGTGTCATTGCCTGACCCGGCAAGGATCGTGTCATCGCCCGCGCCCGCGACGATTTCGTCGTCATTTGATCCGTCGGCGGCGTCGGTATTGTCCACCCGGTCGCCATTGGGGTCGCCGGTATAGTTAAGGTCAATCAGGTCGCCGCCTGCCGTGCCTTCGACAATAAAGTCGGACAGAAGGATGTTTTCGATGTCCGTATAGTTGATTGTCGCCGACTGGGCCCCGCGGGAGAGGAAGATCTGACCGCTGAACCCCGGACTGCCGTTATTCTCGGAGTTTTGCGTCATGCTGCTGATGGTCCAGCCATCCGCGATCAGGGCCGAAAGATCGAGCGTGTCATTGTCCACGCCGCCAAATCCACCATCGACGTTGAAGCTGTAGACGCCAGAGGGATCAGTGGCCGTGGCGCGGATCACATCCGCCCCGTCGCCCCCCTGCAGGCTGTCGTTTCCGCCCGAAGTGAGGATCGTGTCGTTGCCCGCGCCACCTTGAATGGTGTCGCTGCCTGCGCCCCCGTCGATCAGGTCATTGCCGCTTTCGCCACCGATGGAATCGTTGCCCGCATCGCCGCTGAGAATATCGCCCGCCGAAGAGCCAAAGATCGTATCGTTGCCATCGCCGCCCGAAACGGTGCTGGCATCGGCGGTCGAGTCAAAGCCCAAGGCATCGTCGATGAAATCGTTGCCCGCGCCCCCCTCGACCGAGTCATTGCCGGACCCGTAATAGATCGTATCGTTTCCGCCGCCGCCGAGGATGGTGTCGTCGCCGCTGCCGCCCAGCAGCGAGTCGGCCCCGTCGCGCCCGTCGATGGAATCGTTGCCCGCGCCGCCGTCGATCACGTTGGTGGTGGTGCCGCCGTCGAAAATGTCGTCATAGCCCACAAGCGTGTCGTCAAAGGCCGAGCCGATGATACCGTCCACACCGCTGATGATGACATCCCCGGTCGCATCCCCGCCGGTAAGGGTATTGGTTTGCAGGTTGACGTTTACCGCCGCCCCTGAGGTGGCGTAACTCAAGAGGTCGAGGCCGGTGCCGCCGATAAACGTATCCGCCCCGGCCCCCCCGATCAGCGTGTCGTTGCCATTGCCGCCATCGAGCGAATCGTTGCCCGTGCCACCATCCAGCAGGTCGTTGCCGTCACTGCCAAACACGGTATCGTTGCCCGCGCCCGCGCGCACGGTGTCATTGCCCAGACCGGCCGTGACCAGATCAGCGTTTGTGCCGGCCAGATTGTCCGTGTCGTCGATCCGGTCGCCTTCAGGGTCGCCGAGATAGGCAGCGTCGATCAGATCGTTGCCGGTCGTGCCCTCGACCACGTAATCCGAGAACGTGAGGTCGTAGCGATCCGCTGTCATGCCATAGACATCGGTGCCATTGGTCGGGGCGGCGGTGCCGAGTGTGATCGAGAGGATCGGTTTGGCTTCGAGCGCGTCGGAATAGGCGGTTGGGCCAGAGGGTGGCGGCAGCAGGTAAAGGGTGCCGTTGGTGGCTTGCATGACGATCGCGTTGACGGTCGCCGTTGTGCCATCGGTATAGGTGATGACCGTGTTGTTGTAGATCATCGTGGCGTCATGCGTGTAGCGCACGCCGCCGATGACGAATTCTTCGTTGCTCAGGAAGTTGTTGGAATCATAGGCGTTGGACGTGGCCCCGCCGGTGTAATCAGGAAAGAGCAGCAGGTCGATATCGGGTGAGAGCGTCGCCACAGTCCCCGCCAGCGGATTGGCGGTGCTGCCGAACACGAGCCCCTCGAGGGCCCCATGGTTCTCGGATGTGAGGTTGCCTTCGATCGTGTCGATTTGTGGGGCCGTGCCAAGCACAAAGAGGTCGAAGGTCGTGGCCATGGTCTGCTGTCTCGCTGTCTTTGAAGGCGGTACGCGGCTGCTAAGAGCGTTTTGAAAGGATCAATCGGAGAGGTGCGATGCGCCTGACCTCAGCCGGTGGATTTTCCGGGCGTAATCACCCCCGCCGCCCCTGACCGCGTCCATGCCAAGACCATCCCGCGAGAGGCGAGAGGTAATGCAGGCGTTATTCTATTGAAATTAAACATAAATACTCACTCTCCACGCACTGACACTTTGAGAACAACATCCCCGAGGATCATAGTCTCTACCCTTTGGAAAAGTGTTAATGTCGCGGCTTGGTGTTTCTTGGGCTCTTTTCAGACACTTTAACGGCACCCAAGCGCGACAATTTAGGGGCCTTATCCGCAGGGTTGCAAAAGACGTGCCTCGTGCCGTTTGAGGCAGGGGCGCGCGGTGTCGCCATAGGCATTGGGATTGCTGCGCAACTCTGGGAAGATCGCGAACATCTCTTCGCGCGCCTGATCCGTAATGGCCGATATGCCGATGTCGCCTGCATGAAAGCTCTCGGTGGCCGCGCCTTCGGCATAGATCACTTCATGGCGGTCGAACATGACATGGATATAGGTCACGGTTGCCTGATCCTCTTGGGTGACGGCCAGGCCATCGACCAGATGCCGTGCCGCGATCAAGACCTCGTCACAGCCAAACAGCAGCTCGGCCTTGTAGCCCGTGAAGAGAAAGCGGTGTTGCGGCGAGACCAAGAGCGGCGCGCGCCCCCCGTCGAGCACGTGGGCTGCCACGCGCACGGGCGCAAAGCGACCGGTTCCCGGCACGGTGCGCCGTCCGATCCAACGGATTGCTTGGGGGCCATGATCGCGGGTGATCACCAGATCGCCCGCGCGCAAGGATTCAACCGCGCGCTCGCCATGGGGGGTCAACAAGCGGATGCCGGGGGTGAAGCAGATGATGTTCTCGATTTCCGAGAAATTGACCACCGTGCCATCGCTGAGGGTAAAGCTGCCCGAGAGACCGCCCGCCGCATCATCGGTATTGGTAAACGTGATGTCGGCCTTGCGCGCCTCGGGTGACAAAAAGAGCGTATCGCCGTTTGTCTCGGCCCCTTCGCCGCCGATGATGGTGATCGTGCCGGTGCCGGCCTCAGCCGGGGTTTCGATCACAAAGAGATCATCGCCGTCGCCGCCGATCAGCGTGTCATTCTCGCCCGCGATCAGCGTGTCATTGCCGCCCTCGCCAAACAGAAGGTCGGCACCCGCGCCGCCATCCAGGAAATCATTGCCCTCAATCGCGTCGCTGCCGACGATGAGCGCACTGGTTGCAAGATCCTGCACCGCGCCGCCGGGCAGGGTGACCGTGCCCGAGAGCACGTTGCCGCCAAGGTTTTCCCAATAGCGCACCTCGATGGTATAGCTTTGGCCCGCCTCTAGCGTGACATCGCCAAAGCGGGTTGTCGCGGCCTGATGGAAATCGTTGTCGAGAAATGATCCGGTGGTGCCGATCTGGTTGGTAAAGGTCAGCGGGTCGCCGTTGCTGTCGAGGATACGGATGGTTGAACCATCGTCTGACGTGGTGGCAAAGCGGTAGACCCCATCGGCAGAGGCGATGAGATTGGAGGTATAGATGATGCCGTAATCATTTGGATCGGCCTGGCCTGTGGCCTGTTGGCCGTGTCCGGTGACATCAAACCCCGCAGAGGTCCCAGAGCCTGCCAAGGTGCCGCTTTCGATGGTGAAAGCCTGCCCGTTGGCCGAGGTGAAATCGCGGGTGTAGACATCATAGCTCCAGCGTGTGGCGGTGCCGCCATCGCCGTAAAGCACATCATTGCCCGCGCCGCCCTCAAGACTGTCATCGCCATTGCCGCCGATCAGCGTGTCGTTGCCGCCTTGGCCCAGCAGCGTGTCATTGCCGCTTTCGCCGCTCAGGCTATCGGCGCCGGTGCCACCCTGCACGGAATCGTTGCCAAGGCCCGCGAGCACGGTGTCATTGCCCGCGCCTGCATTGATGACATCGTCGTTAAAGCCCGGACCGCTTACGCCGTCGCCATTGTCTACCCGGTCAGAGCCGTTGGCTATGGGTTCGATATAGCTTCCGTTGATGAGGTCATTGCCGCCGGTGCCATCCACGACGCCGTTATCCCAGGCCTGCGCAAGACGATCCGCGCCAAGGTTGGTATTGGTGCTTGCATTGACGCTGTCGAGCGTGATGGAAACAATCGGCCCGGCCTCGAAGGCGGTGACATCGGCGTTGAAGCTGATCTCGGGGGCCAGAAACAATTCGCCGGTGGTGGATTGTGCAATAACGGCCGTCACCACGGCTGTTGTGCCATTGGCATAGGTGAGGGTGGCGTTGAAAACGCTCAACCCATCGAATGTAAAGGTCTGGGTTCCGGCCCCGATGTCGGTGGTAAAGGCGTCATTGGTGACGGTGTTGTTCATGTCGAGCGCACCGACTGCGCCACCGTTGTTGATGGTTGTGACGCTGGAAATGCGTTGATACAGCGGGTCTAATGCGTTGCCATAGGTGCGGTTTTCGAAAAGGGCTGCGTTCTCGGCATTGCTGTTGCCTTCGGTCGGATCAAGAAAATCCGTCTCGGTCCCTAAAAAGATCCAATTAAAGGTCGTTGGCATGGCACTGGCACCCTGTTGTTTCCAAACTGGGTACACAGCCTGTGCGGCGGCATTGGGCGCGCATTCGGGAGAATTTTAGACGATTGTGTCTAAAGCTGGATCAATCATGGCAGTGATTAGGCGGGGCTGCTGCCGTTTTCGAGTATTTTCGCCAAGAAGAAACGGGGGCCGGATCAGACCTGACCGCCCGCAAGCTCTATGGTCTGGCCATTGATGCTGGACGAGCCCGGACCACAAAGCCACAGAGCCGCCTGTGCCACTTCCTCGGGCGCAATCAGGCGTTTGTGGCGGTTGGCCTCGACCATGAGAGTGCGCGCCGCCTCTTCTGACACGCCTGCGCGCTGAGAAATAGCGGTGGCGTTGCGGTGGACAATTTCAGTGTCCACATACCCGGGACAAATTGCGTTGAAGGTCAGGCCGGTGCCCAGGTAATCCTCGCTCAAGCCACGAATGAGGCCGATCATCCCGTGTTTTGAGGCCGTATAGGCCGCTGCGCCCTTAAGCCCTTTGAGGCCTGCAATCGACGACATGGCTATGACCCGTCCCCAATCGGTATGGCGCATGCCAGTCAGGCACTCGCGCAGGGTGTAAAACGCACCGTCAAGATTGGTGGCCATGATCTGCCGCCAGAAATCTGCATCGGTCTTGTGCAGGGCGCGCCCCTCGGCGATGCCGGCATTGGCGATGCAGATCTGCACCGGGCCGCGCGCGGCGACCGCCTGTGCCACGCCCGCGATGACCTGTGCCTCTTGGGTGACGTCCATCACGATGGGATGCAGACCTGCGCCGCTGACCGCCTCGAGCACCCCGGCGCGGCGTCCGGTGATGGTCACCTCTGCGCCCGCCTCGGCCAGAGCGCGGGCAATAGCAAGGCCGATGCCGCTACCGCCGCCCGTCACCAATGCATGTTTGCCCGCGATTGTCATCTTGCCTCCGCCCTCATGCGCGCTACTGTAGCTGCTCTTGAGCAAGAGACAACCGTGAGAGGGGCGGGTGAGACCCATGTTGAAATGGATTGACATGCCGCCCGTCTGGCTTGCCGGGTTTCTGGCTGTGGCATGGATGCAATCCAGCCATTACACCATGGGCCTGAGCCTTGGCGAAACATGGGCCGGTCTTTTGGGCGGGCTGCTGGTGGGCGGGGGAATTTTGCTGGTGGTGATGGCCGCGCTGGAATTTCGCCGCCATAAAACCAGCATCGTGCCGCATGAAACGCCAGAGCGCCTGATCCAGTCGGGAATTTTTCGGCGCTCGCGCAATCCCATCTATCTGGGCGATACGCTGATTCTCTCAGGGCTTATTCTGCGCTGGGATGCGGTTCTGGCGCTGCCACTGATTCCCATATTCGTCTGGGTCATAGAAAAACGCTTTATTATTCCGGAAGAGGACCGGATGCGGCGCAAGTTCCGCATGGATTTTGCCCGTTATTGCGAAAAAACCAGACGTTGGTTGTAGAAACCGCGACAATCTTGATCTCGTCACTCATGAAATAGTGTGAAATAACGACGTTCGGGACAAGGAAACCGGCACGCCGCGCTGCGGGGCCAAGAATACACGTCATCTGCCAAAGGGGGAGACAGCATTGAAGATCGGAACGCCAAAGGAAGTGCATGAGGGTGAGAATCGGGTTGCCATGACGCCCGATTCGGCCCTGCAACTGCAAAAGCTTGGGTATGACTGCGCCATCGAGAGTGGTGCTGGCACCGCGGCCGGGTTCTCGGACGCGGCCTATGAGGCGGCTGGGGTCGAGGTGATCAAGACCGCCGCCGCGCTTTACAAGGCCGTCGATATCGTAGCCAAGGTGCGCCCGCCCAGCGAGACGGAGGCCAAGCGCCTGACCGAAGGCCAGCTTCTGATCTCCTTCTTCTGGCCGGCGCAGAATGAGGCGCAGATGAAACTGCTCGCCGAAAAAGGCGCGTCGGTCATCGCCATGGACATGGTGCCGCGTATCAGCCGCGCGCAGAAGATGGACGCTCTGTCCTCAATGGCCAATATCGCGGGTTACCGCGCGGTGATCGAGGCAGGCAACAACTTTGGCCGCTTCTTTACCGGGCAGATCACGGCGGCGGGCAAAGTGCCCCCGGCCAAGGTGTTGATCGTCGGGGCTGGCGTTGCCGGTCTGGCGGCGATTGGCACCTCGACCAGCCTCGGGGCCATTACCTATGCGTTTGACGTGCGGCCCGAAGTGGCCGAGCAGGTCGAATCCATGGGCGCGCAGTTTGTCTATCTTGATTTCAAGGAAGAGCAGCAGGACGGGGCCGCCACCGGCGGATATGCCTCGGTGTCCAGTCCGGAATTCCGCGAGGCGCAGCTGGCCAAGTTCCGTGAACTGGCCCCGGAGATGGATATCGTCATCACCACCGCCCTCATTCCCAACCGCGAAGCGCCCGAGCTTTGGACCGAGGATATGGTCAAGGCGATGAAGCCCGGTTCTGTGATCGTGGACCTTGCTGCTGAAAAGGGCGGCAACTGCAAGATGACGGTGATGGATGAGAAGATCGTCACCGAGAATGGCGTGACCATCATCGGCTATACCGATTTCCCCAGCCGTATGGCGGCGCAATCCTCGACGCTCTATGCCACGAACATCCGCCACATGATGACGGACCTGACCCCCGAGAAAGATGGCAAGGTCAATCACAACATGGAGGATGACGTGATCCGGGGGGCCACGGTCGCTCATGCGGGCGCTGTCACCTTCCCGCCGCCGCCGCCAAAGGTTGCGGCGATTGCTGCCGCCAAGCCCAAGGAAAAGCCAAAAGAGCTGACCGCAGAGCAAAAGCGCGCGGCAGAGATGGCGGCGTTCAAGGCGCAGACCAAGAGCCAAGTCACGCTTTTGGTGGTGGGTGCGGCCCTGCTTCTCGCCGTGGGTCTGGTGGCCCCGGCCAGCTTTATGCAGCATTTCATCGTCTTTGTGCTGGCCGTTTTCGTGGGCTTCCAGGTGATCTGGAACGTGTCGCATAGCCTGCACACGCCGCTGATGGCGATCACCAACGCGATCTCGTCGATCATCATCCTGGGCGCGCTCATGCAGATCGGATCGGGGTCTTTCCTTGTCATTCTGCTGGCGGCGCTGTCGGTGTTCATGGCCGGGATCAATATTTTCGGTGGCTTCCTCGTCACCCGGCGCATGCTCGCCATGTTCCAGAAGTCATAAGGAGTAGAGGATCATGGATTACGGTTTCACGACGGCCGCCTATGTGGTGGCGGCCATCCTCTTCATTCTTTCTCTGGGTGGGCTCTCGGGGCAGGAAAGCGCCAAGCGCGCGGTGTGGTATGGCATGGCCGGTATGGCGCTGGCGATTGTCGCCACGCTGATCGGCCCCGGTGCCGGTCTCTGGCTTTTGTCGCTGGTGCTGATCGCGGCGGGTGGTGCGATTGGCTATGTGGTGGCCACGCGCGTGCAAATGACCGAGATGCCGCAGCTTGTGGCGGCGATGCACAGCCTTGTGGGTCTGGCTGCGGTCTTTGTGGGCTTTAACGCCGATATCGAACTGGGCCGCGTGCTGGCGATGGACGAGACCGCGCGCAAGGGGCTTGAGGGCTTTGCCGCCGTGCTGGCCAAGAAAACCAGCGTCGAGGTGGCAATCCTTCGGGTCGAGGTGTTCTTGGGCGTCTTTATCGGGGCCGTGACCTTTACCGGCTCGATCATCGCCTTTGGCAAACTGGCGGGCAAGGTCGATACCGCGGCCAAGAAACTGCCGGGTGGGCATGTTCTTAATGCGGGGGCTGCGTTCCTGTCGGTGGTTCTGGGGGTCATGTATTTCAACGATGCTGGCATCTGGACGCTGGTGGTGATGACGCTTCTGGCGTTCTTCATCGGCTATCATCTGATCATGGGGATCGGCGGGGCCGACATGCCCGTGGTGGTCTCGATGCTCAACAGCTACTCGGGCTGGGCGGCGGCGGCGATCGGTTTCAGCCTTGGCAATGACCTTCTGATCGTGGTCGGTGCGCTTGTCGGTTCTTCGGGGGCGATCCTGAGCTACATCATGTGTAAGGCGATGAACCGCTCGTTCATCTCTGTCATTCTGGGCGGCTTTGGCGGCCCGGCGGGCGAGCAGATGGCGGTTGAGGGCGAGCAGATCGCGATTGACGTCGATGGTGTCGCGGCGGCTCTTAACGAGGCCGACAGCATCATCATCATTCCGGGTTACGGCATGGCGGTGGCACAGGCGCAGGGGGCGGTTTCCGAACTGACCTCGAAGTTGCGGGCCAAGGGCAAGAACGTGCGCTTTGCCATCCATCCGGTCGCAGGCCGTCTGCCGGGGCATATGAATGTGCTCTTGGCCGAGGCCAAGGTGCCTTATGATATCGTGCTGGAAATGGACGAGATCAACGAGGATTTCCCGGATACGGATGTGGCCATCGTCATCGGTTCGAACGACATCGTGAACCCGGCGGCGCAGGACGATCCCAACAGCCCCATCGCCGGGATGCCGGTGCTGGAATGCTGGAAGGCCAAGCAGGTATTCGTCTCGAAGCGCGGGCAGGGCACCGGCTATTCGGGGATCGAGAACCCGCTCTTCTACAAGGACAACACGCGGATGTTCTATGGCGATGCCAAGGCAAGCCTGTCGAGCCTCTTGCCCAAGATCGACTGATCGTTTGGGTGGAAAAGAAAAAGGGCGCCTTGCGGGGCGCCCTTTTGCGTTTGTCAGTAGTGATATCTGAGCTGCGCAATGTCGAGCTGTTGGCTCTCGCCCTTGCCACTGACACTGACACGGTAGACAAGGCGGTGTTCATCGGTGATCCGCCGTGACCACCAGCCGGTGAGATCGCCTTTGAGCGATTCAGGCTTGCCGATGCCCTTGAACGGCAGGCGCTTGGTGGCGTTGATCAGATCAATGACCCGGTTCAGCCCCTTGTCGCGCCCGGTGGATTGCCACCAGAGAAAATCTTCCCAAGCGTCGTCGGAAAAGACCAACCTCACCCGTCAATGTCACGCGCTATGCCATTCCCGGCGGTCAGTTGCGCAATCGAGCGGTGCAGCCGGCGGGCGTTTTCCGGGCTCTTGAGCAGGTGGAGGGTTTCCTGAATGGCGTTGTATTCTTCGAGCGAGATCATCACCACCGCCTCGCGGTTCTTGCGGGTGACGACCACCTCTGTGCGGTCGTGAATGACGCGGTCCATCACCTCCTTGAGCGAGGCGCGGGCATCGGTATAGGTGAACACGTCCATATCTGGCCCCCCTTGTCTGTAATGCGTATATGCACATAATTCTGTACAAGTCAAGGCAGCGGTCGTGGGTTGCGGGCCATGACGCATTCCCCTTTGGCAACTGTCGGAATTTGAGTAATTTGGGAAGGAGGAAGCGCGAAACGCGGGCAGTATACACTTGTGTTCCGCTAAATCATTGGGGTTGAACGAAAAACCTCTTTTTTGCAGGCGCGGCACGGGGTATGCAGCGCTGAGGATCAGGAGAACGGCGCATGCCCCCCATTCAGGACCACCCGCTGCGCTATGAGATGGCCAATGAGCTGCATGCGCGGCCATTCCCGTCGCTTGAGGCCCCTTGCACCGCCGTTTATTTGGCCGTCAAGCAACCGCATGATGCGGCCAAGCGCGACCGCGCGGCGGATCTGGCGCATCTGGTGGCACTTTTGGATCGCTATGGGGCCAAGCATCCGCAGCCGGGGGCCACGCATTATTCCGGCCAGATCGGGCGGCACAGTCTGAAATGGGAAAGCCATACCGAAATGGTGACCTATACCGTCTTTACCGATGGGGTCAGTGCGCGGCCGTTTGATCCGGCGGATTTCGAGGTCTTTCCAAGCGATTGGCTGTCGGATGCGCCGGGGCTGCGCGTGACCTCGGCGATGATCCGGGTGACCCCGTGGAAGAGCCGCGAGGCGACGCGTGACGAGATCGACCAGTGGTTCGTGTCCGAGAGCGTGGCTGTGGCGCGGGTGCTGGATGATGCCGCCGTGATGGCGGGGGATTTCCGGATTGATCCGGCGGGGCATTTGCGGTTTTCGCTGCATGTGGCCCCCACGACGGGCGCGCGCCGGATTGGCCGCGTGGTGCAGCGCCTTTGCGAGATCGAGACCTACAAGGCGATGTCGATGCTGGGCTTTGCTCGCGTGCGCGAGATGGGCCGCCAGATGGGCGACACCGATAGCCAGTTGAGCCGCCTCATCAACGATATGACCGGTGGCAGCCAGCCAGCGGAGGAAACGTTGCAAAGCCTGTTGCGCGTTTCAGCCGAGTTGGAGGCGCTGGTCGCGCGCTCGTCCTTCCGCTTTGGCGCGACGGCGGCCTATGAGCAGATCGTGAACCAACGGATTGCGGTCTTGCGCGAGGAACGCTTTGAGGGGCGGCAGACATTCGCGGAATTCATGATGCGCCGCTATGATCCGGCGATGCGCACCGTGCGCGCCACCAAGGACAGGCTGGACGCCATGGCCGATAGGGCGATGCGGGCGGGCGAATTGCTGCGCACGCGGGTGGATGTAGAGCGCAGCGCGCAGAACCAGGCGCTCTTGGAGAGCATGGACAAGCGCGCCGATCTGCAACTGCGGCTGCAAAAGACCGTTGAAGGCCTGTCCGTGGTGGCGATCAGCTATTACGCGGTCTCGCTGGCATCTTACCTTCTGTATCCGCTGGCCGAGGCGCTGGGCATGAGCAAGGGCAGCGTCACCGCCGCCGTCACCCTGCCGGTTATTGCCCTTGTGTGGTGGATGGTGCAGCGGATTCGCAAAAAGCTGCATTAGAGCGCGGTGCGCCCCATCGAAACTACACATGTCCCGGGCTTGATCCGGGACTTAGCCGAGGCAGCCCCGAGGCCCCGGCTCGGGGGCCGGGGCGATGTGAACCCGATCAGACGCAACCCGCTCTAACTCGGTTCAGGTGATGTAATGCAGCCGGTCAAAGCTCTGGCGCCAGTCTGAGACCTCTGGGCGCAGCGCATCGGGGTCATTGCCGCGCAGCGCCCGCGCGATCAGTGCGGCCATGCGCGGCGCATGCTCTGGCGTTACCCCCCAGCGGACCAATTCCGGCGTGCCGATGCGCAGGCCGTTCATGTCGCCCGCCACAGGTGTCATCGGCAGGCCGATGCCACAGGCAAGAAAGCCCGCGCGGCGCAGCGTCTTGGATGCCGCCTGACCGCCGCCGAACCCCGCCGCCGCGATGGCGAATTGGTGCGAGGCCGTGGCGATACCCCCGGCCTTGAAGACGGGTAGGCCCTCGGCCTCGAGGGCTGTGGCGAGCGCCTGCGCCACGGCGATCATCTGGGCGGCATAGGCGTGGCCATGGCTGCGCCAATCCAGCAGCGTCACCGCCAGAGCCGCCGATTTCGCCGCGTCAAAATTGGCGGTCATGCCCGGAAAGGCGATGGCATCCAGCGCTTGCGCCAGAGCGGTGTCATTGGTGACGATGAGGCCCCCGGCAGGCCCCCCGAGGCTTTTGTAGGTGCTCATCGTCATCAGATGCGCGCCCTCATCGAGCGGGTTTTTCCATGCGCCACCTGCGATGATGCCGCATTGATGCGCCGCGTCAAAAAGCAGATGCGCGCCGACGTCATCGGCTATCGCGCGCACCTCGCGCACGGGGTGCTCCTGTAGGTTGAGGCTCGCGCCGAGTGTGATGAGCCGGGGGTGTTCGGCCTTGGCCAAGGCGCGCAGCCCGTCGACATCGACCGTATAGCCATCGGCGTGAACTGGGGCCTCAAGGATACGCAGCCCGTAGAGCCCGGCACAGCCCGCCCCGTGATGGGTGACATGACCGCCGACGCTGGCGGGCGGCGCAATGATCGTGTCGCCGGGTTTGCAGGTGGCCATGAAACCGTAGAGATTGGCGATGGCCCCCGACGGCACGCGGATTTCGGCATAGCGGGCATCAAACACCTCGGCGGCGAGTTCCGCCGCGATAACCTCGATTTCCTCGATCGCCTCGAGGCCCATTTCGTATTTGTCCCCGGGATAGCCCAGCGACGGGCGCGACCCGATGCCAGAGGCCAAAAGCGCCTCGGCGCGCGGGTTCATCACATTGGTGGCGGGGTTGAGGTTGAAGCATTCAGCATTGTGGATGCGGCGATTGTCCTGCGCCAACGCCTCGAGGCGCGCGGCGATGGTGCCTGCGTCTTGGGTGGCGGTGCGGGTGGCAAGCGTCTGGATCAGGTCTTCGCATAGCGGGGGCACCCAAGGGCGGCGGGCAAGGGTCATGGCGGTCTCCTCTGGATCGGTTTCCGGCAGGATGGCGTGGCGGTCTGGACGGCGCAAATGAGAATATGTAAATATCAGCGTAGAAAAACTAAGGCGAGAAAATGTCTGTATCTCCTCCGCGCCCCAAGGGGCCGCCGCTCAATGCGTTGCGCGCCTTTGAGGCGGCCGCGCGTCTGGGCGGCTTTGCCAATGCCGCTGAAGAGCTTTGCGTCACCCCCGGTGCGATTTCGCAGCATATCCGCGCGCTGGAGGCCTGGATTGGCGCGAACCTTTTCGAGCGTCGCTCGCAGGGGGTGCGGCTGACGGCGCTGGGGGCAGAGGCGCTGCCGGGGTTTGCCACGGCCTTTGATGCGATGGGGGCGGCGGTGTTTGGCCTGCGGAGTGCCGCGCGCCATGGCGCGTTACATATCGCGGCGCTGCCATCGGTGGCGCAACTCTGGCTCTCGCCGCGCCTGCCTGTGGTGCGTGCGGCGCTGCCGTCGTTGCATATTTCCGTCTCGGCGATCGAGAACCCGCCCAATCTGGCGCGGGATCTCTTTGATCTTAGCCTTTTCATCCGGCCCCCGACGGGGGCGCGGGGCGAACAGGTGCTGGCGCAGGATATGATCCTGCCGGTCTGCGCGCCCGAGATGGCCGCAGGTTTGCGCAGCCCTGCCGATCTTATGGGGCAAACGCTGTTGCATGATGCGCTCTGGTCCGAGGATTGGGCGCTTTGGGCGCGGGCGAGGCTGCCGGGCATCAGCCTGCCCACCACCGGGCCGCGCTATTCGCTTTATGCCATCGCGTTAGAGGAGGCGCGGCATGGGGCGGGGGTGTTGATGGGGCATCAAAGCCTTGTGCAGAGCGCCTTGGACGACGGCAGCCTTGTCGCGCCCTTTGATCTGGCTGTGCCGACGGGCAAGGCGCTGGTGCTGGAACATCCGGCCTTTGATCCGCCCCGCGCCGATCTGGCGCGGGTGTTGGCGTTGCTTGGTGGGCAGGTCACGGGTTGATCCCCTCTGGCCATTGCCGCGCGGCTGCGGTATCCGGGCCGGGTTGCAACACCCCGGAGGGCGCGCCCATGTCCGACACCGTTCCATTCGAGAAACCCGGCCCCGTCGAGGCCGATTTGCGCCATGCCATCGCGCCCACCGAAGAGATCATCGCAGAGGCGCGCGCGGGCCGCATGTTTATTCTCGTGGACCATGAGGACCGCGAGAACGAGGGCGATCTGGTGATCGCCGCCGAATTTGCCACGCCTGAGGCGGTGAATTTCATGGCGATGCATGGGCGTGGCCTGATCTGTCTGCCGATGACGGCCGAGCGGATTGACCGGCTGGGATTGCCGCTGATGGCGGTCAATAATTCTTCGCGCCACGAGACAGCCTTTACCGTCTCTATCGAGGCGCGCGAAGGGGTAAGCACCGGCATTTCCGCAGCCGACCGGGCGCTGACCATCGCCACGGCGATCAACGAGCAAAACACCATGGCGGCGATTGCGACGCCGGGGCATGTCTTTCCCTTGCGGGCCCGGCGCGGCGGCGTGCTGGTGCGTGCCGGTCATACCGAGGCGGCGGTGGATATCGCGCGGCTCGCGGGGCTGAACCCGTCGGGGGTGATCTGCGAGATCATGAAGGAAGACGGCTCTATGGCGCGGCTGCCCGACCTGATCGAGTTTGCCGCCAAGCATGATCTGAAAATCGGCACCATTTCCGACCTGATCGCCTATCGCCACAAGCATGACAATCTGATCATCGAAATGCGCCGGGAATCCGTAACCTCGAGCCATGGGGGCGCGTGGGACATGCGGATTTTTGCCGATCAGATCACCCAAACCGAGCATGTGGTCCTGAGCAAGGGCGATATCACAGATGGGCGGCCCGTGCTGGCGCGTACCCATGCGCTCAATGCGCTTGAGGATGTGCTGGGCATCGGCCTGAGCAAACGCGCCCACGGTCCCACAGGCAAGCTGCCGCGCGCGATGGAGATCATCGCCCGCGAGGGGCGCGGTGCGGTGTTCCTGTTCCGCCAACCCCGTCCCAAGCTGGCAGGCGAGATGGAGGATGAGGATGCGCCGCGCACGATCAAACACACGGGCCTTGGCGCGCAGATCATGTCGACAATGGGTATTCGGGAATTGATCCTGCTGACCGATAGTCCGAAAACCCGGTATCTGGGGCTGGATGCCTATGGCATTTCGATCACCGGCACCCGGCCCCTGACGGAGGAGTGAAAAAGATGGCGGAACACGAATACACCCTGCCGCGCGCGGAATTCGACAAGCCGGTCAAGATCCTGATCGTCGTGGCACCGTTTTATCGCGACATTGCAGACAATCTGATTGCCGGGGCCACGGCGGAAATCGAGGCGACAGGCGGCACCTTTGAGATTGCCGAAGTGCCCGGCGCGCTGGAAATCCCCACCACCATCGGCATTGCCGAGCGTATGGCCAATTTTGACGGCTATGTCGCATTGGGCTGTGTGATCCGGGGCGAGACCACGCATTACGACACAGTGTGCAACGACAGCTCGCGCGGTATCACGCTGTTGGGCTTGCAGGGCCTGTGCATCGGCAATGGGATCCTCACGGTGGAAAACCGTGCCCAAGCTGAGGTGCGCGCCGATCCAAAGGCCATGAACAAGGGCGCGGGGGCGGCAGCGGCGGCCTTGCATCTGGTGGCTTTGGCCCGTAAATGGGGCGGCCCGCGCAAGGGCGTGGGATTCAAGCCTGCGACCGATGACATCCAGATCGCAGGCGCAACAAAAGGCAAACCCGTCGCATGACCACCGATCCCGCCCTCTCTGGCAACCGCAAGCGCCAGATGAAATCCGCCGCCCGGCTTTATGCGGTGCAGGCGCTGTTTCAGATGGAACACTCCGGCCAGAGCTCGGACACGGTGAGCGAGGAATTTCTCGATTTCCGCTTTGGTGCCGAGGTGGATGAAGGCGTGGACATGGCCGAGGGCGATGTTGACCTCTTTCGCAAGCTGCTTGACGATGCGGTCAGCTGGCAGGCCAAGATTGATCAGATGACCGACCGCGCCCTAGTGGCGAAGTGGCCGATCGCCCGGATTGATCCGACGCTGCGCGCGCTCTTTCGCGCGGCAGGGGCGGAATTGGTGCAATCCGACACACCGCCCAAGGTGGTGATCATGGAATATGTCGATGTCGCCAAGGCGTTCTATCCGGACGGCAAGGAATCGAAATTCGTCAATGCCGTTCTGGATCATATGGCGCGCGAGGCACGGCCCGAGGCGTTTTGATCCTCGGGCTGCGCGCATTGAGGCCGGCCCGTTGCCTTTGCGCGCGCAGAATTGGCATGATACCGGCGCGCCACAAAAGTTTTTCGGCCAAATGAAGCCATAGGGTGAAAGGGTCGCGGGGCGCTGACTTGTAATCCCGTGCCAAAGGCGTAGACTCAGCCTGTAAGCAAAGGAGTCGTCAAATGCCCAAGCTTGTCCGCCTTTATATCACGCAGGTCGCCATCGGTTTTGGCATCGCGGGGGCCTTTGTTGCCATGTTGCTGTGGTTCAATGTCGCGAACCTGTGGCATCTGGTGACACATTCCGACAAAGGGCTTTTGGCGGTTGTCGTCCTGTGGTTCGCCAATGGGATCGTCTTTGCTGGCGTGCAATTCGCCATCGCAATCATGCGGATGAAGGATGACGATGACGACGAGCCGCGCGGTGGCCATCGTCAAGGTGTCATGGCGCGGGAATATATGGCGATTCCGGTGCGCGTGGATGACCGGCGTCGCCCGGCACCGCGGCGCTGAGCGCCGCGCAATTCCGACCTGCATCAGGGGTGTGACGGGCCCGTAGCAACCGTTCGGTGGTATGATTCCCGAGGACCTGTATGTACAGGTGGGCATCGGGTAACTGGACCAGGGTCCAGACAGAGCCAATTCCCTCGGAATTGCTTAAGGCCACTGGAATGCAACCGTTATCGAGAAGAACAGCACCCGTCACGCCCCAGAGGTAAGCCTTTGTTTGCCCTTCGACAAGGGGTTGCGCGCGTTCGTGGTTTGTTCATAATCCCGTCATGGATTTTGGAACCGATCAGATGCTGCAACCGGGGCAGGTTCTGGCGCGGGGCGTGTGCCGCCACCTGCGCAGCCATGATTTTGATTCGATAGTAGAATTTGTGCCCGAGCGGGGGCGGCGCGTCGATGTGATGGCGCTGGGTCCCAAGGGCGAGATCTGGGTGATCGAGTGCAAATCAAGCCGTGCCGATTTCATGGCGGATGCCAAATGGCAGGGCTATCTGCAATGGTGTGACCGCTATTTCTGGGCGGTGGATGCCGAATTTCCGGTGGATTTGCTGCCAGAGGGCACCGGCCTGATTCTGGCTGATGCCTATAGCGCCGAGATCATCCGCATGGGGCCCGAAACCCGGCTTGCGGGCGCGCGTCGCGCCGCGCTTACGCGGAAATTCGCGCGGCACGCGGCACGGCGGCTGCAGTCGCTGCTTGATCCGCGCTTATGAGCCCTTGGCGCGCGCCGCCTGAGCGGAGGCGATGATTTCCTGGGCGATTTCCTCGGCCTCTTCGGGCGTGAAATCCATCGGAAGGTCAATGCCCTGCGCCTCGATATAGAGGCGGACCATGCCTTGATCGGTCGGCCCGATCTGGAGGTTGGCCTCGATGTCGCTCTCTGAATTGATACCCATGGCGCTCTCCTTGCAACAACGGGCGTGCTATCCCTTTCCCCCTTGATTGACAAGCGTCTTGGCGCTTTGCTGGGGGTATGGATACGATCACGTTGCGCCTGTTCCAATCAGAGGATGCCCCTTGGCTGATAGAGCGTCATGGGACGCTTTATGCGCGTGAGGCGGGGTTTGACGGCACATTCGCGCCGCTTGTGGCCAAGATCATCACGGATTATCTGGCGCGGCACGATCCTGCACGGGAAGCAGGCTGGATTGCCGAGGCGGGGGGGCGGCGGCTTGGCTCGATCTTCTGCGTGGCGCAGAGTGCCGATGTGGCCAAGCTGCGGCTCTTTCTCTTGGAGCCAGAGGCGCGGGGTCGGGGGCTTGGTCAGCGGATGCTGGGGCATTGCATGGATTTTGCGCGGGCCAAGGGCTATGCGGGCATGACGCTGGCCACCCATGAGAGCCACCGCGCGGCCTGTGCCCTTTACGCGCGCAATGGGTGGCAGATTGCCCAAACGCGTCCGGTGCGGGCCTATGGCTGTGATTTACTGGAACAAACCTGGGACATCGCCTTTCATTAGACTTGCATTCCGAAGACGGTAAAGCTAAATCGCCCCCCAGTGCCGCCTTAGCTCAGTTGGTTAGAGCGCTGGATTGTGGATCCAGAGGTCCCCTGTTCAAGCCAGGGAGGCGGTACCATCAAAAAATCTACGAATTTGTACAGGTATGCCGCCTAGATGTTGGGATCTTTGGGGAATGTCCCTCGAGACCAACGGTATGGCCACGACATCAACCCTTGGAACTCGTAGTGGCGAGCGCCTTGAGCGTTTGAGTTTGCGCCTCAGGTGATTCCCACGCGGGCTTTGGTCTGGGCCGATTTGACGCCGCCAATGCCCGCGGGTGTAGCCATGATCTCAAGACACCGCATTTGGTTGAAAACGTGAGAGGTGGCCCCGAAGCCCGGCTGGGCACCCTGAGCACCGCCGCCTCTGGAACACTCAGTTCTGCACCACGCGGCTCTGACGTCAGGGTATCCGCGCCGTTTATGTCCTCAGGCTGCGATCTATTAGAAAAACAGGCAAATCCTGTTGGGGCTGCTTAATTTTTCGGCGCGGCGGACAAGTCAGTGCATGTTCGGCCCCGTTTAAAGCGCAAATGCTTGCGTCATTTGCAAAATCGCTGTGCTTACCTCGTCGGGTAAGAGCATCAGGTTCGGACAAGGACTTTCGCGATGGGGCACGCGGTCAGTGATGGCTGATGTGTTACCCCTGCACGGGGAAAGACAATGAATCTCGACAAAACGCCGGTCAAGATCGGTTTTCTCTATTCCAGAACCGGCGTGACGTCCGTGGTTGAAAGCCAGCAGCGAGAAGCGGCCATATTGGCTGTTGAAGAGATAAATCAGGATGGTGGGCTTCTGGGCGAAGAGCTTTTGTTTTCCGGCTGTGACACGCGATCCAATCCTGCCGCGTTCCGGGCAGAAGGTGCCCGATTGCTGTCCGAGGAGCGGGTAGATGCCCTATTTGGTTGCTACATGTCCTCTTGCCGCAAGGCCGTGCTGCAGACCGTGAACGATCACAAGTCGACCTTGTTCTACCCGACACATTACGAGGGATTCGAATACGCGAAGGGATGCATCTATTCTGGTGCAACCCCCAATCAGAGCGCCAAATGGCTCGCCGATTTCATGACGCAGACCTATGGCGGCCGCTTTTTCTTTGTTGGCTCGAATTACATTTTTCCATACGAAATCAACCGTCTGATGCGTGATCTTCTTTCTAATCGCGGCGCGGATGTTGTGGATGAAGTCTATATCCCATTGGGTTCGTCCGGCGACGAGATCGACTGCGTTATCAACCGGATCAAGCAAAGCCAGCCTGTCATCGTGTTTTCCACGTTGGTCGGAACGGATGCCGTTGATTTCTACAGGGCTTATGACAACGCGGGGTTTGACAGGACGATCATGCCCATTTGTTCGGTTACTGCGGGCGAACCTGAGATGGCCGCGATGGGCCGAAGTGCGGCAGAGGGCAATATCAAGGCGGCTCCGTATTTCAGCGTGATCGACAGTGACGTGAACCGCCGCTTCGTCACGCGCTTCAGGGAGCGTTTCGGGGAAGAGGCATCGCTTTGCGCCGAGGCGGAGGCTGCCTATTTTCAGATCAAGCTATTCGCAGAGGCCGTACGGCAGGCCGGGGGAACCGATCGCGACGATCTGTTGCGTGTTCTGCCGACCTTCTCACTAGAGGCCCCGCAGGGCTTGGTGCGCGTGGACGCGGCAACAAATCACACGGTGTTGTGGCCTAGGGTCGCCATTGTCGATGCCGATGGCAAGTTCCGGATCGTGCGGGAAGCGTCTTCGCCGGTGATCCCCTCGCCTTATCTTATCCAGCTGGAAGATCCAGTTGCCCTTTCACATGCCGCTTTTGCCAAGAGCAGCCTATCATGAGCATCTTTCGATTAAAAAACCTTCGTGAGATTGAAGTCGTCGTGGTGCATCCCCCCGATGAGGATGGCATGATGATCCTTGACCAACTTGGCCGGATCGGTTGCCGCAAATCCCTGGCATGGCCGCCACCCAACACGCTGGCCGAGCAGATCGACGTGGCGTTCATCGGTCTGTTCTGTGACCACCATGAAGAAATCAAAGCGATGTTGAAGCGAACCGGGAAGCCGGGGCCGACCATCATCGGTTTGGTGAATTACGAAAACCCGGCCATGCTGCAACTGTTGCTGGATTTGAATGCGACGGCTGCCACCTCAAAGCCCGTCAAGAGCTTTGGCGTGCTGACCAATCTTGCCCTCGCGCGTGCGATTTGGCAGCAGCAGCTTGCCTATCAAGAACAGATCGAGCGGCTGGAACAAAAGATCAGAGGTCAGAAGGCTTTGGCCAAGGCCAAGCTGATTTTGATGGAAATGCACAATCTTAGCGAGTGTGATGCGCATCGAGTGCTTAGAGAACAGGCAATGTCCAAGCGTATTTCCATAGATGACATGGCCCAAGCGATCATCAGCGCGAGTGAGCTATTGTCAATGAAGCGAAGCGATGTATAGTTAAATCGTTGGCAACCATAGCTGCTTGCCAACACGGAAGAAGGCTGAACGCGCAATCTTACTATGACCCTGCGCGTTGATGACGGTGGATGCAGTGTCGTATCCAAGCCTGACCGCCCCTTAGGGGATCTGACCTCCGAAAGGCTGCATGATGAATGCAGGGTCACCGTCTTATGTCTGATCTGAGCCATAACTTGATGTGCTGAACGCCTGCGCGTGAGCATTACAATCCTGTTCTGGCTTTCACCGGCAAATTCACTTTTCGCATCGGCGTGCTCGGTTTTGACGGAGTTTCAACACGCCGACCTTCCAGGAGTAAGGCTATGCTTCACCGCTTGCATTGCAGGTGCGTCTCTAGTCGTGGGCGCATGCTATGAACATATTCTCCGACATCATCGGTGCGGCCGATCAACCCGGTTTCCGCGAGGATCTGCACCGGTTGGACCACGCCCATGCGGTTGACCACCTGCGCCTGTCCCGGTCCGATCTGGCGCGTCGCCGATTTCGGGGCCTAACGGATGCGGGGCGCGAGATTGCGATTGCGCTGCCCCGAAGCCAACAGCTGTTTGATGGTGCAATTCTGGAATTGAAGGCCTCTGCGGCACTCGTGGTGCGCGTCGAGACCGAGGACTGGCTGCGGTTTGTGGCGCGGGATGCGGCCACAGCGCTCAGATTGGGGTATTTCGCGGGCAACCTGCATTGGCGGGTGCGTTTTGAGGGCGATGTGCTTTTGATCGCTGTCGAGACTGAGCGGCGCGTCTATCTCGACCGGCTGGAGCCGATGATTCAGTCGGGTGAAATCCGCCCCCTGCGCACCGCTGAGGTCGCTGTGCCATGACGGGTGCCTTGTCTCTGCTCAGGATGTTGCAGACGACCGATAGCGCCTTTCCTTCGGGGGCCTTTGCGTTTTCGTCCGGGCTTGAGACCCTCACGAACGAGGGCAAGGTGCGCGATGCCACAGGTGTTCACCGGATACTCACGCATCAGATCATCCCTCGATGGTTCAGCTTTGATCGCCCCTTCCTGCTCTGCGCGATGGACGCGGCCCATGATCCGCAGCAGCTTTTGGACATTGATGCGCGGTGCCACGTTCAGAACACCTCGGACCGGTTGGCGGACGCCTCGCGCAGGATTGGACGCTCTTTGTTGTCCGTTCATAGCCGTATCGGCACGCCATTCGTTGCCAGCTTCAACGCGGCCATCGCTCAGGCCATGCGGTGCCATGCGGGGGGCTATGAGCCGGTGGTGCAAGGTGTCGTGGCCGCCGGCTTGGGGCTGTCGCCCTTGCAGGCCCAGGCTGGTGCGCTGAACGGGGTGGTCACGGCGTTCACCTCGGCTGCGGTGCGCCTTGGCTCGCTAGGAGCCATTGAGGCGCAGTCGCTGCTGGCTCAGATCGCGCCGACGATGGCCAAAGACCTGAGCACGCCATGCCCCGAGAAACCGGGGAGTTTTTCACCCCTCTCCGAGATTGCCGCCGTCCGCCGCCCCACTGCGCATGCCAGCCTTTTTGCGACCTGAAAGACCATGATGAGGATCAAGGATACGGAATGCTTTTAACACCGACCGAACTTGAACGCTTGACGATCTTCACCGCTGCGCAACTGGCGCGGCGGCGTCGTGACCGTGGCCTGGCGCTGAACGCGCCTGAGGCAATTGCCATCATTTGCGACGAAATCCTAGAGGGCGCGCGCGACGGGCGCAGCGTGGCCGAGCTTATCAGTTATGGATCGACAATCCTGACGCGGGACGATGTGATGCCCGGCGTTGCCGATCTTGTTCCCATGATACAGGTCGAGGGCGTCTTTCCAGATGGCACCAAGCTGGTCACGGTTCATGATCCGATCCGCCCCGGTGCAAACCCCGTGGCGGATGCCGAGATCAGACCCGGCGAATTCCGCGTCGCGGAGGGTGAGATAGAGCTCAATGCCGGGCGTGAAACGATCACCCTGACCGTGCGCAACACCGGGGATCGCCCGGTGCAGGTTGGCAGTCACTATCATTTTTTCGAAGCCAACAAGGCGCTGGACATGGACCGCGCCGCCGCCTTCGGCTTTCGGCTGAATATTCCTGCGGGCACAGCCGTGCGGTTCGAACCGGGACAGGAAAAAGAGGTCAGCCTTTGCACCTTTGGCGGTGAGAAGCGGCTGACAGGGCTGAACAATCTGACAAATGGCGAGGTCAACGAGGCCAACAAGATCGCGGCGCTAGAACGCGCACGCGCTGCGGGATTCAAGGGGGCCTGATCATGGTAAAGATGACGCGAGCGGACTATGCGGCGATGTTCGGCCCCACCACGGGCGACATGATCCGCCTTGGCGATACCGAGCTATGGGCCGAGATCGAGCATGATTTCACGGTCTATGGGGACGAATGCCTGCATGGGGGCGGCAAGACCCTGCGCGACGGGCTTGGGATGGCCGTGGGCGTGACAAGTGCGGGCGGATCGCTCGATATGCTGATTTGCAATGTCGTGGTGATCGACGCGGTCGTCGGGATCGTCAAAGGCGATATCGGCATCAAGAACGGCAAGATCGTCGCCATTGGCAAGGCAGGCAATCCGGCGACGATGGACGGGGTTGATCCGCGCCTGATCGTGGGGGCTGGCACCACCGTGCGTGACGCCGAAGGCATGATCGCGACGGCGGGTGCAATTGACGTGCACGTGCATTTCGACAGTGCCCAACTGGTAGAGCATGCGCTGTCGTCAGGTATCACGACGATGCTGGGCGGGTCCTTGGGGCCGATCACAGTCGGGATTGATTGTGGCGGCGTGTTCAACACCGGTAAAATGCTGCAGGCCGCCGAGCATTGGCCGATGAATTTCGGGTTCTTGGGGCGCGGCAACGCCCATCAGCCCGACGCGATGGTCGAGCAGATCGAGAACGGCTGTCTGGGTCTCAAGATCCACGAAGACTGGGGATCCATGCCGGCAGCGATTGATGCCTGCCTGACAGTCGCCGATGCGCTTGATTTTCAGGTGCAGATTCACACCGACACGCTCAATGAAAGCGGGTTCGTCGAGGATACGCTGCGGGCCATCGGGGATCGCACGATCCACATGTATCACACCGAGGGCGCGGGCGGCGGCCATGCCCCCGATATCATTACGGTGGCGGGGCGGGCGAACTGCCTGCCATCGTCAACCAATCCGACAAACCCCTTCACCATCAACACCTTCGACGAACATCTCGATATGACGATGGTGTGCCATCACCTGAATCCGTCGATCCCCGAGGATGTGGCCTTTGCCGAAAGCCGCATCCGCGCGCAGACTATCGCCGCCGAGGACGTGCTGCACGATATCGGTGCCATCTCGATGCTGGGCTCGGACAGTCAGGGGATGGGCCGCATTCACGAGGTTATCACCCGAACATGGCAGCTTGCCTCGAAGATGCGGGTTCAACGCGGGCGTCTGCCCGAAGAAACCGTAGCAAAAGGCGATAATCACCGGATCAAACGGTTCATCGCGAAATACACGATCAACGCCGCGCGATCTTTTGGCATTGCCGATCACATCGGGTCTCTTGAACCGGGCAAGATGGCGGATGTCGTGCTGTGGAAGCCGGGATATTTCGGCATCAAGCCCGAGTTGGTGGTCAAGGGCGGCTTTATCGCATGGGGCGCGATGGGGGATAGTGCCGCCTCGCTGATGACCTGCGAGCCGCTGATGATGCGACCGCAATGGGGGTCTTTCGGCAAGGCCGCGCCAGCCTGTGGGGCCTGTTTCGTGAATCCCCGCGCTATTGATGGCGGTCTGGCGCAGCGGCTAGGCCTGACCAAGGCGTTGTTGCCGGCGCAGGGCACGCGGACGCTGCGCAAATCGGACATGTTCCTCAACGATGCCTGTCCTGACATCACCGTGGATCCCGCGACCTTCGAGGTGTTCGTGGATGGCGTTCTTGCCACCTGCGAGCCAGCGGAAAGCCTGCCGCTTACGCAAAGGTATATGCTGCGATGAACCATTTTATTCCCCTGAGCAAAAGCAACAATCCCGGTCCTGCCCGGATCGGGATCGGCGGGCCTGTCGGCTCGGGCAAGACGGCGCTTATCGAGGCGATGATGCCGGTCTTTAAGGCGCGTGCGATCGAGGTGGCCGTGGTGACCAATGACCTTGTCACCAAAGAGGATGCCCGGCGCTTGCAGGCCAGCGGCCTGATAGATCCAGACCGCGTATCTGCCGTCGAGGCCGGGGCCTGCCCGCACACCGTGATCCGCGAGGACCCGACCCTCAACATCGCTGCCGCTGATGATCTAGAGGCCCGATTTCCCGGGCTTGATCTGATCCTGATCGAGTCAGGGGGCGACAATCTTGCCTCGACCTTCTCGCTTGATCTGGTGGATTGGTGGATGTTCGTCATCGACGTGGGGCAGGGCGACGATATCCCCCGCAAACGCGGCCCCGGCATCCTGCAATGCGATCTTTTGGTCATCAACAAGCTGGACCTTGCGCCGCATGTCTTTGTTGATGCGGATAAAATCCTGATTGAGGCGCGCGAGATCAGGGCAAAGGCGCCCGTGATCGGCTGTTGCTGCAAAGGGGCCCGCATCACCGGCGTGGACGAAATCGTCGACATGCTGGCGCGTGAGCTGCTGTTTCGGGGGGTCGCGTCTTGAACGCCATTGGCGCGATAGGCCTCGGCGCGCGCCCGGTTGCGGCGGAGCTTCGGTTTCGTGCTCTTGGTGGGCGCACATTTCTTGCGCGGCAGTTCACGCCGCATCCGTTTCACATCACGCGGCCCTTTTACCATGCGGGTGACCCGAAGGGAATGGCAACGCTCTATCTGCAATCGTCGTCGGGTGGGGTCTATGCGGGCGATGACCTGTCGCTTGAAATCGGGCTTGATGCGGGGGCGCAGGTGCATGTCACGACACAGGCCTCGACCATCGTGCATGACGCGCGCGGACGAGAGGGGGCCCGGCAAACGGTCTGTCTCGATGTAGCGGAGGGTGCTCGGCTGGATTACCTGCCCGATCCCGCGATCCTGATGACCGGTGCCAAGTTCTGCAACCGTGTGACGGCGAGGTTTGGACGGGAGGCTCGCGTGATCCTGGGGGATGCGCAACTCAGCCACGATCCCGAGGGGCATGCACGACCGTTTTCAAGGCTTGAGAACGAGGTTGAACTTATCAGCCCCGAGGGGACGGTGCTGCTTGATCGCTTTGATCTATGCGGTTCCGACTGGCCCGCCCGTACGGGTGGGTTCGCGTGTTCGGGGATGATGATTGTCGTCGGGTGTGCAGATGCGGGCGCGCAGATGCAACGTGCGGCAGACACCGTGCCCGGCGTTTATGCCGGCCTGTCTGTGTTCAGTGACCGGGATATCGCCCTCATCCGTTTTCTAGCCCCGGACGGGGCTGCGCTGTCCAAAGTGATGGCCGCCTTGTGGCGGGCCGCCGCGACCGTGTTGGACGGTCAGCCACCTGCGGAGCGCCGGAAATGACCCAATCCACCACATTTGCCACTCCTGAAATCAGAAGGATCAAACACAATGCATCACGGTGATATCGCAAGCAGCCACGACTCCGTCGGAGTCGCGGTGGTGAACTATAAAATGCCCCGGCTGCACACGCGGGCCGAGGTGATCGAGAACTGCCACAAGATCGCGGAGATGCTGAAGGGCATGAAGCGCGGCCTGCCGGGCATGGATTTGGTGATCTTCCCTGAATATTCCTCTCATGGCGTCATGTATGACGAGACGGAAATGTACGAGACTGCCGCGTCAATCCCGGGCGAGGAGACGGCGATTTTTGCCCAGGCCTGCATTGCGGCGGATGTCTGGGGGGTGTTTTCGCTGACCGGCGAGCGGCACGAAGAGCACCCGAACAAAGCCCCCTACAACACGCTCATCCTGATGAACAACAAGGGTGAAATCGTTCAGAAATACCGCAAGATCATGCCTTGGGTGCCCATCGAGGGCTGGTATCCGGGCAATTGCACCTATGTCAGCGAAGGCCCCAAAGGGCTCAAGATTTCCCTGATCATCTGTGATGACGGCAATTATCCCGAAATCTGGCGCGATTGCGCGATGAAGGGTGCCGAACTGATCGTGCGTTGTCAGGGCTATATGTATCCAGCCAAGGAACAGCAGATCACCATGGCCAAGGCGATGGCCTGGGCCAATAACACCTATGTCGCCGTGGCCAATGCAACCGGCTTTGACGGTGTGTTCAGCTTCTTTGGTCATTCGACGATCTGCGGCTTTGACGGGCGCACGTTGGGAGAGTGCGGGACCGAGGAAATGGGCATTCAATTTGCGCCCCTCTCGGTCACGGCGATCCGCGAAGCGCGGCGCACGCTGCAATCCAACAACCACCTCTTCAAACTCGTGCATCGTGGCTACACGGGGATGATCAACTCGGGCGATGGGGACAAGGGCACCGCAGAAATGCCCTATGATTTCTATCGCAAATGGGTCGAAGACCCCGAAGGCACGCGCGAGATGGTCGAGGCCATGACCCGTTCCACCGTCGGATCAGAGGAATGCCCGATCGACGGCATCCCGAACGAGAAAACCAAGGAAACGCATCGGTAATCGACAGTCTGGTCGGCGGAACGTCCGCCGACCCCCCTTTTTGATGGAAACAGCATGTCACTCGAAACGTACCGCCTGACCGAAGAGCCCCGGTACCACCCAAGTGCGGATGAGATTGCGCTTTATGAGGCCGCGTATGAAATGCGCTTGCCCGTGATGCTCAAGGGACCGACCGGGTGCGGCAAGACCCGGTTTGTCGAACATATGGCGTGGAAACTGGGCAAGCCACTTGTCACGGTGGCATGCCACGAAGACATGACGGCCTCTGATTTCGTCGGGCGCTATCTCTTGGGGGCCGAGGGCACGTATTGGCAGGATGGGCCCCTGACAAGGGCGGTTCGCGAAGGCGGTATCTGTTATCTGGATGAAATCGTCGAGGCGCGTCAGGACACGACCGTCATCATACACGCCTTGACCGATGATCGCCGCATCCTGCCCTTGGAAAAGAAGGGTGAACTGGTCCGCGCGCACCCGGATTTCCAGTTGGTGATTTCCTATAACCCCGGCTACCAGAGCGTTCTCAAGGACCTAAAGGAGTCGACCAAGCAACGCTTTTGCGCCTTGGATTTCGATTATCCGGCAGCCACGATCGAGGCGAATATCATCGCCTCTGAATCCGGGCTCAACCCGCAGGATGCACAGCGTTTGACGCGGATCGCGGGCAAGAGCCGCAACCTGCGGGGCAAGGGACTGGACGAAGGCGCATCCACCCGGATGCTCATTCACGCAGGCCGCTTGATGGTTGCGGGGCTTCCCATCACCCAAGCCTGCAAATTCGCGGTGATCACCCCAATAACGGACGATCCCGAGATGCGTTCAACCCTGTCGGCGGCTGTTGATGCTTGTATCTGACGGGATAAAGGCCGAGGCGCTGACGCCGGCCATTTGTCAGGCCTTTGCTGGCCCGGACCGTGACGCGTATCTGCGCGCCTATGATCGCCTGAACGGCGCAGGATATGGCGCAGGGGTCGCGCGCGCCTTTGCATCCGCAGCACCGCGCGTGGCCGAACATGCGGGATCTGCGCAGGCCATCGCCATTGCTGCGGATGCCTCGCGGATCGCGATCAAGGCGCGGCCCCGCCTTGCGGCGACCTATCTCGACCTGTGTCCCGCGATGGCCGTGAAGCTGCGCAATGCGGCCGATTTTCAGCAGTGGCGCGGGATGATCGCCGCGGTTCTTGGCCGCCGCCCCAAGGCTGTCGGTGCGGTGCTTGACCGCGCGGACCTGCTGCTCGACCGTCTTGGCCTAGAAGGGTTTTGCGCTTGGACCGAAACCGGGCTGATGGTGGGCGGGCTCGATACCGATCAGGCCTTGGGCTTTTTCCGGCTAGAGACACCCGAGGCGCAGCGCCTGCTCGAACGCTACGCAGGAGAGGCGAATTTCCCAAGCCTTGAGGCTGGGCTTACGTCTTTTCACACCGCTCTTTGGCGGCACGCGCCGGTTCTGCGCGAAGCGGTCGCAGATGCGTCGAACCGCCGGGCGCGGCGGACGGGCTTTTCGGACGGTATCATCAGGATGCCTGCGTCGTTTCCGGGCTTCAAAGGACAGGAACAGCAGCTTTACCGCGCCGCGCTTGCGCATGTCGGCGCGCATGCCGCCTATGGCGGGCCGCGCTTTCCATTGGGGCAGCTCAAACCGCTGCAGCTTGCCGTTATCTCGTTGATCGAGGATGCGCGGGTGGAAGCGCTTGCTTTGCGCGATATGCCGGGCCTCATTCGCTTGTGGTTGCCGTTTCATACTGCGCGGTTTGACGGTCTTGCGACGGCACCAAACCTTTTTGCCGGTCTTGCGCGGGCCTTGATTGATCCGGCGTCCTGCCCCACCCACGGATGGATCCGCAAAGGTGTTGCGATGTTCGATGCCGCGTCCGAACGTTTGGACGATCCGGCCATATCGCGAGAAATCGGCAATATTCTGGGCAATGATCTCGGTCAGATCCGCGTTCAGTTCGATGCGCTGAGCTATGTGGTTAAGCCCGCCTATCGTGACGACAATCTCGGTCTTTGGGACTTGCCGGATGACCCGGATACGCCGCCCCCCTCGGACGAGATCGAAGCCGATTTGCACACCGCGCGGAACAGCGAATTCGACAACCGACCGCAGGACCGCACGCAAGAGCAGACTGTGCCAGATGCGCAGGCCCGGTTGGACACAGTCAAGATCATCGGCGCGCCCCTTGAAGGGGGGCGCAAGGTATCCTGCCTGCCAGAATATGATCATTGCGCGGGTATCGAGCGCGACGACTGGGTGACGGTGAACAGCTATGAACCGGTCGCCGGGGATCATGGATTCTGGGATGCGCTGCGGCAGCGGCATGGGACCACGATTGCGCGCATCAACCACGTGATCGTGAAGAACGAGGCGGGCAAAAGACGCAGGCTGAAGCAACAGGCCGAGGGAGAGACCCTTGATCTTGACGCCGCCGTTGATGCGGTGATCGCCATCCGGGCCGCGCGGCAACCGGATGATCGGGTCTACGCCTGCATCTTGCCGCCAGAGCGGTCGATTGCGGTGCATCTTGTTCTGGATATTTCGCAATCAACAGCGGACCTTGCCGCGCCGGGCATAAGCATTCTGGATATGGAACGCGATGCCGCTGCGATCCTTGCTGGCACGATGCTGCAACTGGGCGACGATCTCGCCATCACGGCATTCAGCTCGGCGGGACGGCATGATGTCCGTGTGATCCCGATCAAGACATTCGGCTCGCCTTTGGATGAGGCAACGGGGCGGGCACTGGCCGGGCTGCGCCCGGGGTATTCAACGCGCATCGGCGCTGCGCTGCGCTTTGCCTCTCAACGTATGCAAGACGTGTCGCGGTATCGCAAACTTGTTCTTTTGGTCACTGATGGCGCACCGTCTGACATTGATGTGGCAGACCCAGAGTATCTGGTCGCGGATGCAAGACGCGCTGTTCAAACCATGCGCAGTCAAGGGATCGACGCTGTGTGCGTGGCCCTAGGCCCGGATGCCGGTCAGCGCCAGTCAGAGATCTTTGGGCGCAAATCCTGCGTCCAGATCACCGACATCGCAACTCTGCCAAGCACCCTTTCGGCGTTTTACCTGAGGATGACACGATGACCCGGATGCACCGCCTTTCAATGCCGTTCGCACCTGTAAAGACCTGCCTGTCGGTAGGGTGTGCAGGCCATTCCACGCGCAAGCTTTGCAACCTGGAAAGCGGCCTGTCACCGCAGCAAGAGAATCACCCGATCAGCATCAAGCAGGCTCGGTATTTCGCGCTAAAGTTCAGTCCGATGTAGTTCACGTAACGCATTAAAATTAGACAGTTTTTCACAAATTTAGGCAGTCCCTTGGGGCAGTAAGACTTGTGTCTAATTTTTTCTCAACAGGAATAAAATATTCCCCTTATTAATTTTAATTGCTTGACGATACTTCGGGATGGTTGCCAAATTTCTGTAATTGCACGGCAAAAAAACAACCAGCCGGCAAGCTAGAAAAACCCACAGAGAGGAACAAGAAGATGAAATTCAGCAGACGGAAATTTCTGAAGACTTCGGCAATGGCGGGCGCACTTGCGGCACCGGGAATATGGATTCCCAAATCGCGTGGCGCTTGGGGTGCCACGTTGACCGAGGGTAAGCCGATCAAGGTCGGCGTTCTGTTCTCGCTTACGGGCGGTCTGGCGGTGCCAGAGGAAGACTCGACGCTGGTCATGCAATATGCGATCGACGAAATCAACGCGGCAGGCGGCATCGCCGGTTCTCCGATCGAGCCAGTGATCATCGACGCCAAATCCGATTTCAGTGTCTACTCTGAAAAGGCGCGCGAACTTATCCTGCGTGATCAGGTTATTTCGATTTTCGGCTGCTATACCTCTGCCAGCCGCAAGGCGATCCTTCCCATCGTGATGCAGCGTGACAACCTGCTGTTCTACCCAACCTGTTACGAGGGGGCGGAATGCACGCAGAATACCGTCTGCACGGGTCCGCTGGCCAACCAGCACTCCAAAGACTTGATCCCCTACATGGTCGAAAACTTCGGCAAGCGGGTCTTTTTTGTCGGCTCCAACTATGTCTGGCCGAAAGAGTCGAACAAGAACGCGAAAATATGGCTGGAAAACGCGGGCGGCGAATTGCTGGGTGAGGAATACATCCCGCTTGGGGATTCAGAGTTCGGACCGGTTCTGAACAAGATCCGCGAAGCGCAGCCTGATTTCATTTTCTCGACCGTGGTGGGCGCGTCTGACATCGCCTTCCACCGCCAGTTCAAGCAGGCTGGGTTCGATGCGGAAAAGATGCCGATTGCCTCGCTGACAACAGGTGAAATCGAAACCAAGGCGATGGGCGCGGAATACGGTGCTGGTCACTTCCTGTCTGCCCCGTATTTCATGGCGCTGGACAATCCGACGAACGAGAAATTCGTCGATGGCTTCCTCTCAAGCCCCTACGGCAAGAACGGTGTCACCCATTACAACATGTCCGAGACCTACAACTCTGCATATGTGTTCAAAGCGGCCATGGAAAAGGCCATCGCCGAACACGGATTTGAAGAGGTTACACCGGCCCGCGTTCGCGATGCCTGCGCTGGCGTAAAGCTGAGCGCGGATATCTCGCCAGAAGGCGAAACCTGGGTGGATGAAGACAACTTCAACACTTGGTTGGTTCCCAAGATTGGCATCTGTCAGTCTGACGGCAGCTTCAAGATCGTCAAGCAGGCGGATGCGCATGTCGCTCCTGATCCGTACTCGATCTATCCCGATATCGGAACGTGCAAGGCGAATGGTCTTGTTGCACCGGACGGAACTGTTCGGACCGACGTTATCTGATGCTGACCCGTGGTGGCGGGACGCGCCCGCTACCACGCCTTCCATACCGATCCTTACTTCATGTCAGGGGGCACGAAATGGACATCTCGTCTATTGCTTTCGCCAATTCGCTCATTCTCGGGCTGAGCATTGCCGGAATTTTCTTTGTTGCGGCGCTTGGGCTGACGATCATCTACGGAACCGCCGGTGTGATCAACATGGCGCATGGCGAATTCATCATGCTGGGCGCCTACACGGTCTATGCGCTGCAAACCTTTATGGGCGTGCCGTATTTTCTATGTATTCCGGTCGCCTTTGTCGTGGTGGGCGCAATCGGCTTTGCGATTGAAAAGTCCCTCATAAGGTATCTGTACAATCGTCCCCTCGATACGCTGCTCGCGACCTGGGGGGTGTCTCTTGTGCTTATTCAGGGAACGCGCCTGATCTTTGGCAGTGATCCGAAATATGTCCAAATCCCACAGTTTCTGTCGTCGAATATCGAAGTTGGCGGGCTGAGTCTTGGGGTGTTCCGCGTCTTTATCATCTTCATGGCGCTGGTGCTTGCGGCGGGTGTCTGGCTTATCTTTTACAAGACGGATTTCGGGATCAAGATCCGAGCCGTGACGCAAAATCGCGAAATCGCCGCGTCCTTCGGTATCAACTCGGGGCAGGTCTATTCCTTTACCTTTGCCTTGGGGGCCGGGCTTGCCGGTGTTGCCGGGGCCCTGTTCGGCGCGTTGAACATCGTTCTACCGACGATGGGCATGGGCTATGTTGTCGAGGCCTTCCTTACGGTTGTGACCGGCGGCGGCGCGCTTTTGGGAAGCGCCATTGCAAGCCTTGCGATTGGCGAGTTGCAATCCTTCTTCGCGCTCATCACCAACAGCACCTTCGCCAAGTTCCTGATCTTTGTGCTGATCGTCGTTTTCCTGAGATTCCGCCCGCAAGGACTGATCTCGGCAAGCGGCAAGCGTCGCTAAGAGAAACCACAATCTTATGACAGGCACTGATAAAAATGACCCATAACGCATATCACAACAAGACGCTGCAATGGCTCTTCTACATCGCCGTTCTCGCGGTTCTGGGCGCGGTGCCCCTGATATCAAACGACGCGTTCCTCCTGAATCAGCTTGCGATTTACGGTGTCTATGGAATGCTCGCCGTGTCGATCAGCCTGTGTTGGGGCAGCGGTGGCATCCTGAACATGGGTCAGGGCATAGCGTTCGGGTTGGGTGCCTATTGCATGGCGATGACCATGCAGATGCAGACCCAGGCCGATGGCACCATCCCGCCTTTCATGCTCAATAACGGTCTGGATAGCCTGCCGCTGCTCTGGCAGCCTTTCCAGAACACCTCGACAGGCATCTTCCTCGCGCTTTTTGTGCCAACGGTGTTCTACCTGATCTTTGGTGGGATCATGTTCACGGCGCGCGTGTCGGGGCCGTTCTTTGCGATCATGACATTGGCAACGCTCAGCGCCTTTGCGACGATCTTCGTTGATCTGCAACCCTACACCAATGGCGTGAACGGCATTTCGCCGCCCAGTTCGCTCAAGCTGGGCCAAACCGAGATCGACCCCTATTCAAGCGGTGCGTATTGGTTCGTCTTCGCCTTGTTGGCGGCATGCACTGTGGCGGCAAAGCTCATCAATCAAAGCAGGTTTGGCCTGATCGTGCGCGCCCTCAAGGACGATCCGGAACGTGTCCGGTTCCTTGGCTACAATGTCGCGATCTACGAAACGCTGGTCTACACCCTCTCGGGTTTGATCGCGGCCATCGCAGGCTGCTGCTTTGCGGTGCTCACACAATATGTTTCGCCCGCGCAATTCGAAGTTGGGTTCTCGATCTCGATTGTGATCTGGGTGGCGCTTGGGGGCCGCAACTCTTTGATATGGGCGATGTTTGGGGCTTTCACGGTTCAAGGCGCGCAAAGCTATGTGGGCGACCAGTTTCTCAGCACATGGATACTGATCCTCGGGTTCTCGTTCATCCTTGTGGTGCGGTTCCTGCCTGGCGGCCTTGCGGGCTTGGTCGAAACGCTTCTTGGGCGGACCACCAAGCTGAAGATGGAGGCCGAGCACGCCAACCTTGAATTCAGCGACGGGAAAGAGGTGTTGAAATGATCGGCGGATTTTTCAAGGTCGTGAACATCGAGAAAAGTTTCGGCGGGAACAAGGTTATCAATGGCTTCAGCCTCGATGTGGCGGAAAACACGCTGCAATGTCTCGTCGGTCCGAATGGGGCGGGCAAGACGACCATGATCGACCTGATCAGTGGCCGCCAGAAACCCGACGCAGGCAAGGTCTATCTCAATGGCGATGATATCACCGGCAAGGGAGAGCACGAGATTTCGCGCAAAGGTATCGGGCGCAAGTTCCAGATTCCTGCCGTGCTCAAGGGGTTGTCCGTGCGTGAAAACCTTGAGGTTGCCTATAGCCGCGAAGTGAACGCGCTGCGCAACATGTTCTCGATGCGGGCCAAGGGATGCGCCGAGAAACTCGACGAGATTTCCCAGCAGGTGCGTTTGACCAAACGTCTCGATGTAGAGGCGGGGCTGTTGTCACATGGCGAGACCCAATGGCTCGAGATCGGCATGGTGCTGATGCAGGATCCGGCGATCCTGTTACTCGACGAACCCGTGGCCGGCATGACCGAGAACGAGATCGGGCTGACGGTCGACATCCTCAACAAGCTCAAGCGCACCCATACGATCATCCTCGTCGAGCATGACATGGGCTTTGTGCGCAAGATCGCCGACGTGGTCACCGTGCTCCACATGGGGGCGCTTCTGGCGCAGGGCAGCATCGAGGAAATCGAAAAAGACGACCGCGTGCGCGCTGTCTATCTTGGTACGGAGGATGCACACTGATGCTGTTGCAACTGGAAAAGGTGTCGTCGTTCTACGGGCGAACACAGATTTTACGCGATATTGATTTCGGCGTGACCAAGGGCACCTGCATGTGTGTCTTGGGGCGCAATGGCGTGGGCAAGACCACCCTTTTGCGCACGATCATGGGTCTTGTCGACAAAATGACGGGCACGCTCTCCGTCTCGGACACCAACCTGACAAAGGCGCGCACGGATGAGCGGGCGAAATACGGGCTGGGCTATGTGCCACAGGGCCGTCAGATCCTTGGCAACTTTACGGTGCGCGAAAACATCCTGCTTGGCACTTTTGCCAAGGCAGATCGGAGTGGCAAGGTGCCAGAGATCTGTCTGGATCTCTTTCCCTACCTTGCCGAAAACCTGAACCGGCGCGCCGGTGAGCTATCGGGTGGGCAGCAGCAACAGCTTGCGATTTCGCGCGCGCTGGCAGTGGATCCGCAAATTCTTCTGCTGGATGAGCCCACCGAAGGCATCCAACCCAATATCGTGGCCGAAATCGGAGAGACGCTGCGCATGCTCAACAAGAAGATGGGCATCAGCATGATCCTGTCCGAACAGCATATCAAAGTGGCCCGCGATCTGGGGGATCAATTCGTGATGATGGACAACGGGCGCATCGTTGAATCCGGCGTCATTTCCGACCTCACCGACGAGATGGTCGACCGCCACATGACCGTTTGAAAACCAAAGCCACACATAACCAAGGGAGAAAAAAATGGAATCCATTCCAAAGAAGGGAACACCGGAGCGAGAGGCGCTGATCAAAGCGCATCTGGAATGTACGGAGTCGATGAAGGGCGTTGCCGGATTCTCGATCCTGAAATGTGAAACCCCCGGAGATACGACGGTTGTCTCGGGCGGGGTCCATGACGATCCGTTGCTAAAGCGGGTTTTGCTGCGCATGCGCGGGGAATCCACGGCGGGCAAGCTGATCATCATCTGCACAGAGGTCGAAAAGGAATGGCGCATCGGTCGCCTGTCGGGTGTGCGCGGCGTGCCGCCAGAGTTTGTTGATGACCGTGTTTTCACCGATGAGCAGGACGCGCAGCACGCCATCTTTCTGATGCGCCTCGACGAGCTGCCGGAAACTGCGGGCATGCCCGAGCACTACCGCGAGGGCTGGAAGCACCGCGACGACAACTGGCCTGTCACCTGATCCCACCCGGACAGGGGCCAAAGGAAAAACCATCGTAACGGCAGGGGGCTGACAAGACGTCAGGCCACCTGTGAGACAGCCATAAGAGGAAAAGAACATGTCTGCAGCTATGCGACTTGCCGGCTATGCCGACACTTTCGGGGTGCATCCCGGAGGCACCATCAAATTCATGATCAATTGCGACGGCCCCAAGGAATTCAAGGCCGAAATCGTCCAGATGATCAACGGCGACACCAACCCACGCGGTCCCGGCTTTATCGAAAAAGCCGTGCCGGGGGGGCTGAACATCACGGTGCCCGGCCGCAAGCAGGTGATCCACAGCGGATCTTACGGCTATGTCGCCGATTGCAAGCAATTGCGCGTCGAGAGCTTCACGCTTCAGTGCTGGATCTGGCCAACCGCGCCCAAGACGCATCCGAAATACTGGAAGCATGGCGAACAGGCCTTGGTCACCAAGTGGAGCGGCGGCAAGGGGTACGGCCTGTTTCTCAATGCGAAGGGGCATGTCGAGGTGCGCGTGAACGGCGTCATTCTCGAAAGCCCAGAGCCTGTCCGCGATCACGCCTGGCATTTCGTGGCCGCCACCTATGACGCGGCAAGCGGCGAGCTGATCCTGTATCACGAGCCGCAGGTGCATTACGCGCTTGATCCGGTGATCCCGCCCGTCTCCAAGACGATTTCGGAGAAGATCGAGCATCTGCCGATTCCTGCCGCTGTTGCGGCCTATGCCGAATGCCTATCGGACGATCCGACCGCGCAGTCTTCGGTGCCTGCTGGTGTGGTTCTGGCCGGAAAGTACAACGGTAAAATCGAAGCACCGCGCATCTGCTCCAAGGCCTTGTCGCGTCAGGACATCGAGACGATGAAACTGGGCGCGCAATCGGGCCTGACAGAACGCCGCAACTCTGGCCCGACCGGTGCCTTGTCAGAGGTGATCGTTGCGGCGTGGGATTTCTCCCACGGGATCGACACGATCAAAGGCAAGGATTTCGGCCCCTATCGTCTGGACCTCGATTTCGTGAACCTGCCGACCCGAGGCATGACTGGCCACAACTGGAGCGGCACCGTCTTTGATTGGAAGGAAGCCCCAAAAGAATACGCGGCAATCAGCTTTCACGACGATGATATCGACGATGCGCGCTGGGAGGTCGATTTCGAATGGCAGGTGCCCGCCGATTGCAAGAGCCGCTCTTACGCGGCCAAGCTGACGACGGCTGACGGCGATGAGGACTACGTGCCGTTCTGGGTCGTCCCGGAAATCGGCAAGGAGCAGTCCAAGATCGCCTTCATGGTGCCCACGATCAGCTACATGGCCTATGCCAACGAACATGTCGCCTGTAACGCGGGCGCGGCGGAGCTGTTCATCTACCGCGTGCCCATCATGCAGCATCAAAACATGTTTCTGGCCGAGCACCGCGAATACGGTGGCTCGATCTATGACACGCATACCGACGGCACCGGGATCTGTTTCTCGTCCCGCCTGCGCCCGATCCTCAGCAACCGGCCCAAGTATGACCATTTCCTGGCCCAGGCCCCCTGGCAATACCCGGCGGATCTGCATCTGATCTACTGGCTGGAAACCATGGGGTATGAATACGACTGCATCACCGATGAAGACATCACCTATGACGGGCTCGCGCGTCTGGAAAACTACAATGTCATCATCACCGGATCGCATCCCGAGCATAACTCGGGAACCCAGCTTGATGCGCTGCACAACTACACGCAGCGCGGTGGACGGCTGATGTATATGGGCGCGGATGCTTGGTATTGGGTCCATTCCTTCCATCCCGCCTATGAGGACAAAGGGCGTGGCGTCATCACAGAGATGCGGCGCTGCGAATCCGGCATCCGTACATGGCGCGCCGATCCCGGTGAATACTATCACGCGGGCACGGGCGAGCTGGGCGGGATGTGGCGTTTCCGTGGCCGCTACCTGCACTCAGTGGCGGGTGTGGGCATGTCGTCAGAAGGGTTCGACGTTTCGAGCTATTTCTCAAGAACCCCGGAAAGCAACAACCCCCGTGTATCCTGGGCGTTCGAGGGGATCGACTATGACGAAATGCTGGGCAATTTCGGGCTTGTGGGCGGCGGTGCTGCCGGTCTTGAACTCGACATCGTCGATTTCACCCTCGGCTCGCCACCCCACACGCTGACGGTGGCAACATCGGCGGGCCGTCATACCGAGGCGTATCTTCTGGTGACCGAGGATTTCGGCTTTAACCAGCAGGGGCTTGACGGCACGACGCACCCGCGCGTTCGCGGCGATATCGCCTTTCACGAAACGCCGAATGGGGGCGCATGTTTCTCGTTCTCGTCAATCGCCTATTGTGGCTCACTGCCTTGGAACAACTGCGACAACAATATCTCTAAGTTGACCAAGAATGTGCTGGATCACTTCATGGTCGATGGTCCGTTGCCCGCAGCACCCAAGTCCGAGATCCGGGCGCGGGGCCGTGCCGATGGCGATGCCGGAAACCCCGATCTGGTCCCGGCAGAGTAACGCAAGAGGGGGTCCGGCGCTGCGTGCGCCGGCCCCAACTTTAGAAAACCCACCCAAAAACCGGAGGCCCCAATGGTACGCAGACCTGACCTTGGCTATCGCGACGAGGGCGTGAACCTAAGCGATCCGAGCGTGTTCGACAGGGTGCGCCGACCCTTTGGCGAGGCAATCGGTCTGCCCCGGGTTGCTTACCGCTCGCTTCAGTTTCTCTACCTTGAAGACGAGGCCATCTGGACCCGAGACTGGGTGTCTGTCGGTACGGTCCATGAAATTCCTGCAGAGGGCGATATCCTGCCCTTTACCCTTGGCTATCACGGCGTCCACGTTCAACGGATGGAGGATGGCAGCCTAGAAGCACGGTTCAATATGGCGCAACACGGCGGGTGTCGCATGGTGCCAACGCAATGCCAGCAGGGTGAGCGCACCAGTTGTTCGTTCACCTCTTGCGGCTATAGCCGCGACCGGGGCCCGATTACCACAGGAGAGGGGCCGGACAATACCCGCATCAAATACCAATATCTGGGCCTGCGCCCCGAGCGGCTGCATCCGGTTCACGTGGCACAGCTTGGCGATCTGCTGTTCCTCAACATCGACCCGGGCGGTGCCGACAGTGATCTGTCAGGTGATCTGACCCTGCCCGTGCCGGTAATGCGGCCCGATGCCGTGCGGGCGCATCGTCAATGGCTTGAATTTGATGCCAATTGGAAGTTTTCGGGCCAGATGTTGGCCCGCGTGGACGAGATGCTGACGTCTTCGGATCGTGCCATGCAGGGCCGCAGAGCCGCGTCTGACGGGTCGCAGATCGAGGTCCAATGGATTTTTCCCAACCTCATTCTGCTCACGCAAGGGGCCGAGACCTGCGCGATCACGCTCCAGCATACGGCGATCACGAAAACCCTGTTCCGGATAGAGATCCTGTCGGACTGTCCGCTCGATGCGGAACGTCTGGCGTTCTGGCACAAAGAATTGCTGCATGCCGGAACCGGGGCAGAGGCGCTTCAGGATAGCATCCCGTCAAGCGCGTCACGCGACCGCGTCCAGGACTGTGCCGTTGATCAGACGCAGGATCAGATCGCTGCGTGGTGGGCGCATAACGCGCTCATCTCGCGTTTTGTGAAGATGCCGCAGGTCGACAGCGACATCCCGATTTTCCGCAACGTGGAGCATTATCTGATATGACCGATCTTTCCCTGCAAGAGCCTTCGGGCAAACTTGGCGACACCCTTATGGATGGGGTGGCCCTTTACGAGGCTGGCAAGTTCAAGGCTGCCTATGACCTCTTTTATGGCTGTGCCAAAGCGGGCGATGCGACCGCTTGGTTCTGGCTGTCAGTCATGCACATGAATGGCGACGGGGTCGCGGTTGACAAGCAGATGGGGTTCAAATGCTGTCTCAAGGCCGCCGAGATGGGCAGTGTTCAGGCGCAGACAAATCTTGGCGTGATGTATATTCAGGGCGACGGCGTGACCGAAGATGCGCGCACTGGTCTGATGTGGCTGTGCCGCGCCGCCGATGCCGGTGACACCGGTGCGCAGTTCAATGCGGCCACGCTTCTGTCTGCGGGCAAGGTTGTGGACAAAGATCTTGAAACCGCGGCCAAGTATTACCGGATGGCTGCCGAAAGTGGGTATTTCCCGGCGCAGGCGCGGCTTGGGTTCAGCTACAGGAATGGGTTTGGCGTGGCCAAGGATTGTCAGCAGGCGTTTTTGTGGCTGACGCTGGCCTCTCAGCACGGCGCGGGCAGCGCGATCAGCATGCTTGAAGGTCTCGTGTCCGAGATGACGCCAGATGAGCTGCACCGTGGGCATCAGATGGTCGAGAAATGGATGCAGGACCACCGAGGCGGCGCAGGTGACGTTCGGTTCCGGGTGAGCACCAATTAACCTGAAAGGATCCGATTTTGCGGTTCAGCGTTCAGCAGATCAAATACGATTTCCTCTATGCCATCAAAGAGTTCGACTCTGACGGTACGCGGTGGGGGGTGGTGACGTCGCCCGTGCCCCCATCCGAGACGCTGTCGCGGATGGGCTTTGATGTTGCGGATTTTATCTATCTGGGCAAACCGGCGGGCACCCCGCGCGCCGCCGAGATTGTGAAGGCGTTCTTCATTCAGCGCTTCGGGACCGTAGACTCAGGGCAATTAGAGGCAGAGGGAACAGCCGAATGGGTTATTCTGTTTCGTTCCAAAGAAAGCCTTCCGAGCAAGGCTGATTTGCTGGAGCCGTTGAACTCGGTCGGGGACTGAGCGCAGCCCGGTCAGTTCTCAGGGACACTCAACACGGATGACCTGAATAAGTTTTAAAAGGCTGTTATCAGATAGCTTCGTGGGTCCAATGCGCCCTTGGTCCAGTCAGGGGTGCGGCACCATCTCCAAAAGTATCAATTCTGCGTCTCGATGGTCACGGTTTGCCGCAGGGTGCTGCCTGTGCGATCGTAGATCAGGATGCGATTGTCCTCGGTCACAATGGCAATCCAGTCCGGCCCTTGGGTAAAGGCGGTGGCACGCGTGCCCTCGGGTAGGGTCAGGCTGTCGGGCAAGGACAGCGCGCCCCTATCCTCGCCCCAGAAGCGGGTGACAAAGAGGCCGATGATCACTATGAGGCCGACAACCATCGTGGCGGTCAACAGCGTGACCAACCGCGCCAGAAACTTCAAAGTGGCCGGGCTGACCGGCGGAGAGTTGTCATTCATGGGCTTGGACCCGCTTGTTTTCCGGATCGGGGATGATCCGCCTCAACGCCTTGATAAGGCGCTTGTCCGCGATGTGCCAGAGGCGGCGGTGCTGTCTCGCACGCGCCTGGCACGGCTGCTGGAAGAGGGGGCCGTACGGGTCAATGGCGCGGTCGTGTCTGAGGCCAAGGCGCGGGTGCAGGCGGGGGACCTTATCGAGATTGTCGTGCCCGAGGCGCGCGAGAGCCATATGGCGCCAGAGGCCATCGCGCTAGAGGTGGTCTATGAGGATGACGATCTCATCGTCGTCAACAAACCTGCGGGCATGGTGGTGCATCCCGCCCCCGGCAGCCCCGAGGGCACGCTGGTCAACGCGCTTTTGCATCACTGCGGCGACAGCCTCTCGGGCGTGGGCGGGGCCAAACGACCGGGCATTGTCCACCGCATCGACAAAGAGACCAGCGGCCTTTTGGTAGTGGCCAAATCGGATGCCGCGCATCAGGGCCTTGCGGCGCAATTCGAGGCGCATAGCGTCGAGCGCCAGTATCGCGCCGTGGTCTACGGCGTGCCCGAGGCAAGCGATCCACGCCTGCGTGGCCTGCGGGGGATCAGCTTTGAGCCCGGCAATATCTTGCGCATCGCCACGCGCCTTGCGCGCCACAAAACCGACCGGCAGCGGCAGGCGGTGCTGTTCGAGGGCGGGCGGCATGCGGTGACGCGGGCGCGGGTGATCGAGAGCTTCGGCACGCCCAGCGTTGCCGCGCTGATGGAGTGTTGGCTAGAGACTGGCCGCACCCATCAGATCCGGGTGCATATGGCCTATGCGGGCCATGGGTTGATCGGGGATCCGGTCTATGGCGGGCGGCGCAAGCTCAAGGAAAAGGCGCTTTTGCCTGCGGGTGTTGCGGCGGCGCAGGAATTTCCGCGGCAGGCGCTGCACGCGGCGGTTCTGGGCTTTGTGCATCCCGGAACGGGCGCGGCGCTGCGGTTCGAGGCGGACTTGCCCGAGGATATGCTGGCACTCCTCTCTGCCTTGCGCGGGGCATGACAGCGGCGCAATATCTTGTGAAATCCTGTCACAATACGGGTGCAGCGACGGAAACACCTTAGATGCGCGTTAAGATAGTCATGTACGGCTGTCTTGAAAGGACAGTAGCGCATACCTAGTTGAATGTTAACGATGCAAACATCAGGAGGGACGACAGCGTGGGAAATTATAACAATCTGCCAGCCCCGACCCCGGAAGGCGGGCTGAACCGCTATATGCAGGAAATCCGCAAGTTCCCGCTTTTGGAGCCGGAAGAAGAATATATGCTGGCCAAGCGTTGGGCCGAAGAGCAGGACACCGAGGCCGCGCATAAGATGGTCACAAGCCATTTGCGCCTCGCGGCCAAGATCGCCATGGGCTATCGCGGTTACGGTCTGCCGCAGGCTGAAGTGATTTCCGAGGCGAATGTGGGCCTTATGCAGGCGGTCAAGCGGTTCGACCCCGAGCGCGGCTTTCGTCTGGCGACCTATGCGATGTGGTGGATTCGTGCCAGCATTCAGGAATACATCCTGCGCTCGTGGAGCCTTGTGAAACTGGGCACCACCTCGGCGCAGAAGAAGCTGTTTTTCAATCTGCGCAAGGCCAAGGCCAAGATCGGCGCATTGGAAGAGGGCGATATGCGGCCCGATGTGGTCAAAAAGATCGCCACAGATCTGGGCGTGACCGAGGCCGAAGTCATCAGCATGAACCAGCGTATGGCGGGTGCGGATGCCTCGCTCAATGCCACGGTCGGGGCCGAGGGCGAAGGCTCTATGCAATGGCAGGACTGGCTTGAGGATGAGGATGCCGATCAGGCCGGCGATTACGAGCGGCGTGATGAATTGGATGCGCGGCGTGAATTGCTGGTGCAAGCGATGGATGTTCTCAACGAGCGCGAGCGCGACATTCTCACCCAGCGGCGGCTGAGCGACGAGACTGTGACGCTCGAGGATCTGAGCGCCGAATATGACGTGAGCCGCGAGCGCATTCGTCAGATCGAGGTGCGGGCCTTTGAAAAGCTGCAAAAGCGGATGCGGGCCTTGGCCCAGGAAAAGGGCATGCTGACCTCGGCCTAAGGTCTCTTGGCGGCGCGCGGCTTTGCGCGTATCTCTCACGCCGAACATGAGCGTGTGAGGCAGGGTATGGGGCAGGGTGTAAACTGGGCAGAGTGTGTCAGGCGCGCGATGCTGGGCGGCGCAATCCTGCTGCTTGCCGCCTGTTCCCCGCGCGTCACCGCAGAGCGCGCGGCCCCCAACCCCGCAGCCACAATCCAGCCCGTTTATGTGGCGACGGGGCGCAAACTAGATCAGACCGGGCCGATCTTTGGGCTGGAACGGCCTGAGGGGCTGCGGTTCTTCCGGGCGGATGTGTCGGTGCCCCCGACCCACACGCCGGGGCAGATCGAATGGCCCGATGGCCCGCCTGATGCCGCCACCGATTTTGTGGTGACGGGCACCGAAGTCTATGACGGGGCGGCGGCCATGCAACGCGCGATGCGCCGCGCCCATCCCGAAACACGCGAGACGCTGCTCTTCGTGCACGGCTATAACAACACCCTCTCCGAGGCGATGTATCGGCTGGCCCAGATCCAGACTGATTTTGACACGGCCATGCCCGGCGTGCTGTTTTCCTGGCCCTCGGCAGGGGACCCGCGCGGCTATATCTACGACCGCGACTCGGTGCTTTTTGCGCGCGACGATCTGCAAAAGGTGTTGCGCCAGTTGACGGATGCGCCGGGCGACCGGGTGTTCCTGCTCGCGCATTCCATGGGATCAAGCCTTGTGATGGAGGCGCTGCGCAGTATTGCCCTAAGTGAAGACCGCCATTTGCTGCGCCGGATCAGCGGCGTGGTGCTGATGTCGCCCGATATTGATCCCGATGTGTTCGACCGGCAGGCCGAGGCGATTGGCGAATTGCCCCAGCCCTTCCTCATTTTCATTACCAAGGCCGATCGCGCCCTGTCACTCTCGGGCTTTATCACCGGACGCAAGCCGCGCCTTGGCATGATCGACCGCGCCGACAAGGTGCAGCGCCCCGATGTTCAGGTGATCGACTTCACCGCGCTGGCCGATGGCTCTGGCCTCAACCATTTCGTGCCCGTGACCTCGCCTGCCGCCATCGACTTTTTGCGTGGCATCATGGCTGGCACCAACGGTATCAGCGGCGAGTTTGTGCGCGATATGACGCTAAGCCTGCCCAAGCCCCGCGTTTTGCTGCCCTGAGCGGCGCGGAATTGACGGGCCGCGCGCAAGGCGTAAACTGACCCCGGCAGAGGAGCGAGGCGACATGGCCGGTGGATGGGCGCGCGACGGCGCGGTAAGCGAACAGATCGAGGCGTCGATTTCCGACGAATTGGCACGCCTCAAGGCGCGGCGTGGGCCAGAGGGCGAGAGCCTGACCGAGTGCGCCGAATGCGAAGAACCCATCCCCGAGGCGCGGCGCGTGGCCATTCCGGGGGTCAAGCTCTGCATCGACTGCCAGCAAGAGCGCGACGCGGCGCATCAACCGCGCGGCGGCATCAACCGGCGTGGATCAAAGGACAGCCAGTTGAAATGAAAGGTTGGGGGGCTCTGCCCCCCGTGCCCCCCGAGGTATTTTGGGCCAGATGAAAGCCACTTTTGGCTTCTTTATGGCTTAAATACTCATTTCTGACGCCTGCGGCTTAGCCCTCCATCGCCTCTAACTCGTCGATCATGCCTGAAATCATGCTCAGCCCCTTGTCCCAAAAGGCCGGGTCCGAGGCATCGAGGCCGAAGGGCGCCAAAAGCTCTTTGTGATGCTTGGAGCCGCCCGCCTTGAGCAGATCGAAATACTTGTCTTGGAACCCGTCGGGGTTTTCTTCGTAGACCGCATAGAGCGCATTCACCAACCCATCGCCAAAGGCATAGGCATAGACGTAGAAGGGCGAGTGGATGAAATGCGGGATATAGGCCCAGAAGGTTTCATACCCGTCCATGAAATCAAAGGCTTCGCCCAGGCTCTGGGCTTGCACGCTCATCCAGAGGGCGTTGATGTCATCGGGGGTCAATTCACCCTCGCGGCGCGCGGCGTGGAGCTTGCATTCAAAGTCGTAGAAGGCGATCTGGCGCACGACCGTGTTGATCATATCCTCAACCTTGCCCGCGAGCAGCACCTTGCGTTCGGCCTGGGTCTGCGCCCCTGCCAGCATGCGGCGGAAGGTCAGCATCTCGCCGAAAACGCTGGCGGTTTCGGCCAGAGTGAGCGGCGTCGAGGACAGCAATTCGCCTTGATCCGCCGCCAGACGCTGATGCACGCCGTGGCCCAATTCATGGGCAAGCGTCATCACGTCGCGCGGTTTGCCAAGGTAGTTCAGCATCACATAGGGATGCACCGTGGTCACGGTGGGATGGGCAAAGGCACCCGGCGCCTTGCCCGGTTTCACGCCCGCGTCGATCCAGCCGCGCTCGAAAAACGGCTGCGCGAGATCGGCCATGCGCGGATCAAAGGCGGCATAGGCGCCCATCACCGTATCGCGGGCCTCGTCCCAATCGACAAGGCGCGTGGCCTCCATCGGCAGAGGCGCGTTGCGGTCCCAGACCTGCATGCGCTCCAGCCCCAGCCATTTGCGCTTGAGCTCGTAATAGCGATGCGAGAGCTTGGGATAGGCCGCGACAACCGCATTGCGCAGCGCCTCGACCACCTCCGGCTCGACATCGTTGCTCAGGTGCCGCCCGGTCTGCGCCGTGGGCATCTTGCGCCAGCGGTCGATCACCTCTTTTTCCTTGGCTTGCGTGTTATGGACACGGGCAAAGGTGCGGATATTCTCGCCAAACACCCGCGCCAATTCGCGCGCCGCGGATTCGCGCTTGGCGCGGTCCTGTTCGGTCAGAAGGTTCAGCGTACCCTCGATAGTAAGGTCGTCGCCATCCACGGTAAAGGTCAGCCCAGCGATGGTCTCGTCAAAGAGCCGTTCCCACGCGTCGCCCACCACGCCCAGATCATGCAGGAATTTCTCAAGCTCATCCGACAGCTGATAGGGTTTCATGGCGCGGATGCGGTCGAGCACCGGCTTGTAGCGGGCAAGATCGGCATTCTCGGCATACATCGCCGTCAGCGCCCCCTCGTCGAGCCGGTTCAGTTCGAGCGAGAAGAACACCAGCGGCGTGGTGGAATTCGTCACCTTCTCTTGGCAATCGGACATGAATTTCGCCCGCCCGCCATCGGTCGTAAGCTGGTAATAGCGCAGCCCTGCATAAGACATGATGCGCCCCGCCGTGGTGCTGATCGCCTCGTCGCGGCGGATACACTCCAAGAGGCCCGCCGCGTCGAGCGTGGCCAGCTTGCCCTCGTAATCGGTGGCGAATTCGGCGCAGGCGCTGTGCAGCCAGTCCAGATCACGCTTGAGTTCGGGGGCTTTCTCAGAGGTGTAGAGATCGCTCAGGTCCCATTCCGGCAGTTGGCCCAAGTTCCTGTTGCCAGAGCTGGCATTGGCATCGCGGACGGGAAACGGCAGGTTGAGCATGAGAGCACCTCTTGTTGACATGGCCCAGACATAGGCCGGGGGGGCGGGGGCCACAAGGGGCGGGGTGCTTGCCATTCGGGCGCGGCTGGCTAGGGTGGGGCGCAAGGTGAAAGGGGAAGATCACATGATATTCGCGCGATTTGGTGAGACGGGGCAGGAAAAACCCGGCGTTCTGGACGATCAGGGGCGCTTGCGGGATTTGTCGGGTGTGGTGCCCGATTTGGCCGGGGCGGTGCTTGCTGATTTGCCCCGGATCGACCCCGAAAGCCTGCCTTTGGTTGCAGGCACCCCCCGGATCGGGCCGCCAGTGGGGCAGGTCGGCAAACTGATTTGCATCGGTCTCAACTATACCGACCATGCCGAAGAGGTGGGCGTTGCCGCCCCGCCGGAGCCGGTGGTGTTTCTCAAGGCGACCTCGGCGATTTGCGGCCCGCAAGACCCTGTGTATCTGCCCCGCGGCGCGGAGAAGGGCGATTGGGAGGTGGAATTGGGCGTGGTGATCGGGCGACGCGCCAAATATGTGACCGAGGCTGAGGCGTTGGACCATGTTGCGGGCTACACAATCGTCAACGATGTGTCCGAGCGCGCCTTTCAGATGGAGCGGGCCGGGCAATGGACCAAGGGCAAAAGCTGTGACACCTTTGCGCCAATGGGCCCTTGGCTGGTGACAGCCGATGCCGTGGGGGATGTGCAGGCGCTTGATCTTTCGCTCGACCTGAATGGCGCGCGCATGCAGACCGGCACCACGGCGCGCATGATCTTTTCGGTGGCGCATATCGTGGCCTATCTCAGCGCGCTGATGACGCTGGAACCGGGCGATGTGATCGCCACCGGCACGCCACCCGGTGTGGGCATGGGGCGCAAGCCGCCGCGCTATCTGACCGAGGGCGATGAAATGGTGGTGCGGATCAGCGGGCTTGGGGAACAGCGCTCGCCTGTGCGGCGCGATCCGTAGCCGACGCGCGCCACGCGCCGCCATAGAAATCGCAAAGCTGGCGCAGCAGACGCCCACGCATGTCGGGCGTATCCATCAGCGTTTCGTGCCGCCCGCCGGGGACCAGTTCCAGATGCCCGCCCGGCCAATGCGCCATGCGGTCGATCACACGGGGCACATCGACAATCTGCTCGTCGCTGCCCAGAATCGTCAGGCAAGGCAGATCAGGAGAGGGCAGGCGCGCCAAATCCCGGGTTTCCTTCAACGCCTCGTGCAGCCAGCGCAGGCTGGGCCCACCCAGCCCCAACTCGGGGTGGGCGCGCAATTGCTTGGCCATATAGTCATACATCTCGCGGTCATTGGTCAGCTTGTTGCTCTCGAATGGCTCTTCCAGCACGTAATGCGCGCCCGCCGTGCCGGGGGCGTAATGATGGCTCATGCCCAACTGACGACTGCCCCAAGACAGGGACCATGCGACCGGGCGCAGAGCTTGCGCCATATGGATGCCCCACATCGGGCTCGAGAAGGCGCAGCTTTGCACCTCTAGCCCCCGCATCACCGCGCGCAGCCCGATACAGCCACCCATGGAATGCGCCAAAAGATGCCAAGGGCGCGGCAGATCAAGCCGCTCAGCCGCCTCGACCATGGCCGCGACATCCCGCTGATAATCCCCGAATTCATGCACATGGCCTGCCATGGCATCCGTGGTCAGCCGGTCCGCCAGACCCTGACCGCGCCAGTCAATGACCAGCGTCGCATACCCGCACCTGGCGAAATGCGCAGCGGCACGGCCGTATTTCTCGATATATTCGGTGCGCCCGGGAAAGAGCAGGACCGTGCCACGGGCCCCGTCCCTATTCCACAGGCCAATCCGCAGACGCATTCCGTCAGAGGCAGACATCCACCATGCGGCACCGCCCTCTGGCCCTTGGGCCACATCGTCAAAGAGCGGCGCGGCCTGCATCAGGCCAGCACGCTGCCCAGTTTCATCGCCATGCCCATATCGCCATCGACGCTTAGACGGCCAGACATAAACGCGGCGGCGGGATCGAGATCGCCCGCGAGGATCGATTCGAACGTATCGCGGCTGGCCGTCAGCGTGACATCGGTGTCGTCATCGCCGGCGCGCGCGCCATTGGCGTCGATCACGATGGCACCCTCATCTTCGATCACGAATTTCGCGCTGCCTTCAAGGCCCTCGCCCCCCAGTTTCTCATTCAGGGCGGCCACGGCTGTGGTGATTACGTCGCTCATCTGCGCTTCCTTTCACATTTGCGATGCCGGGGCTGTGCAACCGGACAATCTGCGCTAAACTCAGACTCGTTATGGGCGCAGCGAACTTCAATCTCAACCGTATCGTCGCGGCATTTGCAGCGATAGTCACGTTTTCCCTACCTGCCTTGGCAGAGGAGACGCGGCTTGACGGGCTCTTTGATCAATTGGCGCAGGCCGAGGCCGGGGAAGCGCGCAAGATTGCCGCCGAAATCGAGCTGGAATTGGCGCGCTCAGGATCGCCAGCAATGGATCTTTTGTTGCGGCGCGGCGAAGACGCAATTGAGTCGGGCGATATGGCCGAAGCCATCGCGCATCTGAGCGCGGCCATCGACCATGCGCCGGACTTTGCCGAGGCATGGCACCTGCGCTCTGTCGCGTTTTACCGGCAAGAGCGCTATGGTCTGGCCCTTCATGATATCGAACGCGCGCTGGCGCTGGAGCCACGCCACTTCAATGCGATTTACGGCCTTGGGGTGTTGCTGGATGAATTGGGACAGCCCGATCTTGCGCGGGATGCGTTTTCGCGCGCGCTGGCTATACATCCCCATCACGAGGACGTAACCAAGGCGCGGGACAACGTGGCGCGCGAATTGGGCGGCGCGGATCTCTGACACCATCAAGGAGTGCTCTGGATGTCCGAGCAGTCAAGAACCCTCGCGGTTCTGGGCCCGACCAATACCGGCAAGACGCATTACGCTATCGAGCGGATGCTGGGCTATCGCACAGGCATCATCGGCCTGCCGCTGCGTCTTTTGGCGCGCGAGGTCTATGACAAGATCGTCGCGGTGCGCGGCCCCTCTGTCGTGGCGCTGGTCACTGGCGAAGAGCGGATTGTGCCCGAGCGTGCGCAATACTGGGTCTGCACGGTCGAGGCGATGCCCGAGGGGATGGGCGCGGATTTCGTGGCGGTGGATGAAATCCAGCTTTGCGCTGACCCAGAGCGCGGGCATGTGTTCACCGACCGGCTGCTGCGGATGCGCGGCCTGCGCGAGACGCAGTTTCTGGGCAGCCACACGATGCGCCAAACCATAGCCGCGCTGGTGCCGGGGGTCGAATTTCTCAGCCGGGCGCGCATGTCGCAACTTACATATACCGGCCCGCGCAAGATCGCCAAGATGCCCGCGCGCAGCGCCATTGTCGGCTTTTCGGTGGAAAACGTCTATGCCATGGCCGAGTTGCTGCGCCGCCAAAAAGGGGGCGCTGCGGTGGTCATGGGCGCGCTCAGCCCGCGCACGCGCAATGCGCAGGTCGAGCTTTATCAGAATGGCGATGTCGATTACCTCGTGGCGACCGATGCCATCGGCATGGGGCTGAACCTTGATATCAACCACGTGGCCTTTTCCTCGCTCAGCAAATTTGACGGGCGGCGCATGCGCTATTTGCAGCCCAATGAATTGGGCCAGATTGCCGGGCGCGCGGGGCGGGGGATGAACAACGGCACCTTTGGTGTGACCGGCGAGGCGCCCGATCTTGAGCCCGAATTGGCCGAGGCGATCATGGAGCATCGCTTTGCCCCCATCCGCAAGCTGGAATGGCGCAATGCGCGTCTGCAATTCGGCACCACCGGCGCGCTCATCGCCAGTCTCGAGGCACGCCCCGATCACGAGTTGCTGGCCCGCGCCCGCGAGGCGGATGATCTGGGCGCGCTCAAGACATTGGCCGAACATCCCGACGTGATGCCGCGCGCCATCGGGGGGACAGCGGTGAAACTCTTGTGGGATGTCTGCCGCATTCCCGATTTCCGGGGCATCAGCGCCGCCGAACATGCCAGCCTCTTGGAACGCATCTATTGCGACCTGACCGACTATGGTCGCGTGCCTGATGACTGGCTGGCACAGCAAGTGGCCCGCATCGACCGCACCGATGGTGACATCGACACGCTGTCGAAAAGGTTGGCCTATATTCGCACTTGGACCTATGTCGCACAGCGAAAAGGCTGGCTGGATGACGAAAACCATTGGCGCGGGGCGACACGCGCTGTAGAAGACCGCCTGTCAGATGCGTTGCATGGCGCGCTGACCCAGAGATTTGTGGATCGGCGCACCTCGGTTCTGTTGCGCCGACTCAAGCAGAAGGAAGCCATGGTGGCCGAAGTAAACGATCAAGGTGATGTGACCGTCGAGGGCGAATTCGTCGGACGGCTCGAAGGGTTCCGTTTTATGCAGGACCGCGCGGCAGCAGGCAAGGAAGCACGCACGCTGCAACAGGCGAGCGTCGCGGCACTTGCCCCGCATTTCCATCTCAAGGCGGACCGCTTTTACAACGCACCCGACACCGAGATCGACTTTACCGAACAGGGTGGCCTGTTGTGGGGCAAAGAGGCGGTGGGCAAGCTGACGCCCGGTGCCGACCCGCTCAAGCCACAGATCGTGGCCTTTGTCGATGACGAGGCCGGCCCGGATGTGGCCGCCAAGGTGCAACGCCGCTTGCAGCACTATATCGACCGCCGGATTGCCACGCTGTTTGAACCGCTCTTGAACATCCAGCGCGACGAGACGCTGAATGGTTTGGCGCGCGGTTTGGGCTTTCGCATGGTCGAGGCGATGGGCCTGATCCCGCGCGGTGAAATCGCCGACGAGGTCAAGGCGCTGGATCAAGACGCGCGTGGCGCCTTGCGCAAGCATGGCATCCGCTTTGGCCAGTTCACCGTGTTTTTGCCGCTCTTGCTCAAGCCTGCACCGACGCGGTTGCGGCTGGTGCTATGGTCGCTGAGCCAAGGTATGGATGAATTCCCCGAGGCCCCGCCGCCGGGTCTGGTGACCGTGCCCGCCCGTAGCGACGCGCCCAAGGGCTATTTCACCATGGCCGGGTATCGCGCTGCCGGGGATCGGGCGATCCGCATCGACATGCTGGAACGTCTGGCCGACATGCTGCGCAGCGAAGATACGCGCGGTGGATTCGAGGCCAAGCCCGATATGCTCTCTATCACGGGGATGACGCTTGAGCAGTTTGCCCTGCTGATGCAGGGGCTGGGCTACAAGGCCGAGCGTGCCGAACGCGCCAAGGTCAAGCCGGTCGATCAGGCCATTGCCGAGGCCCCCGCAGATGCGGCGGCGGCGACAGAGGCTGAAACGCCGGTCGCGGATATCGTGGCCGAGATCCCCGATGAGGGCGTTGCGCCCATCGCCGCAGAGCCGGTGGCCGAGACCGTCGTTCCCGCCGCGCTCGACGAGACCCCGGCCGAAGAGGTGCTTCCCGGTGAAAGCCCCGAGGTCGCGGCGACCGAACTCGAGGTCTATTACACCTTCACCTGGGCCCCGCGCGCCAATCGCCCACGTGGCGATCGCCCCGCACAGGGCGGGCGTGGCCCGCGTGGTGCACAGGCTGGACAGCCCGCCCAAGGGGATGGCGACGCGGCGCAGAAACGCGACCGCCCGCAGCGCCAAGGCGGCAAGCCCCGTGGCAAGCCCGGCAAGGGCAAGCCGCGCGAGCCGCGCGATGATCAGCCCAAAACCTATGCCGCCAAGCCCGAGAAGCGCAATGATCGGATTGACCCGGACAATCCGTTCGCTGCGGCCTTGATGGGGTTGCGGACCAAGGGCTAGGTTTTGGACGCGCCCGCCGCCAAAATCCGGCTCGACAAATGGCTCTGGCACGCGCGGTTTTTCAAGACGCGCACCCTCTCGGCCAAGGAAATCTCGGCGGGGCATGTGCGCGTCAATGGCGCGCGTGTCACCAAACCTTCGCAAGCGGTGGGGCCGGGCGATGTCTTGACCTTTGCGCAGGCAACACGTGTCTGGGTGGTGCGGATCGCCGCCGTTGGCACACGGCGCGGGCCAGCCCCCGAGGCGCAGGCGCTCTATGACGATCTCAGCGACCCGGTGACGCAGGACAGCGTTCCGCCCGCGCCCAAATATGAGGGAAAAGGGCGCCCGACCAAGCGCGACCGCCGCAAACTCGATCTCAATGAACCAGGACCGCTTGATTGATCCCGCCCACTGGATTAGGTGAGGCGCAATTCGGCAAGAATGAGAGACGGCCATGACCTATATCGTGAACGACGCCTGTATCGCCTGCAAATATACCGACTGTGTCGAGGTCTGTCCTGTCGACTGCTTTTACGAAGGCGAGAACATGCTGGTCATTCATCCCGATGAATGTATCGACTGTGGCGTCTGCGAACCGGAATGCCCCGCCGATGCGATCCGCCCGGATACCGAGCCGGACATGGAAAAATGGGTCGAGTTCAACCGCAAATATGCGGAAATGTGGCCGGTGATCATCACCAAGAAAGATCCGCTGCCCGAGGCCGAAGAGCGCGACGGCGAGGCGGGCAAGCTTGAGAAATACTTTTCCGAGGCCCCCGGACTGGGCGGCTGAGACCCGATTCGCGGCATTCGCCGGTGAAACAGCGCCGCGCGTGACATTGTGAACCTGATAAGCCGTTGATTTGCAGGGGCGAATATGCCCGTACAGAACACCGCCCTTTCATTGGGCGGTTTTTTGTGATACAGTTTCATGACAAGATCAAATGTACCTGATATCCATTCACCCGCGTTGCTGCCCGGGGGTGGATTTCTATGCGACAGATACACATATTCCGTGGACCGCATTGGCCCTTGGCATGTGTTTTTGTGCGTCCGAGCTGGCAGCCCTGCGAGGAAGACCTGAATGTCGAAGACCAAAAAGTCCGAATTTCGCCCTGATGATTACGTTGTATACCCCGCCCATGGCGTGGGCCAGATCGTTTCGATCGAAGAGCAGGAAATCGCCGGCATCACGCTGGAACTGTTCGTGATCTCCTTTGAAAAGGATAAGATGACCCTGCGTGTGCCCACCAACAAGGCCACCGAGATTGGGATGCGTGGCCTGTCCAGCCCCGATGTCGTGTCCAAGGCAATGAGCACGCTCAAGGGCAAGGCCAAGGTCAAACGTGCCATGTGGTCGCGTCGGGCGCAGGAATACGAGCAAAAGATCAACTCTGGCGATCTGATTGCCATTGCCGAGGTGGTGCGCGACCTGCACCGCTCGGACGATCAGCGCGAGCAGAGCTATTCCGAGCGTCAACTCTATGAGGCCGCACTCGAGCGTTTGACGCGCGAAGTGGCCGCCGTGTCGGGTGGCGATGAAGTTCTGGCCGCCCGCAAGGTGGATGAGGTGCTGGTGTCGCGCGCGGCGTGATCCCAACCCCGAATGTTAGGAAAAGGCCGCGTCCTCTGGCGCGGCTTTTTTCATGGCTCACATCAAAAGGCTGAACAACACCGCGATTTCCGCCAGTTGTTGCGTGGCCCCAAGGATGTCGCCGGTTTGCCCCCCGATTTTGGCGCGGGCAATCAGGCCAAGGGCGCAGGTGGCAACGGCCGCCGCAACCAGCGCGTTCAGCCCTGCCGCACCGACAAGAACAAGCGCCAGACCCACCGCAAGGGCCAGCCCAACCGTCGCCGTCGCCCGCGGCGCGCGCCCCTGCGCCTGCGACAACCCGCTGGCGCGGGCATGGGGCAGGGCACACATGACCAAAGGCATCATCGCGCGTGACAGCAGGGCGGCGGCCAGAATGGCAGAGGTCGCCAGTGCCGGACTGACCTCAAAAAGCAGCCAGAGCGCCACACCGCGCGCGCCCAGTGACAGGATCAGCGCAATGACCCCGTAGCTGCCGATATGGCTGTCTTTCATAATCTCGAGCCGCCGCGCCGGCGTCCATCCCCCCCAAAGACCATCGGCAGTATCTGCCAACCCGTCTTCGTGCATGGCCCCGGTCAGAACCACCTGTAGGCTCAGGCTCACAAGCGCCGCAACCGGCGTGGGCAGCCCGAGTGCCAGGGCGGCGATCCCACCCAAGGCCGCCATACCGCCCAGCACCAGCCCCGCCAACGGATAGGCCCAAGCCGCCCGCGCGCCGCGATCAAACCGCCGCAACGGCACGGCCAAGCGACTGAGCAGGCTCAGCGCCAGCGGCATATCTCTGAGGCGGATCAACGCCTTGTCGTTTTCTGCCATGGGCGTGCCCTTTTTCGTCTGGGGCGGGGGCTTTGCCTGCGATACAGAATGGGCGCAGCACAATCAATGAGGCTTTGCATGCCGTCTCCTTTCTCTTCGCTTTCGGATTTCGCAGCCCTCTTGCGCGCGGCCCCCGGCACCGATGCGGCGGCGACGCAAGCGGCGCAAGCCCGCGACGCAGACCTCACCAAACCCCCCGGCGCGCTGGGGCGGCTTGAAGATCTGGCGCAATGGTATTGCGGCTGGCGCGGCAACGCACGGGCGCGGGTGACAGCACCGCAAGTGATCGTCTTTGCAGGCAATCATGGGGTGGTGGCGCAGGGCATTTCCGCCTTTCCTGCGGCTGTCACTGCGCAGATGGTGGCGAATTTTCGGGCGGGCGGGGCGGCGGTCAATCAATTGGCGGCGCAAGTGGGCGCGCGGATGGATGTGGTCGCGCTCGATCTGGATCGGCCCACGGGCGATATCAGCCTTGGCCCGGCCATGTCCGAAGACGACATGCTGCGCGCGCTCAACATCGGCTGGGATGCGGTGGACCCGGCTACAGACCTTTTGGTTGTGGGCGAGATGGGCATCGGCAACACCACCTCTGCGGCGGCGATTGCGCTGGCGCTCTTTGGCGGCGGGGCCGAGGGATGGACGGGGCGCGGCACCGGGCTGGCCGATGCGGCACTGGCGCACAAGGCACAGATCGTGGCGCGGGCGGTCACGGTCAACGCCGCCTCTGGGGCAGGGGGGCTAGAGGTTTTGCGCCGCTTGGGCGGGCGCGAATTGGTGGCGATGGCCGGGGCCATGGCGCGGGCGCGGCAGCTGCGTGTTCCGGTCGTGCTCGATGGCTTTATCTGCACCGCCGCCGCCGCCTGTCTGCACGCGGAATGCCCCGGCGCGCTTGATCACGCCATAGCCGGGCATGTCAGCGCCGAGCCGGGTCATCCACGCCTCTTGCACGCATTGGGCAAAGAGCCGCTTTTGGCGCTGGGCCTGCGTCTGGGCGAGGGCTCGGGCGGGGTTCTGGCGATGGGTATCGTGCAAGCGGCGCTCGCCTGTCATTCTGGTATGGCCACCTTTGCCGAGGCGGGCGTGTCGGGGGCGTAATCGCCTCATCGGCTTGACCCGCCTGCCGCCCCGGAATACTGATCAAAACCGTCGGATTATACCGGAGCGTTTGGCCCATGAGCGAAACCCTTTTGCACCGCCTTGCCTGGGTCGTCGTCGTGCTCTGCGTGGCGCCTATCCTTGCGGCGGCGCTCGCGGCCTTCGCGGGCGATTTGCAGACCTGGCGCGATGTGCTGTCCTCTGTCTTGCCGCGTTATACCGCGACGACCCTGACGCTGGTCGCCATCGTCGGCGTCAGCACGGCGGTGATCGGATCGGTTACGGCTTGGCTGGTGACGGTCTACCGCTTTCCCGGTGCGCGGCTTTTAGAGGTGGCGCTGGCGCTGCCGCTGGCGTTTCCGGCCTATGTCATGGCCTATGCCTATACGCATTTTCTGGACCATCCCGGCCCGGTGCAAACCGCCTTGCGCGCGATCACGGGTTGGGGGCCGCGCGATTACTGGTTTCCAGAGGTGCGCAGCCTTGGCGGGGCGGCCCTGATGCTGACAATCGTGCTCTATCCTTATGTCTACCTTCTCGCGCGGGCCTCGTTTCGGCAGCAATCGGGCAATGCGTTCCTTGTGGCGCGCACGCTGGGGCGTTCGCCGATGCAGGCCTTCTGGCGGGTGGCCCTGCCGATGGCGCGCCCGGCGATTGCGGGCGGGGCACTTCTTGCGGTTATGGAGACGATCGCCGATTTCGGCACCGTGGCGTTTTTCAACGTCCAGACCTTTGCCACCGGCATCTATCAGGCGTGGTTCAGCCTTGGCGACCGGGCGGCGGCGGCGCAACTGGCGCTGTGCCTGCTCAGTTTCGCGCTGCTCTTGGCCGGGTTAGAGCGGGCAAGCCGGGGGCGGTCGCGCACCGCCGGGCGCGGCGCACGGTTCGAGACGATGGAACGCCCGCAGTTGCGCGGTGCGGCGGGTTGGGGGGCCTTTACGCTCTGTTTTCTGCCGGTGCTGTTTGGCTTCATCATTCCGGTGATCATGCTGGGGGAAATGGCCATCGGCTCGGGGCAAAATATCCTTTCGGCGCGCTATCTCGGGTTCATGACCAATTCGGTGCTCTTGGCCAGTGTCGCGGCAGTGCTGACGGTGGTGGGGGCAATCCTCGTGGGGTTTCGCGCCCGCACCCGTCCGGGGCGCAGCGCGCGCTGGCTGGTGATGGGGGCAGGTCTGGGCTACGCCGTGCCCGGTGGCGTCATTGCCGTTGGCCTCATGGTGCCGATGGCGGGGCTGGACAACGCCATCGACGCCTTCATGCAAGAGACATTCGGCATCCGCACCGGGCTTTTGATCACCGGATCAATCTGGCTCATGATCATGGCCTATATGGTGCGGTTCATGGCGGCGGCGCTCAACGCCTATGACAGTGGCATGGCGACGGTGCCGGGGCATCTTGATGCGATTGGCCGCTCTTTGGGGCAGCCGGGGCCAAAACTGCTGACACGGGTGCATCTGCCGGTGGCGCGCACCTCGGTTCTGACCGCGCTTTTGATCGTCTTTGTCGATGTGATGAAGGAATTGCCCGCCACCCTGATCCTGCACCCCTTTGATTTTCAGACGCTGGCGGTTCAGGCGCACCGCCTCGCCGCCGATGAGCGGTTGTCAGAGGCGGCGGTGCCATCGCTGGTGCTGGTGGCGTTCGGACTGATCCCGGTGCTGATCCTCTGCCGCACGCTGGGCCGCGAGAGCATGGGGCGGCGCGCGGCAAAACTGGGCACGGCGATTTCAGCGGGGTAGCGTAACATTCACCCCAATCACGCCCGCGCGGCTTACTCCCCCGGTCGCTTCAAACTGAAAGTCTCGCGGATCACCGAATAATCCTGATACCCAAGCCGGGTCAGCGGATTGAACCGGGTCACGTCAAACCGGCCCTCGACCATGCAGTCGTCGCGCATATGCACGCCGATCACCTCGCCAAAGACCACGAAATTCGCCTCGCCGGGCAGTTGCACAATCTGCGTCAGCTTGCATTCCAGACTGGCCGGGCTTGCCGCCACGCGGGAACAGGCGATGGTTTCGCAGGTCGCCTTGTCCAACCCGGCATCGGTGAATTCATCCACCTCACGGCCCCACGCGCCAGAGGTCTGGTTCATGGCATCACGCAATGCTTCGCTGACGATATTGACGCAAAAGACGCCTGTCTCGCGGATATTAGCGACGCTGTCCTTGGTATCGCCGCGATCCGGCTTGGCGCTGGTCGAGGCGAACATCACCTGTGGCGGCACATAGGCGACCGCATTGAAAAACGAATAGGGGGCCAGATTGTCCTGCCCATCGGCCCCACGGGTCGAAATCCAGCCAATCGGACGCGGTGTCACGATGGCGTTGAACGGGTTATGGGGCAGGCCATGGCCCTCTTCGGGTCGGTAAAACATCCGCCTCTCCTTGGTCATCGGGTTTGTGCCTGTCGTAACGTCGTGCTACGCGCATGGCCAGTCGATTTTTGGCAAGGGCAACGCGCGGCATGTTCACCCTCGAGACGGAGAAACCCGTTGATTACTGGGAGGTTGAGGCCCTATATGACCTGTGTTTCGCGCCGGGGCGCGAGGCACTGTCGTCTTACCGGCTGCGTGATGATGTGTCCCCCGTGCGCGATCTGTGCCTTGTGGTGCGCGATCATGACAGGATTTTGGCCGGGGCAATCCGCTATTGGCCTGTTCGGATCGGCACGGCGCGCGCGCTTTTGCTGGGGCCTGTTGCCGTACATCCCACCCATCAGGGCGAGGGGCTGGGCGCGCTGCTCATGCGCGACAGTCTGGAGCGCGCAGCGGCGCTCGGCTGGGAGCGGGTGATCTTGGTGGGCGACGCGCCCTACTATAGCCGCTTTGGATTTACCAAGCTGACCGCCGTGGAAATGCCGCCCCCCACCAACCCAGAGCGTGTGCTGGGGCTGGAACTGCGCCCCGGCGCGTGGGAGGATGTGGCTGGCAAAGTGATGCGCGACGCTTGAATTCAGGCTCTGCCGTGGCCAGTTGTGCCGGGTGAGCCTTGGCTTGGAACTTGTGGTGGGACACGCGGATGGAGCTTTTGGGCCGACCGATTGACGAGACCGAAACCGAGCGGCGCTTGCGCGCGCTGGTGGCGCGCAATGCGCAGGCGGGCAACGGGGTGATTGATCTGCTCAACCTTGTGGGTGGGCGCGCCGAGGGGTTGCTGGATCGCTTGCCGCCCAGTTTGCGCGCGCGGCTCAATGAAACCACCGAAGAGGCGCTGCGCCGCGCCGCCGAAATGGCGCATCGCTCGCGCGGGGTTGTGGGCGATCAGCCGGGCTGGATGGCGCGGGCGCTGACCACCTCAATGGGGGCGGTGGGCGGCATCGGCGGCCTGCCCACAGCGCTGGCCGAACTGCCGATCACGGTTACCGTGCTCTTGCGCGCCATTCAGGATGTGGCGGTGGAATACGGGTTTGACCCATCCGAACCCGCTGTGCGGTTCGATTCGGTGCAGGTGTTCGGCGCGGCAGGGCCGCTCGAGCGCGACGATGGGGCCAATCTGGGCTTTCTGGGCAGTCGGATGACTGTCACCGGCCCCGGGCTCAACGCGCTTATCGCGCGGGTGGCCCCGCGTCTGGCGGCGGTCTTGGGCCAAAAGCTGGCGGCGCAGACCGTGCCGATTTTGGGGGCCGCAGCAGGGGCGGCGACCAATTATGCCTACACCCGCTATTATCAGGATATGGCGCAGGTGCATTTCGGGCTCCGTCGGCTGGCGATTGACGCCGGTCGCGACCATTCCGCGTTATGCGCCGAGTTTCGTGCAATGGCCCAAAGCACACCGGGCCGCGCCAGCTGATCCGATCTGTCCGCCCCTGCATCAGCACGGCGGATGCAGCACATAATTTCCTTGATATTGCAGCTATAACCCATAGGCTGATGGCGATTGATCGTGATGGATTTCAGCTATGGCAACTACAGAGGAACACGGCGCTGCGCTTCCGGGATGGTTCGCCGCGCCGGGAGAGGGCGACACGCTGGCATGGGTGTCCTTGGGGCTGCTTATCGCGGTGATCTATGTGCTCGTCACGCTCTACGCGGCCTTTGATCGCTGGGCCGAACATCAATCGCACGGCACGCCGCTGGCCAAGACGATCCCGACGATGCTCACCGTCGCTCTGCTTTACGAGCTGTTTCCGCTCGGGCATTTCAATATCCTGTTGCCGATCAGTGCCATCCTGATTGCGCTCATGGCCGATTTGGCGCGCTTCAACCTGTGGGGCGCAGGCGCACAGACGCCCGAAGATACGGCCAAGCCGACAGGAGACACCCAACGTGATTGAGCTGCTTCTGACCTCTTTCCCGGTCATTATCCGGTATTTCCAGCTCAAGCGTCGCGGCGAGGCGATGACCGTCTGGAACATGCGCACAGCGGTTCTGATCTGGGCGGTGCTGGCCTTCTTGCTCTTCCTCCTCATCTTTTATTTCCACCCCAAATCCTATTCGGGCATCGTGCCGTTCCGCACCATTTCCGTGGTGTCACAGGCCAGCGGGCCTGTGACGGCGATCAACGTCATCAATGGCCAACGGGTCGAAGCGGGCGATCTTTTGTTCCAAGTCGATGACCGGGCTCAACGCGCCGCCCTGGAACAGGCAGAGGCGGAATTCGCCAAGATCAGCGCGGCCGAGACCAAGGCCGCCGAGACGCTCAAGGTCGCCCAAGCCTCTGTTGCCGAGGCAGAGGCGTCGCTCGACAAGCTGCGCGTCGATCTCGATAACGCGCTGACGCTTGTCACCCGCAACGTCGGCACGCGCGATGCCGTGCGCCAATTGGAATCCTCGGTCGCGATTGCCGAGGCTGGGGTTGCCGCAGCAGAGGCGCAGGTTGCCTTGGCTCAGACGGATATTTCCCAAACCCTTCCCGCGCAACGCCGCGCTGCCGAAGCCGCCCTGCACAGCGCGCAAGTCGCCTTGGCGCAAACCGAGGTGCATGCCTATACGGGCGGTGTTGTCACCCAGCTTGCCATGAGCTTGGGCAGCCCCGCCTCGACCCTGATCCTCAGCCCGGCCATGGTGATCATCCCCGACCGGCCACAAGGCACGCCCGTGCGCACCGTTGCGGGATTTTCTCAGGTTGCCAACAGCACGATCTACGAGGGCATGCCCGCCGAAATCGCCTGCGACAGCAATATAAGCCTGTCATTTCGCGATGCGGTCCTTCCGGCGCGCGTGGTCTCGGTGCAACCGGCCATCTCCACGGGGCAGATCGTGCCCGGTGGTCGCCTGATGGACCCCGCCGAAATGCTGCGGCGCGGGTCGATCCTTGTTTATTTTGAACTGGCGCATCCCGAGCATGAAAAGATCATGCTCGATGGCAGCGGCTGCATGATTCAGACCTATACCAGCAATCTGCCCGGCTTTTTCGGCCATGTGATCGCAGCCACCGGCGTGGTCAAGGCGGTGGGGCTGCGCATCAAGGTCTGGGGATCGCTGGTGTCGGGTGTGGGCCTGGCCGGGGGGGGTGGTCACTAGGGCCGTGCGCGCCTCACATCTGGTCGCGCAGATAATCCATCACCGCCGGGCGCACGGTCTGCGCACCGCGCGCGCGCTCTGCATGGATCAGCTCGCGCAACTGTCCAAGGTCGATCCGCCGCAACAGGCTCTTGACCGGGCCGATAGAGGCGGGGCGCATCGAGAGCGTGCGAAACCCGATGGCGGCAAGGCACGCGGCCTCGATCGGGCGGCCCGCATCTTCGCCACAGAAACTCAGCGGCGTTCCAAGCGTGGCACACCGATAGACAATCCCCTCAAGGAAATTGAGAAAGCTGATGTTGAGCGTGTCATAACGACGGCGCACGCGCTCGTTTTCACGATCAGCGGCAAAGAAAAACTGCTTGAGGTCATTGCCACCCACCGAGATGAAATCCACCTCTGAATAAAAGTCATCCGGCGCAAAAGCCAGCGATGGGGTTTCCAGCATCGCGCCCACTTCGATCTGCGCAGGGATCGGATGGCCCAGAATACGCTCGCGCTCTAGGGCCTTGTCCATCTCGGCGCGGGCGGCGGTGAACTCGTCGCGTTGTGCCACAAAGGGGAACATGATGGTCAGCGGTCGCCCCTTGGCGGCGCGAATGAGCGCCTGAAGCTGCATCCGCATCACCCCCGGCTTGTCCAACCCCACCCGGATCGCGCGCCAGCCCATCGCCGGGTTGGGTTCGTCATTGGGCTTCATATAGGGCAGCACCTTGTCCGAACCGATATCAAGCGTGCGGAACACCACGCGCTGCTCCCCGGCGGCATCCATCACCCGCGCATAAAGCTCTGATAATTCGGCCCGTTTGGGCATGTGGTTGCGGATCAGGAACTGCAATTCGGTGCGAAACAGCCCCACCCCCTCTGCCCCCGAGCCGACAAGGCTGGGCAGGTCGGCCATAAGCCCCGCGTTCATCTTGAGCTTGATGCGCTGACCGCAGAGCGTTTCGGCGGGTTTGTCACGGATCGAGGCATAGCGCTGCTGCGCCTCGGCCTGCATCGCCATCTTGTCGCGAAAGGCCGACACGACCGTATCGTCGGGGCGCAGATGCACGATGCCCTGATCACCATCGACAAGGATCGGATCGCCGTTCAGGGCCTCGGTCGTGATGCGATTGGCATGGATCACCAGCGGAATCGCCAACGCCCGCGCCACAATCGCGGCATGAGACCCGACCGATCCCTCCTCCAGCACGATTCCCTTCAGGGTGCGGCCATAATCGAGCAACTCTGCGGGGCCGATGTTGCGGGCGATCAGAATGGGATCGGCGGGCATGTCCGCGCCAGTCTCGTTGCCCTGCCCGGTCAGGATCCGCAACAGCCGGTTCGAGAGGTCATCAAGATCATGCAGGCGCTCGCGCAGATAGGCATCCGTCACCTGGCCCATGCGCGCGCGGGCGGCGGATTGCTCCTTTTCCACCGCAGCCTCTGCTGAAAGACCGCTGTCGATATTGGCCTCCATCCGGCGCATCCAGCCTTTGGAGTTGGCGAACATGCGATAGGCTTCCAGAATTTCGGTCTGATCCTTGTCGCCGCCATTGGCCGAATTCAGCATGCGGTCCACGCCCACGCGCAGCGCCTCAACCGCCTCGTTCAGCCGTGTCAATTCACGCACCGGATCATCGGCGATGGGATTGGTCACAACCACGCGCGGCTCGTGCAGCCAGACCCGGCCCTGCGCCGTGCCTTCCTGCGCGCTGGCACCGCGAAACAGCACCGCTTGCTGGTGGCGCGCCGACATGGCGGCCCCTTCGCCCACAAAAGCGCCCAGTTCGGCCATTTCGGCCAGAACCATGGCCACCACCTCGACCGCGTAGATTTCTTCGTCTGAGAACAGCCGCGCCTGTTTCGATTGCACAACCAGAACGCCCAGCTTTTCGCCAAGCCGCTGGATCGGCACACCCAAAAACGACGAATAGGCCTCTTCGCCGGTCTCTGGCATGTAGCGAAATCCGGGCTCTGCCGGGGCATTGTCGGTGTTGATCACCTCGCCGGTGCGCGCCACACGGCCCACCAGACCCTCGCCCATACGCATCCGGGTCTGGTGCACGGCCTCGGCCTTGAGACCCTCTGTCGCGCACAGCTCCAGCGTGTCCTCGTCACGGAACAGATAGATCGAGCACACCTCGATCCGCATTTCCTCGGCGATGAGGCGGGTAATCTGGTCAAGCCGCGTCTGCCCGCCCGCATCCTCGGCCATGATGGCACGCAGTCGGCCCAGCATCTGGCGGCTGTCGGTCTTGAAATGTTCGCTCATGGGTGGCGATCCCCCCAAGCAGATTCAGGGATTGGCCAGACCCGGCGGCAGGGATGCTGTGGCCGGGTCAGGCCGCTTTGTCCAACTCGAACGCATCATGCAGTGCCTGCACCGCGAGTTCCATGTATTTCCGGTCGATCAGCACGGAAATCTTGATCTCGGAGGTTGCAATCACCTTGATGTTGATTCCTTCATCGCTCAGCGTCTTGAACATCTTGGCGGCAACACCCGATTGGCTGCGCATGCCGATGCCCACTGCCGAAATCTTGGCCACATTGGTATCGGCCACAAGGTCGTGATAGTTGATGTCGCCGCGTTCCTTGGCCTCGCGTAGCGCCTTCTCGGCGCGGATCACCTGATCCGTGGGGCACGAAAAGGTCATATCCGTGCGGCCTTCTTCGGCGATATTCTGGATGATCATATCGACATTCACGCCCGCCTCGGACAGGGGCCCAAAGATGGCGGCCGCGATGCCGGGGCGGTCCGCCACCGAAATGAGGGTCATTTTCGCCTCGTCGCGGGAATAGGCGATGCCGCTGACAACCTTTGATTCCATGATTTCCTCCTCGGCGCAGACCAGCGTGCCGGCCTCATCAGATGGTTCCTCGAAACTGCTGAGCACCCGCAGTTTCACATTATACCGCATCGCCAGTTCCACGGAACGGGTTTGCAGCACCTTGGCCCCCAGCGAGGCCAGTTCCAACATTTCCTCAAACGCGATCTTATCAAGCTTGCGCGCCTTGGAGGTGATGCGCGGATCGGTGGTATAGACCCCGTCCACATCGGTGTAGATATCGCAGCGTTCCGCATCAAAGGCGGCGGCAAAGGCCACGGCGGTGGTGTCCGATCCGCCACGGCCCAGCGTGGTGATGCGGCCCTCGGGCGAAACCCCTTGAAAGCCCGCCACAACGGCCACGCGCATGCCTTGGGCAAAGCGGCCATTGATGTTCTCGGTTGGGATTTCCTCGATCCGGGCGGCAGAATGCGCAGAATTGGTCTTGAGCGGCACCTGCCAGCCCTGCCAACTGCGCGCCGGGATGTCCATTTCCTGCAACGTAAGCGCCATCAGCCCCGCCGTCACATTCTCGCCCGCGCTGACCACGGCGTCATATTCGCGCGCATCATGTAAGGGCGCGATTTCATTGACCCAGCCAACCAGTTCGTTGGTCTTGCCCGACATGGCCGAGACGATGACGATCACGTCATAGCCCTTGGCCACCTCAAGGCCCACACGCTTGGCGGCGCGGCGGATGCGGTCGATATTGGCGACCGATGTGCCGCCGAATTTCATCACGAGAACGGGCATGGGTGCAGTCCTGAGCCGAAGTATCGGGCGCGGTTTACGCGCGGGCAGGGCGCTGCGCAAGGGGGTGCTGCGCCCGGAGCATCTATGCGCCGTCGGGACGCATCACCAAACAGGTGGTCGATCCGGTGGCATAGAGCCGCCCGTCGCTCAGCCCGCGCAATTCGCCGCGCGCCACGGCGGTCGAGCGGCCCTTGTGTTCAAGCGAGCCAATCGCCTGAACCGGCACATCAAGCGGCAGGGCGCGGGTGATATTCACCTTGTATTCCAGGGTTGTGTAGGTCTCGCCACGCTCGAGCGCCGTCATCACCGCGCAGCCCATGCAACTGTCAAGAATGGCCCCATACCAGCCACCATGCACGCCGCGCATCGGGTTGGTGGCGTCAAACTGTGCTGCCCCCTCGAACACCACATGACCCTGCCGCGCCTCAATCGGCCGAAAGCCCAGCGTCGCCCCAATCGGCGGGCAGGGCAAGCGGCCTGCGATCATATCCTCGATGAACCCCAGCCCCGTTCGGGCCAAAATGGCCGCGAGGTCCGGCAATTCGTCCAGCGATGTGGCGTGGTATGACGGCATATCGGCCCCTCCTGTCCCTGCGGGGTGCAGGGTAGGCGGGGCCGACTGTCTCGGCAAGCGCTCAGGCGACGTCGCGCAGCGTCACTTTGGGTGTGACACCCAAGGCATGGCACACATCGCGCGTCAGTTCCGGGCGATTGAGCGTGTAGAAATGCAGGTCTTCGACCCCACCATCCAGCAGGTCACTGCACAGTTCCGTGGCCAGTGCGGTTGCCAGCAGGTCATGCCGGTTGTCGCGAATGGCCTTGTCAAACGCCTCATCCAGCCACGCAGGAACCTGCGTGCCGCAGGACAGTGCGAATTTGCGCGCGCCGACCCAGTTTTCAATCGGCAGAATGCCGGGGATGATCGGCGCGTTGATCCCTGCCGCCGCACAGGCATCGCGGAAGCGGAAAAAGGTCTCTGCCTCAAAGAAGAACTGCGTGATCGCCTCGGATGCGCCCGCGTCAATCTTGCGCTTGAGCCAGTCGATATCGGCGCGTTGATCGGCCGCTTCGGGGTGCTTCTCGGGGTAGGCACCAACACGGATGGTGAACTTGCCGGTATCGGCCAGTGCGGAAATCAGCTCGCAGCTATTGGCGAACCCATCCGGGTGCTGAACAAACCCGTTCGATCCCTTGGGCGGGTCGCCGCGCAGGGCGACAATCTCAGACACGCCAGCTGCGGCGAATTGGTCGGCAATCTCCAGCGTCTCGGCGCGGCTGGCATCGACGCAGGTCAGGTGCGCCGCCACATTCAGGCCGGTGGCCTTGTGCAAGGTGCCCACCGCCTCGCGGGTCAATTCGCGGGTGGTGCCGCCCGCGCCATAGGTCACGGACACAAACCGTGGGTCGAGCGGCGCAAGCGCGTGGATCGTCTCCCACAGGCGAAACGAGGCCTCAAGCGTCTTGGGCGGGAAAAATTCAAAAGAGATACGCGGCGTTGTCATCTTGGGTCATCCCGTGCAGGAGTGAAATCTGTTGTCCTCTTGTTGCAGGTGCAGCAATGTGAGACAACTTCATTAAATTCATGGTTTGAATGAGGTTCACTAATAATGCATATCGAGTTCCGGCACCTGAAAACGATCCGTGCCATTCATCAGGCCGGCGGTTTGGCACGTGCGGCGGACCTGTTGCACATCACCCAATCCGCCCTCAGCCATCAGATCAAGGGGCTTGAGGATCAGACCGGGGTCGAGCTTTTTGTGAGACGTTCCAAACCCTTACGCCTGTCTGCTGCCGGTCAGCGCCTGCTGCGGCTGGCCGAAAAAATCCTGCCCGAGATCGAAGCATTGGAACAGGAATTCGAAGGCCTGCGCGAGGGCAGCGCGGGCCGCCTGCATATCGCGATTGAATGCCACGCCTGTTTCGAATGGCTTTTCCCTGTGCTGGAACGCTTTCGCAAAACCTGGGGCGAGGTCGATGTTGATATTCGCCCCGGTCTGGCCTTTGACGCGCTGCCCGCCCTGCAAAAGGAAGAGGTGGATTTGGTGGTCTCCTCCGACCCCGAGGATCTGCCGGGAATCAGCTTCAAACCGCTCTTTGATTACGAGCCGGTCTTTGTCGCCTCAAGCCAGCATCCTTTGGCGCAGAAACCCTATGTCGAGGCGGCTGACTTTCGCGATGAGGTGCTGATCACCTATCCGGTGGACCGCTCGCGGCTTGATGTCTTTACCGAATTGCTGACCCCGGCCAAGGTCGAACCCAAAAGCATCCGACAGGTCGAACTGACCGCCGTGATCCTGCTTCTGGTCGCCTCCAATCGCGGTGTCGCCGTGCTGCCCGATTGGGTGGTGCGCGAGGTCAAGACCAGCACGGATTACGTGACCCGCCCCCTCACAGCCACAGGCAAGACCAAACGCCTCTATGCCGCCATCCGCGACGATGACGCAGACAAGCCTTATATGGCCTATCTGCTCAAACTCGCCCGCGAAATCCCGGTGCGCCTGCAACGTGGCGATAAGGTGGGGGGCTGAGCGTCAGCCCTCTTCGTGCGGCGCCCCCCCGGCAAAGCTGTTGCCGTTGGTATAGTCGCAGGGGGCTTCCTGCATCTCCAGATGCAGGCCGGTGCCGTGATAGGGGTTGGCGCGCGCCAGCGCCTCATCCACCTCGATCCCCAGACCGGGGGCCTCTGGCGGGGTGATATAACCACCTTCAACCCGGATGCCGCCCTTGATCAGCGCATCATGGAACGGGGTTTCGATGCTCTCGCACATCAGGATATTGGGAATGGACGCGGCAAAATGCACATTCGCCGCCCATTCCACCGGCCCGGCATAAAGATGCGGTGCCATTTGCGCGTTATAGACCTCGGCCATGGCGGCCACTTTCTTCATCTCCCAGATGCCGCCTGCACGGCCCAAGGCCGGTTGCAGGATCGCCGCCGCGCCCTCGCGCAGCACAGGCGCAAACTCGGCCTTGGTGGTCAAACGCTCGCCTGTCGCCACGGGGATGCGCACCGCGCGCGCCACCTGTGCCATTGCACCCACATTGTCGGGCGGCACCGGCTCTTCATACCAGAGCGGCGAATAAGGCTCGATGGCTTGGCCCAGACGGATCGCGCCTGCGGTCGTGAATTGCCCATGGGTGCCAAAAAGCAGATCGGCCTTGTCGCCCACCGCCGCCCGGATTTTGCGGCAAAACTCGACCGACAGGGATATATCCGTCATCGCAGGCATATGCCCGCCGCGCAGCGTATAGGGGCCTGCGGGATCGAACTTGACTGCCGTATAACCGCGCGCCACGCAATCCGCCGCACTTTCGGCGGCCATATCGGCCGAGGTCCAGAATGGTGTGATCGGATGATGGGGCAGGGGATAAAGATAGGTATAGGCGCGAATGCGCGGGTTCATCTTGCCGCCCAAAAGCGCCCAGACAGGCCGCCCCCTCGCCTTGCCCAGAATATCCCAACAGGCAATCTCCAGCCCCGAAAAGGCCCCGATGGCCGTCAGGTCCGGGCGTTGGGTAAAGCCCGAGGAATAGACGCGGCGGAACATCAGCTCGATATTCTCGGGGTTCTCGCCTTCCATATGGCGGGCAAACACATCCTCGATCACCGCGCGCATGGCCTCAGGCCCGACGCTCGCGGCATAGCATTCGCCCCAGCCGGTGATCCCGTCATCCGTGGTCAGCTTGACCAAAATCCAATAGCGCCCACCCCAGCCGGGCGCGGGTGGTGCGGTCACGATGATATCGAGGTCTCTGAGCTTCATGGCTGTGTCCTGTTAAAACGCAAGAGCGGGGCACGCGGCATTTGCGGCCAGATGAAAGGCTGTCATTCAAACACAATCACATTACGCCGGGCCGACCCGGATTTTGTATCGGCGATGGCCTCGTTGATCTGGTCAAACCGCCAGCGCCGGGAAATCAGCTCGTCCAGCTTGAGCCGCCCTTGACCATAAAGATCGACCATCCACGGAATATCGCGGCGAATGACCGCCTCGCCCATCTTGGAGCCGACCATGGATTGTCCCATCGCAGCGAAACTCGCGGCTTCATAGCTTGAGGCGGCACCCGTATGGGGCATGCCGACCATGATCACCTTTCCACCCCCGGCCAGATAGCGCGGCGCCAGATCATAGGCCTTGGCCGCGCCCACGGTGACAAGCACCGCATCGGCCCCACGTCCCATCGCCGCCTTGGCGCTGCGCCACGGCTTTTCCTCGGTCGCCAAGACACCATCGGTCGCGCCGAATTCACGGGCGGCGGCCAGCTTGTCCTCGGTCATGTCCACCGCCACGATCCGCCGCGCGCCCGCGATGCGTGCGCCCTGAATGGCGTTAAGGCCGACACCGCCTGCCCCAATCACCACCACATCCTGCCCTGCGCGCAGATTGGCCGCATTGATCACGGCCCCCACGCCGGTAATCACCCCGCAGGCCAATAGGCTGGCCGCCGCCATGTCGATCCCATGCGGGATTTTCACGATCTGACTGTGATGCACCACAACAGATGTGGCAAAGGCCCCGCAGGCCATGGCCTGATGCAATCTCCCCCCCGAAAGCGTCGAAAGCGGCCCGTGCCCGTCGTCTTGTGGCGTCTCGCATCCCGTTGGGCGGCCCGTGGCGCAGGGCGCGCAGTGCCCGCAGGCGCGAATGAGCGTGACAACCACCGGATCGCCCAACGCAAAGCCGGAGACACCCGCGCCAACCGCGCTCACAATCCCCGCCGCCTCATGGCCATAAACGGCGGGCAGGGTGCCGCCCCAACCCCCCATCGCATAGGAAATATCCGAGTGGCAAATCGCCACCGCCTTGACCTCGACCTGCACCTCACCCGCCTCGGGCGCGCGCAGATGCACCGGTTCGATCACGAGAGGCGCACCAAATTCATGGCATACGGCGGCTGTGATGGTCTGCATGGGGCCTCCCTTCCAATGCTGGGCGCAAGTGATCCGGATTCGCGTGTCACCGCAAGCGGGTTTCTATCAGGCGTGGCCGATATGCCCCGTGGCGCGCAGAAACTCTGACAGCAGCCGCGCGTATTCTTGCGGCTGATCCACCGGGGGCACATGCCCGGTGCGGCGCATCAGCTCGAACTTTGAGCCGGGGATTAGGTCCACCGTCTCGCGCACAAGATCGGGCGGGGTCGAGCCATCCTCGGCCCCCGCAATGCCCAGCGTGGGCAGGCGCAGGCCAGAGGTAGGCGTGTAGAAATCCGTGCCGGAAATGGCAGCGGCACAGCCGGCATAGCCCTCTGGATCATGCTGGCAAAGCCGCTCAAACCATGGCAAGTGCCTGTTTTCCTTAAGATAGCTGCGCGTGAACCACCGTTCACACGATCCGCGCGCCAGCTCTGCCATGCCGCCCGCGCGGCGTGCGGTGGCGATCCGCTCGACCCAAAGCGTGGGCGTGCCGATCTTGGCCCCGGTATTGGACAGCACCAGCGCCCGAATGAGGTCGGGGCGCTTTACCGCCAGCCCCTGCGCCACCATCCCGCCAATCGAAAGGCCGACAAACATCGCCTCACGCACCTGCAAGTGATCCAGCAATCGCTCGGCATCGCGGATGAGCGCGCCCATGGAATAGGGGGCAGGCGGGGTCGAGGATTGCCCATGCCCGCGCGCATCATAGCGGATGATCCGCAGGCCGGGCGGCAACAGCGGCACCACCGCATCCCAGAGAAACGTGCCGGTGCCAAGCGCATGGGCAAAGACGATGGGCGCGCCCTCGGGGTCGCCTTCGTCGAGGTAATGCAGGGTCACATCGCCTGTATCAAACATCATCCGCGTCGCTCCTTGTCCTTTGGGCGCGACGCGGGGGCAGGTCCCCCCTGTCAGTGCGACACCACAGCAAGGCCCGCCAACACCATGGTCGCACCACCGATCTGACGCACGCTAAGCGCCTCGCCAATGAACCACGCATAGCTGAGCACGATCAGTGTTTCCAGACCGATGATCGAGATATAGACGACCCCAAGATCAACATGGCGCAGGATCTCGATTTCGCACAGTGCCGCCGCCCCAAAGCCAAGCGCAACCAAGCCGATTGCCGCGAGGCTGATCGTGGATGACCCCATCTTCAGTCCAATTGTCGCGATCGAATAACCTAGCGCCGACAGGACAATCAGAAAAATTGCCTGAGCATTTAAAACAGCCATAGTATCCTCCTGTGCCACAAGTCCGTGGCATTAAAATGTTTTTGGAGTGAATGATGGCGTTCTTCTGGGGTGAGTGTTGCAGCTTACCTTGCGTCAGTTCAAGTCCGGTTTTCCATACCGGCGCAGTATGACGCCGCTCAGGTTTGGCCCATGATCAGAGGTCAGACAGCAAAGCGGGACAGCGCATCGCAGAATACATCCGCATCGACATTGCCGCCAGAAATGGTGACGAAAACCGCCTCGCCCTCGATCTGATCGGCCCGAAAAAGGGCGGCCGCCAGCGCCACGGCACCGCCCGGTTCTGCCACCAGTTTAAGCCGGGAAAAGGCCAGCGCCACCGCGTGCAGCGCCTCATCCTCGCTCACCACCAATCCCGGACCGCACAGCCGCTGCATGATCGGAAAGGTGATGTTCCCCGGCTGCGGCGTGATGATGGCATCGCAGAGACTGCCCGCGGTGCGGGCGTTACGCTTGATCTCGCCCGATGCCAGCGAACGGGCGACGTCATCAAAGCCTTCCGGCTCACAAGGGCGCGCGCGCAGCCCCGGCGCGTCCGCCTCAAGCGAAAGGGCGATCCCCGAGGTCAGACCGCCACCGCCGCAGCAAACCAGCACATCGGCGCGGGTAATGCCCATGGCCGCCGCATCCTCGGCAATCTCCAGCCCGATGGTGCCTTGGCCTGCGATCACCTGTGGCTCGTCAAAGGGTTTGATCAGGGTCAGCCCGCGCTCAGAACTCAGCGCCGCGCCGATGGCGTCTCGATCTTCGGTCGCACGGTCATAAAGCACTACCTCGGCCCCCAGCGCGCGGGTGTTGTCGATTTTCATGCGCGGCGCGTCGCCGGGCATGATGATGACACTGGGCACCCCGAACTGCCGCGCCGCCAGCGCCACACCCTGCGCATGGTTGCCGCTGGAAAAGGCGATCACGCCCCGCGCACGGGTGCCCTCATCCAGCGCCGACACAGCCGAGCGCGCGCCGCGATACTTGAAACTGCCGGTATGTTGCAGGCATTCGGGTTTCACGAACACGCGCCGTCCCGCGATCTCGTCCAGAAAGGGCGAAGAGAGCAGCGGCGTGCGCCTTGCATGGCCCGCCAGACGGGTGGCAGCGGCGCGGATCATCGTGATGTCGGTCATTTTGTCAGGTCCAATAGGGCGCGTATTGCGCCGAGGGATTGCGGTTCGTCGAGAAAGGGCACATGGCCCCGGTCGGGCACGGTGGCGGTGATCAGCGCGGGATGACGCGCCTGCATTTTCTCAAAGGTCTCAAGGCTCAGAAGGTCGGAATTCGCCCCTCGGATCGCGGCGGTGGGAATATCGCGCAGCGCGTCGAAAAGTTGCCACAGGTCCACTGCTTCGCCCGCCCCCGCTTGCCCCACCAGCGCATCGCGCAGCCGCGCGTCATAGCGCAGGCCAAGCCCGCCGCCCGGTTTCTCATAGAACATGAACTCTGCCTGTTGCCGCCAGCGACTAAGCGGCACACCGGGAAAGCCAGCGGCATGGACATGGGCAAGCGCGGCGGCGCACTGCTCCAGATCGGCCTGCGCCGGCTCATTGCCCACGTAATCCATGATCCGCTCGATCCCGATGGGGGCCACCTCTGGCCCGATGTCATTGAGCACGACACCGCGCAGGCGTGCAGGCTGCCCATAGGCCAGCGCCATGGCGATCAGCCCGCCGCGCGATGTGCCGATCAGTATCACGCGCTCCAACCCCAGATGGTCCATCAGTTCAATCGCATCCTGCCCTTCGCGCAGGATGTTGTAAGACATGAAATCGGGCGCATGATCCGATTGCCCGCGCCCGCGATAATCCATGCAAATCACGCGGTAGCCCGCCAGATGCGGCGCGACAAAGCTGAAATCGGCGCTGTTGCGCGTCAGCCCCGCAAGGCACAGGATCGGCGCGCCCGCCCCCTCATCAGAGTAATAGAGCGACACGCCGTCCGAGGTGCTAAACCGCCCCATCAGCCGCGCACCAGATCGGGGATGCCTGTGAGGTCGCGCAATTGGTGGCGCGGTGTGGCGGGCAGGCGATCCACCGGATCACCCGCGCGGTTGACCCAAGCGGTCGTAAACCCATAGCCTGCCGCCGCAGACGCATCCCAGCCATTCGACGATACAAAAAGCACCTCATCCGGCGCAGAGCCAAACCGCTGCCCCACCAGATCATAGACCCCCCGCGCCGGTTTGAAGATGCCCACACTCTCCACCGAGAGCACATCATCAAGCACATCGCCAATCCCGGCAGAGTCTACTGCGCCTTGCAACATATCCGGCGATCCGTTCGAGAGAATGGCGGTCTTCATCCCCGCCGCTTTCAGCGCGGCCAGCATGGCGGGTACTTCGGCATAGGCCTCAAGCTCCCAATAGAGCTGCAAAAGCCGCGCGCGCAAGTCGCTGTCGCCCTGCAGCCCCTCCGCCTCCAGCGCCCAATCCAGCCCGTCCTGTGTGACCTGCCAAAACCCGGTGTGTTGCCCCATCACGGCGCGCAGCCAGGTGTATTGCAGCTGTTTCAGCCGCCATTTCTCGGCAATCGCGGGCCAGTGCCGGGCAAAAACCTCGCGTCCCGGCTCGGACGCGGCATTGCGCGCGGCGGCGGCCACGTCAAAGAGCGTGCCATAGGCATCAAAAATGCAGGTGGTAATCGGCATCGTGTCCCCTCGTTCGTTGCGCGCAGACTGTCACGGAACGTCAGAGGGGGAAAGACCCCGAACACCACGGCCGCGTCAGAGTTTGGGCATCGGTTTGCAAATCCGGATCAGCTTGCCTAAATTGACAGGTAGTCGTCTCAAGCACCCGCGCAATCCTTGCGTGGCCTTGCAAACCCATCCCCCTTCACAACAGATTGGAAATCCCATGACGCAGGTCAAATCGGGCGATACTGTCCGCATTCATTACACCGGCACGCTGGCCGATGGTGCCACCTTTGATTCGAGCGCGGGCCGCGATCCGCTGGAATTCACCGTAGGCTCGGGCCAGATCATCCCCGGCCTTGATGCCGCGATCCCCGGCATGACCGTGGGTGACAAGAAAACCGTTCAGGTGCCCGCCGATATGGCCTATGGCCAGCCGGATCCCAATGCCCGGCAGGCCGTGCCCCGCGCCGATATCCCGGCGGAAATCCCGCTTGATCCGGGCACACAGTTGCAGATGCAGACGCCGCAGGGTCAGGTGCTGCCGGTAACGGTGGCCGAAGTCTCCGACACCGAAGTCGTGCTGGATGCCAACCACCCGCTCGCAGGCAAGGACCTGACCTTTGCCATCGAACTGGTGGCCATCGGCTAGGCCTCCAAGTGCCAAGGGGCGCGACCGGAGTTTTCCGGGGCGTGATGCGCTGATCGAAACCACACCCGTCCCGGGCGTGACCCGGGACCTCACCGCAGCAGCGTGGAGGCCCCGGCTCGAAGGCTGGGGCGATGTGACCCCGATCAGGCGCAATCTGCTCTGATCCCGGTCGCGCGCGCCCTCATTTCATCAGGTTGTCAACATCCGCCAATCCGATGCCGGGGCTGTAGATATAACGCAGCTGCTTGGTCTTGCGCCCCGATTGGGTCCGCTCGGTCCAGATATATTCCATCGAACCGGGACGGCCTTTGTAGGTAAAGGACACTCTGGTCACTCGGATCGTCACCGTGAACCGCGTTGTCTTGCCGCCCATATGCTGCGCCATCTTGTAGCTTTTGGTCATGCCGCTGCTCCATGGGCCGACCGGCACAAAGCCGTCACCGGTGAAATATCTGTTGGCCGCGCCCGGTCGCTTGTCGAGCACCCGCGCCAGGGCCGTGCCATCCGGGCGCAGCGTGTAATAGCTGGTCTTGGTGCCGGATTTCTCACGTTTCGTGCGCACATAGATCGTCATGCGCTGGCCTGTCACCGGATGGGTCCAACGGCGCGGCCCCTGAATCCGCCGCGCCCCGACGGTGCGATCAATCCGATCCCCGAATTTCGCGCCGGGCACCCCCGCCCAGAGCCCAAACCCAAGCTGCGCCGATGCCCCTGGCAGCTGGATCACCGGCATATCCGGCACGCATCCGGCGACCGCCGTGACTGCGCCGCCAGCAAGTGCGGCGATGAAAGAGCGCCGACTGAGGTGTGGTGTCGTCATGACCCGTTCCTTTTCGTCATTCAATGAGCGTGTTGATGATCTCGTTTCGTGAAAACGTGCCGCCCCGCGAAATATTCCGGGGCAGGGGCAGAATTCTATCAAGCATCTGATATAAAATGGAAATTATGGTGGGCTTGACTGACGCCCATCGCCTCTTGGCGGGCGCTTAGCCGATATCGAGCAGCACCGCGCCTGCGCGCCCCGGTGTCATCACCGCCTCATGCGCTTTGGCGCAATCCGTCAGCGGCAGGCGCATCGCAATCTCTGGGCGCAGCGTGCCCGCCCCAAGTGCGGCATGCAGCCGGGCAATCGCCGCCTCGCGGGCGGGCCATGGCAGGATATAGATCAGCGTGATGTCGATCTTGAGCGCCTTGAAAAGATATGGCCCAAACGGCAGCGTCGGTGCTATGTCCTTGCCTGATCCATAGGCGGCGATGGTGCCGTTGGGGGCCATCACCTCGGCCAGCAAAGCGGCGTTCTGGCCAAACTCCACCTCAATTGCACGGGAGACGCCGCGCCCATCCGTCGCCGCCATGATCTGTGCCGCCAGATCCGGATCGGCATAGTCGAACACATGGCGTGCCCCGGCCGCGCGCACCCGCTCCATCGCGGGGGCCGAACAGGTGGCGATCACCTGTGCCCCGGCGGTATGGGCCAGTTGCACGGCATTATGCCCGACCGCCCCCGCGCCCCCCGAGATCAGGATCGTCTGTCCCGCCACATCGCCGCCGCCAAACACCGTCTGCACCGCCGTGAGGCCGGGAATACCAAGCGTCGCGCCGACCTCGAACGACACCTCATCCGGCAAAGGCACGGCTTGCACCGCAGGCAGGGCGATGAATTCGGCGGCGGTGCCATGGCTGCGTTGCCACTGACCGTTCCAGACCCAAACGCGCTGCCCGATGCGCCCCGGATTGACGCCCTCGCCCACCGCAGCAACAACGCCAGCCCCGTCCGAATGTGGGATGATTCGCGGATAGGCCGGTTTCGTGACACCGGGGCGGCTTCCCGCCCGCGCCTTGGCATCCGACGGGTTCACCCCCGAGACATGCAGTCGCACCAGCACCTCGCCCGCAGCGGGCGCAGGCGTGTCTGTTTCATGCAGGCTCAGAACATCATGCGCCGCGCCAAAGCGCGTATAGCTGACCGCGCGCATGCTGCGCGGGATCACTTGGTCCGGCGCAGGCGGATCACCACATCCACCGAGGTGATCTCGGCCCCGTCCGGGGCCTTGGGTAGACGTGCGATTTCCAGCTCGCTCGCCGGGGCGTCGCTCAGCCGATTCTCGTCTTCCCAGTAAAAATGCGGATGATCGACGGTATTGGTGTCAAAATAGCTCTTCGAGCCATCCACCGTCACCTCTTGCAGCAGACCCGCATCGCAAAAGGCGCGCAGCGTGTTATAGACCGTAGCCAAGGACACCGCCTCGTCACTGTTTTGCGCGTCGGCATAAAGGCTCTCGGCGGTCACATGGCGGTGTTTGCCATCGCCGATCAGCAAAGTGGCCAGCGTCATGCGCTGCCGCGTGGGCCGCAATCCTGCATCGGAAAGCCATTTTCCGGCAATCGTTCCGGCCTCAGTGGTCATCGTGTCATAGGCTGTCATCGTCTCGTTCATCCCGTGTTTCATCCAATATAGTGCCTGCATGGGGGTGGTTTCAATTAATTTCCTGCACTGGGCAATTCGAGGTGCGGTGATGTCGCAGGCTTGCATGCGCCTTTTGCAGGATGATAGAGGGGGCAGTGACCGGTATTTGCAATGAAGGGGGCCGCCTGCATGGCCGATTATCCAAGCAGCTTCGACCGTGACGACCTGCTTAAATGTGCCCGGGGCGAGTTGTTCGGACCGGGCAATGCCCAGTTGCCCGAACCGCCCATGTTGATGATGGATCGCATCACCGAGATTTCCGGTGATGGCGGTGCCCATGGCAAGGGGCATGTGGTGGCAGAGTTCGACATCACCCCGGACCTGTGGTTCTTCAAATGCCATTTTCCCGGCAACCCGATCATGCCCGGCTGTCTGGGTCTTGACGGCCTCTGGCAATTGACCGGCTTCAACCTTGGCTGGCGTGGCTGGCAGGGGCGTGGCTATGCGCTGGGCGTGGGCGAGGTCAAACTCACCGGCATGGTGCGACCCGACCGCAAGATGCTGACCTATTACGTGGATTTCACCAAGGCGGTGCAGACACGGCGCCTGACCATGGGTGTGGCCAATGGAAGGGTCGAGGCGGATGGCGAGGTGATCTATCAGGTCACGGATATGAAGGTCGCGCTGTCGGAAAACTGAGCGGACACAGAGGGGCAGGGCGAATGCGTGGATGGATTGCGGCCCTCGTAAGCATCATCGCCTATCCCGCCACCGCCTGTCCCGAAGGCCAGACAGCTTTCCTCACCTGCGACATGGAGCGAGGCAGCAAGGCGCTCAGCGTCTGCCGCAGCGAGACCGAGGTCAGTTACCGCTTTGGCCCCAAAGGCGGCACGCCAGAGCTGGCGCTGACACGCCCCATCGGCGACGGGGCCGAACTCGTGCCATGGCCCGGCATCGGTCGCACCATCTGGGAGGCGGTGCGCCTGCGCAACAACGCCGTGATTTACGAGGTCTATGCAGGGTTCGATAAGTTCGACGCAGTCGACGACAGCAAACCCGACAGCCGCTTTGGCGGCGTGGTGGTGTTGCAGGACGGCAAAGGCGAGATTGCGCACCTTAAATGCCGCGCCGGAACCGTAAATTACAGCTTTTGATCCCGCTTCGTCCCCATGATCTGGGGCAGTAAAATCCCCCCTACCCAAAACCTTGCGGCTGGCCTATAGTGGCTGTGGATAACTGGGCATCAGACCCATGATCCAAGAGGCAAGGACAGAAAAGGGGGACGGCCAATGCGCTGCCCGTTTTGCGGAAATATCGACACACAGGTCAAGGATTCGCGCCCAGCGGAAGAGCATGTCTCGATCCGCAGGCGCAGGTTTTGCCCGGGCTGCGGCGGTCGTTTCACCACCTATGAGCGCGTGCAACTGCGCGATCTGGTAGTTGTGAAATCCAATGGTCGGCGCGAGGATTTCGACCGCGACAAGCTGGAACGCTCGATCCGCATCGCGCTCCAGAAACGACCCATAGAGCCCGAGCGCATCGAACAGATGATTTCGGGCATCGTGCGACGGTTGGAAAGCATGGGCGAGACCGATATTCCCTCGAAAACCGTGGGCGAGATCGTGATGGAAAGCCTCGCACGGATCGACACCGTGGCCTATGTGCGCTTTGCCAGCGTGTACAAGAACTTTCAGGAAGCGGATGATTTCGACCGCTTCGTCAGCGAATTGCGGCCCGAGGACGCGGCCCATAATCCCAAACCGGACGCGTGACCGGCGCCGACGCCCGCTTTATGGCGCTGGCCCTGTCGCTGGGGCGGCGGGGGATGGGCCAATGCGCGCCCAACCCCGCCGTGGGTTGCGTCATCGTGCAGGGCGGGCGCATCGTCGGGCGTGGCTGGACCTCGCCGGGCGGGCGGCCCCATGCCGAACCTCAGGCGCTGGCACAGGCGGGGGAACTGGCGCGCGGGGCCACGGCCTATGTCTCGCTCGAACCTTGCGCCCATCACGGCCAAACCCCACCCTGCGCCGAGGCACTTATTGCGGCGGGCATTGCGCGGGTCGTGGCCCCGTTTGACGACAATGACCCGCGCGTCGCCGGCCGGGGCTTTGCCATGCTGCGCGCGGCGGGCATCGAGGTGCGCACCGGCGTCATGGCAGAACAGGCCGGGCGTGATCTGGCCGGGTTCCTCATGCGCAACGAAATCGGGCGGCCCCTTGTGACGCTCAAACTCGCCTCGAGCTTTGATGGCCGCATCGCCACCGCGACCGGACACAGCCAATGGATCACCGGTCCAGAGGCGCGGCGCGTGGTCCACGGCCTGCGCGCCCGCCATGACGCGGTGATGGTGGGGGCAGGGACCGCGCGGGCAGATGATCCGCAACTCACCGTGCGTGACATGGGCGCGCGCCGCCAACCGGTGCGGGTCGTGGTCTCGCGCCGCCTTGATCTGCCGCTCCTCAGCAATCTCGCCCGCACAGCGCGCGATGTGCCGCTCTGGCTCTGCCACGGGCCACATGTCGATCCGGCGCTGGTCAAGGCTTGGCAGGGCATTGGCGCACTGCTCTTGCCCTGCGAGGTGACACAAGGCCAGGTCGATCCAGCCTCGGTGCTCCATGCGCTCGGGGCCGAAGGGCTGACGCGGGTCTTCTGCGAAGGTGGCGGGGCGCTCGCGGCATCGCTCCTGTCGGCAGGGCTGGTGGATGAGTTGGTGGGCTTTACCGCAGGCTTTGCCATCGGGGCCGAAGGTCTGCCGGGCGTCGGCGCTCTGGGCCTCGCGCGGCTGGACGAGGCCCCGCGCTACCGGCTGGTAGAAACCCGCGCGTTGGGCGGCGATGTGATGCACCGCTGGTCCCGCGCCTGACGCCAAGCCACGCACCCCACCCGGTGTTTGATCTGACAGGGTTTGCCACCGCACGCCGTCCTTCGACGGCGCGCGCTCGCGTGCCTTATTCCGCCGCGATTGCCAGCGCGTGATACGCCTTGATACGCTGGCAGGGCGACAACACCAAAGGGCGCGGCTTGATCGCGCGCACATTCATGTCCAGCACTACGATCTTGTCGCAAAGACCGTTCTCTCGCGTGTTCTTCTCGACGGTTTCGAACTCTGTTGAGGTCGCAAAGGCGATCTCATGCTGAAGCCCCATATGGTCGCGCAACCGCGCGACATAAGCCAGCCGCGGATGGCCGTCGACTGCGGCAACGCGACGCTCCCGCGCCAGCGCGAGAAGGTTGGGTCCAACAGCAGGGTCCTTGATCGGCGTATGTCCAGACAGAGTTTCCATGGGTGTGCCCTTTACCAAGTGAGGTGGAAATGAAGTTAGGCTGTGAGAGACCGTCGCAGAGGTATCGAAGGTGATCGACATGCCCGACAGGGGCGACAGCCCCCGGAACGCGCGTCGATGAGACTGGAATTCAAGAGACCGCCATCCGTCAGACTGGCACGGCTGCCTCTGTATTCGTAGACGATTTTCAGCGACTTACGCATTTGGATTTGGCCTCGCGCGTGTGTGGCAACGTCTTGCACAACTTCAGTATGCACCTAGCCTGCGGGCTTTGCATGGTCTCCAAAGATACTTTGAGTGATCTCTCGACAGCGCGGCGCGCCTTTGCGCTGGGCCGCCCCCATACCCGACAGGTCGCGAGCCCGCGCCGGACATTCTTGCAGGTCGCGCCTAGCGCGTTAGAAACTGCGGCCTTCGGGCCGCAGTCTCAAGCACGCGGCAAGTGAGGGGCTCAGCCCAGTTCTGCCAACCGCGCCAAGGCTGCGCGCAGTTTGCTGTCCTCTTCCTCGCGCAGGGCCAGGTTCTCGCGCGCCTCTTCCACCACCTCTTCGGGGGCAGAGGCCACGAAATTGGGGTTGTTCAGCCGCCCGCGCAGCCCGCCCAATTCCTTTTCCAGCTTGGCCAGCGTCTTTTCCAGCCGCGCCTTTTCCTCGGCCACGTCAATGATATCGGCCAATGGCAGGCCAAAGCTGCCGCCCTCTACCGCCACGGTGACACAGCCCTTGGGGAAGCCATCCACATCGCTCAGGCTCTCAACCCGCGCCAGACGCTTGATCATCACCTCATTGCGCGCCCAGGCCGCGCGCCCGGCCTCGTTCAACTCTGTCACCAAGAGCGGCACATAAAGCCCCGCAGGCACATGCATCTGCGCGCGCGCCGAACGGATTTGCTCGATCAGGGCAATCACCCAATTCATCTCGCGGTCCGCCTCGGCGTCGATCAACTCGGCCCCATAGGTCGGCCAATCGCCATGCACCAGCATCTTCGCGCGCGTGCCCAGCGTGCCCCACAGCTCCTCGGTCACAAAGGGCATGATCGGGTGCAAAAGGATCAGACATTGGTCAATGACCCACGCCATCGTCGCCTGTGTTTCCGCCTTGGTCGCGGCATCGCCATCCAGCAAAAGCGGCTTGGAAAACTCGACATACCAGTCACAGACCGTGCCCCAGACAAAGGCATAAAGCGCGTTGGCGGCATCGTTGAAGCGGAAGTTTTCCAGCGCCTCATCGACGGCGGCACGCGTCTTTGCGGTCTCGCCGATGATCCATTTGTTGACCGTCGCGGTGGGGGCGGGCACCGTGCCCGCGCTGCCCACGGCGCCATTCATCTCGGCAAAGCGCGCGGCATTCCACAGTTTCGTGGTGAAATTGCGATAGCCCGCGATGCGCTCTTTGCTGAGCTTCAGATCGCGCCCCATGGCCGCCATCGACGTCAGCGTGAACCGCACGGCATCGGTGCCATAATCCTCGATCAGGTCGAGCGGATCGAGCACATTGCCAAGGCTCTTGGACATTTTCTTGCCCTTCTCGTCGCGCACGAGAGCATGGACATAGACATGGGCAAACGGCTTTTGCCCGACCACGGCATATTGCATCATCATCATCCGGGCGACCCAGAAAAAGATGATGTCAAACCCGGTGATCAGAACCGAAGTGGGGAAGTATTTCTGCAATTCCGCCGTATCCTCGGGCCAGCCCAGCGTGCCGATGGGCCAGAGGCCAGAGGAAAACCACGTGTCGAGAACGTCGGGATCACGCCAGACCGGATAGACCAGATGGGTCGGGTCTTGGGTGGCGGTGTAATCGGCCAGCGCACTCGCCAAACGGTGCAAGGCGGCCTCGCGGCTCTCGACCTCGACCACCTGCATCGACGCCAGCGGCACCGGCAGATTTGCCAGACGGTCGTGAAACGCTGCCGTAACTCCCTCGAAATCGGCCCCGCATTCCATCAGCGGCCCCAAATGCCCCTCATTCAACAGCCGCAGCATCTCTACCAGATCAAGCGTGCCATCACCCTCGTCATCGTGGAACTCCGGCGCGCTCAGGTCAAAACCATACCACACCGGAATCTGATGCCCCCACCAGAGTTGCCGCGAGATGCACCAAGGCTCGATATTCTCCAGCCAATGGAAATAGACCTTGCGATCACTCTCCGGCAGAATCGTCACCTCGCCCGAGCGCACGGCATCCAGCGCGGGGCCCACGATCTTGGCGGTATCGACAAACCACTGATCGGTCAGCATCGGCTCGATCACCACCTTGGAGCGGTCGCCAAAGGGCTGCATGATCGGCTTGGCCTCGACAAAGGGGACCAAACCCCCGTCATCCTCGGGCTCGCCCCGAGGATCTTCCGCCTCCTGAGATCCTCGGGTCGTGCCCGAGGATGAAGCAGGCACCATCACCGCCAGCCCTTCGGCCGTGATCTCCTCGACGACACGCTTGCGTGCCTCGAACCGGTCCAGCCCACGCAGATGGTTGGGGATGAGGTTGAGCGTATCAATCTCTTCGGCCGTAAATGCAGCCCCTTCTGCAATCTCCTGCGCGCGCGCCGCGCACTCGGCATAGGGCGCGCCATCGGCCCGCATCTGCGCGCGCGTGTCCATCAGGCGATACATCGGGATGCCATTGCGGCTGGCCACGCCATAATCGTTGAAATCATGCGCGCCGGTGATCTTGACCGCACCCGAGCCGAAATTGGGGTCGGGATACTCATCCGTGATGATCGGAATGAGGCGGCGATGTTCCTTGGGCCCCACCGGAATTTCGCAAAGCATGCCGACGATGGGCGCATAGCGCGCATCCGACGGATGCACCGCCACCGCCCCATCGCCCAGCATGGTTTCGGGCCGCGTCGTGGCGATGGAAATGTAATCGCGCGTCTCGCGCAGGGTCACATTGCCGTCGGCGTCCTTTTCGACATACTCATAAGTCTGCCCACCCGCGAGCGGATATTTGAAATGCCACATATGGCCCGCCACCTCGATATTCTCGACCTCCAGATCGGAAATCGCCGTCTCGAAATGCGGGTCCCAATTGACCAGCCGCTTGCCGCGATAGATCAGACCCTTGTTGTACATATCGACAAAGACCTTGATCACCGCGTCATGGAAATTGCCCTCTTCGCCCGCAGGCGCGCCCGGCGCGCCCGACATGGTAAAGGCATTGCGCGACCAATCGCAGGAGGCACCCAACCGCTTTAACTGATTGATGATCGTGCCGCCCGATTGCGTCTTCCACTCCCAGACCTTCTTGAGAAACTCCTCACGCCCCATCTCGCGCCGCGTGGGTGCGCCCTCGGCGGCCAGCTTGCGCTCGACCACCATCTGCGTGGCAATCCCTGCGTGATCCTGCCCCGGTTGCCATAGCGTGTCATGGCCCCGCATCCGGTGCCAGCGGATCAGAATATCCTGCAAGGTGTTGTTGAACGCATGGCCCATGTGCAAGCTGCCCGTCACATTGGGCGGCGGAATCATGATGCTGAATGTTTCGGCCCCCGGCGCGGCATTGGCCCCAGCCCGGAACGCGCCCGCATCCTCCCACGCCTGATAAAGCCGCGTCTCGGCCTCGGCCGCATTGAATGTCTTTTCCATCGCCATGACGTCGTGATCCTGCAAAATCGAGGGTTTGCCCTGCTCTAGCGAATGTGACGGCAAAGGAAAAGGCGCGGTGCGGGAAAATCGACCCGCCCCCGGTTTCACCGTTCCGCAAATACGCAAATCCCGGCCGCGCCTCACGCGCCCCGGTCAAGTTTCGTGCTCAGGTGAATAAGGCTCTCTGATCCGCGCACGCCCTTGGCCTCGCCGATCCGGTCCAGCGTTTCATCCAGCGCCTCGGTGGTCTCGGCCTCCAGCGTCACAATAAGGTCGAACCGCCCCGAGGTGGTATGCACCCGCCGCACCTGCGGCAAGGATTTGAGCCGCGCCAACACCGCAGGGCCAGAGCGCGGCTCGATACTGACAAGCGCGGTGGCGCGCAGGGCAGGGCGGGCGCTCTGGCTCAGCCGCACGCTATAGCCCGTAATGATCCCGGCGTTTTCCAAGCGCTCCAGCCGCGCCTGCACCGTGGTCCGCGCCAGACCCAGACGGCGCGCCAATGTCGCCACCGGCAGGCGGGCGTTTTCCTGCAAGAGCGCGATCAGCGCGCGATCAGTTTCGTCGGTTTGCATTGTGCCTCCGTCAATACGACGAAAATTTCCTGCAATCTATACGAAACGCCGCCCTGAATCGACGAGATTTCGCAGCACACTCAAAGAAAACACGCAGCAGATTGAGGTATGCCCATGAAAAACGCCGCCCCTTGGTCCGATCCGCGCGCGCATCTGATGCGCCAAACCCCCGATGCGGCGTTGCTCTATTTCTCGCCCGACCAATTGCAAGCCACCGCACAGGCCTTTCAGGCCGGGTTTCCGGGCCTTGTGACCTATGCGGTCAAGGCCAATCCGGGGGCCGAGGTGCTGGCCAATCTGGTGGCGGCGGGCATCACCGCCTTTGACGTGGCCAGCCCCGAGGAAATGCGCGCCGTGCGCAGCGTTTGCCCGGCTGCCGTGCTGCATTACAACAACCCCGTGCGCTCTGTCCCCGAGATCGAGGTCGCGGCGCACATGGGCGCGCGGTCCTATTCCATCGACGACATGCGCGAATTGGACAAGCTGACGGGGCGGATTGCACCGGATGCCGAAATCACCGTGCGGCTTGCCCTGCCGGTGCGGGGGGCTGCCTATGATTTCGGGGCCAAGTTCGGCGTCGGGCCAGAGCGCGCGGCAGAGTTGCTGCGCGTGGTCGCAGACCGTGGCTTTACCCCGTCAATGACCTTTCATCCCGGCACGCAATGCGCCGACCCGGTCGCATGGGGCGCTTATATCGGCGTTGTGGCCGAGGTGGCGCGCAGCGCTGGCGTGCGTCTCGCGCGGCTCAATGTGGGCGGCGGCTTTGCGTCGCATCGCACCGGGACCATGCCGAACCTTGGCGCAATCTTCACCCATATCGGGGCCGAGGTCGCCCGCGTCTTTGGCGCGGATGCCCCGGCGCTGGTGTGCGAACCGGGCCGCGCCATGGTGGCCGAGGCGTTCAGCCTTGCCGTGCGCGTCAAGGCGCTGCGCGAGACCGGCGCGATTTTCGTCAACGATGGCGTCTACGGCGGCCTCACCGAAATCCGCGACATCGGCGCGCCCGACCGGATCACCGTTCTGGCCCCCGACGGCACGCCGCGCACCGGCGCGCCGCACCCGCGCGTGGTCTTTGGCCCCACCTGCGACAGCATTGACCGGCTGCCCGATCCCTTGCCCCTGCCCGGTGATCTGGCCGAGGGCGATTATCTGCTCATCGCAGGCATGGGCGCCTATACCCGCTGCCTCAGTACCGATTTCAACGGCTACGGCCTGCGCGACGTTGTGACCGTGGCGCATCTGTAACGCGCGGCTCACGCCGAATTTCATGGAATCGCAACGGATTTCTGCGCAAACTTACCCCAAGGCCCGGTCGCGCCCGTGATGCAATGGGCGCGCTTTCGGGCGGCAAAGGCGGTGCGTCATGTCATGGCGGGGATGGACCAAAAGCATTCTGGATTGGCTGCGACCGGGGCCAAGCGCGGGGCATCCGGCCTTTGGCCACCGGCGCGGCCCGGTCAATCATGTGCTGATCCTCGATGGCACCATGTCGAGCCTGACACCGGGCTATGAAACCAACGCTGGCCTCACCTATAAATTGCTGCGCGAGGTGTCTGGGGCCAATCTCTCGCTCTATTACGAGGCGGGGATTCAGTGGCGCGACTGGCGCGCAACCGGCGATATCGTCATGGGGCGCGGTATCAATCGCCAAATTCGCCGCGCCTATGGCTATCTCGCCAATCGCTACCGGCCCGGCGACCGGATATTCCTGATGGGCTATTCGCGCGGGGCCTATGCGGTGCGCTCGCTGGCGGGGGTGATCGACCGCATCGGCCTTTTGCGCGCCGAAGAGGCGACCGAACGCAATGTGCATCAGGCCTTTCGCCATTACCGCTGCACGCCGTCGGGCCGCGCCGCACAGGCCTTTGCCCGCGCCCATTGCTACGGCGACACCCATGTCGAGATGATCGGCGTCTGGGATACGGTCAAGGCGCTGGGCCTGCGCATCCCGATCCTGTGGCGCTATCGCGCCGACGCGCATGGCTTTCACAATCATCACCTCGGGCGCACCACGCGGAATGGCTTTCACGCGCTGGCCCTCGACGAGACACGCAAGGCCTATGCGCCCGTCCTCTGGGATTGTCCGCCCAATTTTGGCGGCCATGTCGAACAGGTCTGGTTTCGGGGCTGTCATTCGGATGTGGGTGGGCAACTCTGCGGCATCCACGCCGCGCGCCCCCTTGCCAATATCCCGCTGGTCTGGATGCTCGAGCGGCTAGAGGGCTGCGCGCTGCCATTACCCCAAGACTGGCGCACGCGCTTTCCGCAGGATGCAAACGCGCCCTCCGTCGGCACATGGGTGGGCTGGGGCAAGATCTTTGTGCTGCGCGGTCCGCGCGTGGTGGGGCATGACCCATCCGAGCGTCTGCACGAAAGCGTGGGTGGCCTTGCCCCCCGCCGTTGGGGCGGCCCGCGCCTGACCGGCATGGTCAAGGAACAGGGCGGCACCTGAACGTTCTGCGCCTCACGCTTTCGGGCCGCCCGTCTCTTCCAGTTGCGACAGCAGCATGGTCTGCAATTCCGCCTCCAGCTCTCGCGCGCGGGTGATATAGGCGTCATTTTCCACGGTCGGGCGCGCCGGGTCCCACAGCGCCGCCAATTCCCGCACCGATTGGCGATCATGCTGGTAAAATGTCTTTTCCAGCTCCGCAGCCTCGAATTCCGTCAGCCCCATGTTTTCCAGCACATAGCGCCCCGCGCGCAACGAGCTGTCAAACATCTCGCGCACGATGTCATTGGCCCCCGCCTGATACAGCCGGAACACATGCGTGCGGTCATAGGCGCGGGCGATGATATGCAGGTCCGGGCGCTCGCGCCGGGCAAAGCTCACAAGCCGCACCGTCGCTTCGGGATCATCCAGCGCCGCGACCAAAACCCGCGCCCGCGCCAACCCCGCCGCATGCAACAGGTCAGGCCGCGTCGGATCGCCAAAGAACCCCCGCACGCCAAACCGCCGCATCCGCTCGATGGCCAAAAGGTCGTGATCCAGCACAACGGTTTCAAACCCGCTTGAACGCACCAGCCGATTAACCACCTGTCCAAAGCGCCCGATGCCCGCGATGATCACCGGCCCGGTCTGATCAATCGTATCGGCCTCCGGTGCCTCGCCCCGCTCGCGCAGGTTTCGCGACAGGACATCATAAAGAATGAAGAGAAGCGGCGTGATCAGCATCGTCAGCGCGATCACCAACAGGATCACCTCGCTTAACCCGGCAGGCAGCACATGCTGCTGCACCGAAAAGGCCACGAGAACAAAGCCAAATTCGCCCGCCTGCGCCAGCGACAGCGTAAAAAGCCAAAGATCGCGCCCGCGCAGCGCAAAAATGCGCCCCAGCACATAGAGGATTGCCCCTTTGGTCACGATCACCGCAAGCGCCAATCCCACGATCAACACCGGCGCACCAAAAAGCACCGTAAAATTGATCCCCGCCCCCACGGTGATGAAGAACAGCCCCAACAGCAGCCCTTTGAAGGGGGCAAGATCGCTCTCCAACTCATGTCGGAATTCGCTATTGGCCAGCACGACACCGGCCAGAAACGCCCCCAACGCAGGCGAGAGGCCAACCAGCGTCATCAGGAATGAAATCCCCACCACGATCAACAGGGCAATCGCCGTGAACATCTCGCGCAGCCGCGCGCCATGGATAAAGCGGAATACCGGCCGGGTCAGGTAAACCCCCGCCAGCACAATCGACGCCACCGCCGCAATCGTGACCAGTGTCGCCCCCCAACCGGGCAAAGAGGCGATGAAGCTTTGCGCCGCCTCATGCGGCCCGCTCGCGCCATGCCCCGCCTCAGGCGCGCCGCGCGACAAAAGCTCGCCCATGATCATCTCGGGCGTCTTGGGCAGGGCCAAAAGCGGCAAAAACGCCAGCATCGGGATAACGGCAATATCCTGCGTCAGCAGAACGGAAAAGGCTGATCGTCCGCCCTGCGTCTGCATCAACCCCTTTTCCGACAGGGTTTGTAAAACGATGGCCGTGGAGGAGAGCGCAAAGATCAACCCCACCGCCAAGGCCACGCTCCATCCCATCCCCAAAAGGTAAAGCCCCGCCACCATCACCGTCAGCGTTGTCACGGTGATCTGCAATCCGCCCAGACCCAGCAAGCGGTGCCGCATATTCCAAAGCGCGCGGGGTTCCAGTTCCAGCCCAATGAGAAACAGCATCATCACCACGCCAAACTCGGCGACATGCTGCAATTCTGCGGTCTCATGCCCGCCCACCAGCCCGAAAACCGGCCCGATCAGAATGCCCGCAGCCAGATAGCCCAGCACCGATCCAAATCCCAACCGCGCCGCAATCGGCACGGCGATCACAGTGGCGGCAAGGTAAACCGTGGCCTGAAACAGGAACCCGTCCATCAGCGAATAAGGGCGTAGGTCATTATCCTACCCCTTCGGCATGCGCAGCACCACGTCGCGCCCGCGTTTGTTATAGCGCAACTCGGAATCACCAATGGCTGAAACCTGCCCCCCATCCAGCCGGTCGCCCACCTGCACCTTTTGATACCGACCATTCGCCAGCCGCACCAGCGCGCGGCGGCTTTGCGGGCTGCCGTAGACGCCGATCAGATTGACGTTGCGCAGGTTGATGGCATTGGCCTCGGTGGCCGATCGCGCAACCGAGGCGGTTGTGGGAATATTGGGGGCCACCCGCGCGGCAGCGGCGGTCTGGATTTCGGGTTCCTCATCCTCGCCCGGCGTCGCCCGGTCCGGCTGCGGCGCGCGCGCGGCCTGCTCTAGCTCTTGTGGCCGCACCTTGGGCTTGATCGACGTGCCAACAGCCTGCGGCAGGCTCTCGGCGACAGAGCCGCGATTGGCCTCGATCAGCGCGGCGGCCAGCGAGGCGGAGCTGATATCGGCGGGCTGCACCTCTGGGGCGGGCGGCGGGGTCGCCGCCGCCGCCGCTGCCTCGATCACCGCTTGCGGGCGCAGGCGCGGACGCAGCGACGCAAGCTCGGACCGTGTAAGACCCGAGAGCGCCCCGCGCTCTTGCTGCTCGATCAGGTTCTCGGGGCGGGTGCGGGGGCGGATACCGCCCAGTCGCGCCGCCTCGGCGGCGGTCTCGGCGCTTTGCTCCAATCCGGGAACCGGCAGCGCGCGGGTAGGGGTCTCGGGGGGGCGCACCGGCGGCGGCCCGGCCCGCACCAAGATACCGTCAGGCGTCAGCGCACCCTCTGGCGTGGCCTGCACAAAGCCGCGTGCATCACGTGTGAATTGCGTGCCCGGCGGCGCGGGCGCGGCCGGGGTCTCGGGGCGACGGTCAAGCACGGTCTCAGACGCCGGGGGAAGGGCCACGGCATCCTGAAAGTTTACGGCCTCGTCAATCGAGGTCAGGTAAAACTCATCCAGATCGGTAGTATCCGCCTGCGCGGGCGGCTCGGGGGCCAATGGCCAGATGCCCGTGGCGGCATAGCGCGCCATCATCTCATCCGGCGTCAAGTCTTCGGGGGGCGGTGGCGTGGTCGCAACTGCCTCTGGCTCTGCCTCTGCTTCGGGGGGGATAATCTCCGGTACGGTCTCTGCTTCAACCCCGACGGCGATTTCCGGCTCCGCCTCAATCGGTGGCGTCAGCGCGATTTCAGGCGCGCTCTCAACCGAAATCTCTGCCGGATCGCTTCCGCCAAAGATCGTCGACCACGCCGCCACGCCCACCAGTAAGAGCAGCAAAAGCGCGGTCAGGATCAGCCCCAGAAACCGGGGCTTGCCACGTGCTGTGGGCTGGCTGCGTGCGCCAAACACCGTCAGACGCTCCGCCTCATCCGCAGGCTTGGCCACAACCCGCTCAGGGGCCGTCGTCTTGTCCCGGCGCGCAAGCAGCCCGGCCAGGCCCGCTCCCTTTGCCGCTTCGGGCGCAAGGCTTGCGGCGGCCAGATCGGTCAGCGCCGGATTGGCCCCGCCGGTCAAAAGCGGCGCAGCGCCCGGTCGCGGCAACTCTGGGGCAGGGGCGGTATCAGGCAGCGGTGTGATCCGCGCGGCACCTTCCAGCTTGGGTGCCCCGGCAATCGGCGCTCCCCGCTCGGCCCGGACGCTGGAAAACGACAGCGCCGGCAGGTCCGGTTCAGCCTTGAGCGCAGGGGCCGCGGGCTTGTCCGGGGCCGCGGGCGGCGCAGGGGCAGGAGCAGGGGCAGGCACGGGAGCGGTGTTCGGGGCCTTGGGTGTGGCCGCAGCCGCGTCCGCCGCAGGCGCGATGACTGGCGCGGCACTGGCCACGCTCTCCACCGGCGGTGGTGCCTCGGGCAGGCGCGCGCTGCCCAGAATACGCACCGGCGCTTCGTCGCGGTCCACGCCCCGCGCCTGCGCCGCCGCTCCAAAGAACGGCTCGCCCGCAAAGCGATCTGATTGCGGCCGCGCGACAAAGCTCACCGGGTTGAACCGATGCTCAGCGGCAAAGGCCTCAGCCTCGTCCAAGGTCTCGCTTGCCACGGCGGCGATATAAAGCCGCCCGTCCTCCACGCTCCAGTCATAGACCAGATCATCAATGTGATAGGGCGTCGCCCCTTCCAAGGCTTCGGCGGCGGCCCGGTCATAATCCCCGTCGGGCGCGCTTGTGGCGGGCAGATCCATGTATTTGATCTGCTCGTCCGGAATGATCAGCTTGGTGGACAATCCCGACGGGTCAAGCAGCGCCGCCTTGGCCCTAAGCGCCGCCAGTTCCCCCGCCAAATCCTCCGCATCAAGCGGCACATCGCCGACAAGATGCCAGCCCGCGCTGCCCGCGCGGTGCAAAAGGCCGATGCCTTCAAACGAAAGGGACAGGGCAAAATTCGGTTTCATGGGGAACGCTTTAACACTCGTCCGACATCGGCGGGAGTCCTTGTTCTCGATCCCCCCATCCTACAGCAGCTTCGCGCCGAGGCCAACCATCCGGTCGAGCCCCGGCGCAAGGCCGATTATGCACTCGCCTTGGCCAGCGCCTGCTCCAGATCGGCGATGATGTCTTTGGCATCCTCGATTCCGATGGAAATCCGCACCACATTGGGCGCGGCCCCGGCGGCGGTCTGTTGCTCGGGCGTAAGCTGCCGATGCGTGGTCGAGGCGGAATGAATGATCAACGACCGTGTATCACCCAGATTGGCAACATGGCTAAAGAGGTTAAGGCTATCCACCAGCTTGAGACAGGCACCATAGCCCCCCTTGAGCGCCACGGTGAACAGCCCGCCCGCCCCCTTGGGGCAAATCCGCGCCACCCTGTCATGCCAGGGCGAAGATTTGAGACCCGCATAGGTCACAGCCTCAACCGCCGGATGCCCTTCCAGCCAGGCCGCCACCTTTTCCGCGTTCTCGACATGCCGCGCCATGCGCAAGGACAGCGTTTCGATCCCCATCAGCGTGTAATGCGCCGCCTGCGGATTGAGCGTCATGCCCAGATCGCGCAGCCCGATGGCAATGCCGTGAAAGGTGAACGCCAAGGGGCCAAAGGTCTCGTGGAACTTGAGCCCGTGATAGGCGGGTTCCGGGGCCGAAAGGGACGGGAACTTGTCCGACGCGGACCAATTGAAATTGCCCGAATCAACCACCACACCGCCCGTGACCGTGCCATTGCCGGTCAGGAACTTGGTCATCGAATGCACGACCAATGTCGCCCCATGTTCGATCGGACGGCAGAGATACGGCGTGGCCGAGGTGTTATCGACAATAAGCGGCAGACCCGCCTTGTCGGCCACCGCCGCCACCGCATCGAGATCGGTGATATAGCCGCCCGGATTGGCAATGGATTCGCAGAACACCGCGCGGGTATTGTCGTCAATCGCGGCCTCAATGGCCCCCAGATCGTCGAAATCAACAAACTTGGCCGACCAGCCAAACCGCTTGATCGTCTGGCTGAATTGCGTGATCGAGCCGCCATAAAGCCGCGTCGAGACCACCACATTCAACCCCGGACCCATCAGCGGAAACAGCGCCATGATCTGCGCCGCGTGGCCCGAAGAACAACAGACTGCGCCCGCGCCCCCCTCTAGCGTGGCCACCCGCTCTTGCAGCGCGGCGACCGTGGGATTGGTCAGGCGCGAATAGATATACCCCACCTCTTGCAGGTTAAACAGCGCCGCCGCGTGATCGGCATCGCGAAACACATAGGCCGTGGTCTGGTAAATCGGCACCTGCCGCGCGCCTGTGGCCGGATCGGGCCGCGCGCCCGCATGTACCTGCAACGTGTCGAATCCGTATGTCATTTCAGCGTCCTCCCGCGTCATATACCTTGCAAACCCGGTTAAGGCATCGCTAGGTGCCATGCAACGGGCATGAGGAGACATGATATGGCACATCCCTTTCATCTGGCAATCAATGTAACCGATCTGGGTGAGGCGCGCGCCTTTTACGGCGGGCTCTTGGGCGGCATCGAAGGGCGCTCCACCGAGACATGGGTCGATTTCGATTTCTTCGGCCATCAACTCAGCCTGCATCTGGGCACGCCCTTTGCCACACAAGCCACCGGCAAGGTCGGCGATCACATGGTGCCGATGCCGCATTTCGGCGTGGTGCTGCCGCTCGACATCTGGCGCGGTGTGGCCGAGCGGTTAACGGCGGCGGCGGTCGATTTCGTCCTCCCCCCCTCGGTCCGGTTCGAGGGGCAGCCGGGCGAGCAATGGACGATGTTCTTCCGTGATCCTTCGGGCAATCCGGTGGAACTCAAGGGCTTTGCCGATATGACGACGGTCTTTGCCGCCTGACGCTTCAATAGGGGTGGTCGCGCCCGTCCCAGGTTTGAAAACACCCCGTTGATGCCAAATCCAGCGCCGCGAACCGTGCCACAAGCCCGGACGTGGCCTCTTCTACCGAAATCTCCGCCGAATCGCCGCCCATCTCGGTGCGCACCCAACCGGGGTGATAGATGCCCACGGCAATGCCATCGCCCGCAAGGTCACTGGCCAGATTGCGCCCGAGATTGAGCGCCGCCGCCTTGGACGCCCGATAGATATAGCTGCCCCCCGGCGCGCGGGTGTGGCTGGCCATCTGGCTGGAAATGATCGCGATTTTCGCGCCCTTGCCCGCCCGCAGATGCGGCAGAAACGCCTGCACGGTCAGAAACACGCCCGTTACATTGGTGGCAAAGGTGTCGGCCCACATCTGCGCCGCATAGCCCTCTGCCAATGCCTGCCCCTTGTCGAGGTATACGCCCGCATTGCAGATCAAAAGGTCCACCGCCCGACCGCCCAGCCGCGCGGCAAGTGCCGCACAAGAGGCGGGATCGGTCACATCCAGCGCCAACTCCCCCTCCGACGGTCTGCGCGCCGTGGCAGTCACCTCATGGCCCGCTTGGCGGTAATGATCGGCGAGGGCGCGCCCGATGCCACGATTGGCACCGGTGATGAGGATATGCATGACGGGGCCTTTCGGTCAGTTGGATTTGCGGCGCGGCACAAAGGGCAGGGGGGCCACAGGCACGCCATCCTCGATCAGCTTGCGCGCCTCTTCGGGTTTCGCCTCGCCATAAATGGCGCGTTCCGGGGCCAGCCCATCATGCATCTCGCGCGCCTCCCGCGCGAAATTAAGGCCAACATATTCTGAATTCTGTTCGATCTGCCGTTTGAGCTGCGCCAGCGCCTGTTCTTCTGGGGTTGGGGCCGGGGCAGGCACCTTGTCGGGCGCAGTATGCAGGCTGGGGGCCATCAACGCCTTTTGCACCTCAGTGCCGCCACATACGGCGCATGTCACCATGCCCGCTCCCTGCAGCTTGTCAAAGGCGGCAGCGGATTGAAACCAACTGTCGAACTCGTGCTTATCCGCGCATCTGAGGGTGAACTTGATCATTTCCCGGTCCATCGCATCGCCGCCGATAGTTACGCCGCCCGCCGGGAATTTCAAGCTATGCTTTTGATCTTGCAGCCCAAGCGCGGGGGGCCAACCGGGCACGCGGCGCATGATTAAAGCCTACGAAAAGAATCGGAATTGACATACCTGATTGTTTAAGTCAGAAAAGAGGGGCCAAGCCAGCCCGGTCCTGCGGTCAGCCCGGCCACCCTGTAACAAAGGACCGAAACACCATGTCACTTCTTCATACCAGCCCGGCGAGGGCCTTCGCATGATCCGCGCTCAGACCAAATCCGATCCCGCTTTGGTGGCCGAGGCCCCCTGCCACGATGCGCGCGCCCTCACCAATGGTGCCAATACCGCGCTTATCGTGCTCGACGGGCAAATCTACACCCTGCGCATCACCCGCGCGGGCAAACTGATCCTGACCAAATGAAACACGCGCGCGACCTGACCGGCCAGATGCCGGTGGACCAGATGGCACAGTTGGACGGGCTGAACGGTCTGACCGTGGCCGCGCTGCGCGCCTGGAACGCGGGCGGCGCGCTGCGCGCCCATGCGCTCCTGTGTGATCGCATGGCCGAACCGATGGCGCTCGCCGCGTTCGAGGCGTTGCAGGACCTGACCGAGGTGTTGGGCCCGCATATCCGCCGCCCGCTGCGCTGTCATGCGCCCAACTGCACCTGTGTCGGGCTGGACGAGGCCGCCTTTGCCCGCTTTGTCCAAGAGGCGGCCTTGGGCGACCGCGAAGATGCGCTTCTTCTGGCCAGTATTCTGGTGCAACCGCGCGCCATCCTGCCTCTCACGGATGCGGCGGCGCGCTTGGGCCTCTGCCTGCACCGCGCAGCGCTGCGCGCACCGCAGTCGCGCATCCCCGAACCTGCCAGCGCAACACGTCACTAGCCGTAAAAGGGACTGAACCGATGATCATCTGTCATTGCATGGCCATCACCGACGCCGACATTCACCGCGCGATGGACTGGATGCGCGCGGCGGATGCCGAGACGCTGATCACCCCCGGCAAGATCTACCGCGCGCTGGGAAAGCGCGCCGATTGCGGCGGATGTTTGCCGCTCTTTGTTGACACCATGCGTCAGGCCGATAGCCTGAGCATACCCATGCACCTGCGCGGCCTCCGCCGCGCATCCACACAGGGAGAACCACATGAAGGGCGACGCCAAGGTCATCGACTATCTCAATCAGGCTCTGCGGAGTGAACTGACCGCTGTCAGTCAGTATTGGCTCCACTACCGGCTGCAAGAGGATTGGGGCTATGGCCGTATCGCCGCCAAATCCCGCGCCGAAAGCATCGAAGAGATGCAGCACGCCGACAAGCTGATCGAACGGATCATCTTTTTGGGGGGGCATCCCAACCTGCAAAAACTCGACTCGCTGCGTATCGGGCAAAACCTGCGCGAAACGCTCGAGGCAGATCTTGCCGCCGAACACGACGCCCGCACCCTCTATATCGAGGCGCGCGGCCATTGCGAAAGCGTGGCGGATTACGTGTCCAAAAACCTCTTTGAAGAGCTGATCACAGATGAAGAGGGCCATATCGACTTTCTCGAAACCCAGATCGACCTCTATGACCAGTTGGGGGCCGAACGCTACGGCCTGCTCAACGCAAGCCCGGCGGATGAGGGTGCGTAAATAGAGGACACTCCGCAGCAAGCGGGGGATTAGGTTGCGCCGTCATTGGCCCCAATCCCCCGCGCGCATGGCACCGAAGGTGCCGCGCGGTGTGCATGGGGGCAAGCCTACCACTAGGATAACTGCAGAGGTTTTGTCGTATAAGCCGACCTCTAAAACACCGCATGCGCCCCCAAATCCACCCGCGCGCGGCCCGAGATCACCTCTTCATAGTAATCGAACAGCCTGTCCTGCCCGGTTTCGGGCGTGGCCTCGGCGTCATAGGCCCCCGCTGCCGCATCCCAGACCAGCATCGATTCGGTAGCGTAATAGCGCCCGATCCGCGCCAGTTCCGCCTTGGCCCGCAACCGTGGCAGCACGCGCCCGCCCAAGGACAGCCCGCCGATGATCGCATCCATCATGCCCACCGGCACCTGCCGCAGACTCACCGGTTTTCCCAACCGCTTGAACAGCCAGTCGGCCTGATCGCGCGGGGTGATCGCAGGGCCGGGCCCTCCAATCGGCAACACCTTGTTCCAGCGGTCCGGCACGTCCAGACAGCCCGCCAGATAGTCGCCCAGATCCCGATCACTGATCGGCTTGCACGCCGTCAACTGCCCATCCCCGAACACCAAAAAAGGCTTGCCCGCCTGCACGCGCGCAATCTGCCCCGACAGCGATTTGAAATAGGCCGTGGGCCGCACGATCGAATAACGTAGGCCAGAGGCGATGAGCCGCGCCTCAAAGGCCAGCTTGGCCGCCTGAAACGCCAGCATCGGCTTTTGCACACAAATCGCCGACAGTAGCACCATATGCTGCACCCCCGCCGCCTGCGCCGCCTCGAGCGCCACAAGATGCGCATCGTGATCCACCGCCCAGGCATCGGCGGGCAAGCCGCTGCGCGACGCCATGCAAGACGCCAACGCTCTGAACTTGGCACCGTGAAATCCCTCGCGGGCGAGGTCCGAAATCTCCCCCCGCCACAGCGTGACCCCGGCGGGCAACCCCGCCGCCTTCGCCCCCGGTCGCAGGGCACAGACCACCTCATGCCCCCGCGCCACCAGCGCCGCAACCGCAGCCCGGCCAATCGTGCCGGTGCCGCCCAGCACCAGAACCCGGCCCCCTCCGGCCCAAGCCTGCGTCTCATTCATTTTGGTGATACCTCCCCGCACCCCTTTGCATTTTACCCGCCCTGCCTATCTGCTATACTTCCCACGACCCAGAGGAGCATAGCCCATGGCACATACAAGACGAAAGCTGGCCGAACTCGATCCGGTCTGGGGGCAGATCGCCCAAGAGGCCAAGGCCGCCATCGCCGATGAGCCGCTCTTGGGCGGGCTGATCCATTCCAGCGTGCTGCATCACGGCACCTTCGAATCAGCGCTTGCCTATCGCATTTCCCTCAAACTCACCTCCAACGAGATGCCCGAACAGATCCTGCGCGAGATTTGCGACAAGGCTTTGGCGTCTGACCCGTCCATCGGCCTTGCCGCCCGCGCCGATATCGTGGCCGTCAATGACCGCGATCCGGCCTGCGACCGGTTCCTCTTGCCGCTCCTCTTCTTCAAGGGCTTTCAGGCAATCCAGGCCTATCGCATCGCCCATTGGCTCTGGACGACGGGCCGCCGTGATCTTGCGCGCTTTTTCCAGATGCGCGCCTCCGAAGTGTTCGGCGTCGATATTCACCCCGCCGCCCGCATCGGCAAGGGCATCATGATCGACCACGCCCATTCCATCGTGATCGGGGAAACCGCCGTGGTGGGCGACAATGTCTCGATGCTGCATTCCGTCACCTTGGGCGGCACCGGCAAGGAAGAAGAGGATCGTCACCCCAAGATTGGCAATGGCGTCCTGATCGGGGCCGGGGCCAAAGTGCTGGGCAATATCCGCGTCGGCAATTGCAGCCGTATCGCCGCAGGCTCGGTCGTTCTGCAAGAGGTGCCCCCCTGCAAGACCGTTGCAGGCGTGCCCGCCAAAATCGTGGGCGAGGCTGGCTGCGATCAACCCTCGGTCAAGATGGATCAGCTCTTGGGCGTGCGCGGCACTGACGACGACGCGAGCGACTGACGATCATGCACGGCCTCTGGCTGTGGCTGGCACCGGTCGTGCTCTTGAGCCTGTCCAATATCTTCATGACCTTCGCGTGGTATGGGCACCTCAAGTTTCCGCATGTCGCCCTCTGGCTTGTCATCCTGATAAGCTGGGGCATTGCGTTGATTGAATATATGCTCGCGGTGCCCGCCAACCGGCTTGGGCACCGCGTCTATTCGGCGGCGGAACTCAAGACCATGCAAGAGGTGATCACGCTGGTGATCTTTGCGGGTTTTTCCGTGCTCTACCTCAAGGAACCGATTACCTGGAACCACGCGCTTGGCTTTTCGCTGATTGCGGCAGGGGCTTTCGTCATATTCCGCGCCCCGCTCTGACCGGGCCACCTGCGCCCATTCGCCTCTTGCCGCGCCGCGCCCGATTTGGGATAAGACGCCAGCTATCATCTCACGGAGAGTCCCATGTCTGCGCGCATCTACAAACCGGCCCGCACCGCCATGCAATCCGGCACCGGCAAAACCCGGCACTGGGTTCTGGAATTCGTGTCCGAGACCGCGCGCGAGGTGGATCCGCTGATGGGTTGGACCTCCAACGCCGATACGCAAACCCAAGTGCGCCTGCGCTTCGAGACCAAAGAAGCGGCGCTGCAATACGCCAAGGAACATGGCATCGACGCCGTGGTTCAGGAACCGCAGGCCCGCAAACCCAATATTCGCCCCGGCGGCTATGGCGATAACTTTGCCACCAACCGCCGCCAAGTCTGGACGCACTAGGCACGTTTCGTCTGATCAGGTTCACACCGCCCCGGCCCCAGAGCCGGGGCCTCTGCGCTGACCCGGCGAGGTCCCGGATCAAGTCCGGGACGGGTGCGGTTTCGATAGGGTGTAACGTGCTTTAAGCAGTCAGCCCCGGCACAGAACGCGAAACGCCCCGGAAATCTTCCGGGGCGTTTTCGTTTTCAGCGTTGATCCTGAACTCAAGCGGCGCGGAACAGGTCCGAGCGTGCCGCAAGATCAGCCACCAATGTGTCGCGCTTGAGACCCAGTGCTGCAAGCCGCTGATCGCTCGCCATTGACAGCGTTTCAACCTCATGGGCGAAGCGGTTGGCGGCAACGACCGACTTGAAGAAACCGTCGATCAGGCGCAGCGGCGCCAATACAAAGCGCCCGACATTCCCAAACCCCGGTGCCGGAACATTACTGTGGGACGAATAGGCCATAACTGTGCTCTCCTGAGAATGCCGCGTCTGCAACATAATCTATGTTGCGGCGCAGCATTTTTCCATACCACAGTATGCAAACCCGCTCTGCGCGGGCGGCATGGCTGGCGAGGTTTAAACCTCTCCAACCCGTGCCGCGCGCCCACCGCGGCGCTTGCGCAGCAGGGAGGCACGGTCAGGCAGCGCCTCCATGATCGCGCGCCGCTCGTCCGGGGCCATTTTGGTCCAGCGGGTGATCTCGTCGATCGAGCGAAGGCATCCCGTGCAAATCCGCGCCTGCGGATGCACCACACAGATTTTCACGCAAGGGCTCTCGACTTCATTGCGTGCCCATGGGCTTTCATCTGTCATGCTCTGCCCTCATATGCCCCATCCGGTCCAACACCCCTTGCAGGATATAGGCCGCCGCGATGTTGTCGATAACCTGCATACGACGCTTTCGTGTCGCATCCGCCTCCAAAAGCGCCCTTTCCGCGGCAACAGTCGACAGCCGCTCATCCCAATAGCCAATCGGCACCTCTGTCAGGCGCGACAGATTGCGGGCAAACGCGCGGGTGGATTGCGCGCGCGGCCCCTCGCTGCCGTCCATATTGCGCGGCAGGCCAAGGATGATCCCGCCCACCTCGCGCCCCGCCACGATCTGCAACAGACGCGCGGCATCGTCGGTAAACTTCACCCGCTTCACGGTCTCATGCGGGCTTGCCACCGACCAGAGCCGGTCTGACAGCGCCACGCCAATCGTCTTGGTTCCCAGATCAAGGCCCATGATCGCCCGACCCTGCGGCAGGGCTGCGGCGAACGTGGCGATCTCCTCAAGGATCATTCCGCGACGCCCGCGCTTGCCGCAGCAGCGCGCACAACAGCCAAACGCTCCGGCGCATCGGCAAAGACCGCTTGCGCCTCGGTCCAGACCTCTTGCGCCTTGTCCTGTTCCCCCAACACGCCATAGGCATTGATCAGCCGCGCCCAATCCTGCTCGGTGCCGCCCTCGGTGGACAGCCGCTGCGCAAGGCCCGCCACCATGCCGCGGATCATCTCTTGCTGCGCTTCAGGATCCATGTCTTGGGCTGCAGCTATATCCGCCGCCGATGGCCCCGGCGCATTGGGCGCGTCCTGCTCGGGGGGCAGCGTATACCGCACCCCGGCGCGCCCCGCCAATTCCTCGATCTGCGCCCGGATGGTGGGCACCCAAGGGGCCTCTGGCGTGCTCTCGTTCAGCAGCGTCTCCCACAGGCGGAACGCCGCATCGGGCCGATCCACCTGCATCATGTAGAGCCCAAGGTAAAACCGCGATGACGGCTCTCGCCCATCCCGCTCCAAGGCCGCGCGCAACGCTGTCTCTGCCTCCGACGACACATAGCCGCCGCTGGCATTGATCATCAGATCCGCCAGCATGGCATAATCCGCCGCACTCGCCGCCTCGCCCTTGACCGCAATCAACTGCGCTTGCGCCTGCCGCGCCGCCACCAGATTGCCCAGCGCCGCCTCGCTGCGCACCAAGAACCGCAACCCTTGCTGATCCTCGGGCCGCTCGGCCACGGTCTTGCGCAACTGCTCGATCAGCCTGATGTAATCCTCGTTCGTGCCCTCGGGCACCCCGGTCTCGCCGGGGCCAAATCGCTCCTCTGCCGCCGCCTGATCCAGCCGCGCCGCCCGCGCCGCATCCGAGGCCGCAATCCGCGCCGCCATCGGCAAATCCTGATAGCCCGGCGCGCCGATCCGGTCATAGATCAGAACACCGCCGCCCGCGATCACCGCCACGATCACCCCGGCCATGATCACGCCCGCGCCGCGCGGCTGCCCCCCGCTTTCGCCGCCCTGACGCAATTGCGCATCCGCCGCCAGCACTTTGCGCGAAATCTCGGCCCGCAACCGCTCGGCATCCTCTGCCGCGATCACGCCGCGCGCGGTGTCGCGCTCGATCTCTTTCAACTGATCCCGGTAGACCTGCAAATCATAGGCGGCAGGCGGCGCTTCGCCGACCCGCCCGCGCAGCAGCACAAGGCCCAGAACGGCACTCACGCCAATCGCCAAACCCGCAACGGTGATCCAGAAACCCATGTCTTTTCCTTCTATGTTGCTCTCATGTAACCGCCCATGCGCCCGGAAAAAAGGGCCAAGCCGTCGCATCCGCGCGCCCAGCCCGCGCCCCGATGTCGCAATGTCGCTATTGATACCGTTTCCGCCGCCCGGAGTATCCTTTCAACCGGCCAGCTGACGCATTACGGTGCCAGTCGCATCCAAGCCCGAATCCCGCCAACTCCAGAGAGCGCGCATGAAACACTATTCCGCCTTTGCCGTCGCCCGAGAGGCCCTCCGCTACCACATGGGATGGGAGCGCGCTTGGGCCTCGCCCGAGCCGAAAAAGAAATACGATGTCATCATCGTCGGCGCCGGGGGTCACGGCCTCGCCACCGCCTATTACCTGGGCAAGAATTTCGGCATCACCAACGTCGCGGTGCTGGAAAAGGGCTGGCTTGGGGGCGGCAACACGGGCCGCAACACCACCATCATCCGCTCGAATTACCTGCAAGACCCCTCTGCCGCGATCTACGAAAAATCGCGCAGCCTGTATGAGACCCTCTCGCAGGACTTCAACTATAACATCATGTTCAGCCCCCGTGGCCTGATCATGCTGGCCCAGACCGAACACGAGGTGCGCGGCTACCTGCGCACGGCCCATGCCAACGCCCTGCAAGGCGTCTCGACCGAATTCATCTCGGCAGCCCGCGTCAAAGAGATTGTCCCGATCATCAATCTCGACGGGCCGCGCTATCCGGTGCTCGGCGGCCTCTATCAGGCGCGCGGCGGCACGGCACGCCACGATGCGGTGGCATGGGGCTATGCCCGCGCCTGTTCCGCCATGGGCATGCATATCCTGCAAAAATGCGAAGTCACCGGCATTTCGCGCGAGAATGGCCGCGTGACGGGTGTGACCACCAATCGTGGCGACATCGGCTGCGATAAACTCGGCATCGTCGTCGCGGGCCACTCTGGCCACCTTGCCGATATGGCGGGCTTCCGCCTCCCCATCGAATCCGTCGCCCTTCAGGCGCTGGTGTCGGAACCGATCAAACCCTGCATGGATTGCGTCGTCATGGCCAACACCGTGCACGGCTATATGTCGCAATCCGACAAGGGCGAAATGGTTATTGGCGGCGGCACCGACGGCTATAACAACTACACGCAGCGCGGCTCGTTCCACCATATCGAGGAAACCGTGCGCGCGCTCATCGAGACCTTCCCGATGGTCGCCCGCCTCAAGATGCTGCGCCAATGGGGCGGCATCGTCGACGTCACCGGCGACCGCTCGCCGATCCTCAGCAAAACCCCGGTCGATGGCATCTTCATCAACTGCGGCTGGGGCACCGGCGGCTTCAAGGCCATCCCCGGCTCCGGCTGGGGCTTTGCCGAACTGATGGCCAAGGGCCACTCGCCCCTCTGCGACGAATTCGGCCTCGACCGCTTCTATCAGGGCCGGTTCATTGATGAATCCGTTGCCGCTGGCGTTGCCCACTAAGGAGGACTTGAACCATGCTGATCCTCACCTGCCCCTGCTGCGGCGTAACGGGCGAAGAGACCGAATTCCACCAAGGCGGCGAGGCGCATCTCAAGCGCTTCGGCCCCGGCTCGGCGGACGATGACTTCCACACCTATATGTTCGCCAAGGAAAACCCCAAAGGCGCGCATTTCGAACGCTGGCGGCATAACAATGGCTGCGGCAAGTGGTTCATCATGGCCCGCGATACCGTAACGCTCGAGGTCTACGGCAGCTACCCCGCCCAGACCCACGAGCCGCCCCAGCATATCCGCGATGCGATCACCGCCAAACGCCCCGGCTGGACATGGCGCGAATTCGCATGAGCCTTCACCGTTCGAAACATACTCACAACACCACGCCCGCACCGGGCACGAGGGTTTAAGACATGAGCACGCGTCTGGCCAAGGGTGGCCGCCTCCTCGACAAGGGCCGCGCCCTTCACTTCACCTTCAACGGCAAACGCCTCAAGGGCCATGCCGGCGATACACTCGCCTCGGCGCTTCTGGCCAATGATCAGATGCTGGTCGGGCGTTCGTTCAAATACCACCGCCCGCGTGGCATCGTGGCAAGCGGGGCCGAAGAACCCAACGCGCTCGTCCATCTGGGCGAGGGTGCCCGCATGGAGCCCAACCAGCGCGTCACCACCACCGAATTGTTCGATGGTCTGACCTGCACCAGCCAGAACCACTGGCCCAGCCTTGAGTATGACATCGGCGCGGTCAACACACATCTCGCGCGCTTCCTGCCTGCGGGCTTTTACTACAAGATGTTCATCCACCCGCGCCCCTTCTGGAAACATGTCTACGAACCCTTCATCCGCCAATCGGCAGGCTTGGGTAAGGCCACCAACCCCGGCGATCCTGATCGGTATGAGCATTTCTATCACTTCTGCGACGTGGCCGTGATCGGCGGCGGTGTGGCCGGTCTGCAAGCGGCAGTTGCCGCGGCCGAGGCCGGGGCCAAGGTCATGCTGATGGAACAAACCGCCCATTGGGGCGGCCGCGCGCCGGTTGACGGCGGCGAGATTGACGGCCAATCGGCCGAGGACTGGATCACCGCCACACTCGCCAAACTGCGCGACATGCCCAATGTCACCCTGCGCCTGCGCTGCATGGGGGCAGGGGTCTATGACCACGGCTATCTCTTGGGCTACGAGCGCGTGAATGACCACGCGCCCAGCACCGATACCCCCCGCCACCGCCTCTGGCGCATCCGCGCAGGCCAAATCATCACCGCCACCGGCGCGATTGAACGCCCGCTCAGCTTTGCAGGCAATGACATCCCCGGCGTGATGCTCGCCTCTGCCATCCGCGATTATGCGGTGAATTACGGCGTTTCCATCGGCGACCGCACCGTGGTTGTCACCAATAACGATGACGCCTACCGCACCGCGATCACGCTCAAGAAATTCGGCCTCGAAATCCCCGCCATCCTTGATGCCCGCCAATCGGGCGGCGGCGCGCTTGCGGCAGAGGCCCGCGCGCTTGGTATCCGGGTCGAAAACGGCAAGGGCATCGCCAAGGTCAAAGGCGGCAAGCGCGTGACCGGCGTCGCCATTTGCGCCCAGGCTGGCGAAGGCGCTGTGCTGGAAGAGATCAAATGCGACGCGGTCGCCATGTCCGGTGGCTGGTCGCCGGTGGTCCATCTCTGGTCCCATTGCGGCGGCAAACTCCTCTGGGATAGCGCGCAGGCGCATTTCCGCCCCGACCCCGCCAATCCCCCGCGCGGCGCGAAAGGAGAGGCCTTCGTTGTGGTCGCAGGCTCTGCCAACGGCTATCTTGATCTCGCGGCCACGCTCACCGACGCCGACACCGCAGGCAAGACGGCAGCGGCGGCCATGGGCCACAAGCCCAAATCCACCAAGGCCCCCACCGCCACCGCCACAGATGAGGCGGCACTCGAGGCGGTCTGGCTCATGCCCCAAGGCGCCAATATCAAGCTGCGGATGAAATCCTGGCTCGATTACCAGAACGATGTGAAAGTGTCCGACGTCCAGTTGGCCGCCCGCGAAGGCTACGAATCCGTCGAGCATGCCAAGCGGTACACCACGCTCGGCATGGCCACCGATCAGGGTAAGCTCAGCAATATCAACGGCTTGGCGATCCTCTCGGATGCCCTTGGCCAGCCCATCCCGCAGACCGGCACCACCACCTTCCGCCCGCCCTATACGCCGATTTCCCTGTCGGCTATCGCAGGGGCGGCGCGCGACGCCGTGTTCCAGCCGATCCGCAAAACCCCGATCCATGGCTGGCACGAGGCCAATGGCGCGCATTTCGAACCCGTCGGCCAGTGGCGACGCCCCTATTGCTTCCCCAAGGGCGAGGAAACCCACCGCGACGCCGTCAACCGCGAGATCAACCAGACCCGTGCGCGCCTTGGCCTGCTTGATGCCTCCACCTTGGGCAAGATCATCGTCAAAGGGCCGGACGCAGGCCGCTTCCTCGACATGCTCTACACCAATGTCATGAGCAGCCTGAAGCCCGGCAAATGCCGCTACGGCCTCATGTGCAATGAAAACGGCTTCCTCATGGATGACGGCGTGGTTGCCCGCATCGACGAAGACACCTTCCTCTGCCACACCACCACCGGCGGCGCGGAATCGATCCACGGGCATATGGAGGATTGGCTGCAATGCGAATGGTGGGATTGGAAGGTCTACACCGCCAATGTCACCGAGCAATATGCGCAAATCGCCGTCGTTGGCCCCAAGGGCCGCGAAACGCTGGCGAAACTCACCTCCGATGACCTCAGCAATGACGCGCTGCCGTTCATGGGTTGGGCGGATCTTACGCTCGCGGGCATGCCGGTGCGCGCTTATCGCATCTCCTTCTCGGGGGAACTCAGCTACGAATTGGCCGTTCCCGCCAGCCAAGGCCGCGCCCTCTGGGATGCACTCCTAGAGGCCGGGGCAGAGCATAGCGTAACGACCTATGGCACCGAAGGCCTGCACGTCATGCGCGCCGAAAAGGGTTTCATCATGATCGGCGATGAAACCGACGGCACGGTGATCCCGCAAGATCTCAACATGGGCTGGGCCATTTCCAAGAAAAAAGACGACTACCTCGGCAAACGCGCGCAGGAACGCTCGCATATGGCCGATCCCAACCGCTGGAAACTGGTGGGTCTGGAAACGCTCGACGGCTCTGTTCTGCCCGATGGGGCCTATGCCACCGCCCCCGGTCACAACGCCAATGGTCAGCGCATGACCCAAGGCCGCGTCACCTCGACCTATTTCTCGCCCACGCTCGGGCGCGGGATTGCCATGGGTCTGGTGCATAACGGCCCCGACCGCATGGGCGATGTGCTCGATTTCCCAAAGGTGGACGGCGGCATCATCAAGGCCAAGATCGTCGATCCGATTTTCTTCGATAAGGACGGGGAGAAACAGAATGTCTAACGCCGTGACCGCCCTCAACGGGGCCAACTATCAGGGCCTCGCCACCATCGCGGATCAGGGCCTGACCGGCATGATCACCCTGCGCGGCGATCTTGCCAGTGCCGGGATCAAGGCTGCGGTCAAATCCGTTACCGACCTCGATGTTCCCGCCCAGCGTCAGGCGCTGATGGGCAAGGGCACTGCCGCCCTCTGGATGTCACCCGACGAACTCCTGCTTCTGTGCCCCTATGCAGAGGTGAACACGCGAATCGCCGGTATCGAAGCCGCGCTCAAGGGCCATCATTTCCTTGCCGTTAACGTTTCGGACGCCCGCACCTTCCTGCGGATCTCCGGCAGCGGCGCGCGCGAGGTTCTGGCCAAGCTCTGCCCGGTCGATCTCTCGCCCGAGGCGTTCACCCCCGGCATGTTCCGCCGCACCCGCATGGCACAAGTGCCGGCCGCCTTCTGGCTGGATGAAACCGGCACATTCCACCTGATCTGCTTCCGCTCGGTCGCAGACTACGCCTTTGAACTTCTCAAGGTCTCGGCCCAACCGGGCGGCGAGGTCGGGCTTTACGCCTGACCAAGCCTTCCTGACTGAAAAACTCCGATATACGGGGTTGACCTTTGCCGGGTCGCCCCACCATGTAGGGGCATCGGAACGAGAACCTCAACAAACAGGGGGCCCAAATGGCTTTTGAACTTCCCGATCTTCCCTATGCCCATGACGCGCTGGCCGGTCATGGCATGTCTGCTGAAACCCTCGAATATCACCACGACCTGCACCACAAGGCTTATGTCGACAACGGCAACAAGCTGATCGCGGGCACCGAATGGGATGGCAAGTCGCTTGAGGACATCATCACCGGCACCTATGACAAATCCGCCGTGGCGCAGTCGGGCATCTTCAACAACATCAGCCAGCTCTGGAATCACAACCAGTTCTGGGAAATGATGAGCCCGACCAAAACCGGCATGCCCGGCGAATTGGAAAAGGCCCTGACCGAGAGCTTCGGTTCGGTCGACAAATTCAAAGAGGCGTTTTCTGCCGCCGGTGCCGGTCAGTTCGGCTCGGGCTGGTGCTGGCTCGTCAAAGACGCGGATGGCGCACTCAAGGTCACCAAGACCGAGAATGGCGTCAACCCGCTCTGCTTCGGCCAGACAGCGCTTCTGGGCTGCGACGTGTGGGAACATTCCTACTACATCGACTTCCGCAACAAGCGCCCGGCCTATCTGACCAACTTCCTCGACAATCTGGTCAACTGGGAAAACGTCGCTTCGCGGATGTGATCGACCTTCAGTGTTACGCCAAAGCCCCCCACTCCGTCGTGGGGGGCTTTTGCTTTTGAAGGTCCTGAAACACCGCTACGCATCCGTTCCCGCGCGACTGGCACCGAAGGTGCCGCGCGGCTCCCGCCCGTGGTGTTAACCGCTTTTAAACATCCCACTGAAGTTAGGGGGCGGTGCGCTCAATCTAGAACACACTCGTCCCGGGCTTGACCCGGGACCTCGCCGAGGCGGGGTGGAGGCCCCGAGGCGATGTGACTCCGATCAGACCCAACGTTCTCTAAGGCGCAGGGCCGCGCAAACCGGACTCTGCCGCCAGACCTTACAAAATCACCTTACAAACCTTACAGAGCTTGAGGTTTGCCCTTGCCCCCACCGGCCACATGCGGCAGCACTCGGGCAACGGATCTGAAGGACGGACATCACATGCGAGAGGCGACCAAGGGTATTCTGGCGATGGTCGCCACCTGCACTGTCTGGGGCCTCTCGGGCATCTATTACAAGCTGCTCGATCATATCCCCCCGATTGAAATTCTCGCCCACCGCACCCTCTGGTCCTTCATCTTCTTTGCGCTCGTGCTCTTGGTTCAGGGGCGAATTTCCGTTTTGCGTCAAACCCTTGGCGCGCGAAAATCGGTGCTTTTGATCGGCTTTGCCGCGCTGATGATCTCGACCAATTGGTTCGTTTTCATCACCTCCATTCAGATCGGCAAAGCGGTCGAAGCGTCTTTAGGCTACTACATCTTCCCGCTCGTCGCCGTTCTCTTGGGGGCCATCGCCTTTCGCGAACGCCTTGGAAAGGCTCAGCTTTTTGCCGTGGCCCTCGCCGCGACGGCGGTGATCACGCTGACCATCGGTCTTGGCGTCCCGCCTTGGATCGCGCTGATACTGGCAACCAGCTTTGGTTTCTATGGCCTTGTTAAAAAAGGGCTTTCTGTCGGCCCCGTGGTCTCGGTCACCGCCGAGGTGCTGTTGTTGTCCCCCATTGCCTTGGGCGTTCTGTGGTGGTTCCACTCTGACGGGCACGGGGCCTTCGGCACCAATTGGCACGACAGCCTGCTCTTGGCCTTCTCCGGCATTCTCACAGCCTCGCCGCTCATCATGTTCAGCTATGCCACCAAACGCATCACATTGGCCACCGTCGGGCTGGTTCAATACATGAACCCCAGCCTGCAATTCCTTGTTGCAACACTATTATTTCGCGAAGCCTTCAGCTTCTGGCATGCCATTGCCTTTGGCATGATCTGGTCTGCTTTGGCAATTTACACCACCGCCAGCCTCCGTCAGGACAGGGTGGCGCGCAGGGCGATCCTTAAATCCTGAGGTGTTTCAAGGCTCTGGACAAAGGATTTCACATTCTCACCGGCGAAACCCTGCCTCACCACATGATCCAGTATCTGCATCAAGGGTGTCCAGTATCCATTTGTGTTTAAAATGAAAATCGGCTTTTGATGCAATCCAAGCTGACGCCATGTCAGCACCTCGAAAAACTCATCCAGCGATCCCGCGCCACCGGGCAGAACCACGATGGCGTCAGAATTCATGAACATCACCTTCTTGCGTTCATGCATGGTCTCGACCACAATATATTGGGTCAGATCCCGCTTGCCGACCTCCCAAGACACGAGATGCGCGGGAATAACGCCAAAGGTTTCACCGCCTGCGGCCTGTACTGCGCGCGCCGTGGCCCCCATCAAACCGACATCCCCCGCGCCATAGACAAGCCGCCAGCCCTCTGCGGCCAACATCTGGCCCACGGCATTTGCTTCTTGCATATATATAGGGTCGTGGCCGGGACGTGCGCCGCAAAAGACACAGACAGAACGCGCGGCCATGAAATCACTCCGGGCACATGCAGGGTTGTTTTGACCCGTGATAGCCTTGTTGCTATTCTCGGACAACCGGCCAAAGCGCCGCGAGAGGGGGATTTTTAAAAATATGAGCAAATTCGGTGGCTTAGGCACTGGATCGGTTATGGGGCTCGGCGGATTGGCCGTGGTCGGCGCAGTTATTGCGGCGCTTTGGTTCCGCGCTCAGCCCGCGCCCGCCCCAGAAACACCTCCCGTGGTGGAAACGGTCGAGGCCCCAGCCCCCGCGCTGCCTGATCCTGCCCCGACCCCGCTCATGCCCGAAGCACCGACCATCGACACCTTCCGGTTGGAACCCGGCGGCCAGATGATCATCGCCGGTCAGGCAGAGCCGGGATCACAGGTTTCGATCCTTTTGGACAACGTCATGATCGGCTCGGTTCTCTCTGATAATGCAGGGAAATTCGTGCAGTTCCTCGATCTGCCCGCCAGCACCGCACCGCGTGTTCTCTCCCTGCGGACGCGCTCGGACCCATCGGGGCCAGAGCTTGCGTCGCAAGATGAAATCATCATCGCGCCCACTCCCGTTGACCACGCCGAGGCTTCGGTGCCCGTTGCGGCCCCTTCTGTAAGCTCCGAGGTGCAAGCCGTTGCATCCGAAGAGAATTCTTCGCCCCCACTGGCCGAGTCACAAGACGCTCCACAACCCAGTCAAACTGTGCTTCTCACCGATGAAACCGGTGTGCGCGTGTTGCAAACCCCCGCTGCGGAAACGCCGCCCGATGTCATGTCAAATGTCGCGCTCGACGCGATCACCTATTCCCCCGATGGCGATGTCGAACTCTCAGGCCGGGCGCAAGGTACTGGATTCGTTCGGATTTATATTGACAATAATCCGGTTGTGACCTCTCCAATATCCTCCGCAGGGGATTGGGCAACTGCCTTGCCCGAGGTTGATACCGGTGTCTACACCCTGCGCGTCGACGAGGTTGACACCACAGGTGCGGTGACGTCGCGGGTGGAAACCCCCTTCAAGCGCGAGGATCAGGCTGTGCTGACCGCCGCCCAAACCGCAGAGAGCACACCAATCCGTGCGATCACCGTTCAGCCCGGCTCAACCCTCTGGGCAATCTCCCGCGAGGCCTATGGCGAAGGTCTGCTCTATGTCCGCGTGTTTGAGGCCAATCGCGACCGCATCCGCGATCCGAACCTCATCTACCCCGGCCAAGTCTTTGCCTTGCCACAATAATCCTTTCTGGCAATCTCCCCGCCTCAGGGCTATCTCTCCATAAGGGATTGAAAAGGCCAGCCTATGCGCCACGCCAGAATTACGACATCAGACGCTCCTGCAAAGGGCTGGCGCACTATTCGCCGTGTCGCGCCCTATCTCTGGCCTGCCGATCAGCCTTGGGTCAAACGCCGTGTGGTGTTCGCGCTGATGGCTTTGGTGGTGGCCAAATTGATCGGTGTCGGAACCCCGTTTTTCTATAAAGCCGCAGTCGACATGCTGGCCGGAGAGGGACAATCCGCTGCCTGGATGTTGGGGGCCGGGGCGGTTGGCCTGACCGTCGCATATGGCATGGCGCGCCTCATGACGGTAAGCTTTCAGCAACTGCGCGATGTGATCTTTGCCCGCGTCGCACAGCGCGCCCTCCGCGCGCTTGCCCTCAAGACGTTCCAACATATCCATTCAATGTCAATGCGTTACCACATCACGCGCAAGACGGGTGGCCTCAGCCGGATTATCGAACGTGGGGTGAAAGGGGTCGAGTTCCTGCTGCGGTTCCTGCTCTTTTCCATCGGTCCTCTGGTGCTGGAACTGGCACTTATCGGGATCGTTCTCGCGGTCATTTTCGATATCTGGTATCTGGTCGTGGTCGTCGCCGTGATCGGCACTTATGTCGCCTTCACCTTCAAGGTCACGGAATGGCGCGTCCGCCTGCGCAAAGAAATGAACGATCAGGATACCGACGCCAACCAAAAGGCGATTGATAGCCTGCTGAACTTTGAGACCGTCAAATATTTCGGTGCAGAACGCCGCGAGGCCAACCGCTACGATGCGGCCATGGCTGGCTATGAGAAAGCCGCGCTTCAGACCTCATACTCATTGGCCTTTCTCAACTTTGGGCAATCCCTGATCATTACGGGCGGGTTGGTCATCGTGATGGTCATGGCAGCGGTGGGGGTTCAATCGGGCTCTATGACCGTCGGCGACTTTGTCATGGTCAACGCCTATATGATCCAGATCACCATGCCGCTCAACTTTCTGGGCACCGTCTATCGAGAGATCCGGCAAGCTCTGGTCGATATGTCTGAAATGTTCGATTTGTTAGAGCAACAAGGGGATGTTGAGGATAAGTCTGGTGCAGATGTTCTAAAAGTAACAGGTGCCGCCGTTCGATTAGAGGCGGTAGATTTTGGATATGACACCAATCGACCGATCCTAAAGGGCGTTACGCTTGATGTTCCGGCGGGGCAGACGGTTGCGGTGGTTGGGCCCTCCGGATCGGGCAAGTCAACCATCGGGCGTCTTCTTTTCCGCTTTTACGATGTGCAGGCGGGGCGTGTTCTGATCGATGGCCAGGACGTGCGCGATGTCACGCAAGCAAGCCTTCATGCCGCTATCGGCGTGGTGCCGCAGGACACGGTGCTCTTTAACGACACCGTTGGCTACAACATCGGATATGGGCGCGCCGGGGCCACACAGGCCGAGATCGAAGAGGCCGCGCGTGCGGCCCAGATTCACGATTTTATCGCAAGTTTGCCCGAGGGTTACGCGACGCAAGTGGGGGAACGCGGCCTCAAACTCTCGGGTGGTGAAAAGCAGCGCGTGGGAATCGCACGCACTCTGCTTAAAAATCCACCAATCCTGCTGCTGGACGAGGCGACGAGCGCGCTCGACACTCAGACCGAACGGGAGATCCAAGGGGCTTTGGCGCGTGCGGCCGAAGGGCGCACCGTGATCATGATTGCGCACCGCCTGTCCACCGTCGCCAATGCGGATAGAATTGTCGTTTTAGATCAAGGGGTTGTTGTCGAGGAGGGGACGCATTCAGACCTCTTGGCACGGCAGGGGCGCTACGCCGCGCTCTGGCAACGGCAGGCCAGTGAGGATGCAGAAGAGGCGGCCTGAGCGACCTGTCATCGGACAGTTACTTTGTCCCATTAGACATCCCATCATGAAGCGCTACATATCGCACTTGTCAGGGTGCAATGACGATATATAGTGAAGTGAGGACGGGGTCAGGTGCCCGCTCTGGCACCTGCGCCCCCAACGACCGGGGTGAGAGGACAGTCAGTCAGATGGACGGCGATTTCAGGACCGAATTTGTAAGAGAGCCTGCATCCTTGCGGCATTTCCCGGCACTTGTGCTGAATGCGGATTATCGCCCGCTCTCTTATTACCCGCTGTCGCTCTGGACTTGGCAAGAAGCGGTCAAGGCCGCGTGGTCCGACCGGGTGGATATCGTGGCCGAATACGATCACTGGGTCCGAAGCCCAAGTACTGTGATCCGCATACCGTCGGTTATTGTGCTGAAAGACTACGTAAAACCCCAAAAGCGCGTGGCCTTCACGCGCTTTAATTTATTTCTGCGCGATGACTTCATGTGTCAGTATTGCGGTTCCAAGGGCGATTTGACCTTTGACCACGTCGTGCCACGCGCGTCCGGCGGGGTTACAAGCTGGGAAAACGTTGTGGCGGCCTGTAGCCCGTGCAACCTGCGCAAAGGCTCCAAAAGCCTGCGCCAATCCGGCCTAAGCCTGCGCAAACCGCCGCGTATGCCGGGGGCAGAGCAGTTGCGCAATCAAGGGCGCAAGTTCCCCCCAAACCACTTGCACGACAGTTGGCTCGATTACCTCTATTGGGATGCCGAACTCGACGCTTGACGCGGGATCTTTGTTTGCTGGCCAACGCTTGCATCTTGCCCCGGTCCCGGCGCAAATATGCGCCCAGAGGCGACGGCGGGGCAAAGGCCCCAAGGGAGAGCAGGATGATTCCGGTCAGAGGATATGCGGGTGCCAAGGTTGCGGTGCTAGGGCTTGGACGTTCCGGCCTATCGGCGGCCCGTGCGCTGCGCGCAGGCCATGCCGAGGTGCTGGCTTGGGACGATAGCGAAACCGCGCGCGACACCGCCGTTGCCGAGGGGTTTGCCATCGTCGATCTGGCGCGTGCCGGTGCGTTTGACGGGGTGGCGGCGCTGATCGTCAGTCCCGGCATTCCGCATCTCTATCCCGTTCCCAACCGTGTCATTGCCGCAGCACAAGAGGCGGGCGTTCCGGTAGACAATGATATCGGGCTCTTTTTTCGCTCGTTGGCCACTGACGATTGGGATGGCTTTGACGTGACGCCCAAGGTGATCGCCGTCACAGGAAGCAACGGCAAATCCACCACTTCGGCCCTCATTCACCATGTGTTGACCGAGGCGGGACGGGCGGCGCAACTGGCGGGCAATATCGGGCGCGGGGTGCTGGACATTGATCCGCCCGAAGACAGCGGCGTTGTGGTGCTCGAACTGAGCAGCTATCAGACCGATCTGGCGCGGGCGCTGACGCCAGATGTGGCAGTATTCACCAATCTTTCGCCCGACCATCTTGATCGTCATGGCGGATTGGGGGGCTATTTTGCCGCCAAACGCAGGCTTTTTGCCGAAGGAGGGCCGGACCGGGCGGTGATCGGCGTCGATGAGGCCGAGGGGCGCTATCTGGCGGGGCAGATGGCCGAGGGGCCGAATGATGACCGCGTTATCCGTATTTCGGTGGATCGCAAGCTGAGCGGTTTTGGATGGTCGGTGTTTGCGCGTAAGGGGTTCCTCAGCGAATATCGTCATGGGCGTCAGGTGGGGTCGATCGACCTGCGTGAGGTCAAGGGCCTGCCCGGATCGCACAATCATCAGAATGCCTGCGCCGCCTATGCGGCCTGTCGAACCTTGGGTCTGGCCCCCCGCGTGATCGAGGCGGGATTCCACAGCTATGCCGGTCTGCCGCATCGTAGCCAGCGGGTTGCGGAAAAAGATGGCGTCATCTTTGTGAATGACAGCAAGGCCACCAATGTCGACAGCGCGCTCAAGGCGCTCTTGGCGTTTGACAATATCCGTTGGATCTGTGGCGGGCTCGAGAAAGACGGCGGATTGGGCGGACTGGCCCCCGGCCTTGCGCATGTGCGCCGGGCCTATGTGATCGGACGCGAGGCGGCGCAGTTCGCCATTGGGTTGGGGGCTGTCGATACCGAGGTATGCACCACGATGTCCGAGGCGGTCGCCCGCGCTGTCCGCGATGCAGAGCCGGGGGATGTGGTGCTCTTGGCACCGGCTGCGGCGAGCTTTGATCAATATGACAATTTCGAAAAACGCGGCGAGGATTTCATGGCGCAGGTGCATGCGCAGCTTGGGCTAGGGGCATGATCCGGCTCGATCATCTGGCGGTCGCAGCAGAGAGCCTTGAGGCGGGGCGCGCGCATGTCGAGGCGGCGCTTGGGCTGCGCTTGCAGCCTGGTGGCCAACATGCGCATTTCGGCACGCATAACCTCTTGTTGGGATTGGAGGAGGGTCTCTACCTTGAAGTGATCGCGATTGATCCGGACGCCCCTGCGCCAGCATATCCGCGTTGGTTCGATCTGGATCGTTTCAGCGGCGCGCCGCGGCTTCACAACTGGATTTGCGCGGTCGAGGATCTGGAGGCGGCGCTGATCCAATATCCCGGGGCGGGACAGGCCGTGGATCTGGCGCGGGGTGATCTGCGGTGGCGCATGGCGGTGCCGGATACTGGCGTGCTCCCGATGGACAATCTCTTTCCGGCGTTGATCGAGTGGCAGGGCGCTGCACATCCGGCGACCCGGCTTGCGCCCTCGGGCGCGCGGTTGCGACGGCTGGTCGTTTCACATCCAGAGGCGGCGGCATTGCGTGACATGATAGGAGCGCAAGTGCGGGATGCGCGCGTGGTGTTCGAACCGGGCGCCGCTGGTCTGCGGGCCGAAATTGAAACCTCCCATGGTATGAGGGTGCTGCGATGATCCTCAGACAGGCAGAGCCGCGCGACATTACCGCCATCCTTGCCTTTTGGAACCCGCTTATTCGTGACACCTCAGTCACCTTTACCACCGTGGAAAAGACACCCGAGACATTGGCGGCTGACATAGCCAGTCGGGGCGCTGCGTTTCAGGTGGTTGAAAAGGCGGGGGCGGTGCTGGGTTTTGCCAGCTATGGCGCGTTCCGGTCGGGGCCGGGCTATGCCCATACCGCCGAGCATACCGTCATTCTGGCACCCGAGGCACGTGGGCATGGTGTCGGGCGGGCACTGATGACGCGGCTGGAAGACGTGGCGCGCACAGCAGGGCTGCATGTGCTGGTCGCAGGGGTCAGCGGCGAGAACGTAAGCGCCATCGCCTTTCACCGGGCTATCGGTTTTGCAGAGGTGGCGCGTATGCCCGAAGTGGGGCGGAAATTCGGCCGCTGGATGGATTTGGTACTTTTGCAAAAGACCCTGTGACGGTTTGCACTGACAGGGCCGGTGAATGGGTCTAGGGTAACGCCCATGTCGATCTGGGTCCGCATCTCCGAAGCCCTATCGGCCCTTGCCAATGGCGAGGGCCTGAGTGCTGTTTTCGACCGTCTTCGCACGCCACCAGAACGCAGCGTGGCCTTTACCATCGCGGTGATCGCACTCTCGGCCAAGATGGCCAAGGCAGACGGGCAGGTGACGCGCGACGAGGTCACGGCGTTTCGCGAGGTGTTCCAGATTGCTGAGGCGGATGAGGGAAACGCGGCCCGCGTCTTCAATCTCGCGCGGCAGGATGTGGCCGGTTTCGAGGACTATGCCCGTCGCATCGCTCGAATGTTCGAAGGCCAGCCCGGAACGCTCTGTGACCTGATGGAGGGGCTCTTTCACATTGCCATGGCAGACGGGGTCTATCACGCGAAAGAGGATGAATTCCTCGCGCGCGTGGCCGAGATTTTTGCGCTGCCCGCGTCGTCTTTTCGCACGCTGCGGACGCGGTTCGTGCCAGATGCCACGCCCGACCCATGGTCTGTTCTGGGGGTGACCCCTGACATGCCGATGGAAGACGTGCGCAAAGCCTGGCGGGATTTGGTGCGAGAGAGCCACCCCGATCGCATGCAGGCGCGCGGGGTGCCACCAGAGGCTGTTCGTCTTGCAGAGCGGCGTTTGGTGGACATAAACCGCGCTTGGGAAGAGATCAGCGAGGCCCGCACTCATGCGGATCGCCACCTATAACGTTGAATGGTTCAACGCGCTCTTTGACGATCAGGGCCAACCCCATGACGACGGCAAATGGTCCGCGCGCTATAATGTGACACGCCGCGACCAGCTTGCCGCGCTCGGGATCGTGTTTACCGCTCTGGATGCAGATGCGGTGCTGGTGGTTGAGGCGCCGGATGACAATGGCCGACGCAGCACCGTCAAGGCGTTGGAGAGTTTTGCAAAACTGATGCAGCTTCGGGCGCGGCGGGCGCTGATCGGCTTTGCCAATGACACCCAACAAGAACTGGCGCTGCTGTATGATCCGGACGTGCTGACTGCGCGGCATGATCCGCAAGGTGCGACGACAGCGGGCGGGGATATGCCACCGCGGTTTGACGGGGTGTTCCGGATTGACCTAGACATCGACGATCGCGCGGATCGGGTCGAGTTTTCCAAACCGCCGCTCGAGGTGGAATTGACCACAATCTCGGGTCGGGTAACCCGCCTGATCGGGGCGCATCTCAAATCCAAGGCCCCCCATGGTGCCGTGGGGCGCGATGAGGCGATCCGCATCGGGATCACCAATCGTCGCAAGCAATTGGCGCAGGCGGTGTGGCTGCGTCAAAGGATCGAGGCCCATCTTGCAACGGATGACTCTCTGATTGTGCTGGGGGATCTCAATGATGGTCCGGGCCTTGATGAATACGAGCATCTTTTCGGGCGCTCGTCGGTCGAGATTATCATGGGCGAAGGGCAAGACGCAGCTGCCGCGCTCTATGATCCGCATGCGCGCGGCGCGCTTTTGCAGCGGTTTGGGGTGGTCCATACCTCGGCAAGGTTCTACTTGCGCGACCAGCGTCGGTATATGCAGGCATTGCTGGATTATATCCTGATTTCGCCTGATCTCATGGCGCGCCGGCCGGTCTGGCGTATCTGGCATCCGTTCGATGATCCGGTTTGTTGGGACAACAAAGAATTGCGCGATGCCCTGCTCATGGCGTCGGATCATTTTCCTGTCAGTCTCGATCTCGAATTGTGATCTTAAATTCGACACTCGGAGCGATTATATGATCTTTATTAGACCGTTAAACATGATCCGAACCGCCTGTCTGATATCCGCGCTTGTGGTATCGCCTGTTGCCGCGCAGGACGCGGCAGAGGAAGAGGGGCGTTCCCTGATGGAAGAGGGGGCGCGCCTTTTTTTCGAGGGAATACAGCGGGAAATGGGACCGGCACTTGAGGGGCTTCGTGACCGCGCCCAAGAGATGGAGCCTGCTCTACGTCAGTTTGTTGAGGAAATGGGGCCTGCATTGCGCGACCTGATGGGCGAAATCGGCGACCTCAGCGCCTTTCATGCGCCCGAAGTGCTGCCGAATGGCGATATACTTCTGCGTCGCAAATCACCGCAGGACGTGCAGGATACGCCCGCGCCAGAGGGTGAAATCGAATTGTGATCGCGCTATTTCGGCGTTTTGATCACGATGCGCGCCGAAAGTGTTGCGGCGAGCGAGGCAAACCGCGCCTGCGCCACTTCGCCAAAGAGTGGCACCGCCTCTGCAGATAGGCGTAATTCCAGCACCTTTTTTTGCGGAAACCACCGCAATTCCCCAAGTTGGGCATTGCGCTTGAGCCAGAGCATCGCGGCAAAGCGCATGGCCTTGCCGAGAACTTCGGCTTCGTGACGGTCCTTTTCGGTAAGCAGACCGTCTAAATCGGCAAAACGGCTGCCTTCGCGTTTGTTTGAATAGCGGTGCAAAAGGGCAAGGCCCAGATACACCCTCTCGGAGTGTTTGAGCCCGCCCAGATTGGCGCGCGTGGCATTGTCAAAACAAACTTCAGCCCGGTAATCGGGATGGGCGCGCCAACTGACATCATGCAAGAGGCAGGCCGCGCGGATCAGGCGGCGGCGCTCGGGCTTGGCAGATTTAAAGAGCGGCAGGATAAAATGATAAATCACCTTGCCAAAACCGGGCAGGCGCGCATCCTTTTGTTCGGCGAACCGACAGGCTTCGATCAGGGGGTCACGGTCGCGCAGCATCTGCGGCATCTGCTCGTAAAGCAGACCCTCGCGGATACCATAGCTCGATACGGCGATGTCACGCGGCTTGAAGGTCTTGACCAACTCTCCCAGAACTTCGATCGCCTGCGGCACTAGCTCGATCCGCGCCATAGACACGCCGGATTGCGCCCGGAGCGTTTCGAGGTCCAGCTTTTCAATGTATTTTATCGTCGCGCGCACGTCAGCCGGGGTCATGCGGTATTCATGCAGCACATGCAGCGGGTATTTGCGCCGCACCATGTCAATTCGGGCAATCGCCCGCCACGACCCGCCCACCAGAAAGAGGCGATTCTTTTGCTCGCCCAGTTCAGCGCGCATAGCGGTCAGCGTCTTGCGAATATAAGCACGGCGTTCTTTCTTGCCGCCCTTGAGGTCGCGCAGTTTGAGAGGGCCAAGCTGTGCCGACACCCGAGTGCCCACGGTGCCGCCATTGATTTCGGCAAGCTCCATGGACGAACCGCCGATGTCGCAGACAAGGCCGTAAGAGCCGGGCCACCCCAAGAGCACGCCTTGCGCTGATAGTCGTGCCTCTTCGCGCCCGTCGATGACCCAGAGTTTGAGGCCCGTTTCCCGCTCGACATCGGCGCAGAACTCTGCGCCGTCGCTGGCCTCGCGCACGGCGGCGGTGGCGACAATAACGAGGGGTCCCGTGTCCATTCCCTCGGCCAGCATCTTGAACCGCTTGAGCGCCTCTAGGGCGCGCTTGCGCCCCGTTGGGTTGAGCCGACCGCTTTCAGACATGCCTGCGCCAAGGGCGCACATGATCTTTTCGTTGTAAAAATAGGCAGGGCTACGGGCGGCACCGTCAAAGACCACAAGGCGCACAGAGTTCGAGCCCACATCAACTACGCCCACGCGGCTGAGCGCGCGCGCCGTTGGGCTATCGAACAGGGGGCGGCCAAATGGGCCGCCGTCGGGTTCTTTTGGATCGTTGGTGCCGTCCATGTCCGTCCCAGTCTTTCGCGCCCCCTCTATGCGACAGAGGCGCGCGTGGGTCAATCATCCGTGTGCGTCAGCTTGGGCACATCTGACGCCCCGGCAGAACCCCGGCCCGACAAAGAGGGGTTTTCCATAAAGAAGCGATGGCAGTTAAATGCAAACGTGCCCTCGATCGCTGGCGGACGAGAAAAGCTGCCATCGGGTGCCATGACCCAGCTTTGCGCCACATCCGCCATATTCGCGGCCATGACCTGACTGACGATCTGTGCTTTGACGGTCGGGTTCTCGATCTCGACCAGGGTTTCCACCCTGCGATTTAGATTACGCCCCATCCAGTCGGCTGACGAGATGAAGACACGCGCCTTTTTCGACGGCAGTCCCGCGCCATTGCCAAAACAGACGATGCGAGAATGTTCGAGGAACCGACCAATGATAGATTTTACCCGGATGTTGCTGGACAATCCCTTGATTCCGGGGCGCAACCCGCAGATGCCACGCACCACGAGGTCAATCTTGACCCCCGCCTCAGAGGCGGCATAGAGCGCGTCGATGATATCGGGCTCAATCAGCGAATTCATCTTGGCCCATATCGCAGCCGGTTTGCCTGAGCGGGCATGTTCTGCTTCGCGATCAATCAGTTCCATCAGGCGCGGTTTGAGCGATTTCGGCGAAATGGCAAGATTTTCAAGCCCCTCAGGCTCTGCATAGCCCGAGAGGTAGTTGAACACTTTGGTCGCGTCGCGTCCCAGTTTGGTATCACAGGTGAAAAAGCTAAGATCGGTGTAAATGCGTGCGGTGATCGGGTGATAATTGCCGGTGCCGTAATGGGTATAGGTTACCAGATTGTCGCCCTCGCGGCGCACGACGGTGGAAATCTTGGCATGGGTTTTGAGGTCTATAAACCCATAGACCACATGCGCCCCCGCACGTTCCAGCCGCCGGGATTGCCGGATGTTCGCCGCTTCGTCGAACCGTGCCTTGAGTTCGACAAGCGCGGTGACCGATTTGCCATCCTCCGCCGCCTCGCAGAGCGCCTCGACAATGGGCGAGTTGCGAGAGGTGCGATAGAGCGTTTGCTTGATCGCGACAACATCGGGATCGTGCGCCGCCTGCGTCAGGAACCGCACCACCATGTCAAAGGTCTCGTAGGGGTGGTGCAACAGCATATCTTTTTGCCGGATCGCCGCGAACATGTCGCCGCCGTGATCCTGCACCCGTTCGGGCACTCGCGGTGTAAAGGGCGGCCACAAAAGATCGGGGCGCGAGTCGAGCACCAGTTCCTTGAGATCGGCCAGTCCGATCATACCCTCGACCTCGACCACCTCTTCCGGGATGACATGCAGTTCCTGCATGATCACGCGGCGCAGATCCTCGGGCGCATTGGCCGAAATCTTCATGCGGACCACTTCGCCACGGCGGCGGCGCTTCAACGCCACCTCGAACTCGCGCACGAGGTCTTCGGCCTCTTCCTCGACTTCTAGATCGCTGTCGCGCAACACGCGAAAGGCACAGTGGCTCTTGTAGCGATAACCGGGAAAAAGGCTGTGAAGATGCAACAAGAGCAGCTCTTCTAGGGGCAAAAACCGATACGTGCCCTCGGGCGCGGGCAGGGGGACGAACCGGGCGATCTGTTGCGGGATGGGCAAGAGTGCTTGAAGTGGGCGTTTGTCTGCCTTGCGTTCAAGTTGAAGCGCCAAACTATACCCGAGATTGGGGATGAACGGGAAGGGATGCGCCGGGTCAATCGCCAAGGGTGAAAGTACCGGAAAGGTCTTGTTCAGAAAGACATCGGCGAGATACTCCTGATCTCCCTCCTCAACGGAGCTGTGATCGAGGATCGAAATCTTTTCTGCTTCCAAATCGCGGCGGAGTGTATCGTAGGTCTGCTGCTGAGATGCGAGCAGCCTGCGGGCGTTTTCGTTGATCAACACAAGCTGCTCTGCTGGCGATAAACCATCCGCTGCTGGGGTTGTGTTACCCGCCTGCGCCAACTCCCTTAGACCGGCCACGCGCACATTGTAGAATTCATCAAGATTGGTGGCGGAAATCGACAAAAACCGCAGCCGTTCCAACAAGGGAACGCGGCTGTTTTGCGCTTCTTCAAGAACCCGCCAATTGAACCCTAGCCAACTGAGTTCACGATTAAAAAAGCGCCCCGGGCCGTGCAGGTCCAGATCGGACAATTCGACAGCTTCGGGCGTGGGATGTTTGAGAAAATCTGCTTGGGTCATGGGGGCCTTATGGCGCTGACATGTAACGGAACGGTGACGTAGCGTGGCGTTAATGCGCCAATTTGTCCAGCACTTGCGAGGCGAGTACACGGGTGATTGCGCGGCCTTCCGCGAGTGCTGCCGCATCGAGCGCCGCGACCACCTCGCGTGCTGCGTCAAACGAGCGATCTATCCGCCGCGCGAGATAGGGGATCGTGTCCGGGCTGGGGGCAATCTGGCGGTCGGCAAAGAGCTTGGTCAGCACGGCCGCCAAGAGCGTATCATCTGGCGCGCGCAGTTGGGTAAGCATCGTGCCCTGCATGCGGCTTTGCAGATCAGGCAATACGAGCGGCCATAGGTTCGGTGGCTGCCTCGCTGTCAGCAACAGCGAATGCCCCTCGGCCAATACGAGATTGTGGAGATGGAAGAGCGCCTCTTCGGAGGGGCGATTCCCTGCTATCTGATCGGCATCCTCAACCACAATTGGGCGGCTAGCGAAGTTCGGGATATCTGCCTGAGCTATGTGCTTGGCGGCGATCATCTGAGCTCCGGACAGGGCTGCCCAGACATGCGCCAGATGGGTCTTGCCCGCCCCCGAAGGTCCGGCAAGAATAAGTTTGCGTCCGGGCCAACCTTGCCAGCCTTCGATCATAGCCACAGCTTCGGCATTCGCGGGTGACACAAAGAAATCCTCACGCCCCAGTGCGGCGCGCACCGGCAGGTCAAAGCTGAGTTGGCGTGGCATCATTCGCGATCAATGCTTTCCAATCCGCGATAGAGACGGCTGTCGCGGTATTGTTCCAAAGCAAAGCGGGCAATGACACCAAGCGATGCCGCGACCGGCACAGCAACCAGCATGCCGACAAAGCCAAACAGCGCACCAAAGGCCGAGAGCGCGAATATGAGCCATACTGGGTGCAGGCCCACCGAAGACCCCACCAGCTTGGGTGTCAGGAAATTCCCCTCGATCACCTGTCCCGATACAAAGACGGCAGCCACCAGACCAACGCTGACCCAATCCCCCCAGAACTGGAACAAGGCAAGACCCACTGCCAGCACGCCGCCGACGATAGACCCGACATAGGGAATAAAGGTGATCAGGCCTGCAATCGCCCCCACCACAAGGCCGAACTGCAGCCCGACAAGCATCAGGGCAACGGCGTAATATGTCCCTAAGATCAAGCAGACCGTTCCCATCCCGCGAATAAAGCTCGCCAGAGTATTGTCAATCTGCCCCGCAAGACGGCGGATCACCGGCGCATGGTCGCGCGGCAAGAGATGGTCAATCTCGGCGATCATATTATCCCAATCATAGAGAAGATAAACGGCCACAACGGGAACAATCACCAAAAGGATCAAGATGTTGACCATAGAGGCCGCAGAGCTGAGCAAGGTTTCCAGCAATTGCCCGCCGCGTTCGCGAATGGTTTCGCCCAAGGACAGCAGGGTCTTGTTCAGCGCCGAGTCGGGCTCGAACAGGGCGGGAAAGTGAGTGCTGAGAAAGCCGTGCAAATCGCGGGCCAGTTCCGGTGCCACATTGAACAGCGCCACCGCCTGATTGACGAGGCTTGGCACGATCAGCAGAACAATAACCACAAACGCGAGAATGGCGATCAGCGTGATGACCACGACCGACGCTGCACGGCTGAGGCCCATTCGCTCGAGGCGATCTGCGACTGGATCAAGGAAATAGGCAATTGCCCCGCCGAGGACAAAGGGCAAGATCACATCCCCCAGAAACCAAAGCAGCACAAAAAACACGGCCGTAGCCGCGCCCCAGTATTTCATTTGTTCCCGGACGGGGAGCGCCATGGTTCGCCTCCTGATGCCCGCCCTATGTCATGGTTTGGGCGGTAGGTTTCAAGGGGAAAGGCAGGGAGGGCGAAAACCCCGGATGCTGTGTATCGCGCCGTGTTGGGCGCGATACATGTGTGGTGGGAGAGATAACTCTCTGTCGGTCGCTGCTGTCGCTCAGGCGAGAACGATATTGGATGCCGACTCGCGGCCGTCGCGGCCTGCCTCAATGTCAAACTTGACCTTTTGGTTGTCGGCAAGGCCGGTCAGGCCTGCGCGCTCAACCGCGCTGATGTGTACAAAGACATCCTTGCCGCCGCCGTCGGGCGCAATGAATCCATATCCTTTGGTGGCATTGAACCATTTCACGGTGCCAGTCGCCATCTTACTGATTCCTTCTGTAACTGTTGCCCGCGGGAGTGCGGCAACCCGGCAAAGTCATACAAGATCGAGTGACTGAGCCGAAAAGGACAGATGGTCGATAGTTGTAGCGTCGCACGGGGAAATATGCAGTTTCCCCGTGCAAAAATCAAGATTACAGAACCGTGACGACCGTACCGATTGGAACGCGATCATATAGATCCTGCACATGCTCGTTGATCATTCGGATGCAGCCATTCGAGACGGATTGACCGATCGACGATGGCTGCGTGGTTCCATGAATGCGGTAATAGGTGTCACGACCATTCTGGAACAAGTAAAGCGCACGAGAGCCTAGCGGATTGCCAGCACCGCCGGGCTGAACATAGTCATTGCCCTTGAAGCGGCCATAGGTGCGCGGATCACGCTCAATCATCTCATCGGTGGGGCGCCATGTTGGCCATTGTTTCTTGACGGCGATGGTGGCGGTGCCGGTGAATTCCAGCCCTGCCTTGCCCACGCCTACGCCGTAGCGGCGCGCGCGACCGGGTTCTGTCACGAAATAAAGAAAATGCGCGCGCGGCAGCACAATAAGCTGGCCGGGTTGATAGACGGGATCAAACGCCACCTCTTGTGGCAGGAATCTCGGGTCAAGTTCAAAGGCATTGGCAAGGGATGCGGTACCCAAGACGGCAAGGCCAGTGGCCATGAATGTGCGGCGATGGATCATCAGAACCTCCTGAAATAATGCCTCGATTATACGATGAGTGGCAGCGGCGTTAGAAATCAAAACGCGCGGAAGCCCCGCGTTCTAACCAAAACTGTTGCACTCGGGTCGCGCACACGCCTTAAACACTGTCCCGATGGGTGGCACGAGAAGGTGAAAGCTGGCGACAGATGGGCGCGTAGCCATCACGCTGGGGCATTGGCGACGGGCCTTGCAGGGAGCCGCAGCGACCGGCCAGGTTATGTTGATAGCCCCAGTCTGCGTTCGCGGCGGATCACGGCGAGGATCGTCGCAATCGCCGCTAGCGCCGTCGACAGCATCAGCCCCAGCAGGGCAAAGGCCCCACTGCCGGGGGTCAGCATCGTTCCTGCGAGCGCCGAGAGACCTGCCCCGATGCCGATCATCAGCGCGCCCGACAGGCCGCTTGCTGTGCCTGCGAGGTCAGGACGGATCGAAAGGGCACCAGCAGTAGCATTCGGGATGACCATGCCATTTCCAAGCCCCATGAATGTCATGAGCCCAAAGAACGTGAGCGGTGTGCCAAGGCCCACAAGGAACAGCATAAGATTGAGGGCTATGCCGCCTGCATTGAACAGTGTGCCCCAAAGCACCATGCGGTTGATGCCAATTCGGGTGGAAAACCGCCCTGAGACGAAATTGCCAAGGAAATAACCAATCGCCGGAGCACCGAACAATAGACCGAGCGTAGAGGGGGGCAGCCCGAACACCCGGTCTCCTACAAAGGGCGCACCGCCCAGATAGGCAAAGAATGCACCTGAACTCAGCCCCGCCGCTAACGCATATCCCCAGAACCGGCGCGAGGTCAGAAGAGCTGGATAGTCACGGAACTGCTGCATCAAGGTTCGGCCCGACAGCGGCGCTGTCTCGCCCAAATCTCGCCAGCAGACGAAGAAAAGCGCAGCCCCCAGAACGAAAAGTGCCCAGAAGTTCGCTTGCCAGCCAAAAGCCTCGTCCAAGAGCCCGCCAAAGGCCGGGCCGATCATCGGTACCACCGCCATGCCCATGGTGACGTAGCCGATCATCGATGCTGCGCGGTCTTGGGGCACCATATCGCGCACGATGGCACGAGATAGCACCATGGCGACCACCACGCTTGCCTGAACCATGCGAAAGGTCAGAAACACCGTGATATTCGGAGCAAAGATGCAGCCCAAGGTGGCGACTAAAAAGAGGCCAAGACCCCAGAGAATCACCGGTCGCCGCCCCCATCGATCCGAAATCGGCCCCATCAGCAGTTGCAGCCCGGCATTGACCCCAAGATAAAGTGCCACTGACAACTGGATCAGCCGGTATTCGGTGTTGAAATACGCGGTCATCCCCGGCAGGCTGGGGAGGAAAATGTTCATGGCGAGGGCCGACAGCCCCGCCAACAGGATCAGTGTCGTGATATGCGGCGGGGTGGTGCGGTCGAGATACTTGGGTGTCTGAACGCGGGTCATGCGGCATGGCTAGGAGTGACCTGCGGGGAAGTCCATGAGGCAGAGCGAAAATTCGCAAGTTTACAGATTTCCAAATTATGCTTTGCGATGATTTGCAAATTTGCCCGATTCTGCTTTGAGCCACTCCTCACAAACTCTATGCTGCGCGCAACATCGCAAGGGGAGTGCCATGAAAGACATCCTTCAGGAATTGGAAAATCGCCGCGCCGAAGCCCGGAAGGGCGGTGGTGAGCGCCGTATCGAAGCCCAGCACGCCAAGGGGAAGCTGACAGCGCGCGAGCGGGTCGAATTGCTGCTCGACGAAGGCAGTTTTGAAGAGTTCGACATGTTCAAGGCGCATCGCTGCACTGATTTCGGCATGGAGAAAGAGCGGCCCTACGGCGATGGTGTCATCACCGGGTGGGGCACGATCAATGGCCGGATGGTTTACGTCTTTTCCCAGGATTTCACCGTGTTCGGTGGGTCTTTGTCGGAAACTCATGCCGAAAAAATCTGCAAGATCATGGATATGGCGATGCAGAACGGCGCGCCTGTCATCGGTATCAACGATTCGGGTGGCGCACGGATTCAGGAAGGTGTTGCAAGTCTTGCGGGCTATGCCGAGGTTTTTCAACGCAACATCATGGCCAGCGGTGTGGTTCCCCAGATCAGTCTGATCATGGGCCCTTGCGCGGGTGGCGCGGTCTATAGCCCGGCTATGACCGATTTCATTTTCATGGTGCGCGACAGTTCCTACATGTTCGTGACTGGCCCTGATGTGGTCAAAACCGTCACCAATGAGGTGGTTACGGCCGAGGAGCTGGGGGGCGCATCGACCCATACACGCAAGTCGAGCGTCGCCGACGGAGCCTTTGAAAACGATGTAGAAGCCTTGGCTGAAGTTCGGCGCCTTGTGGATTTTCTGCCGTTGAACAACCGGGAAAAGCCGCCGGTGCGGCCCTTCTTCGACGAACCGGGCCGGGTTGAGCAAAGCCTCGATACGCTGATCCCCGACAACGCCAATACGCCCTATGACATGAAGGAATTGATCCTCAAGGTTGCGGATGAGGCGGATTTTTACGAGATTCAGGCCGAGTTTGCCAAGAATATCATCACCGGATTCATTCGTCTTGAAGGGCAGACCGTGGGTGTCGTGGCCAACCAACCCATGGTGCTGGCCGGTTGCCTCGACATCGACAGCAGCCGCAAGGCTGCGCGCTTTGTCAGGTTCTGCGATGCCTTTGAGATTCCGATACTTACACTTGTGGATGTGCCCGGTTTCCTGCCGGGGACAGGGCAGGAATATGGCGGTGTAATCAAGCATGGCGCGAAACTTCTGTTTGCCTATGGCGAGGCGACAGTGCCGAAAGTGACTGTCATCACCCGCAAAGCCTATGGTGGGGCCTATGACGTGATGGCCTCCAAGCATCTGCGCGGTGATTTCAATTATGCTTGGCCAACGGCAGAGATTGCGGTCATGGGGGCAAAAGGTGCCACCGAGATCATTCACCGGGCCGACCTTGGATCGCCAGAAAGGATCGCGGCGCATACCAAAGATTACGAAGCCCGCTTTGCCAACCCGTTTGTGGCCGCCGAGCGTGGCTTTATCGACGAGGTGATCCAGCCGCGCAGTACACGCATGCGTGTGAGCCGTGCCTTTGCATCCCTGCGCAATAAGAAACTGAGCAACCCATGGAAAAAGCACGATAACATTCCGCTCTGAAACGGGCGAGAATTGGGGCCAGATGAAGCACGGAGGGCAGGATGGGGCGCAGCCGCTGGCATGTGATCGAAGACGAAGATGGCGCTCTGACGGTGACGCGGAGACTGCCTGTGCGCTTCGATTTGGCGGTGGAGACCATTCTGGAGGGAACGACCGGGCGACGGAGACTGGCGCATTTGGTGCGGCAAGATCTGTGGCGGTCGCTGCAATCGCTGCGCGGCTTTGCCCCAGCCGTGCAGGTGTGCCGGGATGGGGCGGTGATGCAGGTGCGGGCTGGAGGGGCCGTGGCCGGGCGGTTTGATCGCGCCGCATGCGAGGCGTTGATTGCCCGTGTGCTAGAGGATGCGGCGAATCGCGCGCGCTGGATGGCGCGGCTGTGAGGAGACGGGTGAGACATGCTGTGGCGCTAAGCGTCGGGTTGGCTCTTGCCCAAGGGGCGGCAGCGCAGGAGGAGGCGCTGCCGCTACCCTCGGGACTGACGGCGCAAGTTCAGGAGGTGCTGACCGACCGTCCGGGTCTGGGCCTGACCTATCGCTTTCGTTTTGTGGCTGAAGGATTCGCTGGGGTTGGTGACAGCGAGGCGGAGTTGGAAACGGTGCTGGCCGATCTTGTTTGGCTATGCGAGAGCTACGCCTTGCCGCGATTGGCAGTAACCGGGCCTGTGCCCGCACAGGTTGTTATTTCATTGGCGGATCGACCGTCGGAATTCGGGGTTTTCGACCCTGATGTCACTCAGGTCTTCGAGGCCTACAGGCCGCAGGAAGGCGCCTGCATCTGGGAGATGTTTTAATGAGAACGCAAAATCTTGCGCCACGAAATCAACGCCTTGGAGGTACTGAGGCTTTGGGGACACAGCCGCACGGGATTGGTGATGACAGATGTTCAAATCCTGAAATTTCCGATAAGCTGCGTCGAGGTTGCACCCAAGCGACCTTTACCTCGCCCTTGAGACGGGCAGGGACAACGTGTCCTTGCGCGTCTCTTCATGAAGTTACGAGAGACAGGAGAAATACATGTCGAAGAGCCTTAAGAGCATTCTCGCAATCGGTTTCATTGCCGTTGTCGCAGCATGCGCACAGCCTGCCGAAGAAGAGTTCGTTGTGGTTGAGCCGATCACAACCGAGCCCGTTCAGACCGGCAAGTACAAGTAAGCCCATTGGGCTAGGCGCGGGACGGGCTCAAGGGTCCGTCCCGCCCACAAGACCATATACCACATGGCGCCTCTTTGGTTCGGAGGGCGCAACATGTTGAAACATCGCGGTTTTCCTGGTCGTCTACCAAGCACGGACTTTCAATTCACAATCAGACGCGCGAATGCCAAAGGGGCCACTCCCTTGGTTGCGCGTGAGCGTTACCGCGACCGTAAGCCTGCTGATAAACGGGCAGACGCGGCTTTTGTGCGCGCGATTTGGGAGTGTTTTGGCGAAGAGCCGTTTGAGCGCGGCAATCTTGATGCCGGGCGGTTAAGCTGGCTTTTGGGCCGCGAGGTCAAGCCGGTCGATGACCCCTTTGATCCCACAAGTTACGAGGCACTCTTGGTCTTGGACCTAGATGTTGCGCGCGAGTCATTTCCCGAGGTGTTCGTGTGACCCTAGCGCGCCCTCATCACCCCAGGGCGAGGACCCCGCGCTGCAGGATGCGCGGCGTTCTGCCTAGAGGCATTGAAAATCGGCAAAGCTCTGCTCATGCGAGTATCGCTGCGAGACTGTGTTTGGCCTGTGGATCGAATGCAGGCAGAGTGACCTTAGTGGCGGGAGTCCTTTCCCCAGAGGTATTGACATTGCGTCGGTCCTGCCGCCCTTCCCCCTGGGGGCGATCCTGTACGGGCGTGCATGGATCGCCCTCTTTTTCTGTTGAACATTCGATACTTGCGGTTTCCGGCGCAGATGGGCGGGGGTTCGCCGATGGTGTGTGGAGACGATGCAATCGCTTTGACGCGGCCCGCTTGGTGACGTTCTATGGCGTGGATTTTTCATGCGATCTGACAAGAGGACATCCCATATGCAAAGACTTCGAACACATCTCCTGCCGCGTGGCCTTGCTCCGACCCTTGGTGTTTTGGCGCTTGGCGCTTTGGTGGCCTGTGGTGACACGGTTCCAGAGCAGGCGCTTATCGGTGGCGGTGCGGGCGCTCTTACAACTGCGGTGGTTGGCGGCAGCGTCATCACCGGTGCCGCAGTTGGGGCCGCGGGCAACGTGGTCTTTTGTCAGGCCTATCCGAACCGCTGCTGATGATCTGAGCCCGAACCGTTCTGCGAACGGTCTGCCAGCCATCCAAGACCAGTTATTTAAAACCACCGGTGCGTTTCGCGCCGGTGGTTTTCTTGTTGTGCCAGAAGAAATCCGGCGCGCCGCCTAAAGGCCGCGCCGATAAGAGAGGAAGGGACGGAAGATGTTCAAGAAGATATTGATTGCCAACCGGGGCGAGATCGCCTGTCGCGTGATCAAGACCGCGCGCAAGATGGGGATTGCGACGGTGGCGATCTATTCCGATGCGGATCGCAACGCGCTGCATGTGCGCATGGCCGACGAGGCGGTTCATATCGGTCCGGCGCCTGCGTCCGAGAGCTATATCGTGATCGACAAGGTGATGGCCGCGATCAAGGCCACCGGGGCAGAGGCGGTGCATCCGGGCTATGGATTTTTGTCCGAGAACCCCAAATTCGCGCAGGCGCTGGAAGCGGCAGGCGTGGCCTTTGTCGGGCCTCCCGTAAAGGCGATTGAGGCGATGGGGGACAAAATCACCTCGAAGAAAATCGCGCAAGAGGCAGGCGTTAGCACCGTGCCCGGCTATATGGGCCTGATCGCCGATGCCGAAGAGGCGGTGACCATCTCAAATCAAATCGGCTATCCCGTCATGATCAAGGCCTCTGCGGGCGGCGGCGGTAAGGGGATGCGCATCGCTTGGAATGACGAGGAAGCGCGCGAGGGCTTTCAAAGTTCCAAGAACGAGGCGGCGAGTTCTTTTGGTGATGATCGCATTTTCATTGAGAAATTCGTCACCCAACCGCGCCATATTGAAATTCAGGTGCTCTGCGATACCCACGGTAACGGCATCTATCTGGGCGAGCGCGAGTGCAGCATTCAGCGCCGGAACCAGAAGGTGATCGAAGAAGCGCCGAGCCCGTTTCTTGATGAGGCCACACGCCGCGCAATGGGTGAGCAGGCCGTGGCACTCGCGCAGGCGGTGGGTTACGCCAGTGCAGGCACGGTGGAGTTTATCGTGGATGGACAGAGGAATTTCTACTTTCTCGAAATGAACACGCGCCTCCAGGTTGAACATCCTGTGACGGAATTGATCACTGGCGTCGATCTTGTGGAACAGATGATCCGGGTTGCGCATGGCGAGGCGCTGAGCCTCAAACAAGCGGATGTAAAGCTGACAGGCTGGGCGATGGAGAGCCGTCTCTATGCCGAAGACCCATATCGCGGGTTTCTGCCATCCATCGGTCGTTTGAGCCGGTATCGCCCGCCCGAGGAGCTGGCGATGGACGGTGCTGTGGTGCGCAATGACACGGGCGTGTTCGAGGGCGGCGAGATCAGCATGTATTACGATCCGATGATCGCCAAGCTGTGCACTTGGGGCCATACCCGCGCCGAAGCGATCGAGGGCATGCGCGTGGCTCTGGACAGCTTTGAAGTTGAGGGCATTGGGCATAACCTGCCGTTCCTGAGCGCCGTGATGGATCATCCGCGCTTTGTCAGCGGCGATATCACCACGGCCTTTATCGCCGAAGAGTATCCCGAGGGTTTCACTGGCGTAACTCTGCCGGAAGAGGCGCTGCGCGCGATTGCGGCAAGCACGGCGGCGATGCATCGGGTGGCTGAAATCCGACGTACGCGGGTATCGGGGCGCATGGACAATCACGAACGCCATGTCGGTGAAGACTGGGTTGTGTCCTTGCAGGGCAAGAGCTTTGCCGTGGTGGTGGCGGCGGATCGTGAGGGGGCGACGGTGCGCTTTGAAGATGGTGACACCCTGCGCGTCACTAGCGACTGGACACCCGGCGATCAACTGGCGCGGCTTGATGTGGATGGCCGGGCGCTGGTGCTCAAGGTCGGAAAAATCAGCGGCGGGTTCCGCATCCGCACGCGGGGCGCCGATCTCAAGGTCCATGTGCGCACGCCGCGTCAGGCGGAATTGGCGGCGTTAATGCCCGAGAAACTCCCACCTGATACGTCCAAGCTGCTGCTCTGTCCGATGCCGGGGTTGATCGTAAAGGTCAATGTGGCAGCGGGCGAAGAGGTGCAGGAGGGGCAGGCACTCTGCACGGTGGAGGCGATGAAGATGGAAAACATCCTGCGCGCCGAGCGTAAGGGCGTGGTGGCAAAGGTGAATGCGGGGCCGGGTGACAGCCTTGCAGTCGATGATGTGATCATGGAGTTCGAGTGAGGGAATGCACCTGACCCTGCGCCATGACCTGCGGCTGCTTTCGTGCCTTGCTGCTATCGCTGTCGTTGCCGCTTGTGCGCGTGACGCAGAGGCGGCGCAGCGCGGGCGGCTGGCAGCGTGGTTTGCGTTGGGCGAAACAGTGGAATTTGCGGCGACGATGCAGTGTGCCGTGGGCCTCTATCGCGTAACGGATGGGCGGATCAAGGCGGCGATGCCCGTGGTCGGGTCAGCGTCAGAGATGGCGCGCGCCCTCGCCGCGCGTGGTCAGGCGGCTTGGATCGCGCCGGGGCTGGCCCCCGATGCGGCCATGGTGGCCATGGCCAATTTCGACCGGCCTATCGGTATGGCTATGCGACGCGCAGGCCTTGAGGCGCGCGCCTGCATGGAAGCGACAAGCGAGAGCGCCTTTCATCACATCTTGGGTCAGCCGGGTGCCGTGATGGCATGGGAGGCGCATGTGGGCGCACTCATGCTGATGGACCCTGCCACAGGGCTTTTGATTGTGGCGATTGGGGCCGGATGATGGTGTGCGAGCATCAGCTATCGCCGGGACGCTCCCGCAGTTCCTGTTGGCGCATTGGCAGTTTGTCGATGGTGCGGACGATCTCGCGCACATGCCACGGCGCGGGCTTGCGCAGGTATATCACCCCGTCCTTGCCGATAAGCACAAGGCCAAATCCACGAGGGCGCAGCATCTTGCGCAGGTCCGAGCGCGCGTCAGGATCAGTGTCGGTGATCACCACCACATCAAGCGAATTGAGCACATCAAGCCGCTGGGTGATATACGCCATCTGTTCAACATATCGCGGATCGGCGGGCGTATCGGCAAAAATCACAAGTGGGCGCTTGAGCCAGAGAAAATCCTTCAAATTGACAGTATCTGCCGAGAGGATCGAGGCAGACGCGGGGCCCGTATCGCTGTCCTGCGCGGTCGCTGGCAGCGCGATAAAGAGAGCCAAAACAAGGGATAAGATCGTTTTCATGGGGTCTCCTGTCGGTCAAGATATAGGCTGGATGACGACGATTGCGAAGGGTGAATGGCAAGCGCACGGAAATTTTCCGAAGTTAAGCGCATGGTCAGGAATGGCAGGCAGGATCGAGACCAATCGTTTGCGGTCGCAAGGGGCGGCCAATCGAAAGGTCAGACCTGACATGGACATCATCCTGCATCTGGGCGCGCATCGCACCGCCTCAACCTCGTTTCAACACTATATGCGCGCCAACGCGCGTACTTTGGCAGCGCAAGGCCTGTGCTATTGGGGCCCAGAGGTGACACGGGACGGTGTGTTGAGTGGGGTCATCCCGGCATCGGGCCTTGCCACTGCCACCCAACAGTTGGACCGCGCGCGTGGGCGTATCGCCCTTCGACTTGAAGAGGCGCGCACGCAGGGCATGACCCGTGTGTTGATCAGCGATGAGAATATGATCGGCTCAACCCGGCGTAACCTGCGACACGCGCGGCTCTATCCCGGCATTGGCGAGCGTGTGGCGCGGTTCGCCCATGCTTTTGACGGGCGGATCACGCGTGTGGCGCTGTCCGTGCGCGGACAGGATAGTTGGTGGGCGTCGTCGCTGGCCTATGGCGTGGCGCGGGGGCACGGTGTGCCGGGGGTCGATGACCTTGACCGGCTGGTGACGGTCAACCGGCATTGGCGCGAGGTGATCACTGATCTGGCCTGTGCGCTGCCCGGTGTCGACCTCGTGATCCTTCCGCATGAAGTACATGCCGGACGCCCCGAGGGGCGGCTGCGCGCGATAACCGGGCTTGCAGAGGTGCCGGTCAAGGCGGCGCGGCTCTGGCTCAACCGCGCGCCGGATCTGGCGGCGTTACGCCGTGCTGTGGCCGCGCGTGGCGGCGATTTGACACAATTGCCCGAGGGCGAAGGGCGTTGGCAGCCCTTTGACCGGGCACAGCGTTTGGCCCTGCAAGAGGCCTATGCCGACGATCTCTTCTGGCTTTCGGCCGGGGCAGATGGGGTGGCGCGACTATCAGAAGAAACCGGATCAGATGAGGCGGGGAAACACCTGCCCTCTGGCCAGATTGGAAGAGGACATCGGAATGGCGACGAAGAAAGACGATTGGCGTAAACTCGCGGCGGCTGAACTGCGGGGGCGCGCACCCGAAGACTTGACGTGGAACACGCTCGAGGGGATTGCGGTTCAACCGCTTTATACCGCAGAGGATGTGGCGGAGCTGCCGCATATGGGGAGCATCCCCGGAAAGGCGCCCTTTACGCGCGGCGTCAAGGCCACGATGTACGCAGGCCGCCCCTGGACGATCCGGCAATATGCCGGGTTTTCGACGGCCGAGGAATCGAACGCCTTTTACCGCCGCAACCTTGCAGCCGGACAGCAGGGGGTCTCAGTCGCCTTCGATCTGGCCACGCATCGCGGCTATGATAGCGACCATCCCCGCGTCGAGGGGGATGTCGGCAAGGCAGGTGTGGCGATTGACAGCGTCGAGGATATGAAAATCCTCTTTGATGGCATCCCACTCGACAAGGTTTCCGTGTCGATGACGATGAACGGCGCTGTGATCCCGGTTTTGGCCAGCTTTATCGTCGCCGGAGAAGAGCAAGGCCATGATCGGGCGCTGCTCTCGGGCACCATTCAGAATGACATTCTCAAGGAATTCATGGTCCGGAACACCTATATCTATCCACCTGCACCCAGCATGCGGATTGTGTCGGATATCATCGGCTATACGGCCCAACACATGCCAAAATTCAATTCGATCTCGATCTCGGGCTATCACATGCAAGAGGCGGGCGCGAACCTTGTGCAGGAATTGGCCTATACGTTGGCCGACGGGCGCGAATACGTGCGTGCAGCCATCGCTGCGGGCATGGATGTAGACAGCTTTGCGCCGCGTCTTTCGTTCTTCTTCGCCATCGGCATGAACTTTTTTATGGAGGCCGCCAAGCTGCGCGCTGCGCGCCTGCTCTGGCACCGGATCATGACCGAATTCGGTGCCAAGGACGAGAAATCCAAGATGCTGCGCACCCATTGCCAGACATCCGGGGTGAGCCTTCAGGAACAAGATCCCTATAACAACGTGGTGCGCACCGCCTACGAGGCGATGAGCGCGGTTCTGGGGGGCACGCAGTCGCTGCACACCAATGCGCTGGATGAGGCGATTGCCCTGCCTACAGATTTCAGCGCGCGCATCGCCCGCAATACGCAGTTGATCCTGCAAGAAGAGACTGGCGTCACCAAGGTGGTCGACCCGCTGGCGGGGTCTTACTACGTCGAGAGCCTGACGCATGAGTTGGCCGAAAAGGCCTGGGCCCTGATCGAAGAGGTCGAGGCCATGGGGGGCATGACCAAGGCGGTGGAATCCGGCATGCCAAAGCTCCGCATCGAAGAAACCGCGGCGACCCGGCAGGCCATGATCGACCGGGGTGACGAGGTGATCGTCGGCGTCAACAAGTATCGCAAGGACAAGGAAGACCCGATCGATATTCTGGATATCGATAACGACAAGGTGCGCGAGGCGCAGATCGCCCGGTTGGAGCGTATCCGCGCGCAACGCGATGAGACGGCTTGTCAGGCCGCCTTGAACGAGATGACGCGCCGTGCGCGTGAGGGCGGCAATCTGCTCGACGCAGCGGTTGAGGCAGCGCGTGCGCGCGCCACGGTAGGAGAGATCAGCATGGCACTGGAAAAAGAGTTTGGACGGCATCGCGCCGAGGTCAAGACTTTGGCCGGGGTTTACGGTGCCGCCTATGAGGGCGACGCAGGCTTTGCCGCCATTCAGAAATCCGTCGAGGATTTTGCCGAGGTTGAGGGGCGCCGTCCGCGGATGCTTGTCGTCAAGATGGGGCAAGATGGGCATGACCGCGGTGCCAAGGTGATTGCCACCGCCTTTGCCGATATCGGGTTCGATGTGGATGTGGGCCCGCTCTTTCAGACGCCAGAAGAGGCGGCGCAGGATGCCATTGACAATGACGTACATGTGGTGGGCATCAGCTCTCAGGCGGCGGGGCACAAGACATTGGCACCGAAACTGATCGCGGCGCTTAGGGCGCGGGATGCAGGCGACATTATCGTTATCTGCGGCGGGGTGATCCCCCAACAGGATTACGATTTCCTCAAGAAGGCGGGGGTCAAGGCAATCTTTGGTCCGGGCACCAATATTCCTGAGGCAGCCAAGGATATTCTGCGGCTGATCCGCGAGGCGCGCGGATAACGGCAGGGCGCTGCAACAAACGGCAAGAAGAACAACGACCCCGTGCAGACATGCGCGGGGTCAAGTTCTACATAATACCCGGAAAAAAGGTTTCGCCCGGACGCGAGAGCGACCGGGCGACAACACTTTGCAAGCTCTGGAGGGAGGCTTAGCCCAAAACCGAGAGAAGTGCGGAAATGATCCAGTACCACATCACAACGCCGAGACCGACCATGGGGGCAATCCACCATCCACTGGGGAGATGGAGGGGGGTATTGGCGTCTTGCCCAAACCGATGCGTATCGTTCACTGTCATTTGCGGTGCCAACTGTTTCATTTCCGTATCTCCTGGCAGCCTTGGAAGTACAACCACAATCCCATGATCTGACTGAAATAGAAAGCGCGCGAAGGTATTTGCGAGGGGGCGAAAGAGAGGGCTGGTATCCAAAGATATTGGCGTTGAAGGGGTTCAGTCATCGCCAAAGAAATCATCCTCTGCGTCTTCGCCGCTTCCCAATTCGCTCATCATCATGGAAAGAGCGCCGCCTGCCAGATCTAGACTGACGAGCTTGGCTGTCTTGGCGGGTTTTGGGGGTGGTGCGGGTTCTGGCTCTGGCTCCGGCATTGGTTCCGGCATCGGTGGGGGCAGAGGTTCGGGTTCGGCTTTGACCGGTGGGACGGGTTTGTGCGGGGCATCGAGAGCCTCTTGCAAGAGGCGCAGGCGCAGGCGCATCGCGAGCGCGCGCTGCACCGGATTGCTGGTTTGGGCGTAGACGTTGTTTGCGAGGGGCAGGCTCTCGGTGGCGGGAAGGATCAGCAGGCGCCCCAGCACACGACTAAAGCTTCGGGGCAGGGTGAGCGACTTGCGCATGGCGGGGCGGGCGGCGGTCTCTGACATCGGCGTTCCTTGGTTTCGGGCGGGTTGGCACCAGAATTGCAGGGATGCGGGCAGGGCCGGAGCATCCACGATGCACGTCACCCTGCAAGGACTGGACCAACTGCGATGACCACCCGGGAAAGGATCTCGCGCCATGACAGATGCGTTCCGCGATCACCTGAGCCTCTTTGCTTCGGCTCTGAACCTGCGCGAGCAGCGTGGCGCGATGCTGGCCTCAAACATCGCCAATGCGGCGACTCCGGGTTTCAAGGCGCGCGACATGGATTTCGAAACGGTGCTGAATGCTGAAACTGGTGGCGGTGCCCTCGCCACCAGCAACGGCCGCCATTTCGCAACCAGTGGTCCAAATGCGGGGCAGGCGGGATACCGCGTTCCGGTCAATCCTTCGCTCGATGGCAATACGGTCGAACTGGCTGTGGAGCAGATGGAATTTGCGGAAAACAGCCTGCGTTACCAAACCAGTCTTACGCTGCTCAACCGGCGGATTTCTGGTTTGAACACGGCGATCAAGGGAGAATAAGCCATGATGATCAAGAATATCTTTGATGTCGCCAGCTCTGCCATGTCGGCACAGATGGTGCGCTTGAATACTGTGGCCTCCAATATGGCCAATGCGCAGGCGGTGAGCACCACCAAAGAAGAGGCCTATCGCCCGCTGCGCCCGGTGTTCGAGACGATCTATGCCGATCAGACCGGCCAGTCCGGCCTTTCGACCACGCATGTCACCGACGTTGTTCAGCTTGATCGAGAGCCTGTGCGTGCCTACCGCCCCGATCATCCGATGGCCGATGAAGAGGGCTTCGTCTACGAATCTGTCGTCAACCCAGACGAGGAAATGGTCGAGATGGTCGAGGCCAGCCGCCAGTATCAGAATGTTTTGGAAACCGTCTCGACCCTGCGCACGCTGATGGCACGCACGGTCATGATGGGTCAGGGCTAAGGAGCACTGCAATGCCTGAAGTCAATACAGCAACCGGCGCAAGTGCCACGTTTACGGCCGCCGCCGCTGCCAATTCCGCCCCAACACGGACGGGCAATGGCGATCTGGGGCAGCAGGATTTTCTGGCGCTGATGACGGCGCAGTTACAGAACCAAGACCCGTTCGCGCCAATGGAAAATGGCGAATTCCTCGCACAGATGGCGCAATTTTCGACCGTGGCGGGGTTGGACCGGGTGAACACCACCTTAAGCGATATCGGCAGCCAGATCGGGGGCAATCGGATTGCGACCGCTTCGTCGCTCTTGGGGCAACAGGTTTTGGTGCCGGGTTCGCTCGCGCGGCCAGATGCGTCGGGCGGGGTGCACGGTGTGGCAGACCTTCCAGAGGCGGCAAGTGCTGTCACAGTGATCTATTCCAACGCCGAGACGGGCGCGGAACTCCACCGAAAAGATATGGGCGCACAGCCTGCCGGGCTGATGGGCTTTGACTGGGACGGCCTGCCGCCTGAGATCGTCGCCGCGCGCGGTGCGGTGCGGGTGGCGATCGAGGTGGATGGCGACACACCGGCAGAGCCCTTTGTCTATGCCCGGGTTGTGGGGGTGCAGATGCCCGAGGGCGGGCAGGACATGACCCTCAGGGTCGAAGACTATGGGCTGCGTAGCAGTCTCGAGATCACCGATATTCGCTAATCCCAACCAACACCAGACCCTTCAACGACCTGACAGGACCAGATTCATGAGCTTTCACACTGCACTTTCCGGGCTGAACGCCGCGCAGACCGACATTTCGGTGACTTCGAACAATATTGCCAATGTGGGCACCCTCGGGTTTCATGGCAGCCGGGCGGAATTCGCCGACATCTATACCACCAGCCCGTACAGCCGCCCTGCGTCACAGATTGGATCAGGCACCGAAGTCAGCCGGATTGGTGTAGATTTCAAACAGGGGTCTCTGACGGCGACCGGCAATGTGCTGGACCTGTCTTTGCAGGGGCCGGGGTTCTTTCAGGTCCGCACCGGGCCGGATGCGGGGGCCGATGCGGGCTATACCCGTGCCGGTGCCTTTGGCATGAACCGAGAAGGGTTTGTGACCAATGCGGCGGGGCATTTCCTTACGGTCTTCCCGACCTCAGAGAATGGCGACACGCTGTCCACTACACAGACGCAACGCCTGCAGATCCCGCAGCAGTTCGGCACGCCTCAGGCGACGACGGCCGTTGATCTATCGTTCAACCTGTCGCTGAGCAACAATGGTGGTCTGGGCGCGCAGGCGGCCATTCCTGCCGCTGCCTTTGATCCAGCGGATCCAACGACTTATGCTGCGACCACGCAAATCCCAGTACTGGATGCTGCGGGGCGTGCCGTGCCGGCGCAAGCCTATTTCGTGATGTCCGATGCGCCCGACGCGCTGGATGGCGGGTTGGCCTATACGGTGCAACTGGTGGTCGACGGCGTTATCACCGCCCCCACCGATCCGCTGGCCACATTGTCTTTTGATGCGGGCGGCGCGCAGACCGGCGGTCTTGAGGCGATGAACTTTGATTTTGGGGAGCAGGCGCTGTCGCTTTCTCTTGGTGGCTCGCGGGTGTCTGAGGGCCCGTTTGGCGCGATTGCTGTGTCACAGAATGGCACCCGCCAGCTTGATCTGTCCTCGGTTGATGTGCGTCAGGATGGCACCGTTTGGGCCAGCTATGGTGCCGAGACTTCGGTTGCAGTCGGTCAGGTTGCTGTTGCGAATTTCTCGGATATCCAGGGTCTTGGCAGCATCGGTAGCGCAACTTACCGCGCCTCGCGAGAATCCGGTGACGTCCGTTTGGGTGTGCCGGGGACAAGTGGCTTTGGTGCGATCAGGGCTGGCTCGGTCGAACGCTCGAATGTCGATCTGACTGAGCAATTGGTCAACTTGATCATGGCGCAACGGAACTATCAGGCCTCTGCCAAAGCGCTCGAGACCAACGGAACCTTGGCCGACACGGTTCTGAACATCCGCAGCTAACGCAAGGCGCCACCATGGACCGCATGATCTATACCGCGCTCAACGCATTGGGCGTCAATCGCGACAGTCAGGTGGCGCAGGCGCAGAACCTCGCCAACCAGACCGTTCCGGGTTATCGCCGCGACCTGCCCAACGAGGGCGGGGTGCGGTTCCTCGACATGATGGAGGGGTTGACCACTCGTGCCTTTCAGGTCGAGACCGGGCCCGCCGGGTTCTCGCAGGAAACGGGCAGGCTCACCCGCACCGACGAGGAACTGGATGTGGCGATTGCGGATCGGGGTTTTTTCTACGTGATGCCCGAGTCCGGCGATCCGGCGCTCAGCCGTCGTGGCGATCTGCGGCGTGATACGGATGGCACGCTGCGCAATGGTGCGGGCGATGCGATGCTGGGTGCGGATATGGCCCCGCTTCAGGTGCCCGCTTATCGCAATATCCGGATCACGGATATTGGCGAAATCTACATACAGCCGCTTGATGATCCTGAGGGTGATCCGGTCTTGGCCGGTGTGCTGGCCACCGTGATCCCGCCTGAGGATGTTGCGCTGACCAAAGGTGCAGACGGTCAGATCCGAACCGTGGAGGGCGTGTTGCCGCCGCCCAATCAACAGGCGGAGGTGTTGCAGGGCACGCTGGAGAGCAGCAACGTCAACCCGGTCGAGGAACTGCTGTCGACGATGCAGATGCAGCGGAATTTCGAATTGGGTATGCGCATGGTCCTGACGGCGCGCGAACTGGATGAAAGCGGCGCAAGGACAATGCAGGCCCCCGAAGGCTGACGTTGAATTGCGTGCGGGCTTAGCCATCCCCGGCTTGAGCGATCGCTTTGCCTGCAGCCCAACCCGACGACCATGCCCATTGAAAATTGTAACCGCCAAGCCACCCGGTGACATCTACGGCCTCGCCAATGGCATAGAGGCCGGGCATGTGATTGGATTCCATTGATTTTGACGAAAGCCCGTTAGTGTCGATGCCGCCCAAGGTGACTTCGGCGGTGCGATAGCCTTCGGTGCCGGTCGGCTTCATCTGCCAGCCGCGCAACGCCCCGGTGATCTCGGCGAGCCGCGCGTCGGAGTGATCTGCGAGATTGCCCGCAAGACCCAAGCTCGCCGCCAGATGCGTCACCAGTTTCGCGGGTAGGTAATGGCCAAGGTCGGTTGTGATATTACGGCGGCCTGTGGTCTGACGCTGCTGGCGGAGCATGTCATAAAGTCTGGCGTTGGGATCGAGATCGAGGGTGATCGCCTGCCCCTCGCGCCAGTAAGAGGAAATTTGCAGGATGGCGGGGCCCGACAGCCCGCGATGCGTGAAAAGCGCCGCTTCATCAAAGCTGACCCCGTCGCAACTGGCCCGGACGGGTAGGGCGGTGCCGGAGAGTGCGGTAAAAGGGGCGTCGGAAAAGGTGAGTGGTACAAGTGCCGGGCGCGTTTCGGTGATCTGGTGGCCGAATTGGCGTGCAATGTCATAGGCCATGCCCGTGGCGCCCATCTTGGGGATGGATTTGCCGCCCGTGGCCAGCACGAGGTTGCGCGCGGAGACAGTCATGCGCCGCCCTTCGCGGTCAAGCGTGGCGTGAAACCGGCTGCCGTCATGGCTGATGTCCGACACATGCGTTGAAAGCCAAAGATCGGCCCCCGATTGACGCAGTTCCTTGACCAGCAGCGTGACGATCTGTGTGGCCTTGTCGTCGCAAAAAAGCTGGCCAAGGGTTTTCTCATGCCAAGCGATGCCGTGACGCGCGATGAGATCAAGAAAATCCCACTGGGTATAGCGCGAGAGGGCGGATTTACAGAAATGCGGGTTGGCCGAGATGAAATTCGCCGGTGTCGTGCCAAGATTGGTGAAGTTGCACCGCCCACCGCCTGAGATACGTATTTTCTCGCCCGGTGCGCGCGCATGGTCGATGATCAGCGTGCTTGGCCCGGCATTAGCCGCGCACATCATGCCGGCGGCCCCGGCCCCAAGGATGAGCGTGTTGCAGTTGTGGCGCATGTGCGTGGCTCTGACGCGAAAAGCCGCCGATTGGCAAGGGGATAGTTCTGGTATTAAGGCGAAAACAGCGCTAGAATATGTGTCAGACCCCGAAAAGGGGCGCAAGATGCATGAGGCGGCAGGCAGATGACAGAAATGGTCTATGGGGCTGTGCCCCTGCGGGACGCAGAGCCCGTCATTCCCAAATGGTGGCGCACGATCGACAAATGGTCGCTGACATGCGTCTTGATCCTGTTCAGTATCGGTATGTTGTTGGGGCTGGCCGCCTCGCCACCGCTTGCGGAAAAGAATGGGCTTGGCGCGTTTTACTACGTGCAGCGTCAGGCGCTCTTCGGAGGCATGGCACTGGCGGTGATGGTTCTGGTGTCGATGATGCGCCCGGAAATGGTGCGGCGCATGGCGGTTCTAGGGTTTCTCGCTGCCTTTGCCGCGCTTATGGCGCTGCCGTTTCTGGGGACAGACTTTGGCAAGGGGGCGGTACGTTGGTATAGCCTCGGTTTTGCGTCGGTGCAGCCGTCGGAGTTTCTCAAGCCCGTATTCGTGGTCGTGGCCGCTTGGATGATGGCGGCAAGCCAGCAGGTGAATGGGCCGCCGGGTCTGAGTTGGTCGTTTCTTTTGACCCTCGTGATCCTCACCTTTCTGGCGATGCAGCCCGATTTCGGGCAGGCCGCGCTTGTTCTCTTTGGCTGGGGCGTGATGTATTTCGTGGCAGGGGCCCCGGTGACGCTGCTTTTGGGGATGGCAGGGGGCGTGGTGCTCGTGGGCAGTTTCGCCTATGCCAATTCCGAGCATTTCGCGCGCCGGATTGACGGGTTTCTCAGCCCTGAGGTCGACCCGACCACACAGCTTGGCTTTGCCACCAATGCGATCCGCGAAGGCGGTTTCTTTGGCGTGGGCGTGGGGGAAGGGCAGGTCAAATGGAGCCTGCCGGACGCGCATACGGATTTCATCATCGCGGTCGCCGCCGAAGAATACGGGCTGGTTCTGGTGCTCTGCATTATTGCGCTTTATGCCAGCGTCGTGGTGCGCTCGCTTTTGCGCCTGATGCGGGAACGTGATCCCTTCATCCGCCTTGCGGGCACCGGCCTTGTGGTGATGTTCGGGGCACAGGCGATGATCAACATGGGCGTCGCCGTGCGCCTTCTGCCAGCCAAGGGCATGACCCTACCCTTTGTCAGCTATGGCGGTTCGTCGGTGGTGGCGGGAGGGATCGCCGTGGGTATGCTTTTGGCCTTTACCCGAACGCGGCCTCAGGGACAGATCGGGGATATCCTGCGGGGGCGCTCATGACTGCGCGACAGCCGCTGTTGATCATCGCTGCGGGCGGCACGGGTGGACATATGTTTCCCGCGCAGGCCCTGGCCGAGGTGATGCTGCGGCGTGGTTGGCGGGTACGATTGAGCACGGATGCACGCGGTGCGCGCTATGTTGGCGGCTTTCCTCATTCGGTCGAAATTGAGCAGGTGGCAAGCGCCACCTTCGCGCGCGGCGGCCTGCTCAACAAACTGCTGGCACCGTTTCACATCGCGGGCGGCGTGTTGGGGGCAAGCCTGCGGATGATGCAGGACAAACCGGACGTGGTCGTGGGATTTGGCGGCTACCCAAGCATTCCGGCGCTCACGGCGGCGTGGCTGCTGCGCCGTCCGCGTATGGTGCATGAACAAAATGGGGTGCTTGGTCGGGTCAACCGGTTCTTTGCGCGCCGGGTCGATGTTGTTGCCTGTGGCACTTGGCCCACCACCCTGCCCGAGGGCACGCAGGCGGTGCATGTGGGCAATCCGGTGCGGGCCGCGGTGTTGGAGCGGGCGGGCGCGGGCTATATCGCGCCGGGCGATTATCCAATGTCGGTGCTGGTGATTGGCGGCTCACAAGGGGCGCGTATCCTCAGCGATATGGTGCCAGCCGCTGTCGCAGCCCTGCCGGAGGCGATCTTGCGCAATGTCCGGGTCAGCCATCAGGCGCGCGAGGAAGATATAAACCGCGTGGCGCGGTTTTATGCTGGGGCCGGGATTGATGCCGATGTGCAGCCATTTTTCCGCGATGTGCCTCGCCGCATGACCGAGGCGCAATTGGTGATCAGCCGGGCGGGCGCGTCGAGCATCGCTGATGTTTCGATCATCGGGCGGCCAGCGATCCTCATTCCTTATGCTGCTGCCGCTGGCGACCATCAGGCCGCCAATGCTCGTGGTCTGGCGGCGGCGGGTGGGGCAATCGTGATCCCAGAAAGCCGCTTGACTGAAACGGTGCTGCGCGAGCAGATCGGTGCTGTACTGGGCGATCCGACCGGCGCGTCGATGATGGCGCAGGCGGCGTTGAGTTGTGGCATGCCGGACGCCCCCCAACATCTGGCCGATATGGTCGAAGACCTTGCGAATAAAGGGCAAAAGCAATGAATGCAGCCACCAAGCTTCCGACTGATATCGGCCCCATCCATTTTGTCGGGATCGGCGGTATCGGGATGTCGGGCATTGCCGAAGTGTTGATCAATCATGGCTACCAGGTTCAGGGGTCTGACCTCAAATCCACGCCGATCACCGTGCGGTTGGCGGGCATGGGGGCCACGGTCTTTGAGGGGCAGCGCGCCGAAAACCTCGAGGGTGCCGCGGTAGTGGTCATCTCATCTGCCATCAAGCCCGGCAATCCTGAATTGGACGAGGCGCGCAAGCGCGGCCTGCCCGTCGTGCGCCGCGCCGAGATGCTTGCCGAACTGATGCGGCTCAAATCCAACATTGCGGTGGCGGGCACCCATGGCAAGACCACGACGACAACGCTGGTTGCAGAGCTTTTGGTCAAGGGCGGAATTGATCCCACGGTCGTCAATGGCGGCATCATCCATGCCTATGGCAGCAATGCGCGCATGGGGCAGGGCGAATGGATGGTGGTCGAGGCCGACGAGAGCGACGGCACCTTTAACCGCCTGCCGGCGACCATCGCCATCGTAACCAATATCGACCCCGAACATATGGAGCATTGGGGCAATATCGAGCGGTTGCGGCAAGGCTTTTACGACTTTGTCAGCAATATTCCCTTTTATGGGCTGGCGGTCTGTTGCACCGATCACCCCGAGGTGCAGGCCCTTGTGGGCCGCATCACCGACCGCCGCGTGAGGACCTATGGGTTCAACGCGCAGGCCGATGTGCGGGCGATCAATCTGCATTACGAAAAGGGTGTCGCGCATTTCGACGTGGCGCTTCAGGCTGAGGGGCGGATGATCGAAGGCTGCACCCTTCCAATGCCTGGCGATCACAATGTCAGCAACGCGCTGAGCGCGGTTGCGGTGGCGCGGCATCTGGGGATGAAAGGCGATGAAATTCGCACCGCTTTGGCAAGTTTCGGAGGTGTCAACCGGCGCTTTACCCGTGTGGGCGAAGTGAACGGCGTGACCATCATCGACGATTACGGCCATCACCCGGTCGAGATTGCCGCTGTGCTGCGTGCGGCGCGGCAGGCCACGACGGGGCGGGTTATCGCGGTACATCAACCGCATAGGTACACCCGGCTTTCGAGCCTTTTTGACGATTTCTGCGGTTGTTTCAACGAAGCCGATGTGGTGGCCATCGCCGAGGTCTATGCTGCGGGCGAAGATCCCATTCCCGGGGCCAGTCGCGATGATCTGGTGGCGGGGCTGATCCGCCACGGCCACCGCCACGCCCGTGCCATCCGCGACGAAGACGATTTGGAGCGTCTGGTGCGTGAGCAGGCGGGATCGGGGGATATGGTTGTCTGTCTTGGCGCGGGCACGATCAGTGCTTGGGCGAATGGTCTGCCAGCACGCCTTGAAGGGTTGGGATGACGCTCTCTTTGGTTCTGGCGTGTTGTTGGGCAGTCGCTGCGAATGTGCTGGCGATGCTGCCTAGCCGCAACAATTACTGGCGGCGGGCCTATGTGCTGATGGCCCTTGGTGTGCCGATCCTTGGCTTTGTCACGTGGCAGAATGGGCCGTGGGTTGGCCTATTTGTCATGGTTGGCGGGATGAGCGTGCTGCGATGGCCGGTGATCTATCTTGGGCGGTGGATGCGGCGGAAACTGGGGTAGGGAATGCGCAGGGCTTTACCTTGGGCGCGGCAAAAGGCAGAAGCGCTGTCATGATGACGATGCCACAGACACGGGGCGCGCTGACGCCCGACCGGCCCTTGGCTGACCTGACCTGGCTGCGTGTGGGCGGGCCTGCGGATTGGTTGTTTCAACCAGCAGATCTTGACGATTTGGCAGGGTTTCTTGCGGGGCTTGACCCCAGCCTGCCGGTGTTTCCCATGGGCGTGGGCAGCAACCTGATTGTGCGCGATGGCGGGGTGCACGCGGTGGTTATCCGGTTGGGGCGCGGGTTCAATAGCATTCGTGTTGAGGGCAGTCGCGTGATCGCCGGGGCTGCTGCCCTTGATGCGCATGTGGCACGGCGGGCGGCGGAGGCGGGCGTTGATCTGACGTTCTTGCGCACCATCCCGGGGAGCATCGGTGGCGCGGTGCGGATGAATGCGGGCTGTTACGGGGCCTATGTGGCCGATCATCTGATTGAGGCGAAAGCCGTGACACGGGGCGGCGAGGTGGTGACCCTCGCGCATGATGCGCTGCACTTCGCCTATCGGCACAGCGCTGTTCCTGACGGGTGGGTGATCGTAGAGGCAACCTTTGAGGGGGGCTTGGGCGATCCGTCGGCGCTGGAGGCCAAAATGGCCGACCAAATCGCCAAGCGTGACGCCACGCAGCCGACGAAAGAGCGCAGCGCAGGCAGTACTTTTCGCAATCCGGCGGGATTTTCCTCGACCGGGAGGGCGGATGACGTGCATGATCTGAAGGCGTGGAAAGTGATCGACGAGGCGGGATTGCGCGGCACACGGCGCGGTGGGGCGCAGATGAGCGAGATGCATCCCAACTTCCTGATCAACACCGGTGGGGCGTCTGCCGCCGATCTGGAAGGTCTTGGCGAAGAGGTGCGAAAAAAGGTTTTTCAAATGCGTGGAATAGAGTTAGAGTGGGAAATCATGAGGGTCGGCGAACCGGCTCCGGGCGCAAGCCCACAGGCAGACTAACAAAAACAAATCGACAACAGGGCTGGTGAACCAGCCCGGGACATTGAGGCACATGGTGGTTGGTTCGAGCAGAACAACCCCGAAAGTGGCGGTGATCATGGGCGGCCCCTCAGCGGAGAGGGACGTGTCGCTCTCTTCAGGGCGTGAGTGCGCCGTCGCATTGCGGGAAGCAGGGTTTGAGGTGGTTGAGGTGGATGCCGCGGCCGACCTCTGCACATGTTTACAAGCGATAAAGCCGGACGTGGTATTCAATGCCCTGCATGGGCGTTGGGGCGAGGATGGGTGCGTGCAGGGGATGCTGGAATGGTTGCGCCTGCCTTACACCCATTCGGGCGTGCTGTCCTCAGCACTTGCCATGGACAAGGAACGCACCAAGGCGGCCTATCGCGCGGCTGGTCTGCCGGTGGTCGAGAGTGTGCTCGCGCGGCGTGATGAGGTGCGCACGCGCCATGTCATGCCCCCGCCCTATGTGGTGAAACCATGTAACGAGGGCTCTTCCGTCGGCATCTATCTGGTTGAGGCTGGCGCCAACAATCCACCCGCCCTGTCCGATGACATGCCCGAGGTGGTGATGGTCGAGGCCTATGCGCCGGGGCGCGAATTGACCGCGACGGTTATGGGCGACCGCGCCCTGACCGTGACGGATATTCTGACTGATGGCTGGTATGACTACGACGCCAAATACAAACCTGGTGGGTCGCGCCATGTGGTGCCCGCTGAAATTCCGCAAGAGATTTTTGATGCCTGTCTGGATTATGCGCTGCGGGCGCATACGGTGCTGGGGTGTCGCGGGGTCAGTCGCACAGATTTTCGTTGGGACGCGGCGCGTGGGCGTGATGGGTTGATCCTGTTGGAAACCAACACGCAGCCGGGAATGACCCCCACGTCGCTCGCCCCGGAACAGGCGCAAGCGGTCGGCATTACCTTTCCCGAGTTGTGTCGCTGGATGGTGGAGGATGCGTCATGCAACCGGTAATTCCGCGCGCTGATCCTGCGCCGTCGCGCATGTCCTACCGTCTTCAGCGCCTGATGCTGACGCCGCTCTATCGGCGTCTGATCCGGTTTGGCTTGCCGATACTGGTGGTGGCGGGGATCGCCGGCGGATATCTCAGCAGCGAGACGCGGCGCACCGCCCTTGTCGAGCAGGTTGCCGAAATCCGCCACCAGATCGAAACCCGCCCCGAGTTCATGGTCAACCTTCTGTCAGTCGAAGGGGCGAGCACCAGCGTGCAAGAGGATATCCGCGAGATTTTCCCCTATGACCTGCCCGCGAGCTCGTTTGACCTTGTACTCGATGATATCCGCGTGATGATCGAAGAGCTGCCTGCGGTCGCGCGCGCCGAGGTGCGTATCCGTCAGGGCGGCGTTCTGGTGGCTGAAATCACCGAACGGGTTCCGGTCGCTCTTTGGAAAACGCGTGACGCGCTCAATGTGATCGACATCGAAGGGCAGGTGATCGGCGTGGTCAAAGCCCGCGCCGAGCGTGCTGACCTGCCGGTGGTGGCGGGCGATGGAGCCCCGGATCAGGTGGCTGAAGCGATTGAACTTCTACGGGCGGCTGTTCCGCTTGGCATGGACCTGCGCGGTCTTGTGCGGATGGGAGAGCGGCGGTGGGATCTGGTGATTGCGGATGGCAAACGCATCCTGTTGCCCGAAACTGGGGCGGTGCGCGCTTTGGAGCGTGTGATCGTGCTGCACGGGGCGCAGGACATGCTGGGGCGTGATCTGGCCTCGGTCGACATGCGCATTGCCGCACGCCCGACAATCCGCCTGAACGAGAATGCCATGGAAGACTGGTGGACCATAACACAGATGAGTTTGGGGACGAACTGAACCATGATCGAGCTCTACGAATCCCAACGGGCGATGCGCAACATGCGCAAGGCGGCGATGCAGCGAGGGGTGGTCGCTGTCTTGGATGTGGGCACCTCCAAGATAGCCTGCCTTGTATTGCGCTTTGACGGCACCGAGCGGCTGCACGAGGCCGAAGGCATCGGCCGGATGGCGGGACAAGCTGGCTTTCGGGTGATCGGTGCGGCCACGACACGGTCGCGCGGGGTGCGCTTTGGCGAGATCGACGCCATGGCCGAGACCGAGCGCGCCATTCGCACCGCCGTTCAGGCGGCGCAAAAGATGGCCAACATTCGTGTTGATCACGTCATTGCCTGTTTTTCGGGCGCAGGGCCGCGCAGCTATGGGTTGGCGGGGCAGGTCGAGCTTGAGGGCCATACCGTCAGCGAGCAGGACATCAGCCGCGTTCTGAGCGCCTGTGATGTGCCAGATTTCGGCGAGGGGCGTGAGGTGCTGCATGCGCAGCCGGTCAATTTCGCCTTGGATCACCGCAGTGGATTGATTGATCCGCGTGGGCAGATGGGGCAGGTGCTGGCCACCGATATGCATATGCTGACCGTTGATGGTGCGGCGATCCAGAACCTTGCCTATTGTGTCAAGCGCTGCGATCTGGAACTCGCAGGGGTTGCCAGCTCTGCCTATGTGTCGGGCATTGCCGCTTTGGTCGAGGACGAGCAGGAGTTGGGCGCGGCCTGTATTGATCTGGGTGGCGGCACCTCGGGCGTGTCCATTTTCATGAAGAAGCATATGATCTACGCCGACAGTGTGCGGATGGGTGGCGACCACGTCACCAACGACATTTCCATGGGCCTCCAAGTGCCGCAGGCCACCGCCGAGAGAATTAAGACCTTTTATGGCGGAGTGGTTGCCACTGGAATGGACGACCGCGAGATGATCGATATCGGTGGTGATACCGGCGATTACGAGCATGATCGCCGCCGCGTAAGCCGGGCCGAATTGATCGGCATTATGCGCCCTCGGGTCGAGGAAATTCTCGAAGAGGTGCGCGCACGGCTTGATGCGGCCGGGTTCGATCACCTGCCAAGCCAGCAGATCGTGCTGACCGGCGGCGGTAGCCAGATCCCCGGCCTTGACGGGCTGGCCAGCAAGATATTGGGACAGCAGGTGCGGCTTGGGCGGCCTTTGCGGGTGCATGGTCTGCCGCAAGCGGCAACCGGTGCAGGGTTTGCCAGTGCCGTGGGCATGTGTCTCTTTGCGGCCAATCCGCAAGACGAATGGTGGGATTTCGAGATTCCGGTGGATCGCTATCCGGCGCGGTCGCTCAAGCGGGCAATGAAATGGTTTCGGGACAACTGGTGATCGCAAGATATGGCGTAGTCGGCGAAATCCCGCGAAAAAGGCTGGAAATATGACCATATTTAGTGGTCAAAACGTGTTTTTTAGGTGACGATTGGGCTAACCATCGGTAAGAATGGGCGCAATCAGGCGGAAAACAGCCCGCGAATGTGGGCATCAGGACAGGCGGACAAGCTATGACACTCAACCTCACTATGCCCGGACATGACGAGCTGAAGCCCCGTATCACCGTTTTCGGTGTGGGTGGGGCGGGTGGCAACGCCGTGAACAACATGATCGAAAAGCGTCTCGATGGTGTGGATTTCGTGGTGGCCAACACAGATGCGCAGGCCCTGAGCCAGAGCAACGCAGAAAGCCGCATCCAACTGGGTGTGAAGGTGACAGAGGGTCTGGGTGCAGGCGCACGGGCTTCTGTCGGGGCCGCCGCCGCCGAAGAGAGCATCGAGCAGATCGTTGATCATCTGGCTGGCGCGCACATGTGCTTTATCACTGCGGGCATGGGCGGGGGCACCGGAACTGGTGCTGCACCGATCATCGCGCAGGCCGCGCGGGAATTGGGCGTACTGACGGTGGGTGTTGTCACCAAGCCGTTCCAGTTCGAAGGCGCCAAGCGGATGCGTCAGGCAGAAGAAGGCGTTGAGGCGCTGCAAAAGATGGTCGATACATTGATCATCATCCCCAACCAAAACCTGTTCCGTCTGGCGAACGAAAAGACGACCTTCACTGAAGCGTTCAGCATGGCCGATGACGTGCTCTATCAGGGCGTCAAGGGTGTGACAGACCTGATGGTGCGTCCGGGCCTCATCAACCTCGATTTCGCCGACGTGCGCGCGGTGATGGACGAGATGGGCAAGGCGATGATGGGCACAGGCGAGGATAGCGGCGAAGATCGCGCCATCCAGGCCGCCGAAAAGGCGATTGCCAACCCGCTCTTGGATGAAATCAGCCTGCGGGGCGCCAAAGGTGTGTTGATCAACATCACGGGTGGGCATGACCTCACGCTGTTCGAGTTGGACGAAGCCGCCAACCGTATCCGCGAGGAAGTGGACCCGGATGCAAATATCATCGTGGGCTCGACCCTTGATCCGTCTATGGAAGGCTCGATCCGTGTCAGCGTTGTGGCAACGGGCATCGACGTAAGCCAGGTAGCGGCCGATCTGCCAGTACCGCGCCGCTCGATGGCGCAGCCGCTCAAGCAGCACGTCAGCGCCGAGGCTGCCCCGGTGGCCAAGCCCGAGCCTGCACCGGTCGCCGCGCGTGTGGCAGAGCCGGAGCCGTCGCTCTTTGCCGCGATGGAGACGCAGCGCGCAGCCGCCGAAGATCAGATGGAAGATATTTTCGAAGAGGAAATCGCAGAAGACGATCTTCCGCCGCCTGCCTATCAGCCGCGTGTCGAAGAGTTTGCGCGCAACACCTATGACGATGAAGACGAGCTCGAAGCCTACCTTGCGCCGCGTGCACCGGCCCCCGGCACCCCCTCGCCCGAGGCGCTCCAACGGTTGCAGGCGGCTGTCGGTCGTGCCCCGGTACAGCCTCAACAGCGCCGCCCCGAGCCCGAGGCACGGGCCGCAGAAGAGCGTCCGCGCTTTGGCATCAACTCGCTCATAAACCGCATGACCGGCCATTCTGCAGAGCCAGAACGTGCGCAGCCTGTCGCGCGCCCGAGCCGCCAACAGCCAACCATGGGCGGCGCACAGCCCCAGCAGGCCCCGGCGCGTGCCCATGACGAGGACGAGCAGATCGAAATCCCAGCCTTCCTGCGTCGTCAGGCGAACTGATTATCGTTTCAAGCCAAATGAAAAAGCCGCCCATTTGGGCGGCTTTTTTGTTTCATTTCGGTTTGGTGCGTCTCTTCACATCCGCAGGAGGATCTTGCCGTGGTGTTCGGCGGCCTCCATAAACCGATGCGCTTCTGCCGCCTCGGCCATCGGCAGGATGCGGTGCGTTACCGGGCGCAGCTTCTGAGCAGCGAAGAGGGGCCAAACCGTCTCGTGCAGGGCTTCGGCCACTTGCGTCTTGAAGCCTTCGGGGCGCGAGCGCAGAGTAGAGCCGGTATAGCTCAGGCGTTTGAGCATCACAGGCATCAAATCAATCTCGACCTTTGAGCCCATGTTGAATGCCAATTGGATGATCCGGGCATCGTGCCGCGCGGCTTTGATGTTTCGCGCCACATAATCGCCGCCTATGATATCGAGGATGATGTCGGCCCCGCCAGCCTCGCGAGTGAGAGCGACGAAATCCTCGGTGCGGAAATTGATGGCTCGGTCTGCGCCCAATTCGGTCACAAATTGCGCCGCTGCGTTATCGCCAATCGTCGTCAGCACCGTGAGGCCCATAGCCTTGCCCAATTGAACTGCGGTTGAGCCGATCCCACCTGCTCCGCCATGCACAAGGAAAACGCCGTCCTTGGGCAGATTGTGCCCCAGAAACACATTGCTCCAGACGGTAAAAAAGGTCTCGGGCAGGCCTGCGGCCTCGACCTCGTCCACGCCGTTCGGGATGGGCAGGCAATGGCTCGCGTCGACCGCCACAAATTCGGCGTAGCCCCCGCCGTTGGTCAGGGCGCAGATGCGGTCTCCGGGGTGCCAGTTGGTGACACCCTCGCCACAAGCAACCACTTCGCCAGAAACCTCAAGGCCAAGGAGGTCCGACGCGCCCTTGGGTGGAGGGTAATGCCCGCGTCGCTGCACAAGGTCCGGACCGTTGACGCCAGCGGCGGTGACGCGGATCAGAACCTCGCCTGTGCCGCAGCCGGGCAGGGCGCGCGTGCCGGGGATCAGAACCTCGGGGCCACCGGGGGCGGCCATTTCGATAACGCGCATGGTTTCGGGCAAGGCGCTCATCGGGCAGCCGCCTTTTGCGGTGTCTTGGCGCTCGCGCGTGCTACGGCGGCCACCACGTCATCGGCATGGGTTGCAATCTCGACCCCGGCACCGCGCAGACGCGCGATCTTATCCGCCGCCGTGCCACCGCCCAGAACCGAAAGCGTGCCAGCATGGCCCATCCGCCGCCCGCGCGGCGCATGGCGTCCGACCACAAGGGCAACGACGGGCTTGCCATAGTCCACCGCTTCGAGATAGGCGGCGGCCTCTTCTTCGCCGCGCCCGCCAATCTCGCCGATCATAACGACAGCCTCGGTCTCTGGATCGTCGCGAAATGCCTTAAGACAGTCGACAAAGCCCACGCCATGCAATGTGTCACCCCCAATGCCCACGGTGGTCGATTGTCCAAGCCCCGCCTTGCTACATTGCGCAAGGATTTCCGAGGTAAGCGAGGCCGAACGTGAGGCAATACCGATATGGCCCGGCATTGCATTCACCGTCGGCATGACGCCGATTTTGCATTGGCCCGGCGTCAGGATGCCCTGCGAGTTTGGGCCAATCAATATGGTATCGGTGCCCGCAAGCGCCTGTTTGACGCGGCTCATGTCATGTTGTGGCACGCGCTCTGTCACGCAGACGACTACGCTGACCCCGGCCTCGATCGCCTCGATCATCGCGGGGCCAGCCTGAGGTGCGGGCACGATCACGAGGCTGGCGTTGGCCTGTGTCGCTTCAACCGCCTCGCGCACGGTGTTGAAAAGCGGCAGGCCCAGATGCCGCGCACCGCCCTTGCCGGGGCGCACGCCGCCCACGCAGGTGGTGCCATAGCGCGTCGCCTCATCGGTGTAGAAGGTGCCGGAGCGCCCGGTCATGCCCTGAACAATGAGCCGTGTTTCGGAATTGACAAAGATCGCCATCAGCGTGCCCTCCTCTGGCCTGCCAGCTCTACTACCCGTCTAACCGCAGCCGACAGCGTGTCGCAGCTCTCAACCGGCACTTTGCGTTCGCGCAGGATGCGGTGGCCCCAATCGGCATGTTTCCCCGAGATATAGGCAATCACCGGCAGCTTCCGCGTGGCTTTAGCATAGGCAAAGTTTACGCCTTCGGCTACCGTATCGGCAGAGGTCATTCCGCCGCCGTGAATGGTGAGCAGGATCGCCGATACTCGATCATCGGCGAGAAGTATCTCGACCCCGCGCGCCACATCCATACTGCTCGCGGTCGTGCGGATATCCATGAAGTTTGCAGCCTTGCCGCCAGCGTCTGTGATCATGTCATTGGTAGCAAGGCCAAGCCCCGCGCCATTGGCAACAACGCCAATGTTCCCTTCGAGCCGTACAAGGTTGATATTATGTTTCTGCGCGGCCAACTCATCCGCTGGTGCGGGACGGTCCGCGACCATGGAGGCGAATTCGGGGCGGCGAAAGCCGGCGTTTGGGTCAATCGCAACCTTGGCGTCCACGGCCATCCAGCGACCATCGGTCGTTCGGGCAAAGGGATTGATTTCGATCAGTGTCATGTCGTTTTCGGTAAAGGCGAGGCGGGCGGCAAAGATCGCGTCGACGGCCGCGTCTTGCGCTTCGCTGATCCCGACACCAGTCAGAAAGGTTGCAATCTTGGCGCGCGCCTCGGGGCTATCCGAAGGTAGCGGGCAGCTTTGAGCCGTGTCCTCGTCCATGCGGGCGCGCTGCTCGAATTCCACCCCGCCCGCACCCGAGGCCAAAAGCATGGGCTGCCCCGTTTCCGGATCAAAGGCGATGGCGACGAAACAGCTTTGTGCGATATCAATGGCCGCCTCGATCTGCACGAGGGTTACGGTCTCTCCTGCCGGTCCGGTCTGGTCTGTTACCAGGGTCGATCCAAGTAGGCGGCGCGCCTCGTCAGCCACGGCAGAGGGCGTCGCGGCAAAGCGGATACCCCCAGCAAGCCCGCGCCCACCTGCGCCAATCTGGGCCTTCACCACGTATTTTCGCGCGTCAATTTCCTTGCACAGGCGTTGCGCTTCGTCCGGGCTACGCGCAGGACGCCCGTCGGGGGCAAGCACGCCATATTGCGCGAGCAGCTCTTTAGACTGATATTCGGCGAGAAACATGGGATGTGCCTCCTGTTCGGCTATGGTTCTTGGTATACCAGGTGCCAGATCTAGTCAACGGATGCCATTCCATTCTGGGGACCGGCAGGCGGTTTCGGCCAGGATCTTTCCTCGTGCCGTTCTACAATGCGCTTGCCCTGCTCATTTGGCAATTTCTTGCAAGGTCAACTGTTCTACGGTGCGTTGCAACCCATCAAAGCCATGGCTTGCCCCTTTGACAGGAACATATGCGGCGGGAAGTCCACGCGCCTTGGCGGCGGTGACGAATGCTTCTGAGAATTCAGGGTAGGTATTCGTGTCCTTATCGCCCACGACCGCAAAAATACGAGTGCCACGCGCGATGGAACCGACATAGTCAGAAGGAGAGAGGCTGTTTTTCCAAGCGGATTTGCCACGTTTGGCGCGCCATGCAGGAATGTTGCAGGGGCAGGAGACAAGAATCACGCTGTCTAACAGACCCGGATACAGACCGGCGATCGCCCCAAGTTGCGCGGCCCCGCCTGAATGGCCTACGCCGATTACCTTTGATGCTCCGACGGTTTTTGCAAGATTCTGGATTGTCTGTGCCACCAGTGCATTATTCTGCTTGGTGTAGTGATCGCTGCGCCCGTTGTTGGAGCCGGGGGATTTCTGACCCTTTTCACCCGTGTATCCGGGCCTTATGAGGGCAAAGACACTGGCCCCTTTGCCTTGCTTTGCGACCTGTTCCGCGAAATCATAATGATAGGTGGCTGGCCCGCCCTTGCTGACATCGCCGTGAACCACGACCACGAGAGCGCGGTTGCCTGCGCCAAACATCTGACCGTTCAGAGGCCCGGGGGACTGGGCCATCGCCATATTGGCGAGGCCCAGAACCAATATTGCGATTAGACGGAACAATGAGAGCGGTAGCGGCATGGTGAATTCCCTTCACGTTGTGCATGCGCTCCCATTGTTATCGGTCTTAAGTGATTCAGCCAATCGCCTTGAGCACGGCCTCGCCGAGGCCAGCGGGGCTTTCGGCCACGGTGATGCCGGCGGATTTCATGGCTTCGATCTTGCTCTCGGCGTCGCCTTTGCCGCCCGCGACGATGGCGCCG